>Ga0070754_10000495_pt1 | contig 36443 bp, 46 predicted proteins | sample VirMetDEL_Sep_01_FD_75181 | JGI IMG/M metagenome (GOLD analysis project Ga0070754, IMG submission 75181) | Aqueous microbial communities from the Delaware River and Bay under freshwater to marine salinity gradient to study organic matter... | ecosystem: Environmental > Aquatic > Marine >...
TAGTACACTATAGAACTAAATCTGTCAAACGAAAAAACGCCCTTTCAGGCGTTTTTTGTATTATTTATGAAATGTGTGACATTTTTGCAACATACTATCGCGCAATCCGTGACGCACGTTTCCTAACCTTCGTTGCCCTCTTCTGTGCCATATCGAGTTTCAATCTACTGACACGGCGAGTGAAATTGGTGCCTTCCATGTGGTCGTATTCATGTTGGAAGATACGAGCCTCAAGTCCATGCATCGTACACTGAACATGTTCTCCTGTCTCATCCTCAAAACTACACACGATACCCTCTGGTCGTTCTACGAGTAACCAGACACCAGGCCAAGTCAGACAACCCTCATCCATCTTGATTGTTTCCTTGGAATACTCTGTGATGAATGGATTGAAGCAGGCGATAATCTCTTTCTCCTTCACATCGGAATACATCACGAAGGCACGTTCAGAAATACCCACCTGATTCGCAGAGAGTCCAACTCCGTTGTTTCTCTCCATGCAGGCAATCAAATCATCCTTTAGTTTCTGTCTATCCAAGTCTTCACTGCAAACGTTAAGTCTCTGACGCAGTGAAAGGTCATTATTTGGTAGTAGTTCCATCATGTTCTCCCATGAAAAATAGTGGCGTAATTCGTATTTGTTTCAAATCTATACCAAGCACAATTGTCTTTGCCTGTCATATTACCAAACCATTTGATTCGTCCAACACTCACAATATTCGAACAGTACTTTATATATTCAGACGATTGTTTGGTGTGCATCCAATCTGCGTCAAACAATAACCATGTGGTCCTCAGTGACACAAAGTGTTCAATCATTGGGTGCAGTAGTTTTCTATCCCAAGGTGGATTTGTAATAATGAAGTCCGACTCGTATACTTCTTTCTCACCAATATCAGTATAATTGTTTCTTGCGATACCATGTAACTGTGGTTCGATATCACTCGCCCACATGCAAGTGCCACCAAAGTGTTCTAGGTGTCTGCACAATTGTCCATCACCAGCACAAGGTTCTGCAAACGTGAACCCCTTTGGTAAATGGTCGATTAGAGGTTCTACTGCCGCAAATGGTGTGGGGTAGAAGTCTCTAGGTTTTCTTTCAAAGTCTGAACGTTTACCCATTTGATATATGACTGAAGTTTTTGATCTTCTCAAATCTAATAGTGCTTCGGAACTTGTCTGCAAGTGCATCCTGTTTGTGACTGATCACAAACACGTTCTCATCACCAAGTGTGTTTAGAATCTTTAGGAACTCATCTGTTCCCGTGCCGTCCAAAGAACTATCGAAGATTTCATCAAGTATCAACAGGTTCGTATTTGTACTGTTCTTCATCTTTGCAACGGCTCTCCAAGTAAAGAGTAGTGCAAGGTCGATACGCATCTTCTCACCTTCGGAGAATGATGCATAGGTAAACTCATCCCGATACCGTGACTTGATAGTTTCGTTGAAGTTCTCATCCAGTGTGAAGTTCACATAGAACTCCATCGAAGTTAGGTAAGTGTTGATGAGTTTGTTCATGATAGGAAGATACTGTTTGATAATCTTTGTCTTGATACCACTATCCTGTAGCATGTTACGAACTGCATCAGAATACGTCTGGTCTTCACGCAACTTACTTCTCTGTTCGTCAAGTCCTTTCATCTTTTTGTTTAGACGTTTCAACTTATCATAGTCAGACTTACTCAATTCTTCATCTGCAAGTTGTGCGACCTCTGTAGATAGTGTGGCATTGAACTTCTCTAGTTGCACGATAGATTGATTATTCTTTGCAACCTGTACTTCGTTCTCTCGTATCTTCTCTACAATGTCATTGATAACACTCTGTCGATTCTTTGCCTCTGAAATCTTGTCCTCAAGTTCTTCCAATGCAGAAGAGAACTTGTTCACCTCAACCATCTTGTCTTCAATCATACCAGACTTGAACGCCTCATCAATGTGTTGCTGACAGGTGGGGCAGTCTTCGTTGTTCTCAAAGAACGATACCACACTAGAGTGTGACTTGTGTTTCTCACGAAGAGTGGACTTCAGATTATTCAACTTACTCATCGTTGTGACAATCTTATCCTTGTCTGCAATCTCTGTGAGCCAGTTGTCCTTCTGTTGATTTAGTTTCTCATTCTCAGAGTTACGACTGAATACTTCTTCCTCATTACTTGAAATCAGAAGTGTCTTCTCTTCAATCAACTTGTCCTTATTCTGTTTCACCTCAGAGATATACTTCTCCTGTAGAGAAATCTTCTCTCTGTTTAGTTCGATGTTGTAGTCCATCTCTCGTATGTCTTCAGAGATGGTCTTCATTCTCTGTTTGACCAACAGGTTCATCAGTGAGAAGATTTGGATGTCAAGGATTTCCTCAACAACCTCACGGCGGTGCTTTGCCTTCAGCTGCATGAAAGGAATGAACGTCGAAGAACCGAGAATAACAACCTGTGTGAAACTCTGGTAGTTCAACTTTAGGATTTGCTGCTCTAGGTACTTCTGATAATCACGGGAATTCGCATCCTGATTGTACATCTTACCATTGATGTAAATCTCAAACTTATTTGGTTTGATACCACGAATAACCTTGATTTCTTTCTTACCGATATTGAACTCTACCTCTACTTCGCAATTACCGTTATTAATTGAGTTAAGTAGTTGGGGTTTATTGATATTGCGAAAAGGCTTACCAAACAAACCAAAACATAGAGCATCAAGAATAGTAGACTTACCCGCACCGTTCTCTCCAATAATGAGTGTAGTAGAACTTCTGTCTAACTGTATCTCTGTAAAATTATTACCTGTGGATAGGAAGTTTCGCCAACGTACATATTTAAAATGAATCATATTGGTAAAACACCCCTTTCTAGAGGTTTCTCATTTTTTAAATTAATTCCAAACAAACAGACAGGAAAATCAATGTTCATTCTATTAATACTTCTCATAACGGATGGAAAAGACGGCACACCAGATGACATATTTTTTGCTAAATTCTTAGATGGGATGACTTCAACACCTAAGTCAATAATATCATTTTCATAACATACCTTAAATTTTGCAAACAAATCATATATAACAAAAGCATATTTTCCAAATTGAATTTCAATTCCAACACGATCTTTATAAAAATCTACTTCACATTCATCTCCAAAAGGTTTTAGTGAGACATATCCATTTTTATTAAATATATTTTTATAACCTTCATTTATTGATTTTGGAGAAACTAATTCTCTACCTTTTGATTTTAATTCAAGAGATTTCTTGAAATAAAAGTGTGAAGATAAATCTGTTTCAAGAAAAGATATAATTTTTGAAAGTTTAATATTCTTATCACAATTTATTAATTCTATATTTTCAATAATCATATTTCTAAATCTTGGGCCTCTGTATAAAGTGACCGCATCGTATTTTTCAATCGGTCCTTGCTCAGTGTAACGTCCAGTTCATCTATATATTTCTCTAGCAGAGTCATCGTGTCCTCTGTGTTCTCAACAATGTCATCTGATACATTCTCTGCATCCAGTTCAGAGAAGTCCTCTACAATCTTCACCTCATGTGCGTCAGCCTGTAGGAGTTTGTCTACAAACTTATCGAACTGGTAAAGGTCTTTCTTGTTTACCACAATTACCTTTACATACATGTCCTTGAACTTGGACATGTCGTAGTCTGTGTAATCCGTTGTAGTGTCGTCGTAGTAAACCTTCTCAAACAGATGGTATGGATTTACGATACGTTCTAACTCTCTCGTCTCTGTATCGAAGATATGAAAACCTCTAGGGTCTTCAAAATCGCTCCAGTAAATTTCGTATGGTGTGCCGAGATAATAGATTTGTCCATCGTCTGACTTGTGATGAAAGTGTCCACTCATCACGATATCAAATCTACGAAACAGTTCCTTATCGTATGCACCATCGGCAAAGTGACCTTTGTGCATCTGAAATCCATTTACCTCAAGATGTCCCATTGCAATCTGTGCAGGGGACTTACTCAGTGCAGACATAGACTCTTCGTAGTTGTTTGCATTGATCCAAGGAATGAACTGAATAGGAACACCATCGAACTCTACAACCTCTGGGCCTGTGTAGATGTTGCACCTGTCTCTACCGACAAGTTCTTCCATAGAGTTTACTTCGTTTGTGTTCTTGTAGTAGGTATCATGATTGCCAATGATAATGTGTAAGTCGATACCCAACTCTGCAAAGCGATTGATGAACCGATTACGGAAATCATTGGCAATTTTGAAACTGATAAACTTACGTCTATCAACTACATCCCCAAGATGCACACACGTTTTGATACCTCTCTTTTCCAACTCTGGAAAAAAGATATTATCATAAAACTTATAGAAGTATTCATTCACATTCTGGTTATCGTTACGAGCACCAAAATGTGTGTCAGTCACAAGTGCGATTTTCAATTAATCGTATCCTCTAACTGCATCTGTTTCATCCTCATCCATAAAACGCTCTAGACCATTCTTTGTTGTTGACTTCTTCTTTTCTTCTGTCTTTTTATTCTTTGGTTTGTAGACATCTTCATTAGGAAGATTTTCTATCGCAAAAGAATATGGAATACTGTAAGACCTATCATCGTAGGTCATTGTGGTCCATGACTGATGGTCTGTCTCTTCAACAATCTTGTTCTTGACATGGGTTTGCTTTTTCTCTTTTTGAATTCTACGCAAAAATGCGTAGTAGATAATTTGGGTGAAGTATGTGAAAGGATTCTTTGACTTCTCTGGATTGAAGTTTGAAGCATACTGTAGGCAGTTTTCGATGCCATCTGAAATCATCTCATCTTTGTAAGTATAATTAATAAAATTAGGACGATAGGAAAGGTGCGTTGCAATCTTTAGAAAACACTCACCGATATAATTCGTAACAGGTGGTCTGTCTTCTCCTGCCTCTTCTGCAAGAGCACACTTCTCTTTCCACTCAACCATTGCTTGGAGAAACACCTTATTATCTACATAATGTTCACCCTTTTGACGTTTAGCCATAATTACTCCTTAACTAAAACTTTCACTACAATAACATATGAGTTATTATTTGTCAAGTACCCTAAGTGACTTGACATTATCGAAAAAATCAGTATAATAGACTATGTTGAGTCTTCAGTGATATACTTTATATTCACTATTATCTAGTTCTTCTAGAAGTTCGCTGTATTCTTCTTGCTCGATTTCTTCTAGTTCCTCATGGGTGGGCTCTTCATGTATCCATTCATCGTGAGCCTGCAAACACTTTTCATAATAAACGGATAATCCGGCAGAAGCATTTGCGGTGAGGATAATTTTTGATTTTTCAATTTCAAAATATTTTTGTTCTGTGAAGGGTTGTACCCATCGAGTCAATGCAAGTGATTCAGACAGTCCATCTCTTCTCATGCGAGGAATCACATTCATAAGCAAAGGATTACAAATCTCATAATGTGCGCCATGATCAGTTACTTCACAGATGATGTTTTCACCACTGACTAACTTTACGATCTTGTATTCTGAGTTTATCATTTGAGTTTTACCTTGCTGATTTCATAATCAAACTGTTCACTGTTGTAAATATTTAGTCGTTCTGTAAAATGGTTTAACGTGAAGTTGGGTTGATTACGAAATGTCATATCATCAGCAATATCAAAAATCAAAACGGAATCTTTATTTTCCCCCTTACGCAAACCTCGGCCGATTGATTGCAGGACTCTAATTTTACTTTTCGAAGGGGAAGCGAGCACGATGTTGTTGATATTGCGAATATTGACACCAGTACTAAAAGTCCCGTAACTCGCAATAGTGATAGAGTTCTTTTCATTTTCAACGACAGCCCGAATGTGTTCTCTTTCTTCGGTACTAGTACTACCGTAGATAAAGAATATCTTTCTCATTTTATCGTCAAAGAAACCATTATCTCTGGCATCAATTACTTTGTCGTATAACAGTTGTCCTTGATTTTCTACCAACTGAAATAGACAAAGTGTGTTGCCTGGAATGTGAAAAAGAAGATTACTGATAAACTCATTGCGTATTTCAGATGTGCCAAGATACTTCAGTTCATCTGCATATGTCATTCTCTCACGGATGTTTGGGTGTTTGAGAACTAGACATTTTATCTTTAAGTCTGCCAGTGACTTATTATCCATCAACTCCTTCGTTGTCGTAACTCGTTCTACAGGACCAAACAATCCCTCCAACACAAGTCTATGTGTCTCTGTCCCATCAAGTGTTCCTGTAAAACCAAAACGATGCTTACAACTATGTAGTTTACTCATAATCCCTGTGAGTGACTTTGCCTTAAATAAGTGCGCCTCGTCACCAATCACACAACCGAAATCATCAAAGTATTTCTTTGGCATCTTGTATAGAGATTGCCAAGTTGATATCACAACATCCTTTGTAACTTTTGTATCATGTCCCTGATAAACTCTTTGACAGTATGTGCCTGGTGACCATCCATAATCTTCGAAGTCACTATACATCTGTTCTACCAGTGAGGTTGTAGGAACAAGAATGAGTGTCTTGAGTCCTGCCATGTGGTAGTAACGAACCAGTGAGTAGATTATAAGTGATTTACCAGAAGCAGTAGGACTAAGAATAAGGGCACGATCATTTCCCACGGCATGAGAGAAAGCCTGAATCTGATAATCTCGCACCTTGATGGATTTTCCTTGCGACCTTGGTTTGAGACTTTTGATAAAACCTCTTGCAACTGAATCCACAACATTCCGCTCATTTTTTACTCCCTCTTCTAATTCGTATGATACATTGTTATCATCACAATACTTCGTGATGTAGTCAAGTAGTCCAACGTATATCTCACCATTTGCGGGTGAGAACAATCTTATCTTACCATCCCAAATACGTTTGCGATACATGGGCATGAACTTTGCACCAGGCACTTCAAAGGTAAAGAATTCTGTGAGTTCACGCCTTGTGGACTCAGACATGTCTTCCAGTATTAGATATACTTCATTTTTTTTAGATATACGCATTTTGTAGTGTTCGAGGTTCACCGTAGTGTCCTCTAACCAATATGTTCCATGCAATACTTATGCGTTCATTTGGAGTGGGTGGAACCCAATGCATGAGCCATGATGGAAAGAATAATGCAGTGTCTACAACAGAGTTAAACTGCAACATACTAGAGTTGTCCCAATCTGGTGTGTTTCTGGGTTTGAAGATTGTTGCAGATGGTCTGGGGTCAAAGAACTGAATAGGAGCACCACTCTGTAGATAATAGACGCCAGATAGAACGTTATTAGAGTGAGTGTGTGGTGGGTGCGAGTTTCCCTCTGAAAGAAGGTTTCCCCACATATTAGTAATCTCTACGTCCTCAAACTCGTATCCGCTGTTTGTCAGAATAGTCTTTGATGTCTCTATAATCTTTTCTGCCAGAGGACGGAAATAAGACATGGTATGAAAGTCATCCCCCTTTCCACCATTCTTGACATAAATCAACATATTCTTCTGGTCAAAAGTACTAATATTCATTTTGACTTCATGAATAGATGTAGGAAAACACTTGTATGTTTTTACATCAACCACGATACAATACTCCAACGTGTTCCTTTGGTAACAACCTCTGCTTCGTGTGGATACATAAAGTTTGATGGGAACACTACGGCAGACCTAGCCTTGGGTTTCATAGTTTTTGTTGCAACTGTGAACTTACCACCTTCGTAGTCATCATTCAGATATAACAGAACTGTTGCGTGTGGATATCCATAGTGTTGTCCGTGACTGTGGTGGATGCTGTCGTAGTGTTTGGACATGAACCCACCTTCTGAATACCGATTGATACGAAAGTCTGTAAGATGTTGAACAGAGAAATATGGATGGTCTGTCATGTACATATTGATGGCATTTACAAAACATTTCTTGAGAGGTTCATAGAGTTCGTGTGTGTTACGAATCCAGAACTCATCCATGTTTACTCGTTCATCCGAATTGTCCACTTTACCTGTCTTATTTGCATATGTCGATTTCTGGTAATCTAGGTTTGCGCCCATAATCTCATCGGTCAAATCTTTGGAAACCATATTCGAATATTCCATAATATATTTTTCAATGTCCATTATACCATCCCAGCCTCAAACTTTTTCCAATCAGTTGCATTGCGAATATCCCATCCACGATTGTCAATAGACTTAATGATACCCTTGCAGTAATCTACACAGGTTTCATAATATCCAATCTTGTTCTGTAGGCGTAGAATATCCTCATCTGACTGCACATACATTTGCAAGTCAGTTTTCATTACCTTTATGTCAAAGGGTTTTGCAGCATAGACCTTTGCATCTGCCTTACCACCATAATACTCCCACTTCTCACGATAGAGTTGCTGATGGTCGGTTCGTGCTTTGATGAGAAGAAGTTCGAAGTCAGATTTAAAATCTAACCACTTCTGTTTGATCAACTGGTTCTTATAGGATTCTTGATCAATATGTTCATCATCTATAATTGGAAGGTCTTCTTTTGATATACGCTTCAATTCATCTAAGTTCATGTTTATTCCATATTAAAAAAAGTGAGCAGAGTTGATGTAACTCTCTTGGTATATATTGACCCTAGTGAGGCTTGCCGAGTTATCACTAGTTATTAAGTCTCAGATTTAATAAATGTTAAAGTTTATCGCATCTGCTCGTTTTTATTTATATACTTTCGATTTCATAGAGTGTGTATGCAAATGATGCACTTGCAACAAGATAATTAACATCTGTTTCTGCTTGAGTGAATTCTAATGCATCTAATGACGTTGGATACAGATCACGAAAGAAAACGTTTGCAACTGGATTATTCTTGTTTGATAGAATAGTCAGAGTTGCATCTGAGAACATTGCTCGAACTCCAGTGGCGGGTTGCACATCACCAATGTCTCTACTTGATCCTCTAGTGGCAGTAGGAGTTGCAGATGTCTCTGAACGAAAGTTCTTGAACTGGTCTGTGTTCTTTGGAAAACCAATAGAAGTAATCCATTCATGAAGTGACAAATAGTTCTCTAGATATTCATCTACAATGAAAGAAAGTGTAAATGGGTCATATGTAACCTTATCTCCCATCATAGGAATATCAGTAAGTCTTGTGGGCATAACTGCATTACCCATACTGATAGATGGAATTGATGCTGTCACAGTAAAAAACTCCACCTTCGGAAGTTGGTGAATGTTAAACTTAAACTGAGTTGGACTTAGGTAGTCTAACTTATCAGGTTGTCGTTCTATTGTTCTTTGTGTTGCCATGTAAGTATTTATAAGAAAAAGGGAGACACCCTTTCGAGTGTCTCCCAAGTTTGATCACAAACTTTCTTTTTCTTATTATTACATAAGGTTTGTGACTTTAACGCGACGATACCAAGCGTTGGTGTTTGCGTCGAGTGAAGCGTCAGAGTTGACGGTATCACCAGCAGCAACTGCACCAGCAGCAGCGAATGGGTTAGCAGCCATGCCGTAGCGTGTCTTGAACCCAATCTTTGGCTGGAAGGAGTTTTCACCAACGGCACGGACCATCTGTAGTGGAACGTATGGGCAATAGAAGAACCCAGCGTCGTAAGGTGATGTACCCTTATAACCAACAACGTAGTACTGAGAAGCAGCAACGTTAGCGGAATATGGATCAACATAGACCTTGTAACGTCCGTTCATTGTACCAGCGAATGTGTTGGCTGTGTCATCAACGTTTAGTGAGTTGTTGAGGGCAGGGGTGTAATCGAAACACCGGCCATCTGTAGGGCAGAAGCAACGTCTGCTGAACAGATGATCATGTTACCCTTACCGCGACGTGTCTGCTGACCAATTGCGTTAGCATCACGTTCGATCTGGAACATTAGACCCTTGAACTTCTCAACTGACCAACGACCGTTTGAGTCAGTGTCTAGGTCGAAGATACCAGCAGTAGTTGTGTTAACTGCGGCACCCTTGACAGCGGTCACATATAGTGAACGGATGACTTCACGGTTGATTTCAGCAAGAATTTCTGTGCTGAGAATGTTGGAAAGTTCTGTTTCGGCGTCAAGACCGTGGATTGCCTTAAGGTCTTGTGCGAGTTCCATTGTGTACTCGGCCTTGAGGGCACGGGACACAGCGGTAACGGTTGACTTCTCAATGGAGAAAGCCATCTCACCGAAAGAGTTTGTGGCGCTATCACCGAGGGCTTCTGCCTGTGATCGTGTCATACCAGTTGCACTAACGTATGTACCAGCGGAAGGTGAGTCGTTAAGAACAGCAGGGTTAGTCTCTGTTGCACCAACGTCGCCACCACCGATTGTACCAGCAGCGTTCTGGTTTGAGATGTCTGGCATTGCTTCATCAACGAGAGCTTCTGCACCATCCTGTGAGGTGAATGAAGAACGCATTGCGAAGATTAGACCAGTTGGACCTGTCATTGGCTGAACACCGCAGACATCATAAGCAATGAGGTTTGGCATTGCACGACGAACTAGGGAAATTAGAATTGGGTCCCATGTGTCCATCTGTCCACCACCCATGCTGTTGACAGGGGCGGTTTCTGCGAGGAAGCCACGATCCTCACGGAGAGCCTTCTCTTGGTTCTCTAGGATAATTGTAGTAACAGCGCGCTTGTAAGAATCTTTGATCTCTGGAAGATCAGCGTGATCTAGGACGGGCTGCCACTTTTCTTGTAGATGTTCTGTCTGAAACATTTGTTTCTCCTTATTAATTAATTACATCTAAGTGGTTTATTATGAATTATTGGCGCGAGCCTTAGTCTTTGTGATTGCAGTCATGTACTTAGCCATGCTGTCACTAACACTAATGTCCTGTGCTGCGCTGTCATGTACTTCATTATCAATAACTTGTTCTGTGATCACTTCTTCACGAACCTTGGGGAAATAGTTCTCCTTGATTGTGTCGAGCTTTGCACGGAATGCATCTTCGTCAACGAAGTCAACATCCTCTACAAGTGACTTGAACTTTTCAACTTCTGTGTCGGTTAGGTCTTCAGAGACTTCAACGACAACGTGTTCGCGAACAAGTTCACCGTTCTTTTCTTTAAGAGCGATATTCTGTTCAAGAACCTCATTTACCTTCTCTTCTAGTTCTGCAATCTTATCAGACTGAGCACCTAGTACGTCATACTTCTCGTCAGGAACGTCGATGTAATGATCCTCGAAAAGTTGCTTAAGACCAGAGATGAAGTCTTCTGCGATTTCACCCTTGAGTCCACGCTCGATTGCGAGTTCATTTTCCTTTGTCCATTCCTCAACAACGTAGTTAAGATAGGTATCAATTTTGTCAGTCATCTCATCCTTTGCTTCGTCAAGTTTTGTATCGAACTCATCGACAGTAACCTGATATAGACGGGCGATTTCTTCGCGGGTCTTGGACTTAACGGCTGCTTCGAAGATTGTGGATGCCTTTGACTTGAAGTCTTCAGAAAGGTCTTCACCTTCCATAAGTGCATCTACGTCTTCCTTGACGTTGATGGACTTGATCTTCTCTTCAATGGCCATCTTTGCAGCTTCGAGCTTCTTGATCTCTTCCTGCATTTCCTTATCTTCGTCATCATCTTCTTCATCTGGGTGCATCGCGGACATGATTTTCCCATATGAAGCTTTGAGGTCTTTTGCCTTCATGGTTTCCATTTTATCATACATCGCCTTCAACATTTCCATCTTTGTACGGGGGGCGGCGGCTTCTTCAATTACCTCGTCTTCATCACTTTCGTGATCTTCTGAAACCTTTTTGGATTTTTCGGCGGGTTTCGCACCTTTCTGTTGTGCATCACCAGTAACAGGCTTTGCATTCTTTGCTGCAACGTCTGTTGGGGATGATGCGGCTTCTGGATCGACTACAGGTGCGCCACCATCTTGGACTTCACCATCGACCTTCTTGCCCTTTTCTGCTGGGACGGCACCCTTTTTCTGGGGGTCACTTTCATTCGCTTCTTCAAGCTCAGCAAGGACTTCCGCCTCCAACTCTTCAATTGTTTGTTCTAGTTCTGACATAGGATGCCTCCTTTTTGCAGTAATAAAATTACTAATATTTATTTATAAATTATAATCTTTGTAGAAATTTTGCAAAGGCAAGTGCTTTCCGCGATTCGTCAAGTCTTGCCTGTTTTGCATCAAATTCCCGTTTCATCTCAACCAATTCTGCTTCAAGTAGAGCACCGTTGTTCCAAACCCACTCCTTACCTTCCATAATACCTTCTACGAAAGCATTTGGAGCGGATGGATCAGCAACGATATCGGCGGCCGTTGCGAGATAGAAGTCATCACGAACATAGTTTGCACCATTTTTTTGTTCTAGACTACCCATACCACGCGAGGAAACGCCGAGTTTAGCACCCTCGTCCATGAGATTCTTTACGATTTCACCCATTGGTGTGGACATGATCTTTGCCTCACCAATAAAGTTCTTACCGTCTTGTTCCAGACTTGTAATCATGTGTGAAACTCTTTCAAGGTTCACGGTTGGTCCGTCTGGGTGACCTAATTCACCAAAAGCACGATTCTCTTTGATGAAATTCTTGTTGTACTTTGCAACTTCCTTTGCAAGTACCTGTTCTGGATAAACACGGCCATTTCGGTTCTTGATATCCGATTGCATGAAGATACCACGAATCTTGTAACTCTTCTTACCGTCTTCTTTTTCTTCGCAGATGTATTCTACTTCTTCTACTTGTTCTGAGAACAGTTTTACCGTGTTAGACATTTTTCTTATCCTTATTTCCAAACTTCGTATTGGATTGGTTGTTTCTTCTTAGACCTAAAATTGAAATCACGAATGTGGTGCTTTTTACGACTCACACCTTCTTGATGAAAACCAACACCCATAAGAAGAATTGGTCTTCCCTTCAGAAGTGCAGTCTCTTGTACACCCTCTTCATGAAAACATTGGCAACAACCTGTTCTATATCCCATAAGTGAGGCAACAATGTTTAAATATCCTGCAGCAATACCTACTGCAATATTTCTGTCTCTTTCAATCTCTTGCATATCCCATTCTGTCAACTCACCATTCTTTAAGAAACTTCTAGTAAGTTCGTTTCTAGGAACAGTATCTTCATGCAAGTCATCTAAGAAATTATGCTCTTCAAAAATTACTAATAGATTTGCCAAAGTCTGTGGATTTGTTTCTGCAACACGGCCTTCCAATCTTTTTCTTAGATAGATTGGTTGTTTGTTTTGTTCACCAGAAGGTAGTTCTGGAGAATCACCGTGAGTACTAAACCCATATGTCAAGTTGTGAATGTCTTCAATAAGTGATCTATCTTCGATAAAAGTTACCTTATAGAAAGCAATATTTTGTTTACTTGGACAATTTGTTACCGCATGAATCATTGTATCAATGTCTTCTTGTGGAATTCTCTTAGTCAAGTCCCAATTTCTTTGAGTGTGTTGACTACGAATAACTGCTTTTTCAATCTCTTTATGAGTATGTGAGTTTAACATTATTACTGTCCTTATACTAGGTTATCGTAACCAGCAGATTTTCTTAATTTAATAATCAGAGTTGTTGCGCCAGCACAAGTTGCGAGGATATCACCCGTATAACCAGATGATTTTGGGTTCTTTGCAAGAACTGGCAGGCCATCAAATCCGCCCAACTTACCGTTACCAACCAGAGCCATTGCAGTATCATCTGTGGTTGCATCAAACTCTAGTAGTAGTGTACCACCAGTTGTACACCAGTGAACACCTACAATATCTAGTGCAGGGTTTGCGTCATGACCGTCTAGTGCAGATGCATCAACAATAACTGCTTCTGTCTCTGCACCAGTTGCAACTGCTTTGACTGTCACTTCGAAGTCTTTATCCGATAGAATCTGTGTTGCCCAAGCCATATCTTAGTCCTTAAATGTTTAGCATTTCTCGTTCAAAGTAAGACATTAGGTCTTTTTCCGACACTTTGAACTGTTTTGAAACGTCTTTTATTGTTTTTTCGAAACTATTTAGGAAATCTGAGGGTTTGGAATCCATAACACTGAAAATAGAGTCAACAGCGTTCTTCATCTTAGGAGAAAGTTTCCGATACTCCTTAGACTTACGATGCTCATCCTTCTCTAGAACTGTCTGTTCGTAGATGTCCTCAATCTTCCTCATTTACGTCCTCAATAGGTGACTTGACAAAACTGTTTGCAACTTCTCTTCGTTGCATCTCTAGTTTGCTACCCACTCTATCTGCCATATCGTTTTGAAAAATTCTCTCTGCCTCAATGTTGTTTCCTGAGACAATTGCGTTTAGTAAATCTTTTGTGGTGTTCATTGTTCATCTCCTTCATCACCAAATGCGTCATCATCAGATGGAATACCGTCTTGTTCTGGGTCTTCGTAATCAGGCATTTCGTCTGGTGCAATAATACCACCAGTACCATCCTGTGGATAACGAGTTACACCATCAGAACCATCTGGAATATCGACGCCACCTTCGATTGGGTCCATATCACGTTCTTTTGCAATCTGATCCCGCATCTCTGCAATATCTGCATCATTCATGTTCAATACACGTTTGAGAACATACTCTTTTGAGAAGAATGTTCCAATGTATGACTGAATGCTGTCAAGTGTTTGAATTCTGTCGTTAAGTAGTTCTGCCTCTTTCAGTTCTGCAAAGTGACCATCTTCTAGGAAGTCAAACTGAATATGTTCTTGCATATTTGGCCAGTCTTCTGGTGAGATTACTCCCTTCAATAGAAGGTTTGTCTTCAAGAGGTCTACGAAGAGTGGGGTAAACTTCTTACGAATACGTTGTACGAACTTTGTGAATTTAAGTTCGTCTCTAGTAACTTCAGTTGCTCTTCCGAGAGAGAACCCGTTTTCTGCTTCAAGTCTTGAAATCGGCACGTTAAGTGAACGGTATAGTTTCCGTTGGAAATATACGATGTCATCAATCTCTCCGAGATTAGAACCGCCGGGAAGTGTGGTAATCTCTGTTCCTCTACCACCTTCTCTTCGTGGCAACCAGAAGTCTTCCAACATACTCATGTGGTTACGGTCATCTCGTATCTCACCTGTCGTTGCATCGTAAACAAGTTTGTTACGATAACGGTTCATAACGTCTTTTAGATACTGTTCTGCCTTGACCTTTGGTAGATTACCAACGTCAATATAGAAAATTCTACGTTCTGGCGCACGAGAAATACGATAGATAACCAACGCATCCTCAATCATACGCAACTGATTAACAGGTTTGATTGCTTTGTGTAGGTAAGAAAGAACACGACCTGATGAACTGTCGATCAAACCAGAAGGAACATAGCAGATTGCATCCTTGGAAATACGAATGCCCTGTGATGTTGAGTTTGACATACCGCCAACACCAGAGTATCCCTTTTCATTATACACGAAATACTCGTCTACCTTTTCGATCATATCAACTTGCGTCTTCTGATCTTTGCTCTTCTTTACTTCTCTGACCTTCTTAATCTTCATAGGGTCGATATTACGAACCTGTGTAATACCCCGCCGAGGATTATTAACGTCAATAACTTTGTGATAGTAGATGCGACCGTCAACGTACCACCGTCTAAAGATATCATGTCCCTTGACACTGAAATCTAATAGACGAAGGATTTCGTTGAACTCGTCACGAATTCTTTTCTTAATCTTCTCTGGATAGGGTAGATTGTCTAGTGTAATTTGTACTGCAACGTCATTCGTATTTGCTACGATTGATTCGTTTACGATATCCTCAACTGCGGCATCACACTCAGCCTGCAATGCGATATCTCTGTATCTTCGAATAAGATCAACATCTGATCTTTCACGTCCATCTGTGTTGAGTACAGACGATAAAAAACCACCGCCAGCAACGTCAATTGCGCCGTCATCAGGAGTAGGGGTGGTGAATGTCTTTTCACCACCCTCTACTTCTTTGGTTGCTCTTTGAATTTGGAACCCAAAAAGTTGTGCCATAATATCTCCTACTAGTATCTTCTATTTAGTAGGTTTAAATTAGAAGTTCACGCCTGAAGCTTCAAAGTGTTGATATCTCCATGTTACTTCAAATTCTTCAATCGCATCTGCTGTGTCAGATGTTAATTCGATTGCAGAAATTGTTGTTGGCCATGCACTTCTAAAGATATATGTCTTTAGCACTGTATCGTCACGATCAAGTTGTTCCACTGTGAGGTCCGTCTGATAATCAGCAGGAGCAACAACACCAGTGTTATTTGCAAGATCGTTGATACCGTTACTCCAACGTTCCATCGCATTACGGATCATGAAGTCTGTGTCATTCATAAACGTAGTCGTCCATGCTTCATCAAACGTTCTATCACCAGCAATGTAAATCTGCCTACCTCTGAATGGGATTTGAATTTCCCCAAGAGTTTGTGCAGGAAGGTTGGAGGCACGAACTAGAAATGAGGTTCTACGAACATCAAGTCCAATTGCAATGCCGGGTGGTGGAGTGATCGTTACACGAAACTGGTTCGCACGAGCACCACCACCGATTAGGTTTGCCTTGAAATCGTCAATATTAGCCATGATTAACCTCCTACCTCACTAAACGATACGCCCGTTCTTACGGCAATAAAGTTCAGTGTAATAAAGTTAATGGAACGAGCAGGCTTGATGTAAATATCACCAACAAACTCGTTACGGTCAATCACCTCACCAGTGTTGTTTGATGCGTCACAAACTACACGGAAGTCGGTAATACCTCTACGACCTTGGACATCACGAAGGAATGGTTCAACTAGGTTACGGAACTGTGCCCGAGTGAACTCATCGTTGAATTCGAAGAGTTGGAACTTAGCAGCAGTTGCGATTGCCTTCTCAAGAACCAAGAACAGACGACGCACGTTAATGCGGTCAAATGCACTTGGTTTGGAGAGAGCAGTCTTATCACCAAATAGAACCACACCTTGGCCTGGGAAGTCCGTTACAGGATTAACTCTTGCACGGTATAGACGATCTCTCTCTGCCTTCGTTGGGTTGAAGGAGAGTTTGATTGCACCACGGACGTTACCACGGTTATAACCAGCGGGTGAGAACCAAGGGTCTGCAACACCATCTGTGTATGCACAAAGACCAGCAGTATCACCATTTAGAGGAACGAAGCGATACACATCATTGTACTTGTCGTAAATGTACTTGTATCCACTATCGTAAACCATGTAAGATGATGATGGGCAGAGGTCAAATGCATCAATCACATTGTCTGCCTGTGTGATGTTAGATGTAACATTCACTGTAGCAGCACGATATGGTGATACGAAACCAACACAGTCTTTTCTCAATTCAACTAGGTCTGTAATCATGGTCACATGAGTGTCCTGTCCAGACTTAGTGTCTGCAACAGCAGAACTTGGACCACCTAGAACTAGGTTGATGTCAAGTGATTCTGTGTCTGCAAACTTGTCATATGCAAGAGCAAGTTCACCAGCGGTTACTGCATAGTCATCTGTACCACTTGTAAGAGTAACCACAACAGGTGCATTGACAGCAGTGTATGCTGAAGTTGTATCCGTACCCCAGTTTGTACCAGAAGTTGTATGATCCATCCAGTAAATGTAGTTAGACTGACGGAAGATAACATCTGGATAGTAGTTTGAACCACCCTGTGCAGTCTTTGCGACAGGATTCTTGGACATATTTGGAAATACCTCAAGAATACCGTTTGTGCGGTTACCAGCAACATCTACGTCAAAACCAGTAATGTCACCAGTTGTGTCATAAACACAAACATGAAGTTCATCACCAGTACCACGACCGTTTGCAGTGGCCCAATCTGATGTGCCTGGGGCAGCATCAAACAGGTCATAGAAACGCCAACGTCTGCGAATGAAACTGTTATCAGGAATGATTGCCTTGACACCAGAACCGTTTGGATCGTCTTTTAGACGAACTGTAAGGTCATTTGTAGAAATTGCAGTAATTTCGTACTCGTTTCCTTCGTCACCAGTATTAAATGTGAATAGTGTTGCGTCTGAAGATGCATCTGCACTTGAGAAGGAGATAAGATCACCAACACTAAAGGCAGTGCCGTCATCAACACCGATTGTTGTTGAACCAGCAGCATCTTCACCAGTTGTCTGGTTAGAAGAACCGAGGTTCTCTTCAAATGCAGTAGCGGATGGGCAGATGGAAACACCAATACCATTTGCCCAAGTACCGGCAGTTCTTGCAGCCCACTCACCGACAGATGCCTGTCCAGTGGAATATGCTGCAAGATAATGGTCTGTGTCCCGAATAAGGACCGCAGAACCAGTTGCAACAGCGTTTACAATACCTGATTCTGCACGAACTACTCGTAGTGCATCACCGTATTGTAGAAAGCTTGATGCAGTAAACCAAAATTCAAAATTTGAACCATTAGGTTTACCGAAAACTTGTACCAATTCCTGTTCAGATGAGATTGCTGTTACAGTAGAAACTGGTCCTCTTTCAAAAGGACCGGCAATCGCACCAATAGAAGTTGATACAGCGGGAACGACGTTTGTAAGATCAATTTCTCTTACTTGAACGCCAGGTGAAACTAGAAATCCCATTGTTTTACTCCTTAGTTAAAGAGTTGTTATTCTCTGAAATTATTTATAAAAAAGTCGATTTGCAAACCGTCAATTTATAAGTGTTATATCATATAAATAACATTATGAATGATCATTACGAGAAATACAAAGAAACCATCAAAAAGGTATCTAGGAGAAACTACCAGAAGCGTAAGATACTTCTGGAAGAGTTTCTGGTCGATAAATCCTGTAGACACTGTGGTGAGTCTGAACATGTGTGTCTCAAGTTCTATCCTCATGATGCAGAGATACGCAAGGTATCAAAGAGAGTTGGGACAAGTGATGATAGCCGAAAAGAAGTCTTTCATCTCATAGATCAGTCAACTATCCTCTGTTATAACTGTTATATTAAGAAACACCACGATTTAATCGAATTTATTTAACTATGTATTAAAAAATAGAATTGGAGAAATGTTTTGACAGAAATTACAAAACACAATTTTTGGGATACAATTGAAGAATGGCGTGATCCTTCAAAGATAACCTTTGAATATTGTGGTAGAACGTCTTTATATACAAAAATGTATAGAGAATGCAAACAATTTGATGGTTGGTCACATACATTCGATGGTAAGAATTTCTCAGAAGAACTTAGATACAATCTAACTACTTTATCTGGGGCTCCTATGGAAAGATGGGAATATCTAGTTGAAGTTCAATTCTCAGAACAGGGTGATGGACTAGCAACAGAGGACATGGACTATTGGTGGACTGTTCCACAAAAAGAAGATTTTCCCACAATATACAAATTCATGTCAGAAAACCCTGAATTTACAAATCCAGTTCTGAGTAAACTTGGTCCAAACCACCAACTTCTTGCACACAATCATGGGCCAGAACATCAATGGTTATTTAACTTGTCAATAAACGAACCTGTAGGATCAAAGTTTGCAATTTATCCAACTGGACCTATTGACTACAAACCTGGCGACATTTACAAGTTATATGTCAATAATGATCATGCAGTAGTAAACGGTAATGAAACAAGATATCACTTACTTTTCAGAGGGGGAAGATGATAACATCACTATTTTTCATAACCATATCTATCAAAGTCAGTCTTAAATCTATCATAGACTATGTTCTTCAAATCTTCCGTATAATACTTGTGCCACTCATCGTGTTCTGTTGCGTTGTGTTTGGTATCTGAAAAACTAAATCCAACAAAATCTTCCATCTCTTCTAAATCAGTCTCCAACTTAAAAGTTCTTATCCCTTGGTCCGTCCAATAATGTTGTGGCCACCACTTATGCCAAAGACCACCCTGACTTGATATATATTCATCAGAAGAGGTTTCTGGTTGTCTAAGCAAATCTTTACTAACAAACTCCTCGAATGTGTAATCCCATGATTTTAGTTTGTTGCTCGTAAACAAGAACCAACTTAAATATCTAGAGTATGGGTTTCTAACAATTCCAATCCAAGGTACATTTACCTCTGGAAAGCAATCTGGTGGATTATGTCTTGATATGTTGTTAAATTTTTTGTCTGGTTTGTATGGACTACGAATAGAAAAGTTAGTACCACCATTTTTAGGAATATGACAGAATGTCCATTTATCGGTTTCTATCATCACCAATCACTCTCATAGTTTCTGACAATAGGTGACCAACGAGTTCCATATTCGTCAACCATCTCACCAATATTCTCGTCTTCTAGTCCTGTGACTACAAAACCAAACGGAGCCATATCCTGTTCCAGTGCGTCCTGTTGTTCTCGCATCATAGTTCTACGAATGTCATTATCAGTGAGTTCTTTGAAGTACTGTTGGTCTGTCATCCATGCAAAGATGAAAAGACATGCAACCAAGTCATCGTTACATCCATCGTCTGCTTCATGGGAGTGTCCCTTTACGATGAATGTAGACAGTTCGTTGATACAGTCGTAATCTTCTATGATGAGTTTATTGTCCTCTACCAACTGTTTTAGGTTTGAACATCCAATCTTCTTGACTGCCTTCGTTGTTCTGACACCCAACTGAGCCCTACCACCAGAGAACCCACCACCAAGAACCTGTCCTGCTCGGCCACGCATGGATGCCATAACTAGGTTATCATACTCTAGGTCAAACTGCATTGCGTTTGCGACCTGTTCACCAATGTCATTGACCTCAATCAATACGAATGCTTGATTGTATGCCCTTGCAACATCGTATATCTTTGAGGGAAAGATAAGAGGTTTCAGTTCGTTATCTCTAAACTTTGCAACCAACTTGTACGGCATCTGTGTTACATCAAACACACAGAATGCAGAATAGTCGTTTGCAGTACCTCTAGAAACGTCTGCGGTGAGGACGTAGGTGTGTCCTTGTTGTGGGGGTATGTGAACATCCAACCCTGCGTTAGACTGTTTGGGTTCTCTGTAAGTCATCACACGAAGTTTGGATGGTGAGATAAGTGTGTCAATAGAACCAAGGAACTCACATTCAAACTCTGTGTTGAACTGCGCCTCTGACGTATTCTTGATTGTCTCTGCCTTCCATGCCTCGTCTCGCCCAGGCACCTCTGACCAGTGAACCTCAATAGGAACATATGTATTACGTCCCTCTTCTGCATCCACCCACAACTTGTAGAACATGTTCATACCATGTGGTGTAGAAACAATCATCACCTTCGTAGTCTTACCAGATGAAATCGTAGGATACACAGAACTAAAGAACTGTTCTGCTACGTTAGCAGGAACGTATGCAAACTCATCAAGGAAAATAATATTATATGAACCACCACGAACAGCACTAGCCGAAGTGGAACTTGCAAGAATTTTAGAACCATTCTCTAACTCCAAGGAACCCTTGTTCCAACTCATCACTCCCTGTTGCAACCATTTAGGTAAATGTTCGTATGCCAACTGCAAACGACCAAGAAGGTCACGAGCAGTTGCGGCCTTGTTCGCAAGGATTGCAACGTTCACACTGTCGTTGAATAGAACGTAATGCAAAAGGTATGAGATAATTGTTGTAGACTTACCCGACTGTCTAGGAAGTTTGCAGATAGTAAAACGATTATTATGAAACGTTCCTACCATCTCCTTTTGGAAATCATACATCTTAAATGGTACAAGTCCCTCGTCAAGAGAAACAATTTTGACGTAGTTCTGAATGAAGTACAGGGGGTCTTCCATGCAGTTCTGGTATTCTTGGAGTTCTTCTTTCGTCCAAGACTGTGCAACGTTAGCCCGTTTAAGATTTGGGTTTCCTAGATAGACTTGTTCAGTCATTTCTACCCTTTAACATTTTCTGAAGTTCTGCGGTGCTACCAACAAAGAGTGCATTTGTCACGTTCTTTGGTCCGTGATCTGGAACCTCTTTGAGTTTCTTCATCTTTTCTTGAAGATCACCTAGTTTTTCGGTAACGTCTGCGACCTGTTTGATAAGATTTCCAGCAACCTCGTATGCTCTTGGGTGCTCACTCTCTCTTGCGAGTTCCAGTATTCCATCAATCGCATCTTGACCACGTTCAACGAGGTTATAAAAGTTTTGCCTCTGATACTCGTAGTCATTGTCTATGTCATCTCCGTGAGAAGGAACAACAACTTCTTTCTTCTCTACAACGACCTCTTGGGGGACAACTTTATCAATAACTCCAAGTGCCTTTTCAATTTCAATTTCTTTACTCATCTTCACCTGTCACTGGATTAAAATTCTTCGCATCCTCAAAGAATGAGGTTGTCTCATTAAATCCAAAATCATCATCAGCATCAGCACTTGTTGGGTTTGGTGTAACCGTGTATCTCTGTTCTCTCTTAGGTGATTGATCAGGTAGGTCTGTGTACTGATCAACCTGTACAGTCTTAATAACCTTACTAGAGGTAACAGGACCGTAGAGATGGAACTTAGCAGTAAAAGAGAGAGTGTAGATAATGGCTCTACGGTTTGCAAAGTCTCCCTGATAATCGTCTTCGTAACCGATACTGTTTAGAACAACAGGGACATCTCTCTTAATACGCATGTCTGTGTTGTCATTTAGTGTGATTGTGTAATCAGGTTGAAAGTATGGTAGAATTTGTTCTACAATTTGCAACGCATCATCTGACTGTTTTGAGAGAATGTAGAGTTCAAAGTCAATATTATATGGGACAGGCATATACTGCGTGTCCAACTGGTCAGAGTTTGCACCCTTCACCTTCTTGAACTTCTGCACACGTTGTAGTTTGCGTGATGGGTCATATGTCATACCAGTAATCTCAAACCCAATACGAGGTAGAGTTACAGCGGTCTGATTAGACAAAGATGGATCATCATTCAGACGGACAAGGAACTTCTGCCGTGGACCATACGCAAGAGGAACCTTCATAGACTGTTGAATAGTTCCACTGTTGTCCTTACGAACAAGATGAATGTCATTGAAAAGTGAGCCGAAAGAAACGACTACCTTACGAATGGTTTCATGGTAGAATTGTTGTCCCAACATTACGATACTTCTCCTGCATCACCGAATGGATTTGATTCGCTGAAGTCTAGGATAGTGTCATCCAATTCATCGAATAGTTCATTCTGATTGACCTTATCTGTCACTTGGTCACCTACTATATAGTCCTCATTGATAAAGTATGATGCATCACCAGTATCAGCAGCGTTCTCAAGTAATAATGCACCACTGTCATCTTCAAGTGTGAACTGATAAGTGAGTGCATCCATTGAGTCTGCATCTTCGATTGCATCAATTGCAGCAATGTCTGTGTCGAGAACTTCTGAACCATAATCAAATGTGCGACAACGCATTTTGTATACGGGGTTGTTGTCGAGTTGATGAAATGGCTCATCGTGGTCAACGAAGTTAATCTCAAACAGTTTACCAAGAATGGGATGGAAGATTGCATCACCTTCTTGTGGTCTATCTGCGTCTGTAGAAGATGCCTCTGAGATTAGATACCCACTCTCGTATGAAGATGGAATGTCAACCTCGTCACTGTCCAGTGTTCCATCCTCAAGTAGAATAGAACCTGTGAGTGTATCTGTACCACTCTCAATCGTGAACTGTTTTGTGATGTCTCTAAATCTGCTCTTACTGACAACGAAGGTGACTTCACTGAGGTTCTGCAAACCAAACTGAGTCATCAACTCTCGTTCACCAGCATACCCACCACCAGAGTTCTCAACATACATCTCAATCTTTGCCTGAGTGTTGAACTTGGATAGAGAGTCTTCACCAAGGAACGTGTCCTCAGCCACAAGTGTGCGGTCAAGATAATAAACATCATGACCGTAAATCTGAATTGCCTCTGCAATCAAATCTGCATACAGATTTTTTTCTGTAGTAAGTGCATGTTGATTGCTTGTGTGAAATGCTTTATTGACTGCCATGTTTATCCAATCATGTAGTTAACTGGTAGTTCGAACGCAAGTTTCATCTCTTCTTCAAGTTTATTGATTTCTTCTTGTGCTTGGTTATAAATTGTCTCACCATTCATTGTGACACCACCCAGCATCTCTACACCACTAAACTTGGAAAGGTTTGCACCCCACTGTCTCTTAATAAGAGCAGTTGCATATCTCTTAAGATACATGTCGTTGTATAGGTCTGTGAATGTGCCGGGATCAAGTTTACGATAACAATCAATAATAATATAATCAACGTCAGCAGTTACCTTATTCTCCCAATCCATGTCAATATACAAACGGTTTTGATGTTGATTAAAACGAAGTGGTGTCTCCCCAACAAGAATATGTTCTAGTAGGTCTAGGTTATCCATAGCCATCTGATACTGAATAACAGATGTAGATGAGAGGTCAAACAAATCATTTAGTCGTAACTGATAACGTAGATCGAACATACTTGAACCACCACCTGTATCACTAAATGGAAAAACTTGCATTACTGCAAGTACTGAATCGGGAACAGGAATCCAGTTCTTACCTTCGTACCACACGGCAGTTGTTGAACCATCAACATCAGTTACAGTTGATAGTGTCTCGTTAGACCTTGCCCGTGTAACGTCTGCGGTTGTGATAAGATGTTTAAGATACATCCTCTCACATCCATCGTAGTGATACTCTGCAAAGAATTGTAGTGCCTCGTCAATACGGTCATCAACTTGGTCATCTGACACGTTAATGTCGATAACCCCATATCCAAGGTTCCGTAGACAATAATTCTTGAAATCTGCTCTGGTAGAAGGTATGGCCATAGGAAGTTCCTTTTTTTATATATTTATAAGTTTTTGATTGCAAGGTAATTAGGACCATACTCCAAATCATCATCTTCCCAGCCTGGAACCCTATGAAATCCCACACCCTCATATGCAATCATTGCAGAAGCTCTAGGTAACGACCAAATTAAGTCACATTCTTCTCTTTTTGCTTGGTTAATTGTGTGTTCTAACAGAATTGTAGACAATCTATGACCTCTATATTCTGGTAAAACATAGATTCCCCTAGAACGATATGTCTTCTCACCAGTTCTGAACCCACTGTTCACACCAACAATCTTGTTTGTCTTCTCCTCTTTCATTGCAAAGAAAGTCGGTTTTGACCAATCGAATATTGACCAATCCTTTGAGATAGATACATTACCGTAATTTTCTAACAATCGTCTATCGTATACAATTGCGTTCAGAGGTTCTATATCTGTCTTACGATCAGGCCAAAGACCCTCTTTCCAAAAATCATAAATCTCTTCAAATGTGCTTTCAACACATACATAACTATTAATCATACACTATATATAACATGAGAATTGGTATGGTGTCTACATCCCGAGCAGGATGTACATATATGAGACGTTATATTTGCAATCGTTACAACCTTAAAGACTCTGGGTCTTGGTTGAAACATAACTCATATAAAGATATTGAGGATGAGGAATGGACATACGTTCCTCACATACTCAAAGTTTTAGTTCACTACATTCCACTAAAAGATAGAAAGACTGTCCTATCAGACTTCGATAAAATCTGGTTGTGGCGTGAGGATAGTGTACGACAGTTTCTTAGTCATGTAACGAGACTGAGAACAGGGGTGAATCATGTATATGGTGATGAGATGCCTGTCATTGGTGACAGAACGCTCGTCGCCTATCGTTCAGAGTTTGACAGATTTATGCATCGTCAGAAACAGTTCTGGGAGTTGTATTACGAACTAGGTTTCAAGAAGAATGAACCACTGATAAAGTTTGAAGATTTTGTGGAAGACCCCAATAGTATTTGCAAAATGTTAGAGGATTGGTTTTATATGGAGTTTGGTTTTAATTTTGATTTACCAGACCAGGCTCTACCAAGAAGAATTGACATAGACTATGCAACAAAGTATACTAACTACGAAGAGGTTGTGGAGTGGTTTAATGAATAACTATTGTTTGGTTTGCACACCACGATCAGGATCATATTATGTTCTTTTTCATTTAGCAAAAGAAAGAAACCTTATCAGTGGGAAAGAGTGGTATGGTAGAATGAAAAAAGTTCATTACGATGAGAACTTGCGAACAAGTCCTATCACCATTGACTACACTGTAAACGAACATTTATTGACCAATCACGAAATTGAAAAACGTAGGATGTGGCTTAGTGGTAGAGACAATTTTATAATAAAATGTATGCCACACCAATTGTCTAATACTATAGAAAATAGAAATATATCAACAGAAGATAGAATAACAATTGCTGTTGATATACTGTCAGATTACAAATTAATATGGCTAACAAATAAGAACAAGATTTCTCAATTCTGTTTTAGGTTCATAGCACAAGAGACAAGCAGAAAAGATTACAAAGGCACTAACAGAGAATACTCTGATTATGATGTAGATAAAAGAAAAACACCACCACCAAAATCTTTTACAGCAACAAAAAAAGAATTTAATAGGTTTATGAAAATAGAAGAATTCTTTAATGGTGTTCGTTTACATTTTCCTGATTGTGAAGAAATTATATACGAAGACTTTATAAAAGATAAAGATATCATACCCAACCCCGACTATACAAAAATTATGACAAACTACGATGAGATATGTGAATGGTTTACGACTTACTCGACATGATGACAGGTGAGTGGATCGAAGGTGAGACACTTACAAGAGACAACTACGGTGAAAACTTTATTCGTCAACTTGCAGACTTTATGGCTGAGGTCCACACTACAAAAGTACCTAACGATAGAGTAGTTGATATCAAAGGCGTTGTTTGTGGATTAAAACAAGTTGATAGTTTTGTTCACGATTGTTTGGTAGATTGGAACACCACTCTTCGATACAATCTAAATCAGTCTGTATTCCTGCATGGAGACATTTGGGCAGAAAACGTGATAGTAGAAGACGGAAATCTAAAAGGACTAATTGATTGGGAACACTGTGCATACGGTGATCCACACTGGGATTTTAGAATGATACGTCGATGGATAGGGTGGGATGGTCTTGACAAACTTCTGTTCCTATACAATGCAAGTACAGGACACAAATGCAAACGAGAGTACATAGAGATGCTTGATAAAATATCTCTATGTAACTCTCGTCAGATTAGGGGTTTTGAAGAGAACGTATTCTGTGAATACATTCGCAACTGGCCAAGAAATATTTAAACGTTAAATTCAGCCTCTCTGGTAATATTATGTTCAACAAAATATAAAGTTCTAGGATTGATATAATCACTGATTACAGTACTGTCTGCGTTAAATTCAGCTAGTGATGACTCTGAGTCCCATTCGAAAAGAATAGTTCTGGTTAATCCATCATCACTATCTGTAAAAGTTGAACTTATTATCTTACCAGTATCGATATATTGAGATTGTAAATACGAATTAAAATCAGTCTCTCGTGCCACATACCAATCACTATCTGTACTTGTTCTAGTGTAGGTAACTCTTGTTCTATAACTCATATGTTTTTCCCCAATACTTAAGGTGGTGGAACATTAAAAGGCCACCGAAAAATATTTAACCACTTATTATACCACTTAGTGTTTTGTACTTCTTTCGTTTAACATTGCATCCACTAAGCCGGGTGTAAAGTAATCCTTATACATTTCGTATACTGGAGCACTAATCTCCTTAAACTTAGCAATTTCCTCTGCACTCATCTTTACAATTTCGACCTTCTCATCTGCTAACTGACCTTGAATACGAGGTTCATCAGCAACAGAGTGACGCCGTTCCATGCGTGATGCCTTAAATGCAGCATCTGCCATGATCTTCTTTGTATCTTCATCGAACTGGTCCATCCAATCCTTGTTAGCAATAATGCTTGTCAAGAAAAGACTGTGACCTGTATCGTTGACATACTTAAAGTCTTTATGATGATCAAGAGGAAGAACACGAACAAATGTTGACTCACCAGCTTCAATCTCACCACGTTTTGCATATTCACCCATTTCTTCAAGAGTGATATGTTCATGTGGATTTGCACCAAGCAACTTAAACATATCAATTGCTACAGGTGATCGACTTGTGCGTACTTCCTTACCCTTCCAATCATCAACGTTAGGAGCACGGAAGTTTGCAGGAACAATGCGATATCCACCACTGTATGTGAAACCCATTGCCCGTGTGTTAGAAGACTTCTCAATACTTGCAAGAAGTGATGTTCCAATCTCTCCTTCTAGAACACGATCAGCGTGATCATGATCTTCAAACAAGAAAGGTAAGTCTAGAGCATGTAGGTCTTTATTGTAGTCTGCAAGCCATGTTGTGTAAATATGACTCATCTCAATAGTACCATTGTCTAGTAGTTCCATTAAGTCTGCCTTGGTAATACGCTTACCATCGTTATACTTGTTGGTATAATCAGTTAGACTAAGAATTTCTACCTCAAAGGCACCATCAGTTCTTTGATTTACCTCATCAGCAAAACACTCAGCAACTGCAACGAAATAATCAATGGGTTCGTGTGCAATTACCCACTTCACTTTATGTGACATTTTATGACCTCCTAGATTCTGCTAGATGTTTGATACTATTTATACTAATTACTTCTTTGGACCCCAATAATGATCCGCTGCATAATTGTATGGTGTGAATGCAACGTTCTTGTATGGAACAACCTTTGCTGCCCATGCTCTCTGTGATTCAAGAACCTTCTTAAACCAAGGGTTCTTTGCACTTTCTTCCTTGAACATCTGATCAATAGTTGCAAGTTCTGCCCGAAGAACATCAGGTGGTGTCTGCATAACCTTAACACCATGCTCCTTAATCATTCTTGCAAGAGCCTGACCGTTCTCTGACTGCACCCAAGTCAACCAATGTAGATATGACTCGTATGCGGCAGAACGAATTGCAGTCTGTTGAGACTTTGTAAGAGAACGCCAAACTGCTCCATTGATGAGTAGATCACCAGTATTGGAATGTTCATGCAGTGAGTTTAGGTAGTAGTACTTCCATAGTGTAGGAAATCCTAGACGTTCATCTTCTAGACCACCCACAAACTCTGCACAGTTAATGACACCCTTCTGACCAGCAGCAAGGATTTCACCACCAGGCATACCGATTGTCTGCATACCCATACGAGCATAAAGTTCTACGTTAATACCTGTCTGACGACACTTAAAGTTCTTAAGGTCTGCAAGGTCTTTGATAGGACGATGAAACCACCCAAGAGGTTGGTTCTGTGTTGGCATAGAAGGAATGGCAACAACGTCAAGTTTAAGTTGGTTCTGATAGAAGTCATTGTACATCTCAAGACCACCACCGTGGAACATCCAACCAAGGAAGTCAATACCATCCATACCGAATGGACCACCTAGAGGCGAATTGAAAAGACCAAGGGTCTTATCCTTACCCACCCAATAATAACTCTGTGTCCATGCACCATCAACTGCACCAGATGCAGTTGCATCTAGAACTTGGAATGGTGGAACCAATGCACCAGAGGGCTTGATTTCCATCTTAACTGCACCATCAGTTAGAGTGAAAACTCTGTCTGCAATAAACTGTGCTTGTTCGTTGAAGGTAGAGATTGCGCCATAGGAACTCGCAACCTTAATGACTGTCTGATCCTTTGCATGGGCAGAACCCATAGCAAGGAGTGAAACCGCGAGTGCGGCAAGATACTTCTTCATGATTTACTCCTCATTGTTACTTAATCATATTGTCAAAAGAAGGAAAAGTAATCTCTCCTTCGATTTTATTTATAACGCCTGAATTATCGGTTTTCAAGTATTCTGGAAACCAAGTTGCAATACCCGGCGCAATGAAAAGTATTACAACTGCTAAAATTTGTATCCACATAAAAGGTATCATGGATTTGAATATCATACCCAAGTCCCACTGGGGAACTACCTGTTTCAGATAGTAACTAGTTAGTGCAACTGGTGGAGTGAGGTATGCAGTCTGTATAACAATGCCTAGACAGACTGCGAACCACAACATATCTACACCTGACGATACGAGAACAGGGAGAAAGATTGGTAGAAAAACAAGAACAACCACTGGCCACTCAAACGGCCAACCTAATAGATGACAGAGAACAAGAATACACCCAACTAATGCCCATGATGGTATAGGTAGTGCGTTAAGTGCATCTACGATGATCGTGTCCCCACCAAGTGCAGTAAAGACTGCACCAAATATCATTGATGCAAGTGCAAGTAACATAACAACTGAAGTAGTGTCACATGTCTTTATTAATGCATCTTTGAGATACAACTTGCCATTCATCAGTGCAAGTCCCATTGCACCAAACGCACCGAAGGCGGCCGCCTCCGTTGATGTTGCAAGTCCAAATAACATTGACCCAATGACCAGAGCAATGAGGACTGCAAGGGGTATGACACCAATCAACACTCTAACGTACTGTGGTTTCTCATCACTCTTAGGTCTAGGATGAAACAGACAATACACAACGTACATCGCAGCAATCATTAGGCCCGGCACTAGAGATGCAGCATACAAATCTACAATGTTGATGTTCATGGTTGGTGCCATGACAATCAAAGGGACAGATGGGGGAATAACAATCATAGAACCACCCCCTGCAATAACACCAGCAGTAAGTTTGGGATCGTATCCCAATCTCATCATGTGTGGGGCAGCCATGATACCCAACAAAGTAACAGATGCACCAACAACACCAGTTGCGAGACTAATAAGAACTGCAATGATAATAACAACAATGTATAAGTTACCCACCACTGTCTTGAGACTATCAAAGAGTTTGTCCACTAACCCTGCACGTTCACAGATATACCCCATGAAGATAAACATGGGGATTGCCATCCAAATCTGATTTGACAGACCCCCAAGCAAATTGTAGTAGACAAGTCCAAAAACGTTGTCTCCCATTGCAACGTATCCAAAACCAAATGCAAGGAATAACAACGTAAATGCAACGGGGATACCAACGAAGATTCCTGCAATCATTGTGCATAACATTACAATTGCCATCATCGTAGATTACTCACACACTCACGAACCTTTAGAACTCCTTGATATAACAGTAGAAGTAGTCCAAGGGTCACACCAATCTTCATGGGCCAGATAACGAGTTGCAACATTGTATCACTTGATCTCTCGTTCATAAGAATAGACTTGTATGTATCCATTGCAGAAACATACGCAAGGATACCAAAAGCAGGGAAGAACATTAGGTATCCCACGAGGTCAATGATATTTTTTGTGCGTTTAGAGAAGTTTTTGAAGTATATGTCACTTCTTATGTGAGCATCATTTGCCATACTGTAACTTGCACCCAACATGACTAGGATTGCATACAGTTGCCATGACACATCGACTGCGAAATCAAATCGCAAGTCAAAGAAGTATCTACCAAGAACATTGATAACAATCAACACTACTATCGCAAGGGTGAACCATGCGTAGTAATTCACAAGTTTCATCACAGTTGTTTTTTCCACTCATCCCATACTGGTTTATAATATATATCCCACCTGTCATACAAGTTTATTTCTGGATCATATCCAAATCCATAGTCTTCACCAGTGAAAACTTCTTTGTGATAGGAGCCATCACTCATTATCAAAGAGTTTATAAATTGACGAGAATACGATTCTCTTGAATCAACACCTATCTCTTCACGCATTGGATATGTATCAGGAAAACTCATATACTTAGTTTTGTTGTCTCGATATTCTGTATTCCCATCATAATCAAATATAAAATCTTTTGCTGGACCCTTGTATGATTTATAATCACCCCTATGTTTTAGATCGTGGTTAACAATACTCCATTTTTGTATTTCTGGAAAATTGTAAAAACCAATAATATTATAATATCTAGAAGCATTCTTCAATTCTCTGTGTGGTGTAAGATCATTCCACTGCCACTTACAGGAGAAGGCAACCCACCAAATAAAATCAAAGGGATTGCGTATTTCTACAGGAGATGCTGAAATGTGCCATTCACAAAATTCTATAAATTTATTTTGTGTTTTCTTATCGGCATCCCGAAAATTATATCTAGTATCCTCATACTTAAATATATCTGTCCAATGACTTTCTGTTTTATTCATGTGTTCTTTGATTGCAAAGGAACCCCACACAGGATCACCGGGCTCACCTGTTACATTGATAGAACCATCCGTAAAGTTTGGTTCAAAATCAAATATGGTTTCCATATTATTGGATTGAAACTTGAGGTCATCTATTTTTTGGAGTAATGACCAAAAGTGTGGATTTTCTTCTATACAGGGTTGACCATAGTAAATCGTAAGTTCGTGTTCTGGTTTCTTTGTCCGTAGAAATGCAACAAGTGCAGCAGTAGAGTCGATACCACCAGACCACCATAAACGGACAGGTCTATTCATGTTCCAAATTTCTTCTGCTCTTTCAAGTAGAACTTGTTCTATAGTTTTATTCCAACTAGGCTCTACTTCTGGTATTGGTTCAAAATGAAAATTCAAATAGTTTAGATTTCTATTTGTCCTGTCCATAGAAAAACCACAGTTGGCCAACCAACCAAAAGAACCAATATAATTATCAAACCACTCACCTAATTGCATAGGATGTTTGGTTAAAAAATCTGCATATAGGGGATTGTTACGTCCAATATCCAAAGGATCGTGATACTTCAACCAAAGACCAAGTGAATTGCCTTTAGTTGCAATAACTTTCAAATTGTTCATAATTATTAGGTATTGGTTACGGAAGTAACTCTATAGGCCATTTTATTCTCCTGATATTATTTATGTAGTTGCAATATAACGAGTCCAATCATATTCATAAAAGTTTTCCCTATTAATGATACTCCCATCATCTGTTATTGCAATAACTCGTAAAAAATTTTGTTTAAATTTTACCTTATTAGATTTTACAAAACGCATTCTGAACTCACTTACTCCCTTTTTCATGTCATAAGATATGTCTTTATTTTTAGTAAAATCATAGACAAAATCTCTCAGGGGCATTTTACATTTGAGATAATGTTTTTGACTTTCAGCATCATCATTGTATCCAGCATTAAGATGCCAAACATTTTTATGTCCCCAACCCTCATGAGTTAAATCATAATACACCATCTCATTAGATAACACTTTATTGATAGCAAACTTCTCAATCTCAGGATGATGAAAAAAAGACTTTTGATTATCTACATCTATTTTATCACCTTGATAATTAGAAATAAATCTGAAGATACGGTTGCAAGAAACAAATCTTCTTTTTGTATTCCACTGATTAAATAAATTGGTATCCGTATTTTCAAATGTTGTCAGAGTTCCTTTAGCACCAAAGAGAGGATCAGCCTCTGAACCAGCAACAAAAACATGCTGATCTGGTTTTGCTAAACTATATGTATTGGACAACGTTTCCGTTTCATCTAGCACATAATCAATTCTTCCCCTAATAATTTTATCAAACAAATATGGAGTTTCTGGTGGTCCACCCATAATAACACGAAGTTGTTTGTGTAACCCAAGTTCGTTAAATGCAATTAACATTAAGTTACTGTCTAAACCACCAGACCAAAATAAATCTATAGTCTTTCCTTTGTCTGCAATGGACTTTGCACTTTCAAATACACATTCTGAAAATAATTTTTGTGGCCATTCTTGAAATGGTATCCATTTAATATTTGGAGTTGTGTTATAATATAAATTAATTTTTCTTTCACGATCAATAAGATGTTGATATGATGCAACTCTTGTTCCATAAGAGTTCATCCCACCTTCCCACTGAATTTGTTTTTCTTTTAACGTGGTGTTATTAAATTTATCAACAAGGTCTGGAGCATTATCCATTAACCATTTTTTCATCATAACATTGAAATCATAATTCCACCAAACTAATTCATTTTTTACATTCATTTAAAATGTCCTCTGGAATAACATCATCACGCCTCCAGAGTTTTCCGTTGTCTAATAACAACTTTGGTCGTCTGTTACTTTTGTAACGTGTTAACCAAAAATTATCATCAAAGAGTTTCAGTATGGATGGTTCTTTAGTTTTATTAATTTGATACTCTTTATCACCTGTAAAATTATATATGAAATCTTTTGCCGGTTGTTTGTATGATAACCAAGTATTTTGATGTTTTAGATGATGGTAGTGCATGGACCACTTTTGAAAATCTTCTGTGTTAAAAAAACTATAGTGTTTATGAACATCTTCCCCATCATTCTGAAAATAAAATACAGGAATGACTCTATCTAAAAATGTCCACTTAAAACAAAAACTAATCCACCAGTAGATATCAAAAACGGTTCTAATTTCAATAGGACACTTTTCTATATGCATCTCTAACAGACTAGAGATTCTATACCTACTAGGTTTTTCTATAGGCACATTCCATAAGTTCTCAAAATATAAAATACTATCCCACGGATCATTCATCATGTCTTCATACTTCTTAACAGAGTCGGTTCCAAAGATAGGATCAGCACATTCACCAGAAACAAATGTTACGTCTTGTTTTAGATAATGCGGATCAAAATAATCTACACTAGAAGAAAGAAATGGGTCTGAGAACTCCTTAACTGTTTCATACAGAGCAGGAAACTCGTCTATAGACTGTTGAGAGTACCTAACACACAACTCTCCGTCACTAGGCATTGTCTCTCGCAACGACAGAAACACAACACTACTGTCAATACCACCTGACCAAAATACTGTTATTGGTTTACCATAACTCCACAACTCTTCGGCTCTAGAAATGCAACATTCATCCCATGACTTTGCATCTGAGATTTCTTGAGGTATAGGATCATACTTCCAGTTAAACTCGTTTAGTGTGCCTGTACGATCAACAGGCATCCAACACGCAACTATGTTTCCAAGTCGTTCTAAATCTTTTTCACCAGATGGTTCATACCATATTACTTTTGCCATTTCGTATCTCTGTTGCAGAAATCTTTTCAATTTCTTCACCAAGATGTTCCTGTTCAATCTTATACCCAACGTCTCTGCCGTATGTAATGTTTACAATATTCGGAACAGTCATTATAATATAATCTCGGTCATACTCATACCCATGAGTTTTTAAGTCTGCAATAACATCAGATTGATCAAACCAACCCTCACCAGTATCTCTTACCATAATAGCAACCTGACCTGTCTTTGCATGAGATTTCTTAAAAAGTTCTCTATGTCCTTCGTGCCAAGGTTGATATCTCCCCAACATCTGCACAGTGGGTTTTTGTCTATCCATTTTTCTGTATCCACCTTTCAACAACCTCAAGTAGTTGTTTATCTGTATCATCAAACCACCCACTCACATGATAATCACATGTTGGTGGTTTTTCGAACATTGCATTCGTATCTTCAAATCTTCCTTTATCTATCGTGTCCATCCATACTGTAAAATCTGGTGCAAACTCTAGTCTTGTTTTCTCAGTAGGACAAACAAAGTCTGCAACGGCAATCCTACCTGACATAACCACGCCATCTGCAAGGTGACGCATTCTTAAGGATTGCCTCATTCTTCCTTCGGGTGTGAAGTCCCAATCGTCGTAATGTGTTCTAACTTTGTCTGCGTTTATCCAGACACCATCAATTAGTTTTGCAAAAGGTTCTGCAAGTGTAGACTTACCAGAACCAGGCAAACCAAATATTAATACTTTCATTTATACAAAATTCCTATAGTCTTTCCATTCATGTGGTTTGTTTAGTCGATTGGTAAAATGTACATACTTAATGTCTGGGTGAAATTCTCCACCCATGTATATGTAGTCATTACCTGTGAGTTCTTCATACTTCTGTGTCATCTTATAGTTCCATCGGTTGACACTGCCAGAAACTACATCATCACTGACAACCCATCGTGTGAACCATTCATTTGGTAATACCACAAGGTCTAACTGTTCTTTAACACTATCCTCTACGAAATACTGTTCTCCGTTCACTGGTCCTGTTGTTGTTCCGTTCTCAATGTAAAACTTCTGCCAGTAATGAATGTCACTCATAAACTTGTCGTAGATATATTGACAGTCCTTCGGATAGTATTTGAAGAACCCACCGTTGATACGATACTCATCGGCATCGTTTCTCCACCATCCCGGCATCGCAACAAACTGTCCTCGTTGAATCGGGTAGTCAAAGATTTTCTCATAGTCGTTGATAAGAAGAACATCAATGTCCATCACACAGATGGGTTCGTCTGTCTCCAGCTGCATACCCCACATCTTATTCCACTGTAGAGTTACCTTCTCATGGTACGGCTCTCGTATCCAGATGATGTTATGCTTCGATAACTTTTTCTCTAGGTATTCTTCGTATTCTGGACCGTACTTATCACCGATACGAACTGCTACGATATCCATCGTCTGTCCCACTGTTTAGTTGGTTTAGTCCCTTGAAACCAACACTGTTTTGCATATGATAATGTCTCATGTAATTTATAGTATGAGTTGACAAGTTTATCGAGAGTGTTATAAGCATGACACACATGATAACTAAAGATGTTACTGGTATCAAAGAATACAACCTTATCCTTAACAACCTCTTTTATTCTATCGTAGTCCGCATTGATTAAGTCCATCAACCAGTATTCTATATCACATCGGTCGTACATCTCTGCCTGCATTTGACGTAACTCTTCGAAGTCACCCATTGCCTTTGCTCTTTCATGTGCAGGAGCATTACCAATATTATCAACAAAATTTTTATTTGAGATATTCTTTAACATGTATA
>Ga0070754_10000496_pt1 | contig 36430 bp, 52 predicted proteins | sample VirMetDEL_Sep_01_FD_75181 | JGI IMG/M metagenome (GOLD analysis project Ga0070754, IMG submission 75181) | Aqueous microbial communities from the Delaware River and Bay under freshwater to marine salinity gradient to study organic matter... | ecosystem: Environmental > Aquatic > Marine >...
AGATTCCGTCAACGAAATATTCAATAGAGCTGCCATGAAAACTCAAGAAAATTTTAGAAATTTTAGAAGACATTTATTTGAAATGTTTTTTGTATCTTATCGCCCACAAAGTTTCTGCAAGGTTCTAGAAAAAGCTCTAGCCAATTTGAAAGGTGACCCGAACTTTAAATTTACAGCAGGAACCTTGATAACAAAATATATTAAAGATTATTATGAAAGCGGTGTGGCAGCAAGTCTAGCTAGTCAGCAAGTATCTATTCAACAATTACAGCAACAACGAGATGAAGAGGCAGCAGCTATTGATGCTGAATATTCCACCTATGATCCTGTTAATGTATTGCAAACCCCTGCATCTGCTGGCAGAAATGCATCGGATGCAACAAAGCAAGCAGATGCAATGCTTCAATTTGCGCATGCAGCAAAAGGAAAAGTTACATCTGATCTTAGTACGGATGAAAATTTTGCAAGTGACTTAATTGACTTAAATGTAAATCAGTTTTCTCAGTTATTAAATGAATTTAAGCCAGAGGTCGTTATTTTTCCTGGGTCATCGTCACAATTCAATACTGATTACTTTAATAGAATCAAACAAGAAGTTTCTAGGCTAGACATTGACATTCAAGACTACAGCTCGTTTAAATCAACGCATATTATCTCTTATGATGTTGACGATGCACTAATAGACCAGATAAGCCAACAAACCAGAGAGGCAACAGGCTCTACAGCTTACAGGACGAGATTCTGGGATGCTAATCCTGACGATGCAAAGAAATATTATATCAACAGCATACATACGGGTTTTAGCGAAGCCAAAAATTATGAAACTTTATCAAAACAAAAAATGCATTATTTGGTAGCAAGAACAATACGTGAAGCAGCTCCAAATACTCCAGCAGATAGACCTCGTTTAATTAAAATCATAAAAGATAAAATCAAAAAAGAAGAAGAACCGAAATCTCTAGTCATTATAAAAAACACTATAGATGTCGCTGACCTTTTGAAATATACAGATGTTGAATCAACTGTTTTTAGGGATCCAGACCTTGAGGCAGCAAGAAAAGTAGTAGCTCAAGAAATAAATGAATCAATTGATTTTTTTAGAACAAACGGTTACACGTCAGTTACTGGAAATCTTCACAGGGTAAAAATTGCAGAACCTGTAAAAAAATCTAAAGACGACAGACTAAGAAGAATGTCTAGTCAAGCAATAGAATCAAGTTATACAATTGACAAAAAGAAAAAGACGTCAAAAACAATATCAGAAATGGGAGCTTTAAAGATATCTGAGCTAGGTGCACTAGGTTCTATAAACCAGACAAAAAGAATATTTTTAAAAGATATGCATCTTCTTATTGACCTTAAAAATCTTGAGGGCCCAATAAGAAGCAATATTATAGATATTCTAAACAGCTTTGCAAGTGCAGCTTATAATGCCTATATGGGAGACATAATTGATTTTACGACTAAAAATGCAGAAAGTTTAGTTGAAAGTGCAAATGAGATGATCTCTGAACCTGATCAGCGTATAAATGATGCTGCCAAACAAATAGGTGATCTCATGGTGCTTTTTAAGGACAATATTGAAGCAACTAACAAAAACCCTTTGTCGCTAATAAATCCATCATTGCCTGTTGTTTTTAAAGATTTCCGTGAAAATAAAGAATCTATGTTGCAATCCAATAATTTAGATGATGCATCAAGAGATTTGCTTAATAGGATCTATGACTTTATAGTTAATAATTATGTTGCAAGAGCAGAATCAATACAAGCATATATCAATAAAAAAGGAGAATCTTTTGAAGAATTCGTTGCATTCTACAGAGATGAAGTATTTAAAATAATTTCTGTAACAGGAGACAAGCTAGTAAGCGAAGACACTTTTAATCAAATAAATGAACTTACAGCAGATTCTCTTAAGCTTATAAAGGCATCCTATGAAATGAAGCGATTTGATGATATTGATTTTGAATATAAAGACGCTGATTTTGAATCAGCTAAAGCAGATGTATTATACATCGTTTCAATTGCAGAATCCATAGGACACACTGGCCTAGGAGATATTAAATTTTATAAAGACATTTTGGAAAGCGCTAAAGAGCCCTATGAAGTCAAAGCTGAAGCAATTCAAGAAATAAGTAAAATAATATCAGAAACAAAAGAAGACGATCCGAGAACTCTTACTGATGAAAACAAAAAGCTTGAAAACCTTATAAAAAAGTATCAGAAAGAGTATCAGAATGAGCTCGCGATAGCAAGAATATCGAAAAATATCGAGCTTCTTGAAAACAAACCAGGGGAAAACAACGAACCAGGCTTTAAAGATAAAATTCAGGAAAAGTTAAAAGAAGATCGTTTTTTTGAAAAATCAATTGCAACAATCTTATACGAATTTGCAAGATCAATATGCGTAAACAAAGACAGCATGAGTATTGTCGAAGGAGACAAATTCGATCTATCAAAAACAATTCTAAAAGATTCGTCTCTTACACCATCAATTAATGCTTCTCTTAAAGAGAAGCTAACAACTGCAATCGAAATTGAAGATAGAAAAATAGTTATTCTTCCAATTCTTGATGTAGGAAATGATAAAATTCATTTTTCTGCAAAAAGTATACAAGACAGAAGTGACTTTTCTTTCTCAATTGACTTTGATCTTGTTGCTTTTATTTACGATAGAATCGACCAGACAAACAAGATAGTTTCTGATGTTTATGATGACTTTTCAAATATTGGGTTTAAAAGGCCCAAGAGTGTTCTTTTGATTGATGACAATGTTTCTTCGGGTGGAACATTTGCAATGATTGCAAAATCGATACTAGAGATGCAACAAAAAGAAGGTTGCTTTTTTAAGTTTGATGACAGAAAATCTTTTGTGGAAACTCAGTTCTTAGGAAGTTTGGAAAGTTTTAGTCTTGATGATGTAAGACCTGCTAATAACAAAGCACTAACTCACATAATTGGTTTAACACCAATTTTTATTTAAAGTTGTATTTTTTCTTCATTTTTGATATAATCTATTTAAGTTAATAATTATATGGAGGTAAAAATGAAGAATCCTGTATTACGTTTGTGGGTGGGCCCCATGTTTGGCTCTAAGACAACCCAGCTTATTGCTGCAGTTGACAGGTATAGGTTGCAATCAAAAAAAGTTCTTGCTTTTAAACCAGCACTAGATAATAGATACAGTGCTACTGGAGAGATTGTAACTCATAACGGCGGAAAGCTTGATTGTGTTCTTGTTTCAAAGGGGCAAGAAATAGTCGATGCTGTTAAAGAATTTGATAGCGACCTATCTGCAATTGCAATTGATGAAGCTTTTATGATTGAAGGGTGTGATGAAGCAATTTTAAAAGTATACAATTCAGGAATCTCAGTCCTTGTGTCGTCTATTGATTTAAGCTCTGATTTACGACCATTCTCTGTTGTTAAAAATATATTGCCTTTTGCGACAGAAGTAAATAAATGTACAGCTGTTTGTACTGTTTGTGGAGAAGACGCTAGTTTTACATTTAAAAAGAGCACGATAACGGGCGCAGAAATTGAAATCGGTGGCTCAGAAATATATGAGCCAAGGTGCTGGATGCATCATGATAAAACCCGGGAGCAACTATGATCGAACCTTCTCTTGTAAATTGTGTGATCTATCATAAAAACTGCAGCGACGGATTTGGAGCTGCATATTCTGCTTGGAAACTACTTGGTAACAAAGCAGAGTATATTGCTTGTTCTCATGGAGATGCACCCCCAGATGTAGCAGGGAAAAGAGTTGCAGTTTTAGATTTTTCTTTTAACAATGAAACTACAAAGAAGATGATTGAAGATGCAGAGGCGCTTGTTGTTATTGACCACCACAAAAGTGCGATGGTTGAGCTTCATGATATTAGCAATTGTATCTTTGATATGAGTAAGTCTGGAGCATCTATGGCATGGGAGTTTTTCCACCCAGCAAAAGAAACGCCAAAATTTATTCAATATATTGAAGACAGAGATCTTTGGAAGTGGGAAATGCCTTATTCCAAAGAGTTTAGTGCTGCTTTTGATATGGTGCCATGGGAGTTTGATGCATTTGAAGAGTTTGAAGACGACTCAGTTATTGACGATGCAATCAAGAGAGGATCTTATATTCTGGCTTATTCAAAGACAGTTGTAAAGAAAATATGTGAAAAGGCAACAAAAAAGTTAATGAGACTTAACGACAAAGAATACGACACTTTCGTAGTTAATAGTTCTCACTGGATGAGTGAAATTGGTGCAACCCTATCAAAAGAATGTGATGTTGCAATGATTTATTATTTTGATCATGATAGCAAAATATACAAGGTCTCTTTAAGGGCTTTTCATGAGCATATAGATGTTTCAGAAATATCCAAGGCATTTGGCGGTGGAGGACATAAAAAAGCAGCTGGATTTATCTTACCGATGAATACACACCCTGAGTCTCTTTTTTCTGATCTCCTTGAAAAAACAGATCCTATTATAGAAGAAAGCGAAGATCTGCTTAATGAAGATTATTTTGGAGCTGACTAATGTCATTTTGGGAAAAAGATAATAGAAGAATACACTTTGTTCATATACCAAAAGCAGCCGGTACTAGTGTTAGGCAGCTTCTTAAAAGCAACGGTTGGGTCGAAAGAAAAGATTTAAGAATTAATAACTCTAAACACAACATACTTAATCAATACAGCTCAAACTTAAAAAAATTTAATCCTGAGTTTTCTTTTTCAATTGTTAGAAACCCGATAACAAGGGCGCTATCAAGAATATATCAGGTTGAAAGACAAGTTCGTGATCATTTAAATAACAAAGAGTTTAAAGTTGACCCTGACCAGTTAATATTAAATATGTTTACAAGTGTTTTTTTAAAGGAGGGCTATGATGTTGATGATAACCACTGGCTGCCTCAGTATCTTTTTTTAAGTGAAAATACAATTATTTTTAAAAATGAAAAAATAAGCAATCTTTTAGATTTTCTAATTTTAAAAAAAATTGTAAATAAAGATTCAGAACTTAAAAAATTAAATGCTGCTAGTTTGAATTACAAAAGCTTTAATGAAAACTCTATTAAGATGTTAAAAGAATTTTATTTTAAAGATTTTCATTTTTTAAACTACAAACCGGATATTAAATTATGAGAAAGTCTTGGGATTCTGTTTGGAGCGACTTTGCAACAAGCATTGCAGAAAGATCGTGTGATCCTAAATTTAAAGTTGGTGCTGTTATTGTAACTGATGATAACACACAGGTTTTAAGTGTAGGTTACAATGGTGATCATAAGGGTGGATCCAATGAAAGGGATAGTCTGGACCATGGAAAAAGTGGATTTATTCATGCCGAGGTCAATGCTTTGATTAAAATGGACTTTAACAACCCTAAAAGAAAAGTAATGTATTTAACACATTCACCATGTGTTGTTTGCGCAAAGTGTATTATTAATGCAAATATTGATGAAGTTGTATATTTAAATTTATACAAAGAAGATACACTTGGCATCTCTCTTTTAAACGAGTCTAATGTGACTGTTCGGCATATCAGGACTTAGAGGAATACTTATTAATGAGGGCACTATGAGAATTGATGCAAAAAAAATGAGAATGCTTTTAAATGCTATTAATGAAAGTTCAAAAAAAGATCTCGGACACCTTGATAAGGGTCTTGAAATTGAAGACAAAAATGGGACAAAATATACAATCGTAAAAATCGAAAGGTCTCAACCCTTGTCAGACGATCACAAAGGTGAAGTTAAGAAAATAGTTTTAAAATATTACTCTTTAAGAGGCGAAAAGAAGTTTGAATCTATTACTCCTGACGAGTTTGTTAAACTTTTTAAAATAGACAAGAAAAAAGAAAAGAAGAATATAAAAGGTGGAAAAGATGATAAGAGAGATAATTAAAAAATCATTGGCACTCAATGAAGCAGTTGTTAGCAACATAAAAAGTTTTGCACTAAAAACTGAGTTTTTGAGCCAGGGAAACAAAGATAATCACATTGAACTTTACAAAGCTTATGTTAATGCATCAAATGAGATTAGCGCAAAGCTAGATTCAGTTGATAAGAGTGAGGTTAATGGTAATCATTCTCAGTTTAGATCGTTAAAATTAGATGAAGCTTTTAATCAAAACGGTGTTGTTTTACACGAGCTTTATTTTGAAAACATTAGCGACCTTGCAAGCGAAATTGCAATGGATAACTTTGCCTATATAAAATTATCAAGTGACTATGGTACATTTGATGCGTGGCAAAAAGACTTTCTTGCTTGTTGTCAGGCTTCTAGATGCGGCTGGGCTGTGACAGGATTAAATATCTTTACAGGTAAGTATCAAAACATAATGATTGATCTACACAGCCAGAACGTCCCTGTCGGAATCATACCAGTTATTGTGATGGATGTGTGGCAACACGCTTACTATAGAGACTACTTAAAAGAAGTAAAGACCTATTCATCAGCAATGATGAAAGAGCTAAACTGGAATGTTATTGAAAAAAGAATTCAATTAACAGAACAAATCAAATCACTTACGAGGTAACAATGTTTAAAAGTTTAAAATTAATTTTAGAAGATTCTGATCCAGTTAAAATAGGTCAACAAAAGCTAACAGGAAAAATGTCTCTCACATCAGTAGACGATCAAATAGATTCGTATTTAATGAAACTTCAACTCGAAGCTGTAACTGAAAAAAAGAAAGAAGAAGAGGTAAAACCTTCTGCAAAAGAAAAAGAAGATTCTGATGATCTAAACGAATCTTTTAAAAGAAAAAGCATTCGTGGCCTTTTAAAAGAAGAAGATGAGGTTGCCACAAGCGATGATATTTCTATAGACTTACCTGCTGACACAGAGACACCTACCATTAATGTTGACTCATTTGGGAAGCACGTTAAAGAGTTTGTTAATCTTGCAACAGAACGACTTGATCTCTCAAGCGTTATTGTAAACAGAGCAAGAAACCTAATAAGGGACAAGCACGGAGAAGATGCAGCAAAGGAGTTTGATCTGGTTTTAAAAGAGCTTAATATTATAGGTGAGCCTAGATTTGAAAACAAACCAGATGACTCATTTCAGACAGGAGCAATAGGCGGAGGTGCCTAATGTCAAAAAAATATATTGACTTTGAAACCAAGAAGACTATTCATTTTTCAATTACAAGAGAGACACATGCCGACTTTAGAATAAGTTGTTTTAAAAAACGACTTACGATGCAAGATATACTTGAAGAGTTTGCTCAATTAGTTGCCGCAGAGAATCCTGCAGCAATTAGAATGATGGACAATCTTGCACAGAAAAAAAGAGATGGTGAAATAAGCCGACTTACAAAATCAGACTCTGAATCTATTTTAAACGTTATATCGGAACTAAACCCACTAAATGATTCAGACAATGAAGATTAATAGATAAACATTGCTTTAATACATATTTATATCATAATCAATTTATTTAACGGGGGTTGATATGAATATTGATGGTAAAGAGACATTAAAAAAAGCAATAAACAGTTTAGATGATAATCAAAAAGAGGCTTTAAAAAAAGAGCTTTATTTGGATAGAAAAGACAAGGGTATTCTAGACGCTGTTCAAGAAAGAGTAATATCTAGAAAGCTTCTTGTCTTTATAGTATCTACAGTTTTATTGTGGACAGCAGGTTTGGATTCTGATACTTGGGGTATGGTTGCAATGATGTACATTGGCGGTCAATCTGCAATTGACTTTGCAAAGATCTGGAAGGGTTAAATGAAATTTTTAAAAGAAAAGTGGGAAATGATTGTCGGCGCTTTGATTGCTATTTTTGGCGCACTTCTTTTAAGTAATAGAAAGCAAAATAAAGCCAAATCCAAAGTTGCTGACCTTCAGAGAAAAGATGCCAAAGAGGTTGATGAAATAAGATCTAAAAGAGTTGAAGCAATTCAGGAAACACTTGATCGACAAGAAGAAGTTTTTAAAAAGCTTAGAGAAAAAGAAAAAGAAGAAAAAGAGGAAATTGAAAGAAAGGTTGAAAAAAAGAGAAAAGATCTTAATAAAAAATCAAACGACGACCTTGCAAACCTCTTTAATAAAAAATAGGATATAATATGTTTCTATACGCACTAATTTTAAATCTTGCAATGGGTCAGGAAGCAATTGGAATTGAAAAAGGTGAAGTAGCTCCTTTTGAAGGAGTTCTTCTTCCAAGAGAGATGGCAATTGAAATTCTATCTGACGATTATCGCTCTAAGCTTGAAAACCAGCTTTTAATTGAGACAGAAAAAGAGGCGTGCGAGGTTAAATTAAGTTTTACTAAGGAAATATCGGATGTTAAAATTACATCATACAAAGAAGAAATAGAGTACTTAAACAAAGCCCTCGACAATAGAGACAAAATTATATTAAGAGAAAACAGCAGTTTTTCTAAAAGCGTAAATTTCTTAGGAGGTTTTGCTGGAGGCACAATAGTTACGCTCGCTGTCTTGTGGTCAGTTAACAATGTAAATGGAATACAACAATGATAAAAATTAAGAGAAAAGAATTCGTTAAGTTTTTACAAAATATAAACGAAATGAGATCAAGCTATTCAAGAAGCATGATAGATAATGAAGGTGAAGAAGACAATACTCCTATTGATGCTACACAAGAAATGGGTGCCTTGCAATTATCAACTTCGCTGCCTGATGTATCTGATGAAGACTTTGTTCCCGCTTCAAACAAACAGTTGAGGGATGCAATGATAAAAATATCAAAAGAAGTTCCTGATAGTCAGCTTGAAAATTTCTATAGAAACATATTAAAACTATTTGATAAGACCATTGATCAGATGCCAGAAGCAGAAAATCCATTTAACCCAGTTACAGAAAGTGTTTTAAGAACTCTTATGGAATCAATTGAAGACGAAAATGAAGAAGAGGATGAAACTGATCAGTTTGATTACGACACGTCCGGTAGAGGCGTTTATATTGACCTTTCAAATGTCCCAGGTTCAGACGAGCTAATTAACTTTATGAACTCAGAGGCAAGAAGTTCAGACTCAGGACATGTCGATACAACTGTTCATGAAATATCTGCCTGTGTGAGTACAGAAGTTTTTAAGAGACTCGTTCAGTCAAACGATCAGTTCAGGCAGAGATTTGAAGAAGAGGCCGACGACCAAATTATTGATGGTGCATTTGAGTCCTTTGAAGATCAGGAAACACTGGATCCAGAGACCCAAGTTTCCTATGCGCTCGAAAACCTTAACAGCTCTTTGCAAAAAGCCTTTATGCTTGCCAAGCTGACAGTTCTTGAAAAAATATTTAAAACAGACAATCAAGATAAAAAACTTTCTGTTGATGTGATGTCAAATCTTAATGACATAAGAAATATTTTACAATACGATAAGATTATACCTGCACCTCTCCATGAGCTGGCAATTGTAGCATCTTATTTTACAAATACATTAACAAAGCAAGAAACAAATACAATGCTTAGAGACGGTCTTTATGAGCTTCTTGGTGATACAGGTTATACATCTTTTGGAAGAACGTACGGTAGAAAGTACCAAAGAGAAATCGAGTCAGGTCAATTAGAAGTATTTTTACCAAAAGAAACAAAAGTTGACCTAACAGCATTTCAAGACTACGGTGAATTTGATGAAGACTCAAAGACATTTAAAGTTGATCCTGCTGTTAGGGGTTACTTTAACTATGTTCAGCTTGTAAAAGGCGGCCAGAAAGAAGACATAGGAAAGGCTGCTGCTTTTCTTTATTATACAGTTGCACGTCTTTCTTATTATATTGACAAGAAGAGAAAGGCAGAGGCACCTTCTGCTCCTGCACAACAAGTGTCGCCAAGCGGAAGAAGAAGAGTTAGAGTCCAGTCTGGCCAAATATTTAGAGGTGACTTAACAAAAGTCGATGTCAATTCAAACATAGTAAAAGAAATTATCGAGACTGCAGTAAGATCTTTTATGGCAACACTTCCTGAGAAACAAAATATAACAGAGTTTCTATCCGATATGCAAACGTTTATTGAAGACGAAAGCGGAAACATAACCCAAGATAGATCAATTAAAAATGCAGAAGAGATCTTAAAAAAGTCGCAAAAAGGAATGAATCTGTCTGGCCTTAGCAAAGAAGAATCAACGATGTATTCAAACTCTTATTACCAGATGCATGACATATTAAGGGCAGCAAAGTTAAAAATAGAAGCTTCTTTTTCAGAGACTGGAAAACCCATTTATGACCCTAAGACAAATCCGTATGACTGGCCTTTTTTAAGCGACACAGACAAGGTTCACGTTAACTCTAGGCTTGAAGGAATAGATCAAGAAGTCGTCGACTTTGTCTTTAGATATACAAGTCATATGATTGGATCAGGTGAGGAAACTTTTAAGGTTTTAAATAGATCTTCATCAGAGACAGGCGGCAATTATGTTATTCTTGTTCCGATTGTAACTTTTGCCTATCTTGTTCCTTTTATCCTTTCTAATTCGTGGCAAAAGACTTTAATGGATCACTGGGAGAGATATAAGCCGGGTCAAAGAAGAATTGCTCCTGTTAGTACAGAATCAGAGGTTAGAAAAATAGAAAAATACTTTGAAAGAAGAGAAGCTCAGTGGGGAGAGGTAGCGCCTTTCCTAGGATACACAAATGCATCAGGAGCAAAACAGTTTTTTGAACAAAACGTATCCCACAGGTTCTTGTTTATGCAAAGACATTTTCAAAACTTTCAAACTGAATCAGGTGGACCTAGAGTAAATGTACTAGAAACTCTTTATGATAGAGTTGTACCAGTCTTTACAGAGGCGCTAGAGAAGTACGTTACTCTTATCGACAGAGCAGCGAGTGATACAAGTCTTTCTCAAGAAGAGTCTGAGTACTGGTCGGATCTTAGAGAGCTATATACAGAATATTTGTCTCAGATGCAGGAGCTAAATAACATTATTGTTGACTTTAACATTTTTGATTACGATGCAATGGATAGTCAAGATTGGATTTTTGATGATGAAAACGAAGAAATACCAACTGATATCTCTGCCAAGCTTGGTGACTTGTTAAAGAACACAGTTCCTGGTATGGCAATTAGATCACTTGCACATGACATATCAATTAAAAACCCCAATAAAAATGCCTCTTATATGCCAGACTTTTCAAAGCATATTGAAAACATCGCCGTTATAATAATGGTTGCTGATGAAAGCTTATCTCTTAACGGGGCAACAACGCCACGTGCCAGAACCATGAACGCTAATATCGTAAAAGAGTATTTTTCAGGAAAGAAAGTCATTCCCGATTATGACAAGGGCGGATCTCGAGCTGAGAATCTTATTAAGTACGGTTTCACACAAGAAAAAATAATGGAGTTTGTAGCCCTTGTATCAAAAGTAATTGACAAGCTTTTTGCAAGAGCATTCCAATCAGAGAAAATGTCTGATGTATCTTTTTCAGAATTTGGTGAAAAAGTCGAAGCATATGTTGAAAAGAATATTCCTAAGTCATGGATTAGAAAAATGGTTGACGAAAGACTTGACAGCCTTGAAGCAGCAATGAATGACTTTAACAATCCTTCGAATATGGAAAGGATGACAAATATTATTGACAACTATTTTGTCGAAGCTTATGATGAAACTAGGATTAAGACACTTTATTTAAAATACATGGAAATAAAAGATCAAGTTCTGGAAGAAAATAGAGGAACAATAGAGTCAATTAAAGAAATGGATGACTTTAAAAAGAAAGAACGTGAGATGGAAAAGCTTAAAAAAGTTATTCATAGAGAAATTGAAAAAAGACGTGCTCCGATTAAAAAAGAAGCTCTAGCAATTAGAAAAGAAATGGATAAAAGAAAATCCACAAATGCCAAGGCACAAGGTAACTTATTATGAAATTAATGGATTTATCAACAATCAGATCAAACCTTGTTGAGAATAAAAACAATACCAGCTTTTTTACACAAGGTTTCAAATCAACTATTCACGGAGAGCTCCCTATCAAGCCTGTCAAGACAGACTGGGAACCTATTAACGGTTGTTTGTGCAAGACATTTTACTTTGACAAAGTACAAAACATGAAGCTTTTTGTTGAAAAGCTAATAATAAAAATGGAGAAAATGTTTCATCATTGTAGGTTTTCTGTTTTTGAATACGAAGTAGAAGTAACTCTTACAACAAAAATGCTAGGAGACATATCACAACAAGACAAAGATCTCTCAATTTATTTAGACGAAATCTATTTCGATATTGAAAGCCTGCCAATTGAAATATCTGGATACGAGAAAATGTGATGAATATTTTAATGTCCGACTCTCTTAAAGAAAGAGCTTCAATATCAAATATTGAAAAGCAAATGAGTGAAACATCTTATGAAAAAGAAATGTCAGGTTCAAAAATATTGTCGATACAAAGAAAAAAAGACATCGTTTATATAATATTACAAAGCGACAAGCAGCTTCTGGATCATCTTTATAATTATTTAATAGGATTGGATTCACAAGTAAAAGTTAATTCTGATCAGCTTAATATGGAATCACAAGAACCAATTGAATATTTAGTATTATCTGCAAAATTTGATAAATCAGATAAAATAAAAAAAATTAAACTAAGACTTAAAGTTGCATAATTAATAATATGTCTGGAGAAAACATGAAAAAAAGAAAGAGTATTAAAAATCTTTTTCCTGAGTTTAAAGAGACGCGCAAGACAAAAAGATCACGTCGTGTTAATGAAACAAAAGGATGGGGAAAATTTGTAAAAGATCTTGAAAAAAGAGAAAGAGCAAATTTAAAAGATGTTCAAGAAAAAAGAATCGAAGAAAACTCACCTCAAAGAGAATACAACAAAAGATATAGAGAAGACTGGAAAAATTCTACTCGCTGGAAAAGGTAAGAAGGAGTCAACATGAAAAGAATAAAAACAGCTTCTGATTTAAAACTCTTCCTCGAAGCAGTCGCCAAAGAATCAACTTCAATTGCAAGAAAAAACATAAAAGAAGACCTTGAAAAAGAAATGGAATATGTTTCACGAGGCCTTAAAAGTGCTAAGAAAAATCAATCCGGATATTCTAACTATATGCAAATCTTTGAAGTCGACGAAGAAGAAGAAAGTGCACCAGAGCCCGAAGCACCTGCCGGAGAGGAAGAAGATCTTCCTCCCGAGCCACCTGCTCCTAAAGAGAAGCAGCCCAATAAAGCAGTTATTTCAATTCCGCTTGTTGAAGAAGAACCTGAGTTTGAAGATATTGTAAAAGCCATCGGGTGGGTAAGAGCAGGTCCTTCAATTAAAGGTGAGACGAAGGATGAGCTTCAGAAGTATATTGAAAAGCTTGATGAGCCAGAAAAGAAAGCTCTCTATACAATGCTTTCGTCGATGGCCAACATTCTTCACAAAGAAATTCCAGGAGATAAAGGGCAAGATCCAGAAGATCCACCTCTAAATCTGATTATTGACGATCCTATTGACCAAAAAGAAGAAGAGAAAGAAACACAATCGAGCCCTGATTCTGATTCATCGGCACCAATAAAGGTTGGAAAATCTCAAAGCCTTAACGAAATGAGAAGAATAGTTAGAAAACTTATGGCAAAGTAGTGAAAAGAATTCAGTTATCAAATGGAAGAATGGTTGAGTACGGAAGCGACAAGCACTTAAATGAGCTTGACGACGTTCTTGATAGGCTTGATCATTTTAGAAAAAAGATAATTGGTTCAAATAGAAAGCTAAGAAAAGAGAGATACACTATTTCAAAAGCTATTGAAAGCATTCGATATATGAAGCGAAAAATAGAGAAAGAAAATGCCAAAAAACTTGTTGTTGAAGAGGCGCTTCTAGAGAAGATAATAATGGAAGTTTTAAAGTGAAAATTAAAAAGTATACAATAAGAAAACTTATCAAAGAGGCAATTGATGAAATGGCTCTTGCCAGCTATGATTTTATTGACAAAGAAGAAGAAGACGAAAAAGAGAGCGATGAAGACAGTGGTGACTCTTCCGACCCTGACCATTATGAAAAATTAAAATCGGATAGGACTCGACTTTCTCACGAAAAAAAGCTAACAAGGTGGCTTAAAGATGACGATGCTGTTCCAGGTAAGTCAAGAGCAAGGCAAGTTTTAGGAAAGTCAAACGTAACCATTAGAGTGACAAATAAAGATGTATTCGACTTTTGTGAGGAAATCGAACAGGCAACAGGAGAGAATAGCCACACAGCAGCAGTTAATAGGAGTAATAGTTATTTCTATCTGACAGACAATATTTGTAATCACCTCAATATAGATTGTAAAAATCTTGAAACTGATACTATCATAATATCAGGTACAAGTGATGACATTAATAACAAATTTACTCCCTGGAGAATGTTTCATGCAATGTTTGATACAATAAATAACGACGACGAATCATACGAATATCCGTTTGAACATTCGATTGATAAAATAGAAGATGCAATGTATATACTTGACGAATCAATTGAAGATGATCATTTAGATTTTTACAGTTCTTCAAATCACGGATCATTTAAAATGTCTTTAGGTTTCTATAATTCACAAGCCAAAGGTAGGAAATTCACTAAGGAAACAATAGGGCCTCTTGATGGAACTGAGGCATTTTGGGAGCTTTGTGTTAGTGCCCTATTGTATCCTTCACGCGGCCCAATGTGGAACAAGCCTAGCAATATGACAGAAGAAGATTACAACACTGTTATAAGCACGTGTAGAGAAATGGCGAACAAATTAAGGCAAATTATGCCTGGAAAACTATGGCTGATTGATACTTGAATTTATCGGTTATATTTATAGTAAAGAATTATTAAAAAGGAGAATTAATAATGAGACTTAGTAAATCAAACTTAAGAAGAATGATAAGACAAGAGCTTATCAATGAAGGCTCAATGGCGGATATTGCAATGATGGTTGCACAAGCTGTGGGTATGATCGTCGCCATGGGGACACCTTTTGCGTTAATGATTGCGCACTCTCTTCTAAGCGCACACATGAATAATGCACTTACATATGAGGACATGGAAAGAATTAATAATGCTGAAGACCCAGTTGCAGAAGCTGATGCTGTTTTAAAAGAAAAAGGTTTTAAAAAAGGAAGATTTGGTATTCCTGTTCCTGACTATGATGATCCTAGCGCAGCAGATCGAAGACGTAAACACTGGCCGGAAGATCACCCGTTTAATTATCCTCCACCTAAAAAATAAAATCAATTAACACAAAGAGCGCGATTTAATTCGTATATTGAAATATTGTCAATATTACTTATTGCAACGATGTGCTCAATCATATCAGGAAGACCCATTGGATTTGATATTCTTATAGAAGATACAACACCAATGGCTCTTCCTCTTTCGTCAAGAATAACAGATCCTGAAGATCCTGGCCAGGCAAATGTATTTAATATTAAGAACTCATCGCCCGTTGAAGCCAAAAGGCCTTCTGATACATGCCAGGACTGTCCGTCTGGGTGGCCTGTGTGATAGACTTTTTTACCTATTTTTTTGTCTTCATCTTTTTTAAAAGGTATTGCTTTAGTAAATGTAAGCTCTTTTTCTAGCTTTAAAATTGCAATATCTTTTTCTTTGTTTATAAAAACTGGAAATGCCTGAGAAACCTCTTCTCCTTTTCCACCAACAAAAATGTTTTCGTGACCCACTACAACATGAGCTGCTGTTAGAACAAATCTTTTCCCTTTATAAGAGAAATAATTTCCAGATCCCATGCTTTCAACTTCTATTTCGTTTGTAGAGAAGACAAAAACCGAAGAGAGATAAGATTCCTTTAGGCCTCTGTTTGCAAATCTATATAGATCTTTTTCATACAAGCTGTCGTAGCTCACAGTATTTCTGATTTCTTTGTTCGGACTAGCAAAAACTGTAAGGAATAGTAAAAGGTTTTTAATCATAAAACACCTCCGTATAAAAATACATATCCTATAAAAGTGATATTGTTCCGGATGTGTCACAATTATGTATTACTCAATGTGTAATTTTTTAACATTTTTTATATAATTTAATCACAATAATAATCTATAAAATTTAAAAATAACGCTTATCATTCATAGAGTAATTGTTTATATTTTATTATAAAATAAAAGTATCAAATATTACTTTAATAAGGAGGTTCATTATGAAGCTAGGTATTTTTGCCGGAGGCTTTAAACCGTTTCATGCAGGTCATTTTGCAAAACTTCAACTTGCAATTAACGAATGCGATCATGTCATTATTTCTTTTGGAAAAGGAGAAAGAAAGAAAGGCTCTGATCTTTTTTACTCACAAGACATGTGCAAAGATGTTTATGAAATTATTTCTAACCAGCTTAATAAAAGTTTCGGTTCTAAGATTACAACTGTAATTTCAACGACATCACCCATTAGAGATGTATTTTCTATTATTGCTGCTAAGGCTTTTGATCCGTTTGAAGACGATATCGGGTTTGACATTTCCTTTATAAAATCATTTGATTCAATTGTCGTTTACGGTTCAGAGGAAGATGCAGGCAAATTTACAAATCATTTTGGTACAGACAAGGAAGAAAAATACTACGGCTCACTTGTCAAAGAAGGTCGATTAAGATTTGAAACTGATCCTGGTTTTGTTTTATCAACAGAAGCTGTATCTTCTTTTTATTTGGCACCTACCGAGAGAATTCACAAGGTTGTAATGACAAGGGGCTCAGATGTTAGGGCAGCTGTTGCTGAAGACAACTATGATAATTTTTGTTGGATGATGGCACCGATTATAAACAACGATGACATTGAAGATCTATGGAAGATCTTAAAGAAAGGAGTATAAATGAAAACACTTGATGCACATATCTTTTCCTTAGTAGAAGATCCTGACATGACATTCAGAGAGTTAGTAGATATTGTAAACGCTATTTGTCTAAACAGAATTCAGCTTGATGAAAAAGTCGATGGGCAAAACTTCACGCTAGGCTTTAAGAACGATAGCTTTTGCCTGATGCAAAAAGGAAATCCAGACTTTAATAAAGCAAAATACATGTCTGATCTTAAAGATGAGATTTATCATCTTTCTCATTCTCTTAGTGAAAAAGCAGGTAGACTTATTTCAATTAAAAAACTAATGCTGTTACATCTTTCTCGCGTCAATGGTGCTTACAAAGAAAATAAAGAAAAAATTAATATTCCTGATGGTGTTATAATTGAATGTGCAATGCTTTCAAAAGAATTTGTCAATCTAATTGAATATCGTAGCGAACACCTAGGCCTGGTTGTACTTGATGTTTTAGGTATGGAAATGGACAATGATTTATTTAAAATGCTAGGATTGATGAATATCGAACCCCTAGAATATAAAATAACAAACGATTGGGCATCTGAGCTTGTTTCATTTCTAACAAGTATAGGTGGATATACACTTGATTCAACTATTGGAGATTTCTCAAAAAACCAGGTTAGGCAAGAACTTATTAAAATAGGAATACCTGATGGTCATCTTGATGCCTTTGCAAAAAGAGTCTCATTGAAAAACAAAAGAATTGTGTCTCACAATGTTTTAAAAAAACCTATTTGGAAAAAATTTCAAATGTATGAAAAATCAGGATACCTTTATAGAAAATCAGTGCAGCCTATTGACCTTATTTTGTTTGGCCTTCTTGAGGATGTATTTAAAAACACAAGAAACCTCATGAAGATAGAAACAGATTTTGAGATAACTGCATCTAAACTCGATGCTTTGCTTGAAAAGGATCCAACAGGAGACACGTATGAAGTTTTTAAGTTTCAATGCGAAAGAGAATTAATTCAACCTTATCTTGAATTTGATTTCTTAAATGAAGGAATTGTTTTTTCATGGAAAGACAAAAGATATAAAATAACAGGTGCATTTACACCTATTAACAAAATTAACGGATTTACACTTTACAAATCAGATAAAATTAAGTTTAACTAAATGGAGGCCACTATGGGCGGAAAAGCATTTAAAGAAAAATATTCAATTCAAAAAGTAAATAAAGAAGTTGCACGAGCAGTAATTGAATGCGTCAATAGAAACACAGACTATAATATTTTGGCAATTGGAAACACAGAACACGTCTTAACTGAGAACATTGAAGAAACAGGCGACGTTGACATTGCCATTGGAGCTGACAAGAATGAACTATTTGAAAAGCTTAATTCTATTAATTCCTTCGTGGAAATTAAAAAGGTTGCAAACAATGTATTAACAGTCTTTAAATATTGCGGTAACTTTTATCAGGTTGACTTTATGACAACAAAAAACCTTGAGTTAGCTTCATGGCTTATGAAAGGAAACCCAGACCGGAGCGGTGTAAAAGGAGTAATGAGAAACTTATTGCTTTCAATGATGTTAAAAGATACATCTTCTTTTCTTTCAAGAGAAGGCATTTGCTCTATTAAGTTTTCACTTTCTTTTCCAGGCGTTCTTAAGTACAAATGTGAGACAAGTGAAACGATAGATGAAAGAGAGTACGATGATCTTAGATCAATTAGATCAGTTCTAGGTTTTCCAAAAAATGAAAGGCTTTATCCAATGAACACATTTGAATCTGTTGTAGATTATCTTTTATTAAATGATATATATAGTTATAATGATTTGCTAAATCGATTTATCGATTACACTGAAGGTTCTTGGTCAGCAAGAGCAGAGCCAGAAGAACAGGAGAAAGCAATTGACTATATCAAATCAAAAGAAATCAGAGGCAATAGTTAAAAAAGTATTTGCGCAAGTTGCAAGTGCAAATCTAGATTGCGATGATTGGGTTGAAATTAAAAAACTTGTAATGAAGCAAGTTGCGCCCACTCATCGCAAGGTTTTTTCTCGAAGAGATTCAAAAACAAAAAATCACCCACCTTTAAATGAGTTTGAAAAGGAAATGAAAGAAATGTATAAAGAAATATCAGGTGTAACACTTTTGCTTAGAGAACTTGATGAAAGGAGAGAGATTTATGGCAGATTATTCAGATAGACTTTTACGAGCCCTGATTCGTGAAATGATTAACGAAGACAGACCCAATGTTGCAAGTGCTATCGAAGCAGGCTCAAGAAGAGCGCTTACTTTAGGAAAGATATTAAATACTGCTAAGTCTTTGTTTTCAGTTGATGGTGCTGTAGCTCTAACTGCTGTAGGTCTTTTATATGAAAAAGAGTTTACACTTGCCACTTTGAATTTTGGATACGAAAATGCAAAAGTAACTTTTGGCAAAATAAAGAAATTTTATTCCACGCCTGGAAGTGTTTTTACAAAAATGAACGCAGCACAATTTTATGGCAATGACACAAAAGATCAAAATAAAATTGAGTATCTTATTGAGTTAAGAAAAATAAGTAAAGACTCTTTGACTGCTGAAAAGGTTCTAGAGATTATGACGCTGGCAAAACAAAAAAAATTGTTGGAAGGAGCCAATGTTAATCCCGACAGTGTTACAGAATCAGATGCTGCTATTCTTGCTGCGATAGTTAAAGGCGAAGGTATAGAAGGAATATTTAACGAGCTACAATTTACCAAAGAAGACAGCGGTGCTTTTAAAGTTGTTGATTCTAATCAATCGATAGATGATCTTGAAAAAAAGGCTAAAGAAGCAGAAAATGAAGGCCTGTATTTAAATGCAAGGATAATTAGAGGCATTAAAAAATCTATTGAAAGTGCCGCTGATGGAAGGAAGGAACAATCTCAAGAAGAGATAAATAGTGCATATAGAATCTATATGGACGCAAAAGATATAAAAGCAGGTGGTCCTGACGAGATTAAATCTGCTACTATTTTTGACAATCTTGACGATATTGAAGAAGGTGTTGAAGACTCTTATGATAAAACACTAACAGAGTTTGTTCAAAAATTAAAAAAACGTGGCGACAACTCCTTAAAATATATTACAGATTTTGTTACAAACAGAGCTCTAAAACAGTTAAGAGGAGAAGCAGAGACGGGAAATAATGCCAGCAGTTCTTCAACTACTAGAAGTTCTTCAACTACTAACACCCCTAGTGGCGGAAATCCATCGCCCGGTTTTTTACCTTCACCGACACCTGGTGGGTCTGTTCCAAGCCCTCCATAAAACTAAAAAATATTTTACAATTAAATTGCAAAAAAATATAATCACTTTATACATGAGGTGAATATGAAAAATAAAAACTGGGTTCCAGAAATACTATACGAAGAAACAGAAGCGGGTGGAAGTAGTTCGCTTCCTTTCATTATGGTTCCTGAAGAAGAGGAAATGCCTAAACTTCTTTATATTTGGGAGAGTAATAATACAGGAAAATACGAACCAAATGATGTAGGTGATCCTGTGCCTGTTTATGAGTGGGATTTACATCAGTATGCAGATATGTTATTTTTGAAAAAACATTTGGAACCAGATATATATGATAAGGTAAGGTTAGCTCTTGGTTTGGAGAAACTTGCTGAAGCTGTTAAAAAAGGAAGTGCTAATACTGAGAGGGTTAGAAATAATCTTGAAGTATAGGTAAATTAATTTTTTACTGCATACTTATTATAAACAAAATCTATCGGAGGATTTAATGAAGTTTAATAAAAATAGATTTGCAAAATTGGCAGGATTACCTCGAACAAGAGGTACTCTTAATGAAAGTAGAAGAAGATCTGCTATGAGAAGAGGTTTGCTCAGTGAATCAAAGCACGGCGATATCGAAGAAGTATACACACCCTTCGATTTACGCGGTCCGTACGGTGACGAATACGGTGACGAATACGGTGACATGGGCTATGATGACATGGATATGGGTGGCTATGACGATATGGGTACTGATCTTGCTTACGACGATGACATGGACGACTATGACATGATGTACGAAGGCGAAGAAGAAGAAAGCGAAGAAGATGTTAAAGAAGAAATGGTCGAAATCGATGATGTTGAGCTTATGAAAGAAGTTAGAAACATTAAGAAGCAAAGAATCAATGAAGAGAGACTTAAAGCAGTAATTGAAGATGAGTTGAAAAATGTTATGGCAGAAATGCAATATGGCTCAAACTGGATGTACGGCAATAACAAGCCTACTAGATCTAGAAAAGGTCAGGTAACAAGAGGCTTCAGAGGTCTTGGCTTTAAATAAAAATAGATTCTGTTTTTACTATAAAGTCCTGAGTTTTCTCAGGACTTTTTTTGTTTATACATTGGTGTATATTGTGATATAATGATTAAAAGAGGTGAGCAATGTACAATGTAGGTCAAATAATCTATATTTATAAAAAGTCAAACGAAAGTCTGTTTCCTTGTGTTGTAGCAGAGCAAACGATTAAAAAAACACTTAAGGGAGAAGAAATTAACTATACAATTTTGTTACCCGACCAAGAGGGAACACTTGTTGATTTATCTAGGCTAGATGTCAAGTGTTTTGAAAGCATTCATCATTTTAAAGAGTTTTATATTAAAGAGGCAACAAGTAAAGCTGATTCTTCAATGAGACAATGTGAAACAATAGAAAAAGAAAGGTTTGCGTCTTTTATTGATAGAGAGAATAAAAAGCCTGAGGTTTTAAAAAAAGACAACTCAATTGAGAAAAACAAAAAGAAAGAAACAATTACAATTCAAGACGAAGACAACGTTAAGATAAATGTAGATCTTTCAAAATTAACAGAAATGGGGTTATAATGTCAAACAATCAATCTTTAAACTACTTACCAGATCACCAGCAAGGTTTGCTAAGAGAAAAAGGAATATTAAGCGAGTCAGAAGTCGCAGCAAAAAAAGGCGATATTGTTGTTGCAATTAATGCTCTTAATGGAAACCAAAGAATGTTAGGCTATGCTAAAGACATAATCAAAGAAAATAAAAGAATTTTAAAAGGGTAGACAATGAAAAGATATGTTATTATTGACGAAAGAATGAGAAATGAAATACTTAAAGGTGTTGATACCCTTTGTGATGCAGTTAAGATTACAATGGGACCAAGTGGTCAAAATGTTTTAATAGACATGCCTGGTAAAAATCCTGTTATTACAAAAGACGGTGTAACAGTTGCAAAGTCAATTGAACTAAGCGATCCAATTCCAGGAATGGGTGCAAGAGTTATTAGACAAGCATCAGAGATGACAGCTGACGAAGCAGGGGATGGAACTACCACATCAGCAGTTTTGTCTCAGGCAATATTTAAGGCGGGATTAAAGCTAATAAACTCAGGATATAAACAACAGGATATTAAAAACTATTTTGAAATGGCAGCTAGAGATGTTGTTACACAGCTCGAAAGCTATTCTCATGATATTAACTCAGAAAAAGATCTTTTTAATATTGCAAAAATATCAGTAAACGGAGATGAGTTTCTTGCAGATAAAATTACAAGTGCTTTCAATGCTGTTGGAAAAGACGGTGTTGTAACAGTAGAAGAAGCAAAGGGTTTACAAACATCTGTTTCTATTAAAGAGGGATATCAATTTAACAGAGGCTATATGTCCCCTTACTTCGTCAACGATGAAAAAACATCCAAGTGTGTGCTTGAAGATCCAATGATTATTACGGCATTTAAAAAGTTTGATTCAATTCAGGAGCTTGTTCCAGTTTTAGAATATTGTTTAAGTGAGAACAGGCCACTTCTTTTGATTTGTGATGATATTGAAGGTGATGCGCTGAAGACATTGATTGTAAATAAAGTTAGAGGTAACTTAAAAGTTTGTGTAGTTAAGCCTCCTAACGCAGGTATACAAAAGTATGAATCACTTAAAGACATTGCTGCAATAACAGGAGGAACACTTTTTGACAACACAGAATCACTTAAGAGTTTTACTGTTGAAAAGGCAGGATCTTGTGAAAGAGTCGAAGTGACAAAGAGCTCGTGTCTGCTTGTTGGAAACAAGCAGGATGAAGAAAGAGTAGAAGAGAGAGTCGACTCGATTAAAAACCACATTAAAGAGTCAACTGAGGAAAAAGAGATTATGATTTTGAGGCAGCGCCTTACAAAGATTATGGGCAAGATCGCAGTCTTAAATATTGGAGGCGCAACTGAGGTTGAAATTAGAGAAAAAAGAGATCGTGTTGATGATGCACTCTGTGCGACAACGTCAGCAGTAAAAAGCGGTTATGTTGCAGGCGGCGGATTGGCTTTGGTCAATGCAGCAATGAATCTAATGTCAAGTGATAACGTTAGCGATCCTTCTTATAAGCTTTTTCTTGAGTCTTGTCTAGAGCCGTTTAAGCAAATTATTAGAAACGCAGGTAAATCTCCAGATCACATTCTTGAAAAGGTTAAAGAATTAAATGAAAAAAGCGAAATGAAAAACATTGGTTATAACTCAATGTCAGGAGAATTTAAAGACTTAATTGAATCAGGCGTTATTGATCCTCTACTTGTAACAACATCAGCAGTTAAAAATTCAACTTCGGCAGCTTGTATGCTTTTAACTGTAGGTTGTGTATTAGTTTCAGAAAATCAAGAGACCCAGGATATTTATATTTAAAAGAGGTAAATAATGTCTGATCAATATCGTCTTTCAAGGCAGCTGATGAATGTAACAGTTGCCGTTATCTGCAACCCAGAAATACATGTTCCCGACCTTTTAACAAAAATCCGAATTCTTCCAACTGTTGCTGTTGTAGGTCAGTCAGACAAGGTCATGAGAACTGATACTGGTGAGACGGTTGTAGATATTTATGTAAAGTTTCTTCCAGTGTCAAGTAAGAGATACAAAAACATTGTTGCAATTTGCGAGCTCATTAAGTCTCTCCCGGGTGTAAACAAAATTAAAGTACTTGAGCTAGACAAAAAGCCAGTAACGTTTAAAGGTCAGCAAATCATTATTTAAACAAGTCAGTCTCTGTGTAAACGTTTTTAATTTATTTTATAATATAAATGTACAATATATTAATAAAAACTAATACCAAGAGGTGAAAAATGAAAAAGTTCTCGCTAGAAGAAGTAAAATATTTAAACGTAGATGTCCTAAAGAAGATTCGATACAAGCTTCAAAAGAAAATCTACGAGGCACGTGGTGATGAAAGATTAGATCTTGAAACAGATCACGCCTATTTAAGCAACTACATTACCATGTTAGATCGATCTGCGAAGATTCATAATAAAAAATACGGAAAACAAACAAAAACTCACTCTAAATAAGGAGGTGTTGTATGGATATGTTTGCACAATATTTCAAGAGTATATCTAGATTTCCACTCTTAACAAAAGAAGAAGAGATAGATCTAGCAAAAAGAATTGAAAAAGGAGACAAGAGAGCAAGAGAAAAGATGATTAATTCTAATTTGCGCCTTGCAATTAGTATTGCAAAGAAATACTATCGAGCAGGAATTAATCTTGAAGATCTTATTCAAGAGTCAAATGTTGGTTTAATAAAAGCTGTTGATAAGTTTGATTGGCGAATGGGTAATAAGTTTTCAACTTATGCAACGTGGTGGATAACACAATCAGTAAGAAAGGAGTTTTTAAAATTAAATTCTGTTATCGATGTTCCTGGTCATGCTTCCACACTAGGCTGGAAATATCATGAGCTAATTAAGATGACACAAAAAGAGTACGGAGAAATACCTACTCTTGAGGAGGCTGCTGATATTCTTAGCACGTCAACAGTTACACTGCAAAACGCAATTGATGCTTACAAACTACAAAACTGTGTTTCAATGGACGCTCCTGCTAGAAACTCCGATGAAGGAGACTCTAGGACGTTTGGAGATATGATTCCTGATGACAGCGAAAGTCCGGAAGGTGGTGCTTCTGATAAGTCTATTCGAGAAGTTGTTCTCGATGCCATATCGACTTTATCAGCAAAAGAACAGAAAGTAATTAGACTACGATTTGGAATTTACGAAGATGCAAATAGTGATGATGATTTGGAGGAAATAGATGAGAAAGAATAAATGGAAGACAGAGCAAGGTTATTTTACAGTTCCTGAATCAGGTAAAACTTTTAAAGAGATATCTGAGATATTGAGCGAAGACTCGGGCAAAGATGTTCCGCAGTCAACGGTTAATAACATTTTTCGTCGTGGACTAATAAAGATTGCAAATCACATTGCAAAAGAATATGAAAAAGATATTGATCCTGAGGTCGTTTGTAGAAATCCGGAGTTTCGATCTTCTTTGATGGATATTATGAGATCAGAAGAAAGGAAGAACAAAGATGATTCATCTATTGATATTTAACGAGTTACAATCACTCTCAGCTACGACAGCTATTTTGGAGGCAGCAGATTGGGATGAGTCTGTTGCTTCTTCTATTTCTAGGATTATTAAGGAGACAAAGCCCTCATCAGATCTTGAAATTGCTAAAGCAAATCTTAGAGAGAGATTAGAAGAAGAAAAAATTTCCAAAAACATAATTGACAAGATATTTATGCTTATAGCGATTGAAGAATCAAATATGAAAGCAAAGGGTTTTACATGAGATGGGCTTATTTTAAAAATGTTAGAAATATAAATTTACATCATTTCTTTGAAAAAAGAAAAATTAAAACCAAAGAAGAGATACTAAACTTTTTAAATGACAATAATTTTACGTTTTCTCAAGAAGAGTTAAATAATATATACACAGTTTTAAATCCTGTTGTTGAGAAACCCAATGCTAAAAATCTTAAAGAAGAAATCAAACAAACAGAAAAAGAGTCGAAAGACAACAAAGCTTTGCTTCCACAAAAAAAGAAACGTGTACGGAATAGTTCTAAAAGAAAAAGACATGTTTCTGGAAGTATGGACACAACAGGGCGTGATTGAAGATTGGTTTTCTTCAAACGTTAATATAATAGAAGACTAGGAGTTTTTAAATGGCATTAAGATCAGTATCAAAAGCAGACGTAAATTACGTTCCAAACTATCAATTATCAGCAATACCCTACGTAACAAGCAGCAATGGGAATGAAGTTAAGCATAATGTAACAACTACAGTTACTTTTCCTTTTGTTACAAAGTATGTGAAAATAAACAATACAGGAGCTTCTGATCTAAGAGTTGGTTTTTCTTCTTTTGGTGTAACTGGAAGTCTTGGAACTGAATCAGCAAACTTTTTTATTATTCCAACTGCTGCCGCGGGCGATGTTTGTATTCAAGATTTTGATGTAAGGTGTAAAGAATTACATTTTAGAGCACACGGAACAGGTACTCCCACAACAGATTTTTCTATTTTTGCAGGATTGACACCGGTTACAAGCAGTGATTTTCCTTCAATGCACTCACAAACAGGTTTTTCCGGAGTATGACATGTCAAAAAGAAAAACTGCTATGGTTAGCGGAGGCTTCGACCCTATTCACGTAGGTCATTTAAGAATGATGGAAGAAGCTGCTACTTTAGGTGATCTTATTGTAGTTGTTAATTCAGATGAATGGCTAATGAGAAAGAAGGGGTATGTCTTTATGACTTTTGAAGACAGGTGCGAAATAATTAAGGGTCTGAAATGCGTTTGGAAAGTTGTAGGAGTTGATGATTCAGATGATACAGTTATTGATGCCATTCATCAATATATGCCAGATGCATTTGTAAATGGCGGCGATAGGTTTCAAAAGAATACTCCCGAGTCTACAATCTGCGAGAAACTAGAAATAGAAACTTTTTGGGGAGCAGGCGGTGGAAAAATTAGAAGCTCAAGTGAAATGGTGAAAAAATTAAGAAAATGAAAAATGTATTTTTATTTGACATGGATGGAACATTAACAGAGCCAAGGCGCCCAGCTAAAAGAGAAATAGCTGAGGCGCTTTTTTCTCTTTCACAATACGGAGATATTGGCATTTTAACAGGTTCACATCTAGAATATGTTATAGAACAACTCAGCGTTCTTGTTGGAAGTAGAAATAAGTTTAAAAACAATCTTTATATTCTACCTTGCAATGGAACACAATATTACGAAGTTACAAAAGAAAAGCGTATTAAACTTCAAAAACAAGAAGACATGATAAAAGAAGTTGGACACGATCTCTATATTCATCTGCTTCATTCTATTTGTGACTTACAATCAGAATTTTGTGAAAACTATTTAGAGATACCCAAAGGACAATTTATACAGTACAGAGGTTCTCTTCTTAACTGGTGCCCAATTGGTCGAGGTGCAACTACTTTCTTTAGAAATGAGTTTATTGAGAAAGACCAACAAAATCTTATTAGAAAACAATTAATTAAAAAACTTAATGACAAACTACATAAAAATAATATGCAGGATCGCCTAGGGTTGGCCCTAGGAGGCTCTACGTCAATTGACATATATCCATTAGGCTGGGGTAAAGAATTTGCTCTACGTTATTTTGGTGACTCCTGCGTATATTTTTGGGGTGATAAATGCTTTGGAGATGGAAACGATGTTGGAATATATAATCAACTTCACCCTATGGACCGCGGATTTTCTGTGGAAAATGTTGAAGATACTATTGATCAAATTAAAAGAATTATTAAAAAAGGCCTATAGAACAGGATACAAAGTATTTAGATCTATAGGCACGTTTTTATTTATATGTTATGTAGTATTCGCTTCTATCTGGGTTTTTGTTTTAGGTGGCGAAGATATTAATGACGAATAGAACTACAAAGATTTAAAAAAGCAGCACGTGTATCGGGACATTCACAGCACTCTGCTATTGCTTTAATTGCAACACAACAGGCATCTCTTGACATTTGTCCTCGAGGTGCTGTTGTTGTTTCTACACAACAACATGGGCTTGTTCCACATGCAGGACAGTCTTCTCCGTAATCATCACACATACAGTCCTGCATTCCGCATGCTGGACATCCTTGAAAGAGTTGACTCATGTTTATAGGAGAAATAGATAGCATGGCTATTTCTTTTAATATTAATTTTCTTATCTTGTCTTTTTTGATATTCATTTCTTATATCTCCTTTTACTAGGTTTTAAATCTTCTTCGTGCCCTTCGACACCATGTTCTTCATGAAGCTCGTTGATATCGCTGCTGTCTTTTACTTTTTCAAGAAGTGTGGCAGGAATATTAATATCTATTCTACCGTTAGACCATTTAACATCATAGTATTTTATTTGACCAGACCCATTTAAAGAGTGCCATAAGACTTTTCCAATTTCGTTTAAAGCAGAATCCTTCCGCTTAACATGAGTCAGTCATGTATGACCAATGATGTTGTTAAAATCTTTTTTGTTTTCGTCAGGTATGTTTTCAAGGCCGTAGCTATATTTCTTATAGAAATGGTGTTTCTTAAATTCTTCTTTGATAATTTCTCTTATTTTATTTATTCTCATAAACCAGCTGCCTCGAGCCTAGAGTAATAGTCACCAGCTTCGACAAGATGATCAAGTGCAATTTCACAGGCAATCAAAATAGAATCAGTATGTTCCATTTCTTCTTTAACACCAATTTCAAACTCTTCTAGTATCTTGTCTTCTTTTACAGAATGTCTTTGTGCTATTAAAGAAAGGGTGTTTCTAAGAGACATATTTTCATATTCTTTACTCATGCCACCAGGAACTAGATCACCTATTTTCTCAAGTGCCTGGTCTTGAACATCTTTCGCTATGTCTTCATTAATTGCTTCTTTGATTAACGCTCTTAGTCTGTTTCTATTGATTTTCATTTTTTCCTGCCATTAAAGAATTTAAAATTTCTTCAAGCTTTTTAATTCTTTCTTCAAGTAATTGTGTGTTTTCCCAGGTAACTTGCAATGCTTTGTTGACTGCTTGAAACTGATCCATTATTATTTCGGTGTCTTCATACAAGGTGTGATCTGTTATAGTTTCGCCTGTATTAGGGGTGTTTTTTCCTTTTGCATCTTCATTAATTGATTCTCTTATGATTTTTCTTATAAGACTTTCTTTCATTTTTTCTCCTTAGAACTATTTTTACGATCACCAATGGCTTTAGAAACAGTATCATCACCAAAGTTTGCTTCTAATATTTCCACATATTGTCCTTTTTTAATGTTTAATCGATATTGTTCTATCGTGATACCAATATATTTTAATTCTTCTATATTGATTTTTTCGTAATATTTTAGAGATTTATTGATCTCTTTTCCAATCTCTGCGGGTGTGGCTTCGCTCATGTATTTTTTGATAATATTTTTAATATTTGCATTTAACTCGTCGTATCTTTTTATAAAAAAGTAAACCCAAATTGAAAAAACCAAAGGCCTTATATGAACAACATCTTCGTATTTTTTATCGCCTAAAATTTTACCTTCATGAGTTCTAATAACTGCTCCGTGAAATGCTGCCGGAAGAGGAGCATTACCACCATCCCAACCTCCAGAAGGTTCAGGTTTTAAAGTTATCCAGTTTTCTCCAACCTTTCCCATATTTAATAATTCTTTAAGTGTAAATCCATTATAAAATTTTTCAAAATTCTTATAGTGATTAGCACTAACAAAACTGTCTATAACATGGTTTGGATCAATATAGATTGAATGTTCATGGGCTTCTGTTTTAAAAGGCGCTTTAAGGTATTTTTCTGACTCCATTACGATTTGAAACTTCTCTTTGCCTGGGAAATACGTCGACTTTAATCCTTCGTATTGCGGTAAAATATATATTCCCCTCTCATTTTTTCCATTTTCTAATTCCTCTTTAAGAAGCTTATTAATATTTTTTTTAATTTCTTCTCTTATGATTTTTCTTATGAAACTTTTTTTCATTTTTTATTCCTAAATTTCTGAACTCTTTTCCACTCTGCCTTGTCAACAGACCTTGTCTTACCACCTCTAATAAAAGAATTAACTCTTCCCATCGCCCATTGATGCTGTGCAACTCCTTGCCTGTGACCCGTTAGCCATGCTGCTAAACCTTTTTTATACACGCTAGTTAATGCACCTGTTGGCATATTTGCTTTCTTCGCTTTGTCTCTCAAAGTTGCTCTTGTTTTTGCGGAAAGCTTTTTAGAAAACTTTTTCTTCTTTTTCTTCTTTTCATCAAGAATAGCTTCAATAATAAGTTTTTTAATTATCTCTCTTGTTTCTGACATTTTTGATTTTTTTGATTTTTTAGACTTTTTATAAGTTTTATCAGCAGTCCATTCATCATAGCAAGATTTAGGTGGGTTAGGAACAGAGCACTTACCTATTTCATAATCCATTTGCTTATTGCTCTTTTTTGTTCCTTTAAAATAGTCAGGATTTTTTTTCTTCTTTTTTGTTTTTCTTTTTTTCTTTCTTTCGTCAAGATCTTCTATTCTATCTTTTGCAATGTCTTTAAGTTTGCTTGTAGGAAGAAAATCCATTTTTGTAGTTTCTTCATTATCGTCAGCACCGTAATAGACGCTTCTTTTTCCTTTTTCATCTTTAAAGCTTTTTTTCTTTCCTTTGGTCTCACTTACCATTTCTTCATAAAGCTTGTCAAAAGAAGTTTTTTCGGATTTTCTCACTTAGGCACCTCATTCTTTGAGTAATAGATTAAAATTTATTATATTATATAAAATAATAATGTAACATAACACCGGGAGATTATATGAATCTAGGCTACGCATGTATAAATATGGAGTTGTCAAGTAAAAAAAATAAAATAACCAGTAACAGAGGAATGATAAAAAGAACCTTTAAACAAAAAGGTTTACCTTATGCCTCCCAGCTCGCTCTTCAAAACTGCAAGGACCTTGTTTCAATTATTGAATGGAACAATGCAAATGGCTTCTCGTGTTTCAGGATTAGTTCTTGCCTTTTTCCTTGGTCAAGTGAATACGAGTTAGAAGACCTTCCAGATATAGAAGAAATATCTCAATGTCTAAAGAAGGCTGGTAAAACAGCACGAGATGCAGGACAGAGGCTTTCTTTCCACCCAGGCCCGTTTAATATTCTAACATCTTCAAAAGAGCAAGTTGTAAAAAATACAATAAAAGATCTGACGACTCACGGAGAGATATTCGATATAATGGAAATGCCTAGAACAAGATTTGCAAAGATAAATATTCATATTGGTGCTTCGTACGGAGATAGAGAATCAGCGATGGAACGATGGCTTAAAAATTACGAAATGCTTCCCGACTCTGTCAAGACAAGATTAACTGTTGAGAATGACGACAAGGAATCTCTTTTCACAACAGCACATCTTTACAACGGGATATGTAAACACTCAGACGTTCCTATTGTTTTTGATTATCACCACCACAGATGTCACAACGAAGGAGTCCCAGAAAAAGAAGCATTTGAGATGGCAATATCAACTTGGGGAGATGTAAAACCCACTCTTCATTATTCAGAAAGTGCACAACGTGAAAAAGGAGAAGGAGTTCAGTTTAGAGCCCACAGCGATTATATTTATGATATGATAAATCCTTATGGAAGGGAAATTGACATTGTAGTAGAGGCAAAAGCAAAAGAAAAGGCAGTTTTAAAATATTGGAGCAAGTATGGTAAGAGAAATGAACTGGTTAACTCCTGAATGTTTGGAGGTTGATATCATTGCAGAAATAGCAAAGTACACCAGATTAGGTATTCCTATTTCCATTGGAACCGACTCAATGATAAGAAATGATAAGGTTACGTTCGCCACAGCTATTGGTTTTCACTCTTTTGAAAAAAATGTAGGAAACTATTTCTTTTCAAAAAAGACATATGATAGAGATACTTTTAAAGACCTTTTTTCTAGATTGGGAAAAGAGCTCATGGTTACAATTGAAGTTGCAAAATCAATCAGATCAGAGTTTGAGAATGCCAATATAGAATTACATGTAGATATATCAGACAAACCTGGAAACGGTTCCAATGTTCTTTCTGAATATGCTAGAGCTTGGAATGGGTACGAAGAGTTTAAAATAATAATAAAGCCAGATGCCTGGGCAGCGTCAGGTTGTGCAGACTGGCATACTAAATAAGGAGAAATAATGTTTGAAAAGTTTTTAAAAGAATCTTTTAATAGTCATCATAAAAATGCAAAGAAGATTTTACAAGAAAAAAAGAAGAAAAAGAAAAAAGTATACTTTAGCAAGTTTCTATTTCTAGATTTTGATGAGACCCTATATGATAACGAAGCTCAAGCTATAATAGAATCTGATCCATTTAATAGATTAGTTGAGTGCCTAGAGAATCCTGAGCCTTGTTATATCTGTATTGTTACAGCAAGAAGAAGCGACACCAAATACTTCGTTGACAGTAAGATTAAAGAAGCTATAGAGTATTTATTAGAAGATTTTAAAGGAAAGTTTGAAATTGAAACAGTATTAGATGAATCACCAGAATCAAAACCAAGTGCTTATGAAGTTGGTAAACTGAAAGCAGATTGTATTTCTAATATTATTACTTCAAACACAGAAAATTTACAAGATATTTTAGTGTATTTTTATGACGACCAGGAAACAAATGTAGAAGAAGTTGCCAAGGCCCTTGATTATCTAAACATCTCCACAGACAATTGTAACATTGTGTAATTGTTAAATAATTTTATTATAATAATATTATAGCAACCGGAGTTTAAAATGAAAATACCTAAAAAAGCAAAGAGGCAAATTAAAAAAGAGCTAAAAAACAATCGGGTTGCAGTCGGATCACCTCCAAGAAAAAAAGTAGTATATGCTTTTAATGAAGGTGATTTAGTTACTACAAATCCTAAAGATCACGAATTCAAAGATACATCGAGTATTTGTCTCGTATTAGACTACAGTGATGGTGAGTACCTTACTGTTTGGAGACCGACTGGCGCATTTACTGCACGTTCTGCGTCTGTAAGAATCATACAGCGTGCATAACAAAATAATCACATACAAACATAGAGTAATTGATTTAAATTTATTTTATAATATAAAGGTAAAATCAATAATAATAAAAGGAGTTCTTAATGGATATTAAAACATTTATTGAGTGTGCAACTAAAATGCCACCAGAAATCGCTGTTCTCGCAAAAGGTGGGACAGGTGTTGGAAAAAGCCAAATCTTTAAACAAATCGCAGATCACTACGGTCTCGAGTTAATTGACCGTCGCCTTGCTCAAATGACAGTAGGTGATATTATTGGTCTTCCAGTTGTTACTGATGGTGTTACTCGTTTTCTTCCTGTGGACTGGCTTCTCAGGGCTTGTGAAGAACCTGTTGCTCTCTTTCTCGATGAAATTAATCGTGCAACAGTTGAAGTTCAACAATGTGCTTTCCAGCTTGTATTGGATCGAGAACTAAACGGAAATAAACTTCACCCTCAAACACGTATCTTTGCTGCAATTAATGAAGGCTCTAGTTATCAAGTTAATCAAATGGGTCCTGCTCTTAAGCGTCGCTTTTGGATACAAGAAATTGTTCCAACTGTTGATGATTGGCTTACATGGGCAAAAGGCGCAGACATCGATAAGGTTATTATTGAGTTCATTCGAAACAACCCACGTCATCTAAACTATAGCGGTGAGTTCGAGCCTTCAAAGGTATATCCAAATCCCGCTTCTTGGGAACGATTTCATGATACACTTTCTTATGCAAATCTAAAACCAAGCGAATTGATCAAAATGGATCGTCAAAATCTACCCGAAGGTCCCTACTCCATAGCAACAGGCTTTGTAGGTATCGAGGCAGCCGCAGCATTTGTAAAATATATGGAAAACTATGAAAACATTATTACTGCTGAAGATGTTATCAATGAATATGAATCAAATAAAAAAGTACTGTCTGAACTTAAAGCTGACTCTCAAAATGAACTTGTTGAAAAAATAATAGACTATATGGCTGATAATATTATTAATCACAAGCAGGCTGATAACATTCAATCTTTTATCATGACTCTTTCAAGAGAGTTGTTGGTTCATTTTTATAACAAAGTAATTGAACAAGGTCAACTTGATAACTCAAAACTAATTCATAAAAGACTTCAAGCTGAAATGATTCGTGCAATCAAAAGCTCAAACATCTAAGGAGAAACATGAGAAACGAACTACTAGAAAAATCGCTGATACATCTTCTAAGGCAAGAACCTTTCTTTAGTACGTTTTATCGTGCTTTTAGAAAGGAGCCCTCAACTAGAATCCAAACCGCAGGTGTTACAGTTGTTGACGGACATATATCTTTTTTATACAACGAAGAATTCTTTGAATCTTTAAAACCTGAAAAAAGAATTGGTTTGTTAAAACATGAAGCATATCATATTATATTTGAACATTGCACTGAAAGAAAAAGAGATCCTCATATTATGTGGAATTATGCAACAGACCTTGCAATTAATTCACTAATACCAAGTTATGAATTGCCTGATGGAGGTCTTGTTCCTGGAATGCAACCCCCTAAAATTGAATCTGATCTTCCTGTAGCAAATAGCTATAATGAAATATACGATTTGATATCAAAGCTCCCACCCAACGAAAGTTCAGAATGGTATTTTGAAAAACTTAAACAAGAGGCAGGTGAAGCATTTGATGAGGTTCAAAAGTTTGAAGAATCTTGTAAGGGGCAAGGACAGGGGTCTCCTATTCCTGGTTGTGGTCCTCTTGATGATCATGAAGGCTGGGGTGAAGGATTAAGCGATGAACAAAAAGAAAAACTTAAAAATCAAATTAAGGAAAACCTTGAAAAGGCAGTTAGAGAATCTGATAATTCTTCAAGAGGTTGGGGAAGCGTTGGTGCTGAGACACGTGCCCGTCTAAGAGAAATGGTTGCTAAAAAGGTTAACTGGAAAGAAATCTTAAACTATTTTGTCGGAACTACACAAAGAGGAGAAAAGAGAACAACTCATCGTAGAATCAATAGAAAGTATCCTTATATTCATCCAGGCAAAAGAAGATCTTATAAGAGTACAATTGCAATCTATATTGACCAATCAGGCTCTGTAGGTAATGACGATATTGAAATGTTCTTTGCAGCCCTAAGCGAACTGACAAAAGAAACAGAATTTATTGTATATCATTTTGATACTGAGGTTGATGAATCTTCAAGAAAGCAATGGAAAAAGCATCAAAAGCATGTACCGTATAGAACAAGATGCGGAGGAACTTGCTTTGAAGCTGTGGCTAAACACTTTGAAACAGTTCAATCAGAGTTTGATGGCTACATCATTATGACTGATGGTTATGCACCAAAACCTAGAAGAGCAATTAAAAAGCGATGCTGGATGATATGTCCATCAGGTGAAGTTCCAGGCTGGGTATCAAATGAGGATACATCTATTAAAATGACAAACCATGTGTAAAGGTATGTTATCATTTAATATAATAAATTAGAAATAATAAAACATATAAAAAGAGGTAATCAATGAAACTCAATGTAAAAACAGAAACAGACAAGGAAATCATCAACATTTTTGATATTGATGTTCCAATTCAACTAAAAAACAAGATATCAACAGGACTCGACTATTTTGACACTGCTATTGGAGGTAAAGGTTTTACTCCTTCAATGGTAACGCTCTTCACAGGAACCCCTGGCGCAGGTAAGACAACAATGATGCTGGAGCTTGCAAACAGTATGACAGGTAATGGATGTAACGTTTTATTTAATACTGCTGAGGAATCGTTATATCAGCTTAAAATGACAGTTGAACGCCTAAGTCTTCGACATGGTTTTAAGGCAGGACAAGAAACAAACGTAAATAAATTGCTTGCAAATTGTAAAGAAATGATGGATGCTGAGCCTGGTAAACCTTTCTTTGTTATTGTTGATAGTTTGCAATGTCTCGTTAATGGTGATGGTAACAATCATTCTGCTTCTTCAACACAAAAATGCCTACAAAAAATTACAGACTTTTGCAAAGAACATTATTGTAACGCAATTGTAATTGGACAGGTAACAAAAAACGGAAGCATGGCAGGTCGAAATGTTCTAAAGCACATGGTGGACAGTATGATTTCTCTTTCAGTTGAAGAAAAAGACGAAGACCTAATGGGATGTAGAATTCTTAGAGTTAATAAAAATCGTTTTGGTGGTGCTGGTCATATTATGATCTTAACTTTAAAATCAGCTGGCTTTTCTGAAATTAGTAGAATTTCATTCGGTTAAATCAATTAATTGAACAAACACAAGAAGGCAGCAAAAGCTGCCTTCGATTTTATTAAAGGAGAAATAGTGAAAAAAGCATTAATTTTAGACGCATATAATTTAATCTATAGAGCAAAAAGCGGATTTACAAAAGGTGAAAACGCAATTGTCTTTATGTTTTTTAGATCACTGCGAGCCCTGATTCAACAATTTAAACCTGATGAATGTTACTTTGTTCTAGAAGGAGTACCGCAGAGAAATGTAGAGGTTCTAGGTGAATATAAATCTAACAGACCTAGCCAGTCAAGTGACTTTCACAGGCAAAAAAATAAGATCGTATCTATGATAAGAGATAACTTTCCAATAACTGTTGTAAGACACCCGTACCATGAATGTGATGATATAGCAGGAAACATAGCAAGAAAAGTAGCTGATGAAGGAGGTGAGGCTATAGTAGTATCCTCAGACACAGACTTTATACAAATATTGCAATGGGAAACCAAAGGAGAAATAAAGCTCTATAATCCTGTTAAGAAAGATTTTATTCAACCTCCCGAATATGATTATATTAGATGGAAATCTATGAGAGGAGATAAGACAGATAATATTGAAGGAATTCCAAAGTTCGGAGACAAGACAGCAGAGAAATACGCTTTATCAGAGTCTTTGTTTAAAGACTTAATGGAACAGTCAGACAAGCGAGAAATTGTAAAAAGAAACAAGGAGCT
>Ga0070754_10000501_pt1 | contig 36274 bp, 18 predicted proteins | sample VirMetDEL_Sep_01_FD_75181 | JGI IMG/M metagenome (GOLD analysis project Ga0070754, IMG submission 75181) | Aqueous microbial communities from the Delaware River and Bay under freshwater to marine salinity gradient to study organic matter... | ecosystem: Environmental > Aquatic > Marine >...
AGCTGTTGGTATATCAAAAGAAGTATATGATTATTTAGATTACGGAATGTTTGACAAATGGGATGTATTAGCTACAATATTTCCATTAATAGTATATTACATATTAACTAGTTTAATATAATGGCAAAAGCTGATCCACAAAAATATAGACCAATAGCCAATAACGGCCATCCAGATCTAAACCCTGAATCTGTAGAATATCAAGAGTATTGGGATAGAGAAATGGATAGGTGTATAAATGGATACAAGCCTAAGGGAATGAAAAAGATTTCTGGAAAATATTATTTTTATTTAAATTATTATAAAATACTTGGTAATGATGGTGAAAAAAATTCTAGAAAAACTTTAATAAGTCCGTGGTATAGAGAAATGGATCATGAGTATTTTGATTTATATCAAACCTGTAAAGATGAGGGTAAAGGAATGATTGTAATTAAAGCTAGGGATAAAGGTTTTAGTTATATGAACTCTGGTCTTATTGCACACGAATATACATTTTTTCCTTACAATGATGTTGGTATAGCGGCAGGACTACAAGCTACAGCAGATGCATTCTTTGATAAAACAAAAAAAGGTCTAAACGGAATCCATAGTAATTTTAAACACTCTGTATTAAAAGATACAGATGGTATATTACGCTCTGGATACAAGCAAAAAAATAAAGATGGTAAATGGGAAGTAGGTGGATTTCAAAGTACAGTTATATGTCGTACAATGGATAATCCAGAGGTATTTAAGGGTGAACGTGTGTCTTTAATGGTATTTGAAGAGGCGGGAGAGTTCAAGCACCTTAAAAATGCATACATGTCTTCTAAGGCTTGCTTCATGGATGGTAATGTTCAATTTGGCGTACCAGTCATAGGGGGTACTGGTGGTGACATTAGCAAAGCCTCTAAGGATTTTATGGACATGTACTATGAGTCAGAAGCCTACAACCTAATACCTATGTTTATACCTGCTTCTAGAGCTTACTATGGATATTTTAATACAGTTACAGGAGAGGAAGATGAAAAGGGCGCTAGAAAAGTTTTGCTTGAAGAAAGAGAAACTATTTCTAATTCAGGTGATAGAGAGGCTTTTAATCTTCATATACAAAACTATCCACTAGAAATACAGGAGGCGTTTTTGAATACTAAAACAGCTAGGTTTGATAATTCTAGATTAAATGCACAAAGATCTAGAATACTTTCTAGTAAAGACTACAGAAGTCAAATACAGACTGGATATTTAGATTGGGATTTTGCAGGAGGCGACGACTTTGTTGTAAAGTGGAGACCACATCCTGATGGACCTTATAAAATACTACACCATCCAAATCCAGATTTTGCTGACTTAGATATAGGTGGCATTGACTCTTATGACCAAGATCAAGCTGGATCTACAACTTCATTAGGTTCTGCAATTATATATCGTAGATTTTTAAATACAGAAACTCCTGGAGATATGGTTATTGCTGACTATACTGAAAGACCAGAAAAAAAAGAAGATTTTTGGGATGGTTGTTTGAAATTAGCCGTATATTATAACGCTAAAATGTTAGTTGAATATACTAAGATAGGTATACTAGATTATTTTAAGCGTATGAATGCATTGCAATACTTAAAAGAAAAACCTGAGTCAGCACATGCTCCAAACACAAAAACAAGAAACAGATATGGTGTACATATGAATAAGCAAGTCAAAGCGCTTATGGAAGACCTTATAGATGATTACATTAGAGAAAGTGTAGAAGATATATGGTTTTTAGATTTGATAGAAGAGCTAACTTCATATGGAACAAAAAATACAGACCGAGCTATGGCTTTTGGTATATGTTTAATACACAACATAGATAATTTTAGAAGACAGGCAAGGGAAAAAGATAAAGAAGTAAAAGACATTGGCTTTAGTAGGTATGTCCGTGGTCGTAACGGAGTTCCTGTAAAAACTAATAATAATAATATTATAAAAGAAAATTACACGTTTTAATTATGCAAAGTAACTCATACAAATTTCCATCACAGCTGCTTCCAGACTCACAAAAAGATGAGGCTTGGTGCGAACAAATGATAGATGCTATAGCAGGACACATTTACGAAGACAACAGTTTGTTTGAAAATAGTGTTTATGAAGACATACAGAATTACTCTATATACAATGGAGATTTTGAACATTCTGATTATGAATATCTAACAGAGCAATATGGATTTGCTCAGCCAGCTAGACTTGTTAATTATCCAATTATTCAGCCTAAAATAGATCTTTTGTTAGGTGAAGAATTACGTAGACCTATGGATATGAAGGTGGTAACTACAAATAAAGATGCTACAATTCGTAAAGAGGATATGAAAATAAAACTTCAGTTAAAAAAGTTTACTGAAGAGATGAAGCAGGAGATGATTAACAAAATGGGTATCGAAGTTAAGACTATGTTAGACGAGTTGCCAATACCTGACGATATTAACAAATACATGGAGTATACCTACAAGGAAGCTGTAGAAGAAGTTGCTCAAGATGGTTTAGAGTATTTAAATAACAAGTATGGTTACAGGGAAATATTTAAAGCTGGATTTAGAGATTTACTTGTAACAGGAAATGAGTTTTACAAAATACACGTCAAAAATGGAGATCCATTTATTAGAAGAGTAGATCCTAGAAGTATTGCATACGACACAAATACAGATAGTGACTTTTTAGATGATTGCCAATGGATTGGAGAAGAAAGATTTCTAACTGCAAACGAAGTGTTAGATGAATTTAGAGATCAGTTATCTGAAGATGATGTTAAGTTCTTAAATGAAATGACGCAAATATCTTCTCATAATGACTACGCATCTTACAATACCTCTATAGATTGGATACAATGGCAACAAGGTGATGCTGCAAGATTAAGGGTAATACATTGTGAGTGGAAATCAATAAAAGCATTACGCTTTAAAATATCTCCTAATAAGTATGATCCAGAAAGACCTTTCTACAAACTTGTTCCAGACAACTATAAAGAAAAGAAAAAAGATGTAATAAGAACTAAGTATGTAGATGATATATGGACGGGTACTAAAATTGGAGGTCAAATACTTGTAGATTGTCGTAGAAGACCAAATCAAGTTAGGTCTGTTGATGATCCTGGTAGCGCGCACTTGTCATACGTAGGCTTAATAAAAAATAATACTACAGGTAAAAAGTCTTCTATAGTTAGTATGCTAAAGAACATACAAATGTTATACAATATTGTTATGTATCATATAGAACTAGCTATGGCTAGGTCTGGTGGTAAAGCAGTAATATACGATGTATCTCAACTACCTACTAATCTTGGTATGGACATGCAAACTGTATTATACCACCTTAAAACAGATGGTATCATTCCAATTAACTCTAAAGATGAGGGTGGACAAATAGCAAACTTTAATCAATTTAGTCAAGTAGACTTTACATTATCTAACTCTGTACAACAGTTAATTAATTTAAAGCTAATGTTAGAAGATACTGCAGGTCAGATTTCTGGTGTTACAAAACAAAGAGAAGGTGCTGTTGGTCAATACGAATACGTTGGTAATGTACAACGTAGCGTTGTGCAGTCGGCTACAATTACAGAAAGTTGGTTTCACGCGCACGGGCAGGTGAAAAAACAAGTATATCAAAGAGTATGCGAGTTAATGAAGATGGCCTGGAGTGAAGGTAAAAAAGCTTCTTTGATATTAGGCGATGGTGCTAGTAAAATATTAAGCGTTATGCCTGACATAGCACTAAATGATTATGCAATATTTGTGGGTGACTCTGGTAAAGATGACGCTATAAGACAATCTGTTACAGAGCTGTCACAAGCGGCTTTACAAGCTGGTCAGGTTAATTTACTTGATGTTATTAGAGTTCTTAAAGCAGACACAGCTACAGAAGCTGAACGTGTGTTAGAGATGGGTATGGAAGAAGTTAAAAAGCAACAAGTTGAGATGCAAGAGCAACAACAACAAATGATGGCTGCTCAACAACAAGCTGAAGATGCTAAATTCCAAAGAGAAGCACAGCTCAAAAAATTAGACAACGACACTAAAATTAAAGTTGCTAATATACAGTCTGAAACAGATATTAAAGTTGCACAAATCAACGACATGAATAAGCGTGATATAGCTGACATGAAGGAGAAAGTAACTTTGTCTAAAGAGGGCGAAACAGGTGGTAATAATAAAACTGCATCTGAGTCTTTTGAAAAAGTCAAGGATAAGGTTAGTGAATAATTTATTATATTTGCAAATAGTTAATAAATAAAATTTAACATATGTCAGAGAAAGAATCAAGTATTGTTGATGCTGCAGAAGGGCAGTCAACAGAAAATGAAGCGCAAGAAAGTACAGGGTTTGATATAAACGCATTCCTGAGTGAAGAAGAAGGTAAAGTAGATACTAACACAGATGATCAGCCATATACAGAGGTTGATAGCTCTAAATCAGATGATGATGAAGACATTGATGGTTTTGCTTGGAGCGATATTGAATCGCCAACAAACGAAGAAGAAGAGTCTGAAGAAGAGCAAGAGGAAGAGGAAGATTGGGATGAAGTTGTCTTTAGAAAAAAAGAGAGTACTGAAGCCGAGTCTGATAAAGAAGATGAAGTTAGCGAAGAACTTGGAGAAATAGATTGGAAAGCAGTATCTGAATCTTTAGGTTTAAAAATTGATAGCAACTATAAAGAGCAGTTAGAAGCTATTGTTAGAAAGATGGATGCACAAGGTGTAGATCCAATTAAATCTGCTAAAGAGAATGAAATCATTGATAAAATGGAATCATTTTTAAAAATGTCTGATAGAGATTTATTGTCAGAAGAAATGAAAAATGACGGAATGGAAGATGACGATATTGTTTCTGTTTTAGATTCTATGGAAGATGCTGGTACAATAAAAAGAGATGCATTTAGAATTAGAAAACAAATCAACCAATATCTAGAACAGGCTCGAGCAGAAAATGCAGAAAAAACACAAAAAGAGACAAAAGCAAAAAAAGAAGCTATAGCTAATAATAAAAAGGAGCTACAACGCCAATTAAAAGATATGAATACTTTTATGGGTGGTAAAGTTGGAAAGAAGGATATGCAAGAAGCATACAAGTATATCGTATCTGGTGATATGCAAAAGGATATTTGGAACAGTCACGGCAATGCTGCGGAGGTTGCAATGTTTATGCTATACAAAGATAAGTTTGCTCAAATCTTGCGTAACCAAGGTAGAGAAGAAGGTAAAGCTGGTATCTTAGATATTATCTCGTCTCCTTCTCGTGGCGGTAAGAACAAATCTGATTATAAACCAAAATCTAAAGGATTTGATCCCGCAGCATTTATGAAGGAATAATTAAACAAAGGCAAAGCTCATTGTAAAGATTATGACTAAGTAAATTTTAATTTAGTTTTTAATTTTTAAATAATAATAACGAAATGGCAAAATTAACCTTTTCAAATGGTCAGTACGGCAACGGAACTACTCCAGAAAATGCATTAAACAACGCGTTACTACAGTATCCTGAAATTGCACGTACTTTAATTTCTCAATATCCGAGATACACACTAACTTTGCTTTTAGAAAAAGCAGGTTTATATGCTTCTGAGAGAGTCTTAGGAGATAACTCATTCGAGTGGAAAGTAATGGGTAGATTGAATAAAAAGCAATTTGTTAAATCTGGTAACGGAACACATGCTGCTGGTGATTCAGTCACAGTTACTTTTAGTGACACTTCAGGTGGCGCTGCTGTAAACTACTACAACAAATACGATCTTATTCGTTTTGAAGATGGTGGTACAGGTCTTGTAACAGCTATATCATCTACAAACTATACTGTAGAAATGATTGACGCTTCTACATTTGCTGCAAACTCTGTAGCTGGTAGAATTGGTTCTGCTTTCCCTTACGGATCTAGCGGATCAGATGTTGGTGAGAATTGGGCTTACCCAGATACTCACAAGAACTGGTTAACAATTATGCGTAAAAAATGTACAGTAACAGGAAAAGATGCTACTGACGTTACGTGGATTGAAAACAACGGTTCTCGTTTATGGTACTTTACTCGTGAGCAACAGCTTATGGATCAGTTTATGTACGAGCAAGAATTACAAAGATGGTATGGAAAAAAATCTGTAGCATCTATTGCTAACTCTTACGCTTCTACTAACACAGACATTTTCAGTGAAGATGTATCTGACCAAGTTTTAGCTGATGGTACTGATGGTCGTGTAATTATAGGAGATGGTCTTCTTGCACAAATTGACTCATCAAACCAAGGTACTTATACTGCAGGTTCTCTTACTGAGGACATCATTACAGAATTTATCGCTAAGCTTTCTTTGAACGCTCAAGGCGCTGAAGGTAATGAGTGGTTAGTATACACAGGTACTGAAGGACGTTTAGCTTTCCATAAAGCTATGAAAGATTTATTAGTTGCTCCTTCTGGATCAATGACTGGTGGATCTATGTCTGGTGTAAGTGGTGACGTATCTTTAGGTGCTAACTTTACATCTTATCACGCATTAGGTAACAAGATTACTGTTGCTTATTGTCCTGTATTTGATGACGCGCACATGCACGGTGCTACTTCAGGAACTAACGCATTTGGTGATAACCGTCTAAAAGAATCTGCTAAAATGGTATTCTTAGATATGGGTAAAACAAATGGTGTTTCTAACGTAGAACTTATCACTAAAGGTGCTGAGGGAACTAACAGAAGCTTTGTTAAGAAGTACGTAACAGGTATGGTAAATCCTTACGATTCTAATTCTATGATGGCTGCTAACGCTGATGACAAATTTGAATGTCACGTTTTAGCTGAATCAGGAATTGTTGTAAGAAATCCATTATCTTGCGGTATCTTATCAGTAGCATAATTAATTTTTAATTTGACTGAGGGAGGGCTTCGGCTCTCCCAATATGTCGCCTAAAAAAAAAGAAAATGGCAAATTATTTAGATTTATCAAACAAATCCTCAGAAGCAGGGCAAGGAAGATTGCCTAAGTTAAGAGGTCAAATCGATCCAATTGTTAGTATTACATCTAGCAGGAAATTGTATGACTATGAAAGTGGTGCAGTTTTTTTATTAGATGGTAGTGGTGTAGAAGATGCAATTCTTACCGTAACATTACCTTCAGCAAAAGCTGGCTTAAATTTTAAGTTTATCTTAAAAGCTATGGGTGACGAACCTGCTGAAGATATTATTATTAAACAAGCTTCTGCAACTGAAGATTTTATAGGACATATTATTACAGGTGCTGGTACAAAAGATACAGCAACATCATCTGACACAAAAATTATATTTGATCAGTCAGGAGGAGCTTCTGCTGGTGATTATGTAACGCTATATTGTGATGGAACAAGTTGGTTTGTTCAAGGTGTATGCGGTTCAGGTAGTGATGTAATATTCGGATAACATTAAACTTTAATATTATAAAATATGTCAAATTATATAAATCCCGATAGAGGAGTAGTTATTGCAGGATTAGATCCTGTAGTAAAGTTTCATAGTTTTAAAATGCATTTCGAAGAAGTTACTGCTGACAGAGCGTTAGTAGAAAAAGATTCAGGAAAGCTATTAGGTCTAAACAAAAGTGATGGCCTAACCATAACTCTTCCATCTTTAGCACAAGCTAGTGATGGTTGGTATGTAGATATTTATGTTAAAGCTGCTAATGGATCAGGCAATTATGTTGTTTCTGAGCATGCAGATGACACAGATAAAATTGTAGCTTTTGGTCAAGAGATAGCTACAACAGGTGCTCAAATTTACAAAGCAGACACATCTACAATTACATTTCAAACAGGACCATCTTTAGGTGATTCTGTAAGAATATTTTGTGACGGATCTCAGTTTGTTGCAAAATGTTTGACAGAAGATGATAATGGTGTAGTCTTTGCGTAAAATTATATAATGAGGGAGGGGCTTTATGCCTCTCCTAAATTTATTTAAGAATGGCAATATATAAATTAATAAATGGTAAATTAGTCGACGTTAACGACTTACCGCAAGAAGAAAAAAAGGACAAACACTTTAATTCTTCTATAAACCTAACTCCAGGGATTAAGTGGGGTAACAGAGGGTATCAGAAAAAATACATTTCTACTGACGAAAGAGGTAGAAGAAAAGTTTACTCTGAAACCAAAAACACAGGAGAGTAATTAATTAAAAACCAAAAAAAATGGCACATTTAGTTTACATTAAAGCGAAAGATCACAAAAAGTTTAACTACGCATCTTTTGCTGCTTACAAAAACAAAGAAGGAAAAACAGTAACATTGTTAGATCCAGATGGAAATCCTATGGAAAAGTGGGAGCTTAACAATGCAATGCAAGGTTTTGATTTAGAAAATGAACACGACAAAAGAGTGTGGGATTACCTACAAGAACATCCAGCTGTAAAAAGAGGTGGATTTACTTTTGTTGATTCTAGAAAAGGTGAGCAAGAAAACGCTGCTAAAGCTATTGCGTCTGCAGAAGCAGTAACAACAGCAACATCTATGACGCCAGCAGAATATGACGATATGGCAAGATTAATTGGTATATCACAAAACTTTGATGACATTATTAGAAAAGCAAGAGTATTGCAGTATGCTAATACATACCCAGACAAGTTCTTAGCTCTTTATAACAACAAAGACAAGGACTATTATGTTTTCTTAAAGAAAGCTGCAGAGAAAGGCATTATAGCATATATTAATGATGTATGGAAATACGGATCTAATAGTATGGGTCTAACTGATGAGGCTGCGATAGAGTGGTTAAAAAACAACAAAGACATCTATGCTTTATTGCGTAATGAATTAAGAGGTAACAAAGAAGTTGTTGCAGAAAAAATTAAATCTACTAAAAAAAGTAAATAATGCGTATAACAGATGCTTTAGCTACTATGGATTTGCTTTTAGATAAAGCAGAACAACCATATTATAGCTCTGAAGAAAAAATAGAATTTTTAAAAGAAGCTTTACATTCTTTTATTAATAAACATTATTCAGAGTATGATAAAAGCCAAGTGTCTAGAGACGCATTACAAGCTTTTGTTAAAACGGATACTAATGCACAATTACCTAACGATTATTTGCATTTAATAAGTGTTTTAAATAATAGTAAAGAGTTAGAAATTGTTGGCATTAAACAATATGAGTCTAATGTACATAGTGGAGATCCTTTTAATAAAAATAGTATTGCAACAGTAAAAAATGGTTCAATAGAAGTTAATGACGATTCGCCTAGCTTAAATTATACATATTTATCTAGTCCTAAGATTACATCTATATTTGACACTATAGATTTAAGTGGATCTGAACCTTCTGTTGTAAAAACAGTTCCTGAAATTTATCTAAGCGAGATTATAAATTTAGCTGTAAGAAAAATGATGGTAAATACAGAGAGTGACAGCGTGTTAGTAAGTAGTGCAGAGATAGAGCAAAGCAGACCGAAATAAAGAGCTTTTTTGCTCTCTGCTCAATGATAGGTCTAAGTACTAATTTATTTAGTGCAAGGGCCTATTGTTGTTTCTAGTAATTTTAAGTATTTTTGTAAAACATATGGCAACATTAAATGAAATAGCATACAACATCAAAAGATTAGCTTATGGTGGTAAAAGTAATTCTGAGCAAAATGTAAATATTGAGCAGATTAAATTTTGGATACATTATCATAGAGCTATGATGTTAAAAGAAATATCTGCCGAAGGAAAAGAATTAAACTATAGTAATTTTCAATCTATTCTTTTTGATCAATCTAACGATGCTTTTGCAATAAGAGGTCAATGGGAAAATTACATAAATACTACAGCAAACGACACTATAATAACTGAAGCTATAGAAGATGATCCTGCAACAGGAGAAGATGAAACAGCAGCAGCTGTTACAGCAGATCCTACAGCTACAACTAATAGCTCTAACCAGTTAATAGCTTATTCTAATAGAACAGCTAGTTTAGCTGGGATAACACCTAACTCGCAATTAACTAGAAACGAAAGTTTTTACGGATCAAATCATTACGATAATAATTTTAAAAGAAGACATGATGATTATGGTATTTTTGTATTAAATATGCCAAATGTTATTAATATTGATGGTAGTGGTATCAAAAATTTGAGGTATAGAAAGACTCAAGATAATTTATATCAAAATCATGGATCTGTAGATATTCCTATATTATCTCGTAATGAATGGGAAAACAAACAATACAATAGATTTTCTAAACATAGCGTTTCAGCTTTTGTAAGTAGACCTAGAAGCAATAATAATATAGATCAATTGAATATAGGTTATGTTAAGTCTGTTTTTAAAAGTGATACAAATGGATATGAAGATCCAATAAGATATTTAATTTATGCTGATTTATTATTGTCTGATCCTACAAAAATGTCTGGATGGAATGATGATCAAACATATCCATTACAACAATCATTAGTAAATGTTCTTATAGAAAGAATATTGCAAAAAGAATTGAATTTTACATTAAGAGTACCAACCGATACAATAAGTGATAACTCAGATACAACAAAGATTGTTCAGCCGCAAGTACAAAGACAAGTACGTAACAGTTAGAAAGATATATAATGATAGTGATATAGATTTACCTTACAGTAAGTATTACGCTATTGTTAAAAGGTTTTTTGAAATATTATTTAGAGATGTAGTAACAAGATTAGAGCTTGTACATCTACCAAATAAGATGGGGTATATTTATTTAGACAAAAAAGAACATAAAAGAGCTTTTCATTATAGAATTGATTTAAATGAGTCTAATAAAAAAGGAGAAAAGGTAATATATAAGGTTCCTATATTGGATGATTATTATTATAAGATAATATGGGTAAGACCACATAAATATAAAAATTGCAAAATAATGCCTTTAACAAAGGTTAAAAATTTAATTAAAGAATTATAAAATGGCAACTAAATTAACAGGATCAGCATTAACAGTTACTATAACTGAATCGCTAAATGTAGCTAACAGTACTGCTGCTGATAGCTTAGACTTTGCGCAAACTACTACAATGAGTTTTGCAGATATAGTTAATGTAGACAAAAGGATTGTTAAATTGGCTGATATTAACGTTACAACAATAGCTAATTTTGATACAACAGAATCTGCAGGTACTTACAAATTAGGTGATGTAAAATATATTAGAGTTACAAATTTAGATTCAGCACAAAATTTACAAGTTGGATTTGAGGATAGTGGTTCAGATGCAGCATATACTTTAGTAGCTCCAGGTTGTTCTGTAGTTTATACAACTACAGTAGTTGAAGGAACAGTAGGTGGATCAACTTTTGATAATGTCGCTACATTAAAAGTTAAAGCTGGACACAACAATCAAAATGTAGAATTGTTTGTAGCGTCAGAATAAATTATAAAATATGTTTGTACCTGTACACAGAGTTTTTAATAATGTATCTAGAAATCTAGGTCTAGAAAATTATACTAACAATATAGATGCTTGGGCAGAGTGGGCTTTTGAAGCAGAGCAATATATTGGAAGTAATAAAACATTTTTACAAAAAGAGATAGTTTATTCTAGTACTCCAGAAGCAGCTTTTGGATCTATAGAGATTGCAACAAATCCTACAGATATGTCATACATAGACATAAACGGAACTAGATTCTTTTTTGTAAGTAGCACTATAGTAGGTGATGATTTTTACATTGATATAAAGTCTACTGTATACTTAACTTTACAAGAAGCGGTAGATGTTATAAACAAATCATTGTATGATAATATCCAAGGCATAAAGGCTAGTACAAGTGGTTCTGTATTAACACTAACTTGTCAAGAAAATGGTGATTGGGGTAATCACTTGACGCTAGATTCTGATATAGGCAAAGTAACTGCTTTTGCAGGAGGTAAAGAGATGTATCACAATAACCAAGTTAGATTGCCTGATAATATGGTTAAAATGTTGTCAGTTAAAGCTGGAGGCACTATTATATTTCCTACAAGCTCACAATTTAGATCTTCTGTATCAGAAAACAGTAACAAATATTATGTTAACGGTAATAGATTAAATTTGACTAATACATATACAAAAGATGTTACAGTAAGTTATTTAGCTGTTCCTATGTCAGAAGAAGGTTATCCAATGGTAAAACAAGGGCACGAAGAAGCTGTTGCATCTTATATTATGTGGAAGCATAAATTAATTACGTATTATTCTGGCGAAACACCACAATATATTATTAAAGATTTAGAAAGAAGATGGTATCAGTTGTGTGGTAAAGTTCGTGGAGATGATAATATGCCAAATTCATCTGAATTATTAAAAATAGGTAAGGTTTGGAACTCTAAAACTAGACCTAGATTGTATGACGGTTTAAATAACTATTAATGGCTAGCGATAAGCAAGATAATAAAAAACAAAAAAGGAAAAATCAAATAACTAAACCTTCAGGTTTTTATGGAGGTATGGTTTCTGATCCTGATCCAAGGTTGCAGCCTAAAACAACTTACAGGTACGCTCGTAACATTAGTTTAATAAATTTAGACGGCACTTCATTAACTGTAGAAAATGCAAATGGAAACAGAAAGATTGTAGATTTATTAGAATATTTTGGTAAAGATAAACAAGGCAATTTTGGATTTTATAATTACAATACAAGTAGTATAGAATATTATGGCCCTCAAGAAAACAATTTAGATACAAACCTAAATCAACAAGATTTTGCTGGTAATATTGTAGGTCATTATTCTTTTAAAAATCAATTGTTTTTAATTGTTTGTGGTATTACTAGATTTAGTCAAAACGAATCTGATTTCAGAACACAATTTTTGTTGTTAGATTTTGACAATAACGGCGAGGTTTTAACAGTTAAAGATTTAAGAGTAAGTTTTAATGTTAATGGTGGCGCTGAGCTGCCTAATATAAATATGGACACAACTATATTGTGTAGAGTTGAAGGTCTAGTAGAAAATGAATGCTTGACAAGAGTTTATTGGACAGACAATAAAAATCCACTAAGAACTTTATCTTTAAAAAGCTCTACTTTAACAACATTAGATCCTAATGAGTTAGATGTAAAACCACAAGCTTCTTTTAATCAGCCTTTAGTTGATAAAACAATACCTGGATCATTATTGTCAGGTGTTTATGCATATGCTTTTAAATACAAAACAGATGATGGAGCAGTTTCAGGCATATCACCAATTAGCGATATATATCATGTTTCTAATAAGTCATTAGCTGGATCTGCTACTTATTATGGATCTAATTCTGGATTACCTACTAGCTATGGCTTACAAATAAAAGTAGGTAATTTAGACGAAAGATATGATTCTGTAGAATTTTATTCTATTTATTATCAAGATTTAGATAATGCGCCTGTTGTTTCTAAGATAGGAGAAAAATCTATTACAGGTAGTAGCATGGTGTTTACACATAGCTCTATGAAGCCTGAAATACCTTTAGGCTTAACTGAGGTTTTAATACCTTCTAATACTTGGGATCTTTGTAAGGATATTGCTGTAAAAGATAATATTTTATTTGCTGCAAATTTAAGAAGTATACAAAATGTAGTTAGTGAAAAAGAATGGAATGTTAGAGTTAGAAGATGTTCTTTACACAATCTTAGTACAGGTAGCAGTTCTGTAGTTGGTGTTTTAACAACAACAGACACAGAAGTAAAAGATTATACACTAGACAGCTCTGGTAATCCATTTGAATTATATCAAGCGGGTTCTTACAAAAAATGGGATTTTAGTAATTCTTATAAAGCTTGTAGTCAATCACATAGATATATGCCTGAAATTACAGATAAGCCTGTTTTAGGAGCGATGTCATATGGTTTTTTAGATACAGATAGTGCATATGCTCTAAAAAATGAATTAGGCGGATGTAGAGTATCTTTTTATAATTTAAGAAAACTTTCAGAAAATAAAAACAACAAAGGAAAGAGTAATGATTTAACTTACGGGTCATATTCTTCTGAAGCTACAAATTTATATACTGACTCATACACAGATATTAATAGTAGCAATAATAGCAATAACTATAAATTAAGCTTATCTAATATTGGTGGTGCTAAAGATATGGTTAGTGCAGGAAGTAGAAGAGGGTTCCAAAGAGGAGAAACATATAGATTTGGAGTGTTGGTATATGATAAAGCTGGAAACCCAGGTAATGTTTTGTGGATAGGCGATATACAAATGCCATATCACTCTGACAGATATTACAGAAGAAGAATTGATAATTATACATGGGATAGTGTATTAAGAGATGATTTATATGAAGATGATACATATTCTATTGATTATAGAATGTCTTCTAGCTCTGCTATGCAAGTTCCTGGATACGTAAATAAACATAATAAATTTGATCAAACTTTTTCTGATAATGGATCAACGGGTGCATCTAGTTCTTTTGAAAAAAATAATATGTTTTTTAGTCCTCCTGGCGTAACAAATCATTACACTTATGATTTAGGACTTGTATTTGAATTTAAAATACCTCAAGAGGTAAGAAATAAAATATCTGGCTTTAAAGTAGTTAGAGCAGAAAGAACTGAAAACGATAGAAGCGTTCTACAACAAGGAGCATTAGCACAAACTGTATATTATTCTAGAAAACCAGCAACAAATCAATATTCATTTAAATATTCGCCATCAACAAGTTTAACAAACTTAGGTTCAGAAACAGATGAAACAAATCCATTATGGCCTGAATACGAAACATTATTAGGTGGATATATTGGATTAAATTATTACCAAAACAATTTAGATGGTAGCGGTGGAGATGGAACTGCTGCTAATGAATATATAGATACTTCTGATGCAGCAACATCTGTGTTGTTAAGAAAAGATCAAGATGGATTTTATTCTAGTGCAGGAGGAGCAGACACTAATTACACTACTTCTAGATATTTTGGATATGATGCATGGGGGACTTATAAAAGGTCTGGAGGATACACAAGAAATACTAGGCATATATGCTTAAATACTTGGGTAATGTATTCTCCTGACAGCGCTTTTGGTGTAAGGCCTTATCAACATGTTAATGGTAATAGATTAAGTATAATATCTACATTAAAAGCTGTAGATAAAATTAGAGTTAAATCAGATCCAGAAATAGAAGCTACTGATGAATACGGTAATGCTACAGGGGTTACTAGAACTTTCAATACGTCTGACTATCCTTCTATAGATACATCAATAAATGAGGTTAGTGTAGGATTTCAATATGGAGGATGGAATGCTGGTTCTGATAAAGGCGATTATTTTACAACAAAAAAAGTAGCAGATTCTGATCAAAGAGCTACAGCTCATAGTGCAGTTTTTGCTGTATATGACACACAATTACATCAACATTTAAGTGATTTAGCTACAGGAGATGCTTCTAATAGTTATTTTAATAGTAATGGTAAAATCCAATATGTTACTAAAACTGATAACTCTATGATGAATGTGCCTAGTAACACACATACATTAGGATCTGCTACAGGAAATAGACCAAGCGGTGCTGGAATACAAGAAACTAGCGGTGATTACGGTGCAGGACAAAACGATCCTTTTTCAACAGAATATTTAGGGTCTGGAGTATCTAACTATTACGCTAATTGTAAAAACTTAGGTAATTATTTTGAATTAGGAAACTCTAAAGAAATTACAGATGGTGAAATTGTAGGAAAAGAATTTTTTGAAGATTCTAAAGGTAGCGCTTTCCCAACAGGGTTTAATACGTCAGGTTTTTCAAATCATACTTTAGGATTTGCGTGGATGTCTAGTGGAAATGGAACTTGGAAAACAGATGGCTCAAAAGATGCTGGAGCTATTGATGGTGCTAATTTTTCATGTACTGTACAAAGCAAAGATTATACTAGTGGATTTACAAATGGTTTAATGCCAGGACAAGCTCATAGAGATTTAGATATAAATCAATATAGCACAGATACAGTTTCTCAGTTAATGAGAGGAACAAGAGGTATTATTTTAAATATTGCAGAAACAACTCCAACAAGTTTATCAAGTTTATATAGTAGTAGATCTACATCTTTTGATAGATTTTCAGGAACTATAGATATTGCTAGAGTAATAAGCGAACAAAATTGGTGGGCTAGTAATGGTAGTAAAAAAGGAATCAATTATGCAAAAAATAAAAAAATACCATATATAGTTTCAGCTAACATAGTAAGAGAGCTAGTTGACCAATACGGCGGAAATACAAAACAAAGTATAGAAGAAACTGTTTACAATTCTTGCGGACATTATCATCCTATAAATGTAGATACAGAAGGTCACACTTCTATAGTTTTTGGTGGAGATACTTTTGTTACAATGTATTCACACCAAGTAACCACATCTCCATATCCAGCAAACTCAGCTACAAAATTTTTAATATTTCCTGTAGAATCTTTTGTAAATACACAAATGAGGTCAGGATTACATTTAGGTAATGGAGATCACGAAGAGGGTTTTGATCAAGACAATTTGCCTGTTAGTAATGATTGGTTATATAATCCTGTGTATTCTCAATAAAAGAATTTAAAACGATTTGTTTCTGTCAAAGAATCAGATTGTGATATAAAAAATTTACCTTACGAAATAGCATACTCTCAAACTAAATTAACAGGAGAGCCAACTGATGCATTTAGATCTTTTCCTTATTTGAATTTTCACGATGTAGAGGGTACATTTGGTGAAATAACAGGGTTAATAAATCATAACAATGAGATATATTTTACACAAGAAAAAGCTTTTGGTAAATTAATAATTAATCCTAGAACTTTTGTTAAGGATGATGCTACAGGTGATTCTATTTTTACAGGGCAAGGAAATATATTAGAAACAGAAATGTATATATCTAATGTATACGGAACAAGACATATTAATAGTATAGTTAATAGTGATAAAGCTTTATACTTCTTTGACGTAGACAATGAAAAAATATTACAGTTTATTGAAGGTAAGGGTTTGCGTGTTCTTAGCGATGAAAAAGGTATCAAAAATAAATTAAACAAATATTTAAATTTAGGTAGATTAAAAGTATATCAAAAATATAAAAACGAAAAAGTGTATGGTACTGGTCATATTGAAGATCGAATTTATCATAATGATATGCCGTTGCGTTTTATTGGTATACACGGAACGTTTGATAAAAAGAAAAGAAATTTAATTTACACTATATTAGATGGGGCTAGAATTGATAAGCAAGACAGAGTTGATAACGAGGCTAAACATGATTTAAGCGTTAGAAAAACATTATCAAGCTATAAAGACAACGTTTTTAAAGATGAAAGTCAAGGATCATTACAAACAAGAGCTTTTAATCCTTGGACTAATAATAGTGCTGGTATAGGATATGCTGAAAGACTTAGATTTAATAACACATTAATATATAATGAAGAGTTAGACACGTTTGTTACTTGGTCTGACTATACTCCTTCGCAATGGATAAATCATAATGGATATGTATATTCTACAGCTAACAGGCAAGTATTTACAGAGTGGAATATAAGTATAACTGAATATCCAACACAATTAGCAGGTTCAACTATTGCTAATTATAGTCATGAAGATTCTATGGATTATAAAGACATTTATAGATACGGATCTAATAGATTAAAACAAGGGTCTGTGCAGCTTTGGATGTTAAATGGTAGTGAAGAAAAAAATATTCTTTACAATGAAGATGCCAATTTAATGCAAATTAATGATTCAGATGCAGATTGGGTTCATTCAGAAAGCGATTTTACATCACCTAATCCATTATTTGTTTTTGACGGTTATGATAATATATTTACAGAACATCCTAAATCATATACATCTACTGGACATGATATTGATGGAAATCAGTATAATACCTATCAATATTATATAGAAAAAGGATTTTCTAGACATCATTTAAAAAGAATTTATCCTGTTATATTTGAGGCTTCCATTAATGATTTTTCTACTGTTAATAAAAAATACGACAATGTTAATATACATGTTACTGCAGATAATGTAATAAATAATGGTATTTATAATTCTATAGATAGAAATGGATATATTGTTTACGGTGAAGATAGCACACTTTCTGGAGTTAGAGAAGTTTATAAATTAAATAGATTAGATAACACAATAACAGACCAAGTAAATTTATCTTGGTATTATAATACAAATTCTGTTAAAAATATAATGCCTGCATTGCAATCTAATTCTGATGCTTATTATTCTTATGAATTGACACAGTATGAGCAAGGAGCGTATACACAAGTAGAAAATACGTCTTTTTCATCATTGTTTGATAAGATAACCTACAGTACTGATGTATTTAACAATAACACTACTTATAAATTTTATGATAAGCTTGAGTTGTTAAATAAATTAGGAGACAATGAAGGTGATACAACAACAGAAGATATACAATATTTTTCAGACAAATTAGATGTTTATACAAGTCAACTATTAAATCATAAATATAGAGAAGGTGTTTTGAATGTTCCTGTTTCTGAAAACAAAATAAATGATAATTTATTTAATATGGATTATGATTCTGATACTGAATATAACATCGATTATATTAATAGTTTAACTGAAAAAACTAACAAGTTAATTTCTAGCAGAATAGTAGGTAGTTATTTAAATGTTAAACTAGTGTCAAGAACACACAAAAAATTTAATATCTTTGCAATAACTGCAAAATTTAGAAAATCTTTTAATTAATGGCAAATAGATATTACGAAAATTTATATTCTGATATGTCTAATGAATTAGGCTTAGATGAGAATGTTAATAATGAAAGCAACAAACGTAAATCACCTATTTACACAGAGCAGTTACAATTTGAAGATCCACAAAGTATTGTTAATAGAGAAGTAGATCCTATACAATATGGTATGAGCGCACAAGAAATAGCTGAGACTGGCGCAGCTGTATATAAAACTGCAGATACAGCATATAAATTTTTTGAAGGCAAAGATGCTTCTTTGTATTCTGATATTGCAGATAAAATACAATCTATAAAGTTTTATGAGGAGGCTGACACTTTACAATCTATATACGGTGAAAATTATGTAGAGGGTGTAGGTCCAACTGGTGGAGAGACAACAATTGGAGAGGCAACAGCAAAGCCAGGAACAGGATTAGCTTTAAAAATTGGTGGAGAGGCTTTAAAATACTTTGCAGACGATGATGATCCAACAACAATGAATGTTGGTGAAACTGTCGGTACAGCTGCCTCAGGAGCTGGTACAGGTGTTATGCTTGCTAGTATGTTGTCTGCGCCTGTCTTGCCTGTAGCTGTAGCGGCTGCTGTATTTTCATTATTAAGAGGTAAAAAAAGAAGAGATAAAGCTAGGGAATTGCAAAAACAAAAAGAAGCGCAAGATGCAATAGTACAAAACTATAGAGACACTCTTGCTGAATACAGAGAAAACAGAGATCAATTTCTTTCTAATTACGAATACGAACAACAAACAGAAGGTTTGGCAGATAAATATATGAGTTAATGGCGTCATCATCAGAAAAAGCAGAATTTTATAGAGTATACGGTCCTATTGTTGAAGAGCAATGTAAAGGAACAGGTTTGTATCCAGAAGTTATATTAGCTCAATTAGCTTTAGAATCAGACTACGGAACTAAACCAGCTGCACATGGTAACTTAGGTGGTAGAAAAGTATCGCAATCACAAATATCTAATTTAGAAAAAGGTGTTGATTATGATGTTAGAAAAACACACGAAAAATTTTCTACTAAAGAAGAGGCAGACGCTTATGCTAAACAACAAAAAGATTTAGGTTATAAAGTATACGGCAGAACAAAAAAACAAGGTGATGAGTTTGTTGTGTATGTTGATCAACCTTTTGAAATTTCTGGAAACGGTAGTCCAGAAGATAATGTTCGAGGTCAAATAGAGTTTTTAGAAAAAAATCCAAGATATAGAAGAAACGGCGTTTTTGAGGCTGATAATCCAGAAGATCAAGCTAAAGCATTAAAAAGGGCAGGATATGCTACTGATGCTAAATATGCAGAAAAACTTGTTAGTGTATATAGTCAAGAAGATTTTCCTCAATATACAACCTCTAATAATTTAACGCTACAAGACTATAAAGATTATTATGATACAGACAACGTTACAATTGATGGAGATGAAGTTGTTGTAGATTTTGGTGATGGTAACATTTTAAGAGAGCCTATTACAAAAGTTGATGATGCTATTAATGCTGAAAGACAAATAGAGTCTCAAGGGGGTACAGTAGGCGTTTCAGATCAAACAGAATCTGGACAAGACGTTCCTGTTTCACAGCCACCTGTATTTACTCCTGATGAAGATGTTGTGCCACAACCAGAAACTGATACAGAAATTGATGGCATGTCAAATGAAGTAGCAACTCCACAAGATGTTGAAGAAAGTGATTATGTAGTAGATCAAATAGAAGCTCAACGTGTATTTGGTCCAACAGCAAGACTACAAAACATAAACGGTAAAGATGTAATATTATATACAGATAATGAAGGGGTTGAACAGCAAGTAGACGCAGATACTGTTACACAACAAACTCCTGATTATGTTACTCCATCACCTGTTCCGCCTCCAGCTCCTCCAATAGTAACAGAAGTACAAGAAGAGGTGCCAGACGCTACTAGAACTCCAGAAATACCTGAAGTAGAATTACAGGAAGATTCTGAAAGAGAGATACCTGAAACTGAAGAAGAGTTAAGGCGTCGTACTATGGAAAGACAGCAAGAGTTAGAAGAAGAAACACAGGTAGAAGAAACCGAAGAAGTAGAAGAAGAAGTTGTTGAAGAAGTAGAAGAAGGGGTAGTTAATGAGGTAGAGGAAGAAGAAGTAGTAGTAGAGGAAGAAGTAGAAGAAGAAGTGGTAGAAGAACAGGTTTCTACATCTTCGTTATCATTAGAAGAAGTGCAAGAAATTTACGGTCCTAATGCAACTATAGGCAATGTAAATGGTGAAGAAGTAATAATAGTTACTGGAGCTGCTGAAGATGGATCGGAAGATCAGCAATACCTTATGTCTGACGCTATAGCTCAGAGAGATGAAAGAATAGCTGCAGAAAATGAGTTAATAGAACAAAACAATGCAGATGTATTAGGCATGAGAAGACGTGACTTCAGAAATATGACTGAAGAAGAATTAAATCAACGTTTAGAAGAAACTAATTTATCTGATGAAGAAAAAGATAATATAAGAACTAATTGGACAAGTGCTAACGAAGATAGTATATTAGAAAATTTATTTAAGTCTTTTGGCAAAGGTGATGGTAATGCTTTAGAAAAAGCTTCTAAACTATTAAAAGCTTCTGGTGGTATATCATCTTTAGTAGCTGGTTTTGTTGGAGCTAAAGCTGCTAAAAAAGGTATGGAAACAGTAGAGGTTCCAGAAATAGAAGGATTAAGCACAGCTTTTAAACAATACTCACAGCAGCAAAAAGCTTTATCTGAAACTGGATTGTCTTACGCTGAAACGCAAACTATAAAACAAGGTATTGATGAGGCTTATAAATTAGGTATTGATAATTTAGTTAGAGGTACAGGTGGTGATAGAGCTAAATTTTTAGCTGGTACAGGAGCGTTAGATTCTAACAGACAAACTTCATTATTAAAATTAGCTGCATTAGAAGATGAAGCTAGAAGACAAAATAGAGAAGCTTACGGAAAGGTTTTAAGTTTTGAAGCTAATTATAATAAGGAAAAAGATATATTTACAAAGTCTAGAGAATACAATCAAAAGTTAGCTGACAAAGCTATGTTTCAAAATACGGCATCATCTGCTTTTCAGCATGTTTTTGATAACATAAGATTTGGTCAGGATTATGCACCAATATTAGATCAAATGCAAAAAACAGTAAATCAGTTAGGTAATGTTTCTAATTTATTAGGTTCTTTTAATGTTGAAACTAATAATGATACAGAGCAAGGTGATCCTAATGATCCTAATAATTCACAATACTAGATTATGGCAGAACAACAAGACGCAGCTTTAAATATGCTAGGACAGTCACTATTTTCAGGTGACGCTTACAGCCAAAGACAGCAAAGATTTAACTTAGCGACTCAAGCAATACAAATGCAAAGTCAAAAAGTGCAAGGTAATAATCAAATACAATCTGCTGTAAGAGAAAACTATGAAAATTCTATGGCAATTGCTAAAGATGCTAGCGTTAGACCATATGATAGAAAAAGATTAGAAAATATATTAGGAGGCGGATATGAGTCTGTTATAGAAGAAATTAAAAATGATTTTAATGGAGATTTTATAATGTACTCTAATAATGTGGGTGCTAGTGGAGTTAGTGGAGCAGATAAAATTAGAAATATATTTTTCAATAAAGATTTGCAGGATTTAAATGAAGAAATGAATCATAATAAAACACAGTTTACAAAAATTATTGAAGTTTCTAAAGAAAATCCTGAGTTAGTACCAGCTGCTTATAAACAAGCTTTAGAAGAATGGCAACAAACTAATCCTACTGATCCTACACCAAAACTTTCTAGACTACCTATTTTTGAGCCATTAGTAGACGTTAAAGAAGACCTAGAAGATTATTACAAAAATGTTGGTGGTAATTATGGTGCAAATCATATGGATATAATGACTTTAGCTCCTCATAAGGTTTTGCACAACATGCGTGTAGAAGGTTATAGTGAGTCTGAATTAGAAGAAGTTATAGCTAATTTTAATAAGCCAGGAACTAAAGGTTATAGTTTAGTTAAAGACTTTTTAGAAAATAATCATAGCACTAGTGGATTGTTAAATCCAGAAAGTCCTAATTATGTCACGGGAAAACTTACATATAGCAAGGGAGATATAATGTCTCAAATAGCTGATAACTTAAATAGAGAATCATATGTTATTGCTAATAATGATGATTACAAATCTATTGTTAATAATTTAAATCAAATAACTAGTCAATACATAAATGAAGTGCAAGAAATAAGCACAACAAAACAAAGCTCTTTACCATATGAACATTTAGGACCTTTAAGAGGAAAAGGTAAAAGAGTTGTTACGGGTGGAGTTATGTATGATAATAATACTGATATGCAAAAATTATTAGAATCAACATTGCCTGGTTACGAAGTAAAGATGGGCAATTCTTTTGGTTTTAATAATGGTAAATTAGTGTTAAAAAATTACAATGTAATGAAGCATGCAAATGTTTATCACGCTGAAAATGGAACTGTAGTTGGTTATGATGAATTATTTGATTTAGGTTCTGGATTAACATATGCTGCTGGTACTTCTATAGCAGGTGCAGGTGTGGGTGCTGTTACTGGTCCAGGAGCAGCTGTAACTGCTGCAGGTGGATTTGTATTAGGTGGTGCAGGATATGCTTCTACAACAGAATTAGATCAATACAAAGATTTAACTATAGATAAAGTTGTATTAGGTTATAAATTAAATTTAGGAAACGGCGAACATGAATTATTATTAGACTTTGAAGATAAAACTGATAGTGATTGGAAAGCATATACAGATAAAATAGATTTTTCTGATTCATCTGATCCTATGGCTGGAACAATAGAGCCAGTACATTTAGCTTATGGTAGAGATCAAGATTTAACATTTAGTGATGGTTATTTGATTGAATTGAATTTTAATGATTCTTCTATTTCTAATTTACAATCTAAGTATAAAGATACAAGAGAGGATTTTACAAGATCTATAGCAGAAGGAAAAGCAGGGGCACAAAATTATGAGCAAAGTATAGAATCAGCTAAACTATCGTCTCAAAGAAAAGTAGCTGCTATTGAAAAAGCACAAGATTATATTACTAAATCTTTTTCTAATAATAACGATCCTAATGTATATAACAATATAATACAAACATTTGGAACTCCTGTAGAGTCTTATGGTAAATCTGTTGGTATACCTGAATCAGGAAATCAAATGAATCAAAGTTTATTATTAGCTGAAATTCTTGTATCTTCGCAATACTATAAAGATAAGAGTACTGGAGAGTACAAAAAATTAAAAGATAGTGAAGGAACAAAAGTTGCTACAGACGCTTTTAATAAAGTAAATAATCTTACATCTGTAATGGGATTGAATAAATCTAAATTAGCAGCATATAAAACAATGACAACATTAGATTTGCTTGAAGGTTTTAGATCTTTTTATTCGACAGATATGATTAATGATATGAAAAGATTAACTTTGTCATTGAGAGATTTAAAGAATTTATAATATGGGTTTTAATTTAGACGATTGGTTTCAATCTAAAGTTCAAGAAAATAGAGGTGGTTATCAAACTGCACAAAAAGATTTAAAAGGACAAATAGAAAATTATGATCAAGGAGGCCCATTAGAAGATAATCAATCTAAAGGTTTTAATATGTCACAAGGCGACATATCTAGTTTGGCTCAAAATCAACGTACATCATTTAGAAATACAGGTAGGGGTTCTGGATTTCAAACGCCTCAAACAATATTACCAGGAGACCCTTTAGTAAAAGGCGCTATAGATCAAGATAGATTTATAAAGCAATCTATGGTGCAAACTGAAGACATAGCTAGGTCTGAAGTACAGAGATTGCAAAGATCATTATTAGCTGGTAGTGGACAAGTAGTAAGTATGGTAGGTGACGTGTTTAACTTTTTACACGCTATAACGCCAGACACAGGAGAAACGTTCGAGCCATTTGAAACAGTAGGTAATTTTATTACAAAGCATGGCGATAAAGCTATGAATCAAATGAAAAACACTTACATACCAAAAGAGTTGGAAACTATCGAAATAGGAGATATGTTTAATCCAACTTTTTGGACGGGTGATGTAGCTCAGCAAATTTCTAACTTTTTAGCAATGTTAGCGCCAGGTGCTGTAGGAACAAAACTTGCTAGTAAAGGTTTATTAAAATATTTACCAAAATACACAAAAGCATCAAGAGGATTTTTAGATGATACAGTAGGTGTTGTTACAAGAACAAAAGGCAGGGGGCTAGGACGATCTATTATTAATGTTGGTATAGAAGGTGCTGATGATTTTATTCTCTCAAAAGGAGGCAAAGCTTTGTCAGCTTTTCTTGGTGGTGGTATTGGTACTACATTAGTAGACGGAGCTACAATAGCAGGACAAACATACAGAAATGGATTAGATTTAGGTTTAACTGAAGAAGAGTCTTCTGTAGCAGCTGCTAATGTATTTGGTAATAATTTTGCGTGGGCAGGTATAAATGGTTTATCTTGGGCAATTACTTTTGGTAATGCAAGAATAGCGCCAGTAAGTAGTATGTTAAAAAAATTGCCAAAAAATAATTTTGGTAAAACTATAGCTGGTATTACGCAAAGCAGAGTATCAAGTTTTATTGGTAAGGCTGGTTTAGAATCATATGAAGAGTCTTGGCAAGAATCATATCAAGATTGGGTACAAAAAAGAGCAATAGCAAAAGTGCAAGGCGTTCCTTTTAAGTATGATGGTGACTATTTATTTGCTAGCCAAGGCTTTAGAGATTATTATGATAGCCCTGAAAATAACAGAACAAAATTTGTTGCAGCTGCCACAGGTTTGTTAGGTGGTGGTTTTTCTTCTATAATAAATGATTCAGCAAAACAACAGTTAGCTTTAGATCGTCAAAGAGAAATATTAGAGCAAAATATAGATTTACTTAATGATGGTAGTAGAGAATCAAGATTAGCAGTTATAGATAATGTAGTAAAGCATTCTGTAGAGGCAAGAGAAACAGATGAACTAAAAGCTTATGTACAGCAACAATTAGATAAAGGTATTATAGATGAAAAGCTATACGATTTTTATAATAATATAATAGATTCTTATGAAGATCTTTACAATAGAATACCAGACTATATAGAAGAAACTGAAGGCTTTGGTAAAGAACAATACTTTTCTAATTTATCTTTAATAGAAAGAAATAAAAATGCTTTAAAATATGCAGAAGATGAGTTAAAATCTTGGCAAGAAGAAAATAAAGATTCTATTGGCACAGAAAAATACGAACAGGTTTTAAAAGAAAAGCAAGACCAATTAGACAATTTAAAAGTAGAGTTAGAAGAAGCTAGTGCTAAAGCTAGAGATGTTAATTTAGGAATAGAGCAAGAAATACTTACAGAAAACGATAGGTATAAAAAAGGTGTTGGTTTAACAACAGATGGTAAATTAACTACTAAAGATGGTAAAAAGATTGGAGGAAGATTTGCTCCACAAAGTAAATTAGATCAAGAGCAAAAAGAAAGCATATTAACTAAAGAGGCTGAAGCAAAAAAGGCTAGAGAAGAGGCTGAAAAACCTGAAGAACAAGAAGATGCTACTGAAGAAAAGCCGTCTATTGTTAAAAGAGCTGTAGATACTGCAGGTCAAGTAGCTCGTAAAACAGGCGAAAAATTAGGTATAATTAAGCCTAAAGAAGAAACCGAAACACCAGCTGAACCAGATGTAAAAGCTGAGCCAGAAGCTGAAACTAAAGCAGAGCCTAAGCAAGAAGAAGATCCTTCTGTATCTAAAGTAGCTTCTAAATTAGAAACAGGTACTATAACTCCTGAAAATGTTAGGCCACAAGATCAAGCTGATGTTGATGCAGCAATTAATTCTGTAGCAGAAAAATTAAACGCTGGTACAAGAGTTGCTCAATTAACAGATAATGAAAAAACAATTGCTATTGAGTTCCAGGAAGAGGTATCTCAAGCACGTAAAAAAAAAGATAATTCGGTAGACGTAGAAGTTGGTCGTAAAGTAGACGCTAGTACAGCTAGAGAAAAATTAGATAAAAAACAAAAAACTAAGACAAGTCAAAAAAAGCCAGCTAAACCAAGAGATAAGAAAGGCAAAAAGTCTAACTACAAATCTGCTAATCAAAACGTAGCAAAGAATATAAACTTTAGACGTAGAAACGCTAGAATAGCTAATACTATGTTTATACAGGACAAGTTAAATGTGCCTGTAGGTATTATAGATTCATCCTTTAATCATTTTGGTACATCACCTGCATATGAAGTTGCTGGTGCTATTTTTGTAGATCCTAATAAACTATACCAAGAGTTATTTGTACACGAGTTCACGGGTCATATTTATTTTAGGGTAAATATGGATAAGCCATTAATTAAAAACTTTATTAAAGAATTTTCTAAATCTAATGAGTATGCTGCTTTAAAAGGTAGATACCCAGAATTAGAAATGTTTAATTACAATGGTGTAGATTATACTTTAGCAGAAATTTCACAAGACTTACACGAAAGATCGTTTAATAAAAATGATGAGTTTTTCTATTCTAATTTGACTCCTGAATTACAAGCTTTAATAGATATAGTAGATGAAATAGCAGCTAATGAGAATGCGGGAGCATATGAAGGCACAGGTGTTACTAAACAAATAGAAGACTATTCAACATTAAAAAATATGTTAAACGAAAACAACCTTGTTAAAGAGGTTGCTTCTGAAAAACAATTAGCTTTAATGGAAGAGGGTTGGGCCACATATATATCTGATCCTGACAATCCTAATACAAGAGAAGACGCTAAAAAAATATTTGATGGTATATTAGAAAATCCACAAGAAAATAAAAAGCGTAAGTCTAGAATAAAACGTTTTTGGAATTTAGTAAGTAAACAAGGAAAGTCTATTGAAAAAGAATCTAAAGCTATCTTACAAAGTGATAACGACTTTGATGGAATGAGTTTAGAAGAGATGCGTAGTAAAATTACTGCTGACATGCTTAAAATGACTCCTGAAGAAGTTAGACAAGGCAGAGCTACTAATTCTAGAAGAATGAATTATAAGCCTAACAGAAATTTAACTGATACATCTGTTTTTGAAAATGAATTAGCTAACAATGTATATAGAGCTGTTAGTAATGATAAAAAGTTAATAAAAGGGTTTGCTACTAAATACTCTGACGATCCTTCTAAACTATTAGAGGATGATGAGTTTATAAACATTATAGTAGAAAACATGGCTCAGCTATCATACGAATATGGTATTCATAATAGATTTGCAGAGGCTATAATATACAATACTAAAAAACTATCTAAATTAAATCGTGAAGTTGCTGATTTACAAAAGAAAATCGATGCAGCTAAAAATTTAGATTCTAGAAGAGAGTTTGTAAAACAAATTAAATTTAAAAAAGCACAACTTAGAAAAGCAGCATCTAAAGTACAGCCAAAAGATATAGATACTACTACTATACAAATGGGTGAAACTAGTATGAGTGTAAGGTCTTTTGCACAGGCTATAGCTTTTAAAGTTATGAATCGTAAAGGCATAAACTCTGCCTTTGATAGATTTACTAGAGAGGTAAAAAAATTATCTAGTGATGTAACAAAATCAGAGTTAGAAAATTTATTTAATAATGCTTTAGAAAAAGAAGGTCTTAATGATTTACAAATAGAATCGCTTGTAAGCGATCAATTGCGTGTAGTAATAGATGAGTATGAAAAAGTATTTGGTATTAACTACCATGGCTTAGACGCTATTACAGACATCAATGAATTAGTAGACTATAGTGATAATGTTTTAAATATATATAATAAAGACAAAGACGAGCTATTGTCTAGTATGTCTACCTTAATGCAAGACTTTACTAGAGTATATATGCAAACGCCAGAAGCTCAGTCTAAAAAGAAATCTGTAAGACAGCCATATGTAAAGAACAAGGCTTTAGGTGCTATGGCAATAATTTTGCAAACAGCACAACAGCATAGAGGTGATATACAGGGTTTTATAGGATCTATTAGGTCTAATAAAAATAGTTCTGTAGTTGCTTTTGTAAAATACTTAGAAGATAAGTTAATAGTAGAAGGAGCTAAATATAGAAAGCCATTACAAATACTTAGGAACAAAGACACTAAGAATGTACAAAAAAGTATGGCTGATTATTTATTATCATCTATATGGATAAACTTTAGCAATAGAACTAACGAAGAAATATTTAGTACAGTAGAAAAAAATAATAACTCAACACAAATTAACTCATTAGATTTATTTAATGAAGAAACTACAGCTAATGAAGAAAGAGCGTTAGTGTCAAGAGTTATTAAAGAAGCTGGTTATATATTTAACAAAGGTAGAGAGGGTAACAGAAGACGTAGAGATATAGAGTTTTCTAAAAAAATTATATTAGCTATTAAAGGATTAAATGCTGATTCTACCACTACATATGAAGACGCTGAATCTGTATTAATGGAAATGTTTGATGTATATGGTGGTAATTATTTTTATTGGAGTACTTTAGAACAAACAGGTGTACAGGACGGTAGAAATAGAATTAGTTTAAACGATTGGCTTAAAAAGAATGAAAGCAAAATAATAAAGTCATTAAAAGATTCTAGAATAGATGTAAGTGTATTTGAGCCTGTATTGCAACAAGCTGCTTTGAATAGTAGAGTATTCTATTACTTTACTATGATAAAGAATGCAGAAGGCAATCCATCAAACACAATGAATAGTCGTAGCTTTATTATAAATCAGAACGAAAGACTAAATGAGTTTTTTGCTAGAAAAGAAGAAGAGACTGATCAAGAATATTACGACAGGGTTTATGATAGAGCAGAATCATTAACAAATATATACGGTAACAATGCCTACCTTCCGTTTGAATTTAAAGTTGTTGATGGTGTTGAAACAATTGAGCCTAGAATGAACGTTTTAAAGTTTAGAGGTGGTCTTATATCACAATTAAACAATAGAGGCTTAAACTACGTTAGATTAACTCCACAAGAGCTTATGGTTAGTGAGATGTCTGACTTTATGAGTGCGCTAGGCAGACGTAGACAAAAAGATGGTGAAGGCAATATAGTTGACACTACATACATGCAGCAGGTTGGCGTCTTTGCAGAAAAGACTAGAATGTATTATGTAGAAACTAAACTTCTAAAAGATTCACAAATTAAAGAAGAGATAGATTTTAGATTGTCTGATTATATTGGACAAACATATTTAGATGGAAATCCTGTATTGCCATTTATAAAACAAAAAGGTAAAAAGGCTGTTATAGATGAGTCTTATGTTAGAAAGCAAGTAGCTTTGTTAGAAAAGCACATGATGAATAATTTACATTTATACAAAACAAATGTAGATTTTGAGCAAATGTTTGATGGCAACAAGTTAAATACTGCAGGTAAAAAAGCATTACGTACATATATATTAAACTTTGGTATTAATAGATTCCAGGCACAAAGAATGTTTATAGGTGATCATAAACAATTTAAAAGTGAAGAAGATTTTGTAAAGCGTAGCGCTGGATCTATAGCAAGACAAATGCCTACTGATATAAATCAATCTGTAGATGTTCTTATATTAAAAGATCAAGAAATTGATGGTTTCTCAGAAATGGATGCGCAAGGCTATATGCTTAGCGAAGATGCTGACAACGTAGGATCGCAGTACGGATTAAATTTCATGCGTAATGATAGTGAAACTGCTAGACATTTTAAATATGTTTACTATGGTCAAGACTTGCGTGAAGATGGTTTAATTAATAATGTTTTTCAATCAAACAGTTCTTTTTACGCTAAAGCTAATGTTATGTCTATTACTCCTGAAATGGAAAAGAAAAATCCATATTTAGCTAGTGTAGCAGAATTATTAAGAGTTCGTAAAGCAGATTTACAAAAAGATAACAAAGAACTAAGCTACCAAGTAGTAGCATATCAGGAGTCTGCTATTAAAACGGCACCTTTTAAATTAGATCAATACAGTATAGACTTAAAAGGTATTAATGCTGATATAGTTGGTACAGCATATGAATTAGAAATAAAACAACCTTATAATGATTTATATTCTAATGATTTAGGTTACGTTGGTTTAGATGGACAAAATTTTGGTGTACAGTTAATACTTGATAAAGAAAAGTATACATCACCAATGGCATCACAGTCATACTCACAACACCTAACTAATACTACGCCTGAAACAAAATTGTTAGCGCAAGGAGCACATAGAGCTATAGCTAGAGCTATGTCTTATCAATTACAAGAATCAGGAGTTAAAAAGTATTATAATGTAGATGAGTATACAGAGGCAAAACAAATATCTTTAAATAGATCCTTGTTAGATAAAATTAATTCATCTTGGGCTGGTAATCCTACTGGCAATATGAAAGATTATGCGAGTGCATTTTTCCCAAAGCTTAATGTATCTAGAAACTCTATACTTAATAAATTACTTATAGAGGTTGGTACAAAGGTTATTACTCCAGGAACTATAGCATTCCAGGTAACTCCATATGGTTACAATTTAAAATCGTTTACAACTTTAAAATCTATAAAAGATACTACAAGCGATCCTGCTAAAATTAACAAGTTAATAGATAAGTATGGTGAAGATTTAATTGTTTCTGAAGCTATACTACCATACAGTATGTCTAAAGATTATAATGTAGGCGATATAGTATTAGGTAGTCGTATACCTTCACACGCAAAAGCAACACAGCCTGTATTAATTGTTAAAGATTTCTTTGATAGAGATGCTGGTAGTATTATAGCTGTAGCAACAGGTGTTTCTAAATCTATGGGTTCTGACCTTGATGGTGATGCTATATTTGTAAACAGCAAATATGTTAAGAAAAATTTAAAGTTATCAGAAACAGCGTACAATAGAGCTTTTGACAACATTGTTAAATTAAATGGTAATCAAGCACACATAGATGAAATAACTACACCAATTGATTTTGAAAATGATGTTAAAGAGGCTTTAGAATTTGCAGAAGAAAAGTTAGGTAGACGTACTGATGATTTTTCTACAGCATCAAATCAAATGATGCCTATAGGTATGTTAAATGCTTTTAACGAAAATGTGCCTGCGGGTGGAATGATTGGTATTGCCGCTACAATGCAAAGAGATATGAATTACTTTGCACACCATAATGCAGAAATAGATTTTTCTGTAAGAATAGAAGGTGTAGAAAGAAATAAAATATCAGATGATGGTAAAACTAATTATTTACAAACTGCTAAAGTTTTAAATATTATATTAGATAATCCAAAGTACCAGTATGCACGTAAGCTAGGATTTACTTATGAAACAATAAAACCAGCAATGTTGTTGCTTAGAATGGGCTTTAATTTTAAGCAGGTAGCAACTATACTAAATAGCCAAGGTGCATTAAAATATAATAAGTACGTATCTGAAAGGACTGTTATAAATGTTAATGACATGTCTTATTATACTCCTGGACAAAAAGCAATGCTTGAGTACTATGAATCAGAATACAATAACAAAGAAGTTACTGATTCAATACAATTCTTATCTAAGAAGCAATCACCATCTATGTATGTTAGAAAAAATGTTGATCCATTGTTAGATGTTAAAAAAGGCGATACGATAAATTTAGACTTTAGCAATGTTAATGACAATATGTTTAATATGCAGGTTGTTAAATTGCTAGACTCTATGAATAAAGTTGGTACTGAAGTATTTGACGTAGGTAGAGTTATTGGTTCTTATGGTCTTACATTACAAAATGGATTCCAAGTTGACAAACTTTTGTCTGATTTTGAAAATGTAGGTAATAAAGATTCTAGGTTTGTTGAAGGTCCAATGAAAGCTTTAAAGGCTGATCCTATTATACAACACAACGTAGACGTTCTTAATAAAATAAAAGAATTAGATAGAGAAATTAATACGCAGTATAGTAATGAGGCTTTACAAGTACAAAAATCTATAAATAAAATAGTTGATAGTAGTCAACAAAATGCATTTGAAAATCACCCTGTTGCTGTTAGACAGTATCAATTATTTAGAATGCAGCAAGACTTATCTGTATTACAAGACATGCCGTCGCAAGACGTGTTATTTGCAAGCATAGAGCAGTTAGTGTATGAAAATTCTAAACTGCCGTATGAGTTGCAAAATAGATATTTAGCTGACGGTATTATATTAAATTATGATAGTAAAACTGTATCACTAAATAGCAGGTTTGTTGACGCTAACATACCTGAGTCTGATATAAATATATTGCAAAGACATTTTGATTTGTTAGATCAAAACAGAGGTATTAATAAATTTGATATAGCTCCAGGAACACCAAGAATAGAGGTAGACAAGATTGATGATATAGAAATGGGATACACGCCTATTTATATGGACTTTAATACAGACCAAAGAAAGCTGTTTATACAAATGGACTTTTTGCAAAACGGATGGATTGGTTCTTCTTCTACTTCTGTATTATGGAGCCCTAACTCTTTTGGTAAAGATTTTAAAATTAATCAAGAGTTAAACAATTTAATATTAGACAATAAAAGAAATGTTTCTAGTCAAGAGGCAGATAATTTAGCTATAGAGTTTTTAAAACAATATTCTTATAATGCTCCTTCAGTTACAATGATTGAAAGCGAAGTGTCTGAAGATGGTACTGTTTATGCTATTAAAAATTATCCACCTCCTGTAATAGATAAGTTACAACAATCTAACACACCTCATGTTGTAAAATCGTGGGATAATGTAGATAAATCGTATAGAACTTTTGAATATAAAGATGGTAAATATTATCTAATAGGAGATTCTAAATTTAACCCTAAACAAGAAGAACAACATAGGTCTACTAATACTAGCAAAACATTTAAGCAAGTAGTACGTAAAGTTGTTGACAGGAAAAAATTTGGAAATAGATCTAACAAAAGTAGATACAAAGGATCTTATGACATTTCTGATGTTCAAGTTAATAGAGCCGAACAAGCTGGTATACCTACAAAGGCTATGTCTAAAGATGCATATTTCCAATTAAAAGGACTATCCACAAGAAATAGAACTATGTCTGCTGGTACTGAACAGTACTATAATAAAATGTATGAAGACTACAAAGAACAGCATAATGATTTATATCAGACATTGTATTTAACAGACATAAAAACTGACAACTATAAAACTTTAACTGAAGCTGAGTTAGTTGATATATCTATTAAGTTAAGTAATTTTGATAAAGTATTATACAATCAGTATATAGAATATATTGGTGTAGAGCTTACTGAAAGAATGGAAAAAAAGCAAATAGCTAACATAGCTGAAGTTGCTAACAAAAATAAAATTTCATTAGTTGGTAAAGATTTAGGTGCTTGGGAATCTTGGTTAATTTCTAATAACTTAAAACAAACAAATCCAGAAGTGCAATCTATCATTAGAGATTTACAAAATGGATACATGAAGTTTGTTAAAGATTATAGAAGAATATCTAAACGTATAGGTAAGTTAGAAAAATCTATAAAAGAAGAAAGGTTATCTAAGTTAACAAATGCACAGATTACAGGTTTGTTTTTAAGAGGTAAACTAAACGATTACATATACAAAAACTTATTTAAAGTTAATGTAAATAAAGATGGGCGTGAGTTTATATCTTTAAGAGAAGCAGAAGAATTAAAAAATTCAGGAGCTACACAAAATGAAATAGCTTTTTATAATTTGTTTATAGATCAAATACAAAAATATAGTCCTGGTAAAGATTTAACATCTATACCTTATAAGGCTATGAGTGGTTTGCCTTCTCTAGGTAGACATGGTTTATTAGGTTTATACAAATCACAAATAGGTAGTACGTCTGATTTAAACAATATAAAAGTACAGGGTGAATTGTTAGATGGCACTACTGATATTAGAACGTTTGCAGAATGGAAAACTTTATACGAAGCTAAAACAAAAGATTCTTTTTTAAATAAAGCTAAAAATTTAATAAGATTAGAAAAAGTTAGAAAACGTGCTGTAGCAGCAGCTAAACGTGGTATGAACGATGACAAAACTCCTATCTTATTAAACAAAGTAGAAAGAGCTGCTATGACTGATAGCGATGTATTTTATAACATGATAGATAATAAAAATGTTAGTATATCAGAAATAGGCAGTAGAGACTTAGGAGATGTGTTAAAATCATTTATACATAGCAATATGTTTAAACACGGAACTCAAGAATATAGATTAGATTATTTAAATGAAGTTAAAGTTTTATCAGACAAAGATGGCAATAAATTTTTTGAAGAAACTTATCAGCAATGGGCTGTTAGAAATGAAAAACCTGATTTCTTGGGTATGCAAACATATTTACCTCTTATTGATGGTGCTATAGCATTGAACAAGCTTAAAGGAAATGACAATATGGTAAAATATCTTCAAGAGGTTTGGAGAGACAATGTTATTGGTGGTAAAAAACAAAAAGCATTTGGTGGTATTTGGGACTGGTCTATTAACAAGCTTGTAGATATTACAACTTTAGGTTATATAGGTTTAGACTCATCTGTTGTTTTAGGTAATACTATTATGGGTAAATATACAAGCCTTAGGTCTAAAGGAGGAAAAGAGTTTGTAAAGGGTGAAAAAAGATTTTGGCAAGGATTTTTAGGAGGTCAAGCTTCTGTAAAGTCATACAAAGAAAGAGCAAAAAATTTACAATTTGGAGCTACTAATAAAACTACTGCAATGCTTAATGAGTTGTTCAAGTTTGAATACTATGAGTATGAAGATATATCAGCAGTACATAAACAAAATCCTATTTTTAGATTAGCATTGTGGCCAATGGAACAATCAGAAAAGTGGATACAAGGTGTTATGTTTTTTGGTCAAATGACTGAAAAGCAATGGGGATCATATGATGCAGATACAGAAGGTAATTTATTGGTAAAAGCTGTTGATGGTAAATTTTATAAATATACAGATTTGCCTTTAGATCAGATAAGCTCTGATGCATTAAATATAGATGAGGTAAATAAAATAGTATTTGATGTAAAGAAACAGCAAGGGTTTGGTTATTCTCCTTTAGACCAACGTAGACTTTCTATGTATAGTTGGACAAGAGCTTTAGGGCAGTTTAAAAAATACTTTTGGACATTTGGTAGAGAAAGAATAGGTGAAGAAAATATTGATATGTATGGTAATGCTGACATAGGTACATATAGAGCTTCTTTTGAATTTACAAAAGATATGTATCAGGGTAAGAAAACATTAAAAGATTTTCAAAAACTTCCTGAACACAGAAAAGATGCTATTATTAGATATGTGCGTGGTGTTGCTATGACTATGGCTGCTATGTTAGTATATGGATTGTCATCTGATGATGATGATAGTGTAGTGTCACAAAGTATAAATAGAGCAGCATATGCTAGAATACAAGAGCAAAACGTACTCTTTAATCCAGATAGATTAAAGTTTATGGCAGTGCCTCCTAGCGTCAATTATGTATCAGATAGATTAGGGATTTAATTACTATATTTGTAAAAAAAAATAATAATGGCTAATATAAACGATCATTTTAATAAATCATTTAGTATACACGGTAGTAAAATTGTTACAGGAACAACAGCTATAACAGCTTCTTCTGGTACATATTTTGCTGTACAATTTATTACAGATTGTACACCTACAGCGTTTACGCTAGCTAATGGCGAAGGCACATATAGCGGCATACAATACGGTGAAGGA
>Ga0070754_10000506_pt1 | contig 36129 bp, 33 predicted proteins | sample VirMetDEL_Sep_01_FD_75181 | JGI IMG/M metagenome (GOLD analysis project Ga0070754, IMG submission 75181) | Aqueous microbial communities from the Delaware River and Bay under freshwater to marine salinity gradient to study organic matter... | ecosystem: Environmental > Aquatic > Marine >...
GGAGAGGTTGTTGAACACGAACATGAGGTCTTCGATCTGGCCGGACAGGGTGTCGTCGATCTCGCGGATCGAGTCCATCAACTGGCCTTCGACCGAGCTGTCGAGGAAGTTCATGATGTCGGCGGCGCGCTTGATACCACCCAAGGTGGTGCGCGAAGCGTTCGAGTTGCCCGAGAACTGCTTCTCGAGAATCGTGTTGAGTTCTTTCAGGGCCGCCGGCTGCACGGTGTTCAACGACGATACGCGCAGGATGATGTCCAGGCGCACTTTATGGTCGAAGTGGCCGAGCACTTCGCCAGCCTGGTCCGGGTCGAGGTAGGCCACCACGATCGCCTGGATCTGCGGGTGCTCGTAGCGGATCACGTCGGCGACGGCGCGCGGTTCCATCCATTTGAGGCTGTCGAGGCCGCTGGTGTTGCCGCCCAGCAGGATGCGGTCGATCAGGCCGTTGGCTTTGTCTTCGCCGAGGGCCGAGGTGAGCATCTTGCGGATGTAGCTGTCGGAGCCGACGCCCAGGCTGGTCTGGTCGCCGACGATCTCGACGAACTCGCTCATCACCTGTTCGACCTGCTCACGGTGAACGTTGCGCATTTGCGCCATGGCCACGCCGACCCGTTGAACCTCTTTGGGGCCCATGTGGCGCAGCACTTGGGCGGCGTCGGTTTCACCCAGGGACAGCAGCAGGACTGCGGCTTTGTCGACCTTGGTGAGTTTGGCAACAGCGGCTCGATTATCACTCATCTGCGTTAATCCACTCTTTCACGACCTGGGCCACACGGCCCGGGTCTTCTGCCACCAGACTCTTGATTGCGTTCAACTGAGCGTCATAGCCTTCGCTCGGGCTTGGCAACAGGATGCTTTGCGGGCCGCCGAGGCTGACACGGTCGTTGGCCAGTTCGCCGTCCAGGCCGCCCATGCCACCCAACTCGACGTCGCCGCCAGCGAAGGCCGCCAGTTGTTTCTTGCCATTGCCGGTGATGTTGTTGAGCACCGGACGCAGCACGCCGAACACCAGCACCAGGATGAACAACACGCCCAGCACTTGCTTGACGATGTCCCAGAACCACGGCTGGGTGTAGAACGCCGCTTCGGCGATCACTTCGCCACGCTCGGCGGAGAACGGCATGTTGATCACGCTGACGCTGTCGCCACGGCTGGCGTCGAAACCGACGGCATCCTGCACCAGGCGGGTGAAGCGCGCCAATTCGTCGGCGCTCCACGGAGCGCGGGTGACGGCGCCGTCAGCGGCGTTGACCTTGACCTGGTCATCGACCACCACCGACACCGACAGGCGGTTGATCCGGCCCTGTTGCTGCTTGGTGTGGCTGATGGAACGGTCGAGTTCGAAGTTCTTGGTCGACTGGTTACGCTTGTCCGCCGGGTACGGAGCGAGCATCGGCTGGCCGGTGGCCGGGTCCATGATCTGTTGGCCGTTGGCGTCCAACAGTGGCTGGCCGGGAGCGATGGCGCCCGCGGTCGCGGCAGCGCCGCCGGTGGTTTGCGGTGCCGAGGCCGGGGCCGGCGGCTGGTTGCTCAGGGCACCCGGTACGCCTTGCGGGCCGTTGCTGGCGGTGCGTTGTTCGCTGGTGGACTGCTCGCTGCGCAGGGCCGGCTGGTCCGGGTTGAATTGCTCGGAGGTCGACTCGACAGCGCTGAAATCCACGTCGGCGGACACTTCAGCCTTGTAGCGGTCGTTCCCCAGCACCGGTTGCAGGATGTTGTGGACACGCTGGGTGAGCATGCTTTCCATGCGGCGGCTGTAGTCGAACTGCTTGCCGGCCTGGGTCAGCGCAGAGTTTTCGGCCATGTCGGACAACAGGTTGCCCTTCTGGTCGATCACGGTGATTTGCGACTTGCTCAATTCGGGAACGCTGGTGGCCAGCAGGTTGATGATCGCCAACACCTGGCCAGGCTCCAGGGAGCGGCCGGAAAACAGTTCGACCAATACCGAGGCACTTGGCTTGCGCTCGTCGCGCACAAACACCGAACTCTTCGGAATCGCCAGGTGGACCCGCGCGCCCTTGACGTTATTGAGGCTGGAGATGGTGCGCGCCAGTTCGCCTTCCAGGCCACGACGGTAGCGGGTGGCTTCCATGAACTGGCTGGTACCCAGGCCCTGGTCCTTGTCGAGGATCTCGAAACCGATGTTGCTGTCGGACGGGGTCACGCCGGCGGCGGCCAGCTTCATGCGCGCCCGGGCGACGTCATCGGCCTTGACCAGCAGTGCCCCGGAGTTGGGCTCCACGGTGTAGGCGATGTCGGCGGCGGCCAGGGTTTCCATGATCTGCTTGGAGTCCATACCGGCCAGGCTGCCGTACAGCGGCCGGTAATCGGGTTGCTGCGACCACAGCACCACAGCAAAACCAATCGCCACGCTGGCCGCCAGGCCGACCATCAGGCCCACCTGACGCAGCATGGTCATTTCCGAGAGGTTTTCCAGGAACGACAGGCCAAACAGCGGCGGCTTGCCGTCTGTCTTGGCGGGTACGTTGTCCACGACTGCTTCTGCCATGACTTAAATCTCGTCCTTAAACCGGCATCTGCATGATGTCTTGATAAGCCTGGACCAGTTTGTTGCGCACCTGGGTCAAGGCCTGAAAGGACACACTGGCTTTCTGCGAAGCGACCATCACGTCGGTCAGGTCCACGCCGCTCTTGCCGATCTCGAACGCGGTCGCCAACTGGTTGGAGGCTTGCTGGGTGTCACTGACTTTGTTGATGGCCTGGCCGAGCATATCGGCGAAACTGCTTTGGCCCAACTCCGGCGCTTGTGCGACGGATTTCGGTTGAGCCATGGCGTCCATTTGCATGGAGCGCATATCCAACATCAACCGATTGAACTCAATACCCTGGCTCATGACCTTCTCTCTCCGACGACCCGCAATTTTTTGACACTACGCAGCGGTTACTAGGGGTGGTAGCAACAAGGGTGCCAGCTCTGTATCAACCTGTAAGAAAAGGCGACAAAACTTGTCGACCTTGTTACCGCTCAGATAGCAAACAGATAAGCTTCCACGTCCATTCCCGCATCCCGCATCTGCGCCAACTTGTAGCGCAGGGTGCGTGGGCTGATGCCCAGGCGCTCGGCCGCTTCTTTACGGCGGCCGCGTTCGGCGCGCAGGGTGTCGATGATCATCTGGAATTCACGGCGGCGCAGATCGTCGCCCAGGGCCCCGGCGGATTCGGCTTCGGCGACCAGCGGCGCGGGCGCCAGGCTCGGTAACGGCGCGGCGCCGCTGCCCATGGCCAGGCAGAAGTCCTGGGGTTGGATCAAGCCGCCCTGTTGCAGAATCAACGCGCGCTGAATGGCGTTATCCAGCTCCCGCACGTTGCCGGGCCAGGGGTAGCCGATCAGGCATGCCTGGGCTTCGGCCGACAGCCGCGCCTGAGCGTGCTTCATTTTTTTGACGTGGTTGTTCAGCAGGCGCTCGGCCAGCGGGATGATGTCCGCCGGGCGTTCGCGCAGCGGGCGCCAGGCCAGGGGGAATACCGAGAGGCGGTAGAACAAGTCTTCACGAAAGCGCCCCGCCGCCACTTCACCCGCCAGGTCGCGGTTGGTGGTGGCGACCACGCGGATATCCAGCTGGATCGGCTTGCGCGCACCGACCCGCTCCACTTCACGCTCCTGCAGCACCCGCAGCAGTTTGGCTTGCAGGCCCAGGGGCATTTCCGAAATTTCGTCGAGCAGGATGGTACCGCCGTCGGCCTGCTCGAACTTGCCCGCCTGGGCCGCGATGGCGCCGGTGAAGGAGCCCTTTTCGTGGCCGAACAGCGTGGCTTCGAGCATGTTGTCGGGGATCGCCGCGCAATTGATCGCGATAAAGGGCTGCTGGGCGCGCCCCGATTGCTGGTGGATATAGCGCGCCAGCACTTCCTTGCCGGTGCCCGACTCGCCGGAAATCAACACGGTGGAATCACTGCGCGCCACGCGGGCCGCGAGTTCCAGCAATTGTGCGCTGGCCGGCTCAAAAGCAATCGGGCCGTCTGCCTCGCCGACAGGAATCACCCCCAGGGCATGCCGCGCCACCAGCTCGATCAACGCCTTGGGCTCGAACGGCTTGACCAGGTAATCCGCCGCGCCCTGGCGCATGGCATCCACTGCGCGCTCGACGGCGCCATGGGCGGTCATCAGCAGCACCGGCAACTGCGGCTGGCGTGCGCGCAGCAGCGCGAGCAACTGATGGCCGTCCATGCCAGGCATGTTCACGTCGCTGACCACCAGGCTGAAGGCCTCTTGCTCCACCGCCGCCAAGGCGTCCTCGGCAGAACCGACCGCCCGATAGTCATGGCCCGCCAGCAGCAGCGTGTCAGCCAATGCCTCACGCAGGGCACGATCGTCTTCCACCAACAGAACCTTGATAGCCATAGCCTTTTACTCCGCGCTTGCCGCGCATGAAAACAGCGGCAAGGTCATCAATGCACAAGTGCCACGCCCCAAGCGGGAACGCAGCTGCAATTCTCCCTGATGGGCGCGCGCCACAGCCTTGACCACCGTCAGGCCGAGGCCCGTACCGTTGGTCTTGGTGGTGAAAAACGGTTCGCCCAGGCGCTGCAGCACCTGCGGCTCGATACCGCTACCGCTGTCGCTGATGCACAGGCGCAGGGTTTGCGCACGGGCGTACACATGCACCTTGAGCCGCGCACCGGGGCCGCTGGCCTGGGTCGCGTTTTCGATCAGGTTGAGCAGCGCGCCCACCAGGGTGTCGCGGTTGCACAGCAATTCGCCTTGGTGGATGTCGCACTGCCAGCGCACATTGGCGTCCTGCACATGGGTGGCGGCCGCCGCTTGCAACGCCTGCATCAGGCCGGACGGCGTGATGCGGTCGGTCAGCGGCAATTCGCCGCGGGCAAACACCAGCATGTCGCGCACCTGGTGCTCCAACTCATGCAAGCGCTCCTTGAGGCGTCCGGCAAAACGCTGGTGGGTGTCGGCGGGCAATTGCTCATCAGTCAAATGACTGGCGTAGATCAACGCCGCCGACAACGGCGTGCGGATCTGATGCGCCAAAGAAGCGACCATCCTACCCAGCGACGACAAGCGCTCATGGCGCGCCAGTTGGTCTTGCAGGTGACGGGTTTCAGTCAGGTCGTTGAGCAGCACCAGTTGACCGGGCTCCGCGTCCAGGGAGCGAGTGGCGATGGACAAGCGGCGCCCATCCTTGAGGGAGATTTCATGGCCGTCATCTTCACGCGGCGCGAAGCAGCGGCTGATGACATGGCGCCACAGTTCGCCCTCCAACGGCAGTCCGAGCAGGTCGCAGGCGGCCGGGTTGGCTTCGCGCACACGGCCCTGGTCGTCGATGACGATCACACCGCCAGGCAACAGATCGAGCAGGTTCTGCAGACGGTTGGCCAGGCGCTCTTTCTCGGCCAGCTCTTCCATGCGCTGGGCACTGACCACCGCCAACTCGCCCTTGAGTTCGGAGACCCGCGCTTCCAGCAGGCTGTAGGAGTCGGTCAACTGGCTGGACATCTGACTGAACAGCGAGAACGCCTGCTCAAGGCCATGCCGGCTGAGCTGTTCGGCGGACGGGACAGGCCCCTGGAGTTCAGGGGCCGAAGGTAGTTGGGCGGCGTGGGGCATCATGCTCTCTCGCTTGGCTGACCGTCAGTTAAACGGAACGTTGCGAGGGCTGTAGCAATACCCGTGCCTAAAAAAATGCGCTTAGTTTTCAGTTACTTGAAAAACAGGCGTCAATCATCTGCCTGTTCATCACCGTCTCGACGGCTCATCCCGTACTTGCGCATCTTTTCCACCAGGGTGGTTCGACGGATGCGCAGGCGCTCGGCGGCACGCGCGACGATGCCGTTGGCGTCGTCCAGGGCCTGCTGGATCAACCCTTGCTCAAGGTTGCCGAGGTAGTCTTTGAGGTCAAGGCCTTCCGGCGGCAGCATCGCGGTGGCACCGAAGTCCGGGGTATGACCGTTGATGGCGATCCGCTCTTCCATGTCGCTGCGCAGGCTGTCCACCAGATGCTCGTCTTCTTCGTCGACGTAGCGGAATTTCTTCGGCAGCTCGACCACGCCGATCACACCGTAGGGATGCATGATCGCCATGCGCTCCACCAGGTTGGCCAGCTCGCGGACGTTGCCCGGCCAGCCGTGGCGGCACAGGGACATGATCGCTGCCGAATTGAAGCGGATCTAACCGCGCTTTTCGTGCTCCATGCGCGAGATCAGTTCGTTCATCAGCAGCGGGATGTCTTCCACGCGCTCACGCAGCGGGGCCATCTCGATCGGGAACACGTTGAGGCGGTAATAGAGGTCTTCGCGGAAGCTGCCGACCTCGATCATGCTTTCGAGGTTCTTGTGGGTGGCCGCAATGATCCGCACGTCAACGCTCTGGGTCTTGTTGCTGCCCACGCGTTCGAAGGTGCGCTCCTGCAACACGCGCAACAGCTTGACCTGCATGGGCAGCGGCATGTCGCCGATTTCGTCGAGGAACAGCGTGCCGCCGTTGGCCAGCTCGAAACGCCCGGCACGGCTGGTGATCGCCCCGGTAAAGGCGCCCTTCTCGTGGCCGAACAGTTCGCTTTCGAGCAGCTCTGCCGGGATCGCCCCGCAATTGACCGGCACAAAGGGCCCATCGCGGCGCTTGGAGTGATAGTGCAGGTTGCGCGCGACCACTTCCTTGCCGGTGCCCGACTCGCCGAGGATCAGCACACTGGCGTCGGTATCGGCCACTTGCTGCATCATCTGGCGCACGTGCTGGATCGCCCGGCTGGTGCCGACGAGGCTGCGGAACAGGTTGGGTTCGCGGTGACGACCGCGCTCACGGGCCTGGTCGTACATCTCGCGATAGACCTGGGCGCGGTGCAGGGAGTCGAGCAATTTGCTGTAGCTGGGCGGCATTTCCAGGGCGGACAACACCCGGCGGCGCTGGTCTTCCGGCAGGTCGAGCGAAGAAATATCGCCCATCAGCAACACCGGAAGGAACTCATCCCAGGTTGACAGTGTCTTTAACAAGCCCAGAACTGCGCCAGGAGCGTTTACCGTCCCGATCAGTACACAAATGATTTCACGGCTCGAGGACAACGAGCTGACCGCCTGCTGCCAATCATGGCTACCGCAGGGCAGATTTTCTTCGCCAAGAAAATTTAAAATCACCGCTAAATCGCGGCGGCGGACGCTATCGTCATCAATCAGCAGAATTTTGGTTTCACGCCACATGCAATAGCAACTTCCCTAGTAAAACGCTCTGCCCCAGAGTGAGGGCAATCTAGACGTTTGTAAGATTTCTTACCTTACTAGACGTCTGAAATCTGAAAACAGCACTAGTTAAGTCAAAAATGCTGGCACAGTCAAATATATGACGCACCGTTCGGATTAACTGAGCCCATTCAGCCGAACAAATGGTAAACCTTTGACGCACTTTCCGCTCGGTTGATCTGCGACATCTCTTCGAAAATCGCCTGGCGCTCACCGGTCGTCACCTCAAGCAACTGCTGATACACCGCCAGCAAGCTCTCCAGCTTTTCCCGCAGGGCGTCCTCGTCTACCGGCGCTTCGCTGAGTACCTGATCAATCACCGCGCGACAGCCCAGGTCCAGTTCGCCAACGGCTTCCCAGTTGCGCTCCGCCAGCGCGCCGATCAGGGCTTCGCGGGTTTCATCGATGCGTTGCAGTGCTTGGCTCATGATCAGTTCCTCAAGGCCGAGGCCTTACTGTGCGGCACCTTGTGGTGCGGCAATGGCATCCCAGCCTTCTTTGACGGTAATCAACAGACGAGCGACTTCGTCGATCATGTCGACATCGTTGTGCAAATTGGCTTCCATCAGACGGTTGGTCATATAGACATATAGACCGTCCAATTGCTGGACGTATTCCTTGTTGTCGCTTTTTTCCGCATCCAGGCCATCACGAAGGCCAATGAGGATGTCAGAAGCCTTGCCGAGCATCAGGCCCTTCTGAGCGATATCGCCACGCGCCAGCGCCCCTTTGGCTTGCGCCATACGGTCCAGACCGCCCTCCATCAGCATTTGCACCAGGCGATGCGGGCTGGCTTCGGAGATCTGAGCATGGGAATTGACCTTCTGATATTGGCGAAGGGCTCTCATGGGATTCATGTTTCTACCTCGTGACAGGCAACAGCTAGATGGGTTGCAGTAACCATTATGTCGACTGGATCGCAAAAAACTTTAACCCGCCGGCGCTATAAAGAACAAAGCCCAGGTCAACGGACCCGGGCTTTTTCACGCACATTCAATCAGCTGCTGCTTTTGGAGTTGCTCAGCGCACTGAGCGTGCCAAGGATGCTGCTGCTCTGTTGCCGCAACTGCGCCACCAGCGTGTCCATGGCCGTGTACTTGCGGGTCAAGGAGTCCTGCATCGTCGTGAGACGATCATCCAGATCGGTTTGCTGCTTGGTCAGGTCTTTCAGGCTGTCGGCCAACGAAGTCGTGCGCGTCGCCAGAATCCCGGTGGAGGCCTTGGCGTAGCCATCGGTAGCCGCCGTCAGGCGCGCCAGCAAGCCGGTCTTGCCGCTGAAAATACTGTTGATGTCGGCAGCACTGGTGGCGACAGCCTTATCCCACTGCTTGCTGTCGATACTCAGCGCCCCGGTGTCCTGGTCGGTCGTGACGCCGAACTGCGCCAGGGACTTCAAGGTGCCGTTGCCGGACAGTGCGTTGAACTCGTTGCGGATCGCCGACTGCAAGGTACGCATGGTCGAGTCGCCAGTCAGGGTTGCGGCGATGGAGTTACCGGCAGCATCCTTGGTGACCTTGGTCTCGGCGTTCATGGCCTTGAGCAGAGCGTTGTAGGTGTCGACGAAGCCCTTGACCCCGGACTTCAGCGCGGTGGCGCTGGTGCTGACCGAGATGGTCATGGCTGTACGAAGCGGGTTGGTTGTATTCGGATCGTTGGCCGTGACCGTAGGCGACAGCGACAGCAACTTGATGCTTACCCCACTCACCGCATCCGTGATGCTGTTGGACTTGGACTCCGCCGCAATGCCATCGATAGTGTACTTGGCGTTCTGAGGCGAACTGACTACCGTGTAGCCGGTATCAATCCCAGAGTTGCCCGACATCGTCAGGTCCGAACCGACCCCGCCATTGGTGGAGGTCAGGATCAGACGCGAACCGGTGGAGTCGGTGAGGATGTTGGCACTCAGGCCGGCGGTGCCGAACGTGGAGTTGATCGAATCACGCACCTGTTGCAGTGTCGCGCCTGCCGGCACACTCAAATCAAAGTTCTTGCCCGACTGCGTGATTGTCAGCGTTGTCGGCGTGGTGCCGGCGTTGACGACTGTCGACTGGCCACCGGCAAACGTTTTGGTCGATAGCTTCGAAGGCGTGGCCAGCTGGTTGACGATCAGCGAGAAGCTGCCGTTCGCCGCACCTTGGTTGGCCGTCATGGTGGCGACCTTTTCGTCCGAAGAGGTACCGGTCAAGCCGCTGAAGCTGTTGTCGGTGCCCATGCTGGTCAGCGCACCACGGAAGGCGTCCAGGGCAGCCTGGATCTTGCCGATCGACGACAGCTGGGTAGTTGCCTTTTACGATTGGGTGTTGATCTGTGCCTGTTTCGGCGCTCGCTCGGCATCTACCAGGGACTTCACAATCGCCTGAGTGTCGAAGCCCGACCCCACGCCAGTAATCGTTGTACCCGCCATCATCTTTCTCCTTTACGGTGGCTGCCGTTATCTTGACAAAGAACACTTCAAGCCGTAACAGCAACAATTTTCATGCCAGCTCAAGCCTTGTCGTCAAACAATACGTGACTGGCGCTGGACAAACTTTGCGCCAGCTTCAAGGCCGTTTCCGAGGGAATCTGGCGGATCACTTCACCGGTGTCGGTGGCAATGACCTTGACCACAACCCTATGGGTGGAATCATCAATGGAAAAATCCAGATTACGCTGGGCCGCTTGTACGAATTCTTTAATATCGGTGACCGCTTTTTCCAGATCGCCCTTTTGGGGCTTATCCGTGGTTGGCGCGGCCGGCTCAACCTTAGTCTTGTCTTTGTCAGCAACCACAGGTGCCACGGGGCCTTGAGGGGCCTGTGGCGGATAAGACAAGTTCAGTTTTACATTCATGTCCATGCCCAATCTCCTCTGATTGGAAAAGACGAAAGGGCACGTAAACGCGCCCCCCCATCATTTACCCAGTGCCGTGATTACTGAAGCAGCTTCAGTACATCGGATGGCAGTTGGTTAGCCTGCGACAGGATCGCGGTGGAAGCCGACTGCAGGGTTTGCTGCTTGGTCAGTTCAGCGGCTTCGGAAGCGAAGTCGACGTCCTGAACAGTACTACGGGCAGATGTAGTGTTTTTCTGGATGTTGGTCAGGTTATCCACAGTGCTGGTCAGACGGTTCTGAACAGCACCCAGGCCCGAACGGGAGCTGGAGATGGTAGCGATAGCCTGGTCGATCACGGACACAGCGTTCTGAGCCTTGGTGGCGTCAGTCACGTCGGTCTGCGATACGGAGGTCTTGGCCGAGGCAGCGGAAGTCGCGGCACCGAAGAGACCGGTCACACCAGCACCTTCCAGGGAGTAACCCTTGGAGGAGTTCATGTTCACAGCACCGGTAGCGATGATGCCGTCAGCCAGGGCAGTAGCAGTACCGTAGGTACCGGAACCGTCTTTGGTCGCAACAGTGATGGTACCGGCAGCGGTCGAAGCGCTGAAGGCCAGGTTTTCACCAGTATCGGATTTAACCGACAGAGTGCCTTTGGATTCATCGTAGTTAACGCTGATACCCAGTTTGGCGGAGTTCGACTTCAGTTGGTCAGCCAGGCTGGCGGTATCTTTCACACCGACGAACGTGGTGGCTTGGCCGCCAACGGTCATGGTGAACGAAGCCGGAGCAGCAGCAGCACCCGCGCCGACAACGAACTGAGCTTCAGTGCTGGCAGTAGCGCTCAGGCCACCGACGGCGCCACTCAGTTGGGCAGCGATGGTTTTAGCGGAAGCAGCGGCAGCTACGGTTACGCTGGTAGACTGACCGTTACCAGTCACAGCGATTGCGCCACCAGCAACACCAGCACCAGGCGTGATGCCCAGGCTGTTGATCTGCTGCGAACCGATGTTGTTGGCAGCAACGTTGTCCAGGCTTACGTTGATGGTTTCGTTAGCGTTGGCGCCAACTTGGATAGCTTTAGTACCGTACGAACCGTCCAGCAGTTTCTGGCCGCCGAAAGTGGTGGTTTGCGAGATACGGGTCAGTTCCGAAGTCAGAGCCTGGTATTCGTCGTTGTTCGACTTACGGTCGTCGGTGCTCAGGGAGCCAGTAGCCGAAGACAGAGCCAGGGTACGCATTTTTTGCAGAATGTCGGTCGAAGCCTGCATTGCGCCTTCAGCGGTTTGCGCGATGGAGATACCATCGTTGGCGTTCTTGACTGCTTGACCCAGGCCGTTGATTTGGCTAGTCATGCGGGTAGCAATACCCAAGCCGGCAGCGTCGTCTTTAGCGCTGTTGATACGCAGGCCGGAAGACAGGCGCTGCATGGAAGTGGCCAGGGAGCTGCCAGCTTTGTTCAGGTTGCCCTGGGTAGTGATGGAAGCAATGTTGGTGTTTACTGTTAAAGCCATGACGAAATCCTCGTTGGATGGATACTGCGGCTTCCGGCCCTGGCAACCGCCGGGTGTGGCCTAGAGAACCTACGTAATAGTTATCGTCGTGGTAGCCGGTTGCTTGAGGAGTTTTTTGATTTTTTTTACTAGCACCGTGCCACCCCTTGTAATTCAAGGGCTTAGTCCGGAAAAAAGGCCTGATTTCATTGGTTTTTCTGGCGCCAAATAAAAAACGCCGATGATCGTTCGATCATCGGCGTCTTCATGCTTGAAGCGCGTGCAACCTATTTAAGCGTCACGGACGATAGAGAATCGCCGAGCCCCAGGACAGGCCCACACCAAATCCGCTGATTGCCACGCGTTTCCAGGTGGAGTCCATCGCGTGCTTTTCCAGCAGCAACGGAATGCTCGACGACACGGTGTTGCCGGTCTCGACCATGTCCTTGATGAACTTGTCCACTGGCGCATCTTCGAAACGCCGCGCCACGGCGTCGACGATCGCCGCACTGCCCTGGTGAATGCAGAAGGCATCGATGTCGTCGGCCTTGAGGTCCGACTCATCGAGCAGCGCGTGCAAGTGCGCCGGCACTTTGAGCAAGGCGAAGTTGAACACCTGGCGGCCATTCATGAAGAACACGCCGTCGCTGACTTTCAAGTGCGGTGCGCCGGAGCCGTCGGTGCCGAACTTGGCCTTGCCGAGCAACCACGAGGCATCTTCACCCATCCAGGTCGCGGTGGCGGCATCGCCGAACAGCATGGTGGTGTTGCGATCTTCCGGGTCGACGATCTTCGAATACGGATCGGCGGTGATCAGCAGGCCGTTCTTCAGGCCGGTGGCCTCCATGAAGCCCTTCATCGCGTAGATGCCATAGACGTAGCCGGAGCAACCCAGGGAAAGGTCAAAGGCAGCGACGTGAGTCGGCAGGCCGAGCTTGTCCTGGACGATGGCGGCGGTGTGGGGCAAGCCCTCTTCGTCGCCGTTCTGGGTGACGACGATCAGCGCGTCGATAGACTCACGCTTCAACTGCGGGTTGTTGGCAAACAATGCATTGACCGCTTCGACACACAGGTCGGAGGTCTCCTGCCCAGCTTCCTTGCGCGGCAGGAATGCCGACCCGATCTTGCCAATGATGAACTCTTCATCCTTGGCGAATTTGGCACCCTGGGCGTAATTATCGATCCCGTCGGCCGGCACGTAACTGGCGATGCTTTTTATGCCAATCATTGTGGCTTCCCAATACTAAATAGCTGGAGAACACCCCTCGGACGACGCCTGGAGTGCTGACAATAAAGGGGATAACCCCATGACAATTTCGCTGAAAGCCGTCCCGCAAGGACCCTGTGACGACTTATCCTTTTCATACGATACAGTGAAGATGCGCTTTATGACTCACAGGTCACTCAATTTTGTGCGGTTTATGCAAAACCTTTGAACAATTGAGCCGTAAAAACGACAACGGCCCACCCTGTTTCCAGAGTGGGCCGCGGTGTTGTCACGCTGAAATCACATTTTGCTGAACAGGCTCAACTGGGAAATTTTAACGAAGGCCAGCTGTGAAGCCTGCAACATGGTCTGCTGCAGCGTCAGATTGATCGCCGCCTCTCCCATGTCGACGTTAGCCAGGTCACTCATGGTGCTGGTGTTGGCCAGACCGATGCTGGTGTTTTCGCCGGACTGAATATCCAGGGCGTTCCCCCGCGCACCGATGTCACCGCGCACGTTAGTGATCTGGGACATTGAGTTGGCCAAGTTGCTGATGGAGGCATCCAGCACGTCCTTGAGCTTGACCGTCGCCGCCGGATTACCGTCGGCCGGCAGCTCCAGCGCCTTGCGCAATTGGCCGAGGGTGTCCAGCGCATTCTGCGTTTTCTGGGTATTGGCACCGACGGAAAACTGATCGCCCGCTTGTGGCGTACCGCCGCTGATGTCAAACGTCACCCCGGCCGCCGTCAAGGTCGTACCACCACCGGTATCACCGGTGGCAATGGTTTTGCTAGCGGCCGTGTAGGGTTGGGCGTACACCTCGTAGGCGGTCGCGCTGGTGAACTTGATCAGCGCCCCGCTGTTGCTCGGGAACGTGCTGGCATAGTCCGTCTGGTTGGACACGGTGGCACCGTTCAATTGCGCAGTAGACGTGTTGCTTGGCGTGCGCGAGATACTGAACGTATCCGGCTTGGCTTCCAGGCTGAACGAGCGATCCTTGACCAGCGCATCGGAGTTGGCGCCCGGGGCAACATCCCCGAGGCCCATGGTGATGTCGAACTTCACCCCACGCAGTGCCACGCTGGTGCTGCCTTCCTTGGTGGCATCGAAGGTGCCGTTACCCGCAATCTCCGAGGTCACGTCAGTGCCGTTCTTATCGGACACCTTGTATTGGGTGCTGCTGGTAAAGGTCAGCTTGTACGGCTGGCCGTCGGCGAACTTGTTGGAGTAGTCGGCGCTTGAAGTCACCAAGCCGGCCGACAGCGCAACCTTGTTGTCATTGACCGTCGGCGGCACCGTCTGAGGCACAGGGGCAAGCCATGTGGCCTGGGTGCGACTGGTGTTGGCGGCGCCCTCCAGAATGGTCTTGCCGGTATCACCGGCGCTGATCTTCAACGTATTGGAGACTTGCAGGGTCAGCGGCGTTTCATCGCCTTGATAACTGTAAGTGCCGTCATTGTTGCGGCTGTAGGGCGGGGTCTGGGTCTTGGAACCGGAAAACAAGTAGTTGCCGGAAGAGTCCTTGCTGTTGAGCATGCCCAGGACCTGATCCTCGATCGCCCCGACTTCACTGGCAATCGAGCGGCGATCGGCATCGCTGATCGAGCCGCCGGCACGCAGGGCCAACTGAGTGGCGCGCTGCAAGGCATCGTTGATCGAGCTGAGCACGCTTTCTTCGTTGGTCAGGGAGTTTTTCAGGCTGGTGATATTGCCATTGAACTGACCCAGCATGTCTTTCTGCTGTTGCAACAACAACAAACGGGCGGCCGCCACCGGATCATCCGCGGCGGTTTGCACACGCACACCGGAACTGGCCTGATCCTGGGCCTTCACCACACTGGAATAGTTATCCGAATACTTGGCGGAACTGGTTTCGAAATACTGCTGTGTAGAAATTCGCATCGTCCCAGACTCCCTTAAAGACTATTGATCAGCGTAGTGAAGGTTTCTTGCGCAGCCTTGATGATCTGCGACGACGCGGTGTAGTACTGCTGGAACTTGATCATGTCGCCCGCCTCTTCATCCAGGTTGACCTGGGACACCGAGTTGCGTGCGTTTTTGTTGGCCGTCAACAACGCGCCAGTGGCCGTGGTGTCAGTAGTGGCCGAGGCGGCCTTGGCCCCCACGGTGGACACCAGGCGGCTGTTGGCCGCGACCAGGCTCACCCCGCCCCCGCTGCCATCGGCCAGACCGACCGAGGCCTTGGTCTGCAGATTGAGCAGTTCCTGGGCATTGCGGTTGTCCGACCTGCCGGAAGCATTGAAAGAGAACGTGGTGCTGTCGCCATCGGTCGGCGAGCCGCCGACGGTCGTATCGAAACCGAAGCTCGCGGCCGGTACGACGAGCGCACCACTGGCATCGCGCATCGGTACGTTGACGGTGATCTTGTTACCCTGGCCCGGCACAATCGTGCCGCTGCCTATCGAGTTGCCCTGAGCATCGTTGAGCGTGTAGGCCTGGGTACCGTCGGCTGCCGGCTTGCCGAAGACCATCTTCACCGGCATTGAGTGTTCAATCCCGGCGCGCAGTTGAGCGGTAGTCGCGCCGCCATGAATGTCGATCGGCAGCGTCAGGCTCGGTGGTGTGAAAGTGCCAGTCCCCTGATTGGTTTTACTGCTTTCGCCCAGTAAAGGCCCGGCAAACGCGATTTTATTGGAGTCCGTCATATCGGTGCCGATATTGGTGGCGCCAGTCGCGGTGGGGCTGACCTTGAAGCTATCGCCCGCCGCCATCGCCCCCTTGCCATCCAACGCCAAGGTGAACCCATCGATCACCGGCGGCGGCGTGGTGGTGACGTCGAACGCGCCCATGGCTTTGCCGTCGGAACGCACCACGGTGTAATTGTTGGCGCTGCTGAAGGTGACCTTATAGTCATAGGTCGACAGCTTGCTGGTATCGGCGATGCTCACATTCAGGTTGCCGGCACTGCTGTTACCAACGGCGCCCTGGCTGCGCTGGGCAATCGCTGTCGCGCTGTTGATGTCCTTGAACAGCGAGGTGCCGAAGTCGCCATTCAGGTCCAGGCCTTGGCCCAACTGATTGTTGACCGTATCGGCCGTCGCCAGGGCGATACGCCCCAGATCATTGATGGCCGGCATCAGCGCATCACTGCGATAACGCAGCAACCCGCCGATGCTGCCGCCGGACAGCACGTTGCCCAGGTCCACAGAGGTCCCGCCGCCCACGTTCAACTCAATGGTGTACTGGCTGGTGTCGCTCTTGCTCGGCACGGCGGAAATGCTGTTGGACTGGTCGCCCAGCACCAGGGACTGGCCCGAGCCGGTGCTGACACTGAACACACCGTTCTTTTCACTGGTGGTCACCCCCACCAGCTCATTGAGCGAGCGCACGGCTTCATTACGCGCATCCAGCAAATTGGCCGGCGCGGTGTTGGTCGAGCCCTGGACCTGACTGATCTGCTTGTTGAGCGAGGCAATCGAGGAGGTCAACTGATTGACCTGATCACTCATGGTGCTCAACTGGCCGTTGATCGACTCTTTCTGCTGGTTCAACTGGGAGGAGATCGAGTTGAACCGGTTGCTCAGGGTCTGCGCGCTGGTCAGCAGCACCTGCCGGGCGGACGTGTCACTGGGGTTGGCGGCCGCGGTCTGCACCGCGGAGAAGAATGCACTGAGTACCGAGGACATGCCGGTGGTCTTGTCCGACAAGGTTTTGTCGACAGCACTGACCTGATCGGCATAAGCCTTGGCATCGCTGTTGAGCGACGTGCTGTTCTGGTAGGCCGCGTCCAGGAATTCGTTATAGACCCGGCGCACATCCGCCAACGTCGTGCCACTGCCGATGAACACACCGCCGTACTGGTTCGAAGCGCTGGCGCTCTGAGTGGTCTGCTGACGCGAGTAGCCTGCGGTATTGGCGTTGGCGATGTTGTTACTTAAGACCGACAACGATCCTTGAGCGGCGTTTAGCCCCGACATCCCGATATTGAGCAAACTCATGATTCAGACCTTATAAATGAGTGGTCGCGCCCGCGGCAGCGTAGTTCTGGTAGCTGTTCATCGTTTTGGCAATCTGCGAAATCTTGCTGGCGTAATCCGGATCGGTGGCATAGCCGGCTTTTTGCAACTCGCGCACAAACTGTTCCGGGTTGTCGGCTGACTTCACAACTTCTTTATAGCGATCATTGCTTTGCAACAACGTCACCAGGTCATGGAAGCTGTCCTGGTAGGAATCGTAGGAACGGAACTGCGCCGTTTCCTTGACCATCGCGCCATCGCGAAACTCGCTGGTGATCGCGCGGGCCTGGCCGCCCTGCCAGCTCTGGCCGGCCTTGATACCGAACAGGTTGTGGCTGCTGCTGCCGTCGTCGGCGCGCATCACCGACTTGCCCCAACCGGTTTCCAGGGCGGCCTGGGCCACCAGGTACTTCGGATCGACACCGATACGCGCCGCGGCAGCCTTGGCCATCGGCAACATGGTGGCGACAAATTCGTCCTGGGAACTGAAGGCTTTCTTCGCCGGGGCCAACGGCGGCTGGGCCACGGCGCGGCCGTAGACCTGCATGCGGCCGCTGGGCACGGCAAAACTGCGTGCGCTGCTGTTGATCACGTTGTCATCGGCGACGCTGTTACGCAGTGGCGCGCGATTGGCATCGATCGCGACCGGCGCGCTCGGCACGATGCCGGCGAGCAGTCGATCGGTCAGTTTGCTCGGCAAGGCGAGACGGCGCTGGTTCATCAGTGCCACATCGTTGGTGTGAGCGCTGGCGCCTTCGGGGACAGCCACGCGGTAGGCCCACAGTGGGCGCTGGCCATTGGAGCGGCCCAGCGGCCCGGTCGCCTGGGTGCCGGCGGCGATTTCCGTCGGTACGTCGACTTTCTTCACCGGCTCAGCCGCCGCCGGGCCCTGCAAGGTGGCTGCCTGGGCGTCCACCGGCTTGTTCTTCTGCATCTGACGCATCAGCACGTCGGCCAGGCCGATACCACCGCCTTCGCGGGACATCGAGACAGCCAACTGCTGGTCGTACATTTCCTGGTACTGCTTGGCGGCCGGAGTGTTCAGCGGATTGTCCTTGCCCAGGGCGTCGGTGGCCGAGCGCATCGACTTGAGCATCTCGCTGAGGAACAGCGACTCGAACTCCTGCGCCACTTTGCGCATGTTGCCGTCGCTGTTCTTGTCGGCGCCGACCTTGAGCTGGTTAAGCCGGTTCAGGTCGGAATAAGACCCCGAGTCCGCCGTGCTGCTGATCCCGCTGTTGCGCATATCCATGGCCATGGCCTCAGATCACAATCAGGTCGGCTTGCAAGGCGCCGGCCTGTTTCAATGCTTCGAGGATCGCCATCAAGTCGCCGGGCGCCGCGCCCACCTGGTTCACCGCGCGGACAATCTCGTCCAGGGTGGTGCCGGGGCCGAACTTGAACATCGGCTTGGCTTCTTGCTGGGCGTTCACCCGCGAGCGCGGTACCACGGCGGTCTGGCCATTGGACAACGGCCCAGGCTGGCTGACGATCGGGTCTTCGGTAATGTTCACGGTCAGGCTGCCGTGGGTCACCGCGGCCGGCGACACTTTGACGTTCTGGCCGATCACGATAGTGCCGGTGCGCGAGTTGATAATGACCTTGGCCACTGCCTGACCGGGGTCGACCTCGAGGTTTTCCAGGATCGACAGGTAATCCACGCGCTGGCTTGGGTCCAGCGGCGCAGTGACCCGGATCGAGCCGCCGTCGATGGCCTGGGCGACGCCAGGGCCGAGCATGTCGTTGATCTTGTCGACCACGCGCTTGGCGGTGGTGAAGTCGGAACGGTTGAGGTTCAGGGTCAGGCTGTTGCCCTGGTTGAAGCCGCTGGGCACGGTGCGTTCAACCGTGGCGCCGCCAGGGATGCGCCCGGCCGATGGCACGTTCACCGTAATCTTCGAACCGTCGCGGCCTTCAGCGTCAAACCCGCCCACCACCAGGTTGCCCTGGGCGATGGCGTAGACGTTGCCGTCGATACCTTTGAGCGGCGTCATCAACAGGGTGCCGCCGCGCAGGCTTTTCGAGTTACCGATGGACGACACGGTAATGTCCACCACCTGACCCGGCTTGGAGAACGCCGGCAAATCGGCACTGATGGACACGGCCGCGACGTTTTTCAGCTGCACAGTGCCCGAACCCGACGGCACCTTGATGCCGAACTGCGAGAGCATGTTGTTGAAGGTCTGCAGGGTGAACGGGGTCTGGGTGGTCTGGTCACCCGTACCGTTAAGCCCGACCACCAGGCCGTAGCCGATCAACTGGTTAGAACGCACGCCGGAAATGCTGGCGATGTCTTTCAGGCGTTCAGCCTGGGCGACTGCGCTCAGGGACAGCAACAGTGCCGCCGCCATCAGCTGTTTGAATTTCAAAGTGGCCACCTAGAAAGGGAACAGCGGGCTAAGGAAGAAACGGTCGAACCAGCCCGGCTGACTCGCATCAGCAAACGAACCCGTACCCGAGTAGGTAATGCGCGCATCGGCAATACGCGTCGAAGGCACCGTGTTGTCGGTGGCAATGTCATCGGCACGGACCATGCCGGCGATGCGTACCAGCTCGTCACCACTGTTGAGGGTCATCCACTTCTCACCGCGCACGGCGATGATGCCGTTGGGCAATACATCGGCCACTGTCACGGTGATCGAACCGGTCAGGCTGTTGTTCTGCCCAGCGGAGCTTTTGCCGTTGGTGGCGCGGTCACCGCTGTAGCCGGCGCTCAAACTCAAGTCGCCACTGCCCAAGGGGTTGTTGGTGTTCGGCACGGCACCAAACAACGAGGTCAGGCCAATACCGGTCTTGCTGGTCTTGCCCACCTGCGAGTTGGCGTTCTTGCTGGCCGTGGTCTTCTCGTTGAGGGTGATGGTGATGATGTCACCGACCCGGAACGCCTTGCGGTCGCCGTACAGGTTCTGTTCGAAACCGGCCTGGTAGATCGAGCCGTTATTGGCCGCCGCCGGCAGCGGTGTGCGTGGCAACACCGGCGCGTAGTACGGGTCATTGGGTTTTGGCGTCGGGGCGACACAGCCCGCGAGCACGGCAATCCCACTCAATGCCAGAACGGAAACATAGCGATTCATGACCCTAACCTCACGGTGTTGCAGGCGCCCTCAGGAGCGCCCCATAGACTTGATTACAGATTCTGCGTAACGAACGAAAGCATCTGGTCGGCGGTGGAAATCACCTTGGAGTTCATCTCGTAAGCGCGCTGAGTGGTGATCATGTTGACCATCTCTTCCACCGTGCTGACGTTGGAGGTTTCCAGGGTGCTTTGCAGCGTGGTGCCGAAGCCGTTCAAGCCCGGGGTGCCGATTTGCGGCGCGCCACTGGAGGCGGTTTCCAGGAACAGGTTGCCGCCGATGGCTTGCAGGCCGGCCGGGTTGATGAAGTCGGCGGTTTGCAGGTTGCCGATCACTTGCGACGCCGGGTTGCCCGCCACGGTGATGGACACGGTGCCATCGTTGCCGACGGTGAAGGTCTGGGCATTGGCCGGCACGATAATGGCCGGTTCCAGGGCGAAACCGTTGGACGTGACGATCTGGCCGTTGGAGTCCAGGTGGAAAGAACCATCACGAGAGTAGGACGTCGTCCCGTCTGGTTGCAGGATCTGGAAGAACCCTTTGCCGTTGATCGCCATATCCAGAGGCTGACCGGTTTGCTGCAGGTTACCGGCCGTGAAGTTCTTCTGGGTGCCGACGATCTTCACACCGGTACCCAATTGCAGGCCCGACGGCAGTTCGCTGTCCTGGGTCGACTGGGCGCCTGGCTGGCGCTTGATCTGATAGAGCAAGTCCTGGAACTCGGCGCGATCACGTTTGAAGCCCGTGGTCGAAACGTTCGCCAGGTTGTTGGAGATGGTGGTCAGGTTGGTGTCCTGGGCGGACAGACCTGTTTTGGCAACCCATAGAGCCGGAAGCATGCTGTTCTCCTTCGTGCGCCTGTTTGTTGGCGCTGCGCCGCAAAATTAGTATTCAGTGAAACCGCTATCAGCTCATCGCCAGAACGCGGGTCATGGCCTGGTCGTCTTCTTTAGCGCTGTTCATCATCTTGATGTGCAGCTCGAACTGCTTCGAAAGCGCCAGCACCGCGGTCATTTCTTCCACCGCATTGACGTTGCTCGCCTGCAGGAACCCCGAGGTCAGCTTGACGTTCGCGTCGGCCTGGGCCGGCTGGCCGTCCTTGGTGTGGATGGTGCCGTCCAGGCCTTTGGTCATGTTCTTGAGGTCGGGCTGGACCAGCTTGATCCGGTCCACTTCAGCCATCACCCGCGGGCCTTCACCCATTGCGCGGATGCTGACGGTGCCGTCGGCGCCTACTTCGATCTTCTGCTGCGGCGGCACGGCGATCGGACCACCGTTGCCCATGATCGGCATGCCATTGCCGGCCCGCAGCACGCCGAGCGCATCCACATTCATGCTGGCGCTGCGCACGTAGGCTTCGCTGCCATCGGGGGTTTGCACGGCCATCCAACCGTCACCGCTGACCGCCACATCGAGGTCACGACCGGTTTCGATCATGGCACCCGGAGAGAAGTCGGTGGCAGGCCGCTCGGTCATGGCAAACGCCCGCGCCGGAAAGCTGTCACCGAACACCGGCATCGAGCGCGCCTGCTCAAGGTCACGCTGGAAGCCGTTGGTGGAAATGTTCGCCAGATTGTTGGCATGGGCCTTCTGCGCCAGAGCATTCTGGCTGGCGCCGGTCATTGCCACGTAAAGGTACTTGTCCACGCTCTATCCTCTTTCTGACGGACGCTTGCCGCCCACCGCTGTACTGATGAGGCTTAAGCAATTTGCGAACCAACTTTCAAAAAGTACAGAAAGCCCAGGCGGGGCAAGGGTTTGCGGCAAGACGTGAAAAAAGGCAGGCCCAGGCGGAGTCGAAAAAACGGCGGAGTTATGCCGCAGACGGCAACGCTTGGTGTCCCGCAGGCTTTTCCCGGCGCTCAAGCGCTACGCATGGGTGGAGCGCGGAGCACGCCGAACCGCTGAAACACTTGGCAAGCCACTGGGCACTTGCCCTCCCCGTTGGCCACCTCGAAACGATGGGACCGAGGTTTTGTTGTCCGACCATTACAAGCGCCAAAAAAACCATATGCCTGACGGCCCGGTAAATGCGTGAGTACATATGTAGCTGGCTTGATTTTTATAAAACCCCGACAAAGCCAACTCCAAACAAGAATAGTCCGATAGCTTTTTACATTTACTGATCAAAACCCACTTGGCGTTCAAATACAGCACCCGTAACTTCGGTGCGTCGCAAAGCGGTCACGACTACTTCCCGATCACTCGCACCTTATCAACTTATTATTTTCCAAGGATACTGAAATGCCTGGCATTGATAATGCACCCCATACGCACATGACGACAACTTGGCAAAAACAATTTTCTTATAACGAAATTCTAGACCGATTCGAGCCATTAAGCAGCCTATCACCCGAACAACGGCGCGAGTTGGAGGTACGCCCGGAGCTGAATCCTAACAATAAAGAATACTGGGAAAGCCGAGCTGGGGAATACGATGCCGGGACACTGCCGCCCTGTTGCGACCTAGACCCGACGACCTCGGCGTTCCTGGAGCTGCTGGACAACATCCCCGGCAGGACCATCGAGACCGGCCTGGGCGTGTCCGCCAACGATGTACGCAGCGGCAAGTTTGGAGCGTTATCGCACAGCGCACTCAGGGAACTGGAAAAACTGGATAAGAACCAAAACTACCAATTGGTCTCTCGCGTTAAAGAGGAGAATGACTCAATAAGCGGATCATTGGCATGGTTCCCTGAAAACGGCGGCAGCCCCATTGAAATCGAAAGTTCTACAGAGGGGACGGTATTTCCGCCCAATGGCTCAGCGTTGCTTGAACATATCGACTTATCAATGCTTATACCCACCTATAACAACGAAGGGATTTCTGCCAACGAACTGAGATCCGGAAAGTACGGGCGTCTTCCTCCGGAGATCAATCAGAGCCTTGAAAAACTGCAGAACCATAAAGACTACGCACTGACCACACTCTTTTCCCCCCCACCCAATGAAGCGCCTTACATGGCCTGGGTTGAGAAAGAAACAGATGACACCGTGCTCATCCATCAAGATCCAAGCTACGCGACGTATTGACGCCGCCGTGTCACCCCTCGCAGAAAAACCCTGGACATGGCGTCTATCGAGCAGCGTGTTCAGGGGTTTTGCCCTCCTTGCCCAAACCATAATCCCGCAACTTGTTGGCAATCGTTGTATGGGAGACGCCCAAGCGCTTGCCCAACTGCCGACTACTGGGATGTTCGGCATACAGACTTTCCAGCACGGCCTTTTCAAACCGGCCGACGATGGCTTCCAGGCCGCCCTCCAGAGAGAAATCGCCAAGCGGCTGACGCACGCCATAGTCCGGCAGACGAATGTGTTCAGCCTTGACCGTCCCGCCCTCACACAGCGAAACCGCCTGGAACAGGACGTTTTCCAGCTGCCGTACATTGCCCGGCCAGTGGTAATGACTGAGTCGCTCCATGGCCGCCGAAGCCAATTTGGGCAACGGGCAGCCGATCTGACGGCTGGCTTGATCGAGGAAGTGTTCCACCAGCGGCGCCAGGCCATCGAGGCATTCGCGCAGCGGCGGGATATGCAGCGACAGCACGTTCAGGCGGTGATAAAGGTCCTGACGGAATTCGCCCCGCGCGCAGAGTTCCGAGAGGTCCACCTGGGTTGCGCAGATCACCCGCACATCCAGGTACACCTCTTCATCGCTGCCGACTCGGCGAAAGCAACCGTCCTGCAGGAACCGCAGCAACTTCACCTGCAGGCGTGCGCTCATTTCCCCGACGCCATCAAGAAATAGCGTACCGCCCGCCGTCAGCTCCAGCAGCCCCAGCTTGCCCTCGGCCCGTGCCCCTTCAAAAGCGCCGGGGCCGTAGCCGAACAGCTCGGTCTCGGCCATCGACTCCGGCAAACCGGCACAATTGAGCGCCATCAACGGCGATTGGCCACGAGGGCTGGCCAAGTGACAGGCGCGGGCAAGCAGCTCCTTGCCGGTGCCGGTTTCGCCTTCTATTAGTAGCGGCGCATCCAGCGGCGCCATGCGTCGGGCCTCACGGACCACGGCAGCCATGACCTTGGAACTCTGGAAGATGCTGTCGAAGCCACGCAGCTCCTGCTTGCGCACATTGTAGATGCGCTCACCGACGCGGTCGGCACGGTGCAGGGTCAACACTGCGCCGGCCATGGCTTCGCTGTCGTCGTGTTCGGCGGATTGCAGCGGCGCGATGTCCGCCAGGAATACGTCACCCTTGACCTTGACCCGCAGGCCATTGATCCGCGATTTGCTCGCGCGCACCAGTTCCGGTAAGTCGAAATCCTCGGCGTAACGCGACAGCGGGATGCCCGGCACCTCGTCCACCCGCACCCCGAGCAACTGCGCGGCCGCGCGGTTAGCGGCGACGATCGAGCCGCCCATGTCGATGGACAGCACCGGAAACTCCAGGGCCCCGAGCAACGCATTGAGCTCCATGTGCCGACGTTCGCTGGGCATGAGCCCCACACGCTTTACGCCAAACACCCCGGCAATCGCCTCGAACTGCGGGCGCAACGCCTGGAATTGCATGTTCACCAGATTCGGACAGAACAGGTAGATGGCATTGCCATGCTCACCGCCGACCTCGCCCTTGGCGACGTTGACGCCGTACTCCACCAACAGGTTGAGAATGTCCCGCAGGATGCCGATGCGGTTCTGGCAATGCACTTTGATACGCATGAAAAGGCCCGAAGAAGGGTAGGCGCCGCGTCTTTTTGTCGCTGGGCGCAGATAGTCGTCAAGATTATGTGACAGTCAGCCGTCTTTTCACAGCCCAACACATCAATGAACGGCCACTCCGTAACGAATACTTTACGAATATCGGTAAATTTTCCTACGGTCCCCTTGCGCAGGCCGCTGGAATCTCACCCCAATCGGGTTATCAATACGTACATCGCAGGACATAACAAGAACGAATGCCTAGCAGGAGAGCCGTATGAAGCAGACGCACTACGTGGCCCGCGAGCCCGATGCGCAAGGTTTTATCCACTACCCGCCGGAAGAACACGCGGTGTGGAACACCCTGATCACACGCCAGTTGAAGGTGATCGAGGGCCGGGCCTGCCAGGAATACCTGGACGGCATCGACAAGCTCGGCCTGCCCCTGGACCGCATCCCGCAACTGAGCGAAATCAACACGGTGCTGGCCGAGACCACCGGCTGGCAAGTCGCCCGCGTGCCGGCGCTGATCCCCTTCCAGACGTTCTTTGAGTTACTCGCCAACAAGCAGTTTCCGGTGGCGACTTTTATTCGCACCCGCGAAGAACTGGACTACCTGCAAGAGCCGGATATTTTCCACGAGATCTTCGGCCACTGCCCGCTGCTGACCAATCCCTGGTTCGCCGAATTCACCCACACCTACGGCAAGCTCGGCCTCGCGGCCACCAAAGAGCAGCGCGTGTACCTGGCGCGCCTGTACTGGATGACCATCGAGTTTGGCCTGGTGGATACGCCCGCAGGCCGGCGCATCTACGGTGGCGGTATTTTGTCGTCGCCCAAGGAAACGGTGTACAGCCTGTCGTCCGAACCCGAGCACCAGGCCTTCGACCCGCTGGAGGCGATGCGTACACCGTATCGCATCGACATCCTGCAACCGCTATATTTTGTCTTGCCCGAGCTCAAGCGCCTGTTCGATGTCGCCCAGGAAGACATCATGGGCATGGTCGAGCGCGGCATGCAGTTGGGTCTGCACGCACCGAAGTTCCCACCCAAACCCAAAGCGGCGTGAACCGTAGGTTTTGATACCAGGTGAATCTGTTCCCTGGCCCCGCGTTGCTTTAGGGTGACGCCACTGACGACCGTTTTCCAGACACTCGAATTCAGGACACCCCACATGACCACCTTGAACCAAGCCCACTGCGAAGCCTGCCGCGCCGATGCCCCGCAAGTCAGCGATGAAGAACTGCCGGTGCTGCTCAAGCAGATCCCCGACTGGAACATCGAAGTCCGCGATGGCGTCATGCAACTGGAAAAGGTTTTCCTGTTCAAGAACTTCAAGTTCGCCCTGGCCTTTACCAACGCCATGGGCGCCATTTCCGAAGCCGAAGGTCACCACCCAGGCCTGCTCACCGAGTGGGGCAAGGTCACGGTGACCTGGTGGAGCCACTCCATCAAAGGCCTGCACCGCAACGACTTCATCATGGCCGCGCGCACCGACGAAGTGGCCAAGGATGCCGAGGGCCGCAAATAATGCACTTCGATGCGATTGGCCGCGTGCCCGGCGACCCGATCCTCGGGCTGATGGACCTGTATGCCCAGGATGCCAACCCGAACAAGTTCGACCTCGGCGTGGGCGTGTACAAGGACGACCAGGGGCTGACACCGATCCTCCCTTCCGTGAAACTCGCCGAGCAGCGCCTGGTGGAGCAGCAAACCACCAAGACCTACATTGGCGGCCACGGCGACGCTGCGTTCGGCAGATTGATCAGCGAACTGGTGCTCGGCGCCGAGTCCACGCTGCTGCACGCACACCGTGCCGGTGCGACCCAGACTCCAGGCGGCACCGGCGCCCTGCGCCTGAGCGCCGACTTTATCGCCCACAGCCTGCCCGGCCGCGGCGTATGGCTGAGCAACCCGACCTGGCCGATCCACGAAAGCATCTTCGCCAAGGCCGGGATCAAGGTCAGTCACTACCCTTACGTCGGTGCGGACAATCACCTGGATGTGAGCGCGATGCTGGCGACCTTATCCACGGTGCCCGAGGGCGACGTGGTGCTGCTGCACGCCTGCTGCCATAACCCGACCGGTTTCGACCTGTCCCAGGCTGACTGGCGCCAGGTCCTGCAGATCGTGCGCGAGCGCCACCTGCTGCCGCTGATCGACTTCGCCTACCAGGGCTTTGGCTACGGCCTGGAGCAGGATGCCTGGGCGGTGCGCCTGTTCGCGAGCGAGCTGCCGGAAGTGTTGATCACCAGCTCCTGCTCGAAGAACTTCGGCCTGTATAGCGACCGTGTCGGCGCGCTGATCGTGTGTGCGGCGGATGCCGAAAAGCTGACGGATGTGCGCAGCCAGTTGGCGAATATCGCGCGCAACCTGTGGTCGACTCCGCCGGATCACGGCGCGGCAGTCGTCGCGACGATCCTCGGCGATGCCCAGCTGAAGGCACAGTGGAGCGGCGAAGTCGAAGCCATGCGCTCGCGCATCGCACAGTTACGCGCCGGGCTGGTGGAGGCGCTCGCGCCACACGGGCTGGCCGAACGCTTTGCACATATCGGCGCACAACGTGGGATGTTTTCCTATACCGGCTTGAGCACCGAACAGGTCAAGCAACTGCGCGAGAAACACAGCGTGTATATGGTCAGTTCGGGGCGAGCCAACGTCGCGGGGATCGATGCGACGCGATTGACGCTGCTGGCGCAAGCCATTGCAGACGTTTCGCACACTTAACCGAAGAAATGCAAAGCCCAATGTGGGAGGGGGCTTGCTCCCGATAGCAATGGATCAGTCGCCAAATACAGTGACTGACACTGCGCGATCGCGAGCAAGCCCGCTCCCACTTGTTGGGCCGAGCCAGGCCTTAACCCGCGACCATCTCCGATTTCAGCTGCGCCTCTTTAGCCTGCGCATCCGCCAACCGATACAACTCGATATGCCCGTCCCAGTGCTCGATCAACGCCGAGCACGACTCCACCCAATCCCCGCAGTTGAGGTAATCCACCTCGCCCACCTTGCGAATCTCCGCATGGTGAATATGCCCGCACACCACCCCATGCAATTCGCGCCGGGTCACTTCATGGGCGATGGCTTCTTCGAAATCGCTGATAAAGCTCACCGCCGTCTTCACCTTGTGCTTCAGATACGCCGACAGCGACCAGTAACCGTAGCCATACCGCGCACGCCAGTGATTCAACCAACGGTTCAACGTCAGGGTGAACTCGTAGGCCGAGTCGCCGAGGAACGCCAGCCAGCGGTGATAGCGCGTGATCACATCGAACTGGTCGCCGTGGATCACCAGGAGATGGCGGCCATCGGCGGTGACATGGATGGCTTCGTCCACCAACTGGATGTTGCCCAGGATCAGCTTGGAGTAGCGACGCAGGAACTCGTCGTGATTGCCGGTGACATAGATCACCTCGGTACCGCGCTTGGCCATGGTCAACAGGCGGCGGATCACGTTGGTATGGGCCTGGGGCCAATACATGCCGCCGCGCAGTTTCCAGCCGTCGATGATATCGCCCACCAGGTACACCTTGTCGGCGTGGTAGCCCTTGAGAAATTGCGCCAAGTGTTCGGCCTGGCAATCCCGAGTGCCCAGATGTACATCGGAAATCCACAGGGTACGAACCCGTTGCTTGCGGCTGGGTGTAGCGAATTCGGCACGGGTCATGGGCATCCCTCGACGGTGTTTTCGCGAGCTTGCGCCCTGGCGATTAATAGCCCATGACAGCTGTGCGTCAGTCTGATGACAGCGCCCGCCGACGGCGAAGCGTTGTAGACTGGCAACCTGCTGCCCAGGAGAGCGCGATGAGAGCGTCCCTCACGCTACGCCACTACATCGAAGCACCCATTGCCCACAGCCATGACCATGCGCAGTTGGTCTTCGGCCTGTCCGGGCACCTGGACCTTGAAGTGGAGGGGCGCGGCAGCCAGGTCCGCGAGAGCAGCGTGATGGTGTTGCCCTTCTCGGCCCACCACACCTGCGGCAGTCGCGATGGCAGCCGATGCCTGGTGCTGGACGTGCCCACCGAACACTGGGTGCTGCAATCGTTGGGCGAGCACGCCGATGCCAGCCGCCGCCTGCTCGACCAACCGGCGCGTCTGGCCCTGGATTCGCGGCAAAGCCAGTTGGTGCAATGGCTGGCGCACAGCCCGGTGGACGACCCGCTGATCGTCCAGCAAGGCGCGGTACTGCTGCTGGCCAGCCTCAATCATCCGATGCCCCCCAGCGTGCCGGGCCGCCGCCTGCCCTATGCCGCGTTCAATGCACATATCGAACGGCACGCCGCCCACCCTCTGCAAGTCGCGGACCTGGCACGCCTCGCCGACCTGTCGGTGGCGCGCCTGCATGCCCGTTTCATCGCCGAGTGCGGGCAGACGCCCATGGACTTCATCCGCAGTCGCCGCCTGCATAAGGCCTTGGGCCTGTTAAGGGAAACGCCGTTGCCCATCGGCGAAATTGCCGAACGCGTCGGCTATGCCTCGCAAAGCGCGTTTGCCGCTGCGATGCTGCGCGAATTCGGCGCCGCGCCCAGCGCGCTGCGGCGCACCACAAAATAGCGAGTCCTGCGCTAAAAATCGCCAGTCGGGCGACAGACACTCACGCCCCCAACCTCTAGACTGCGCGCCTGTCACCCCGTTGGTTCAAGGATCCCAATGACTCCCCGCTCAGCCCTCGGCGCCCTGCATATCGGCGCATTGATGTTTGGCCTCACCGGCGTATTCGGCAAACTGGCGGCCGCCTCGCCGACCATCATCGTGTTCGGTCGCGCCGCGTTTGCGGTGATTGCCCTGGCGATCTTTGCGCGGTTCGCCAGCAATGCGCCGTGGAAACAGCTGCAGATGCGCGACTGGCGCCGGCTGCTGATCAGCGGTGTATTGCTGGCGGCGCACTGGGTAACGTTCTTCATCGCGGTCAAAGTCGCCGGCGTGGCCGTCGCCACCCTGGGGTTTACCGCGTTCCCGGCGTTTACCGTGATCCTCGAAGGCTTGATCTTCCGCGAGCGCATCCGCGCCAACGAAGTGCTGCTGGTGGCCCTGGTCACGGTGGGCCTGGTGCTGGTGACACCGGACTTCAACCTCGCCAGCCAAGCCACGGGCGGCCTGCTCTGGGGCATCGCCTCGGGGTTGCTGTTCTCCCTGCTGTCACTGAATAACCGCGCCAGCTCCGGCCGGGTTCCAGCGGTACAGGCGGCGCTGTGCCAGAACGTGGTGGTCGCGCTGTGCCTGCTGCCCGTGGCGGCGCCGGGGCTGGCGGATGTGCGCGCGCTCGACTGGCTGTGGATCGGCCTGCTCGGTGTGTTCTGTACCGGCCTGGCCCACAGCCTGTTTGTCGCCAGCCTCGCGGTGATCAAGGCCCGCACCGCCTCGGTGGTGTTCGCCATGGAACCGGTCTACGGCATCACCGTCGCCTGGCTGCTGTTTGCCGAAACCCCGACCTTGCGCATGCTGCTGGGCGGCGCGCTGATCATCGTCGCCATCGTGCTTTCCGGCCTGCTGGGCAGCGCCAGCCAGGCCAAACAGCCGGCTGCAACGGCCTGATCTATACTCTGCCCATCCGCAACAGTGTGTCGTCGTCGACGGATAAAGACTTCTCGACGACAGCCAGGGTGTTTAACGGTGCTGCAAGCGAGTGGTCACGCCATTAACGCTATGCAGGAGTTGCATCATGGAAACACTTATCAGCTTGCTGGTTCAGATCATCAGCGGTGCCGTCGGCGGTAATCTGGCGGGGATGACCAAGCAGAGCCTGGGCACCGGGCTCAATACCTTCCTCGGCGGTGTCGGCGGCTTGGTGCTGGGCCAGATCGTCTCGGCGCTGACGGGCACATCCGGCGGCGAAGCCATGGATGTGGCGACGGTCGGCAGCAACATCGTCGGCGGTGGCGTCGGCGGCCTGGTGCTGACGTGGGTCGTCGGTTTCATCAAGAGCAAGATGGCCGCCAAGTAGGGGCGCATCCCCCGGTCACCGCCCCTGTGCGGCGGTGACCTTCACGCCTTGCGATCGTTGTGCCCCAGGTCGCGCTGCGGGTCGATCTGGTCGCGCACGCGCTGCTTGAGCACCTTGGCCTCCGGAAAGCCGCCATCGGCCTTGCGCTCCCAGATCTGCACACCGTCGCAGGTGATGCGAAAAGCGCCGCCGGTAGCCGGTTCCAGCGCCACTTTGCCCAGGTCGTCGGCAAAGGTACTCAACAGTTCCTGGGCCAACCATGCGGCGCGCAACAGCCACTGGCACTGGGTGCAATAGGTGATGACGATCTCGGGTTTATTCGGCGACATAATTTGACAGGTTCCTGGCGTAACGGGCTGGGAGGGTCGGGTGGCTATAATACCGGCCTTTATCGTCCAGCCCCGAGATTCATGATGCGCCGCCTGTTGTCCTGCCTGTTGCTGTGCCTGCTGCCCCTTCTTGCCGAGGCGGTTGAAACCCCACGCCCGAAAATCGGCCTGGTGCTGTCCGGCGGCGCCGCGCGCGGGCTGGCCCACATCGGCGTGCTCAAGGCCCTGGAGGAACAAGGGATTCATATCGATGCAATTGCCGGCACCAGCATGGGCGCGGTGATCGGCGGGTTGTACGCGTCGGGCTACAAGATTGATGAGCTGGAAAAGCTCGCACTGGGTATCGATTGGCAGCAGGCACTCTCCGATGCGCCACCCCGGGAGGACGTGCCGTTTCGCCGCAAGCAGGACGACCGGGACTTCCTGGTCAAGTAGAAACTCAGTTTCCGCGACGATGGCAGCCTCGGCCTGCCGCTGGGCGTCATCCAGGGCCAGAACCTCGCGCTGCTGCTGGAAAGCATGTTTGCCCACAGCAGCAACACGCGAAATTTCGACAAGCTGCCGATCCCCTTTCGCGCCGTCGCAACCGATATCACCACCGGCGAAAAAGTGGTGTTCAGCAAAGGCCATCTGCCCCAGGTGATCCGCGCCAGCATGTCGATCCCGGCCGTGTTCGCGCCAGTGGAACTCGACGGCCGACTGCTGGTGGACGGCGGCATGACCGATAACATCCCGCTGGACGTGGCGCGGGAGATGGGCGTCGACATCGCCATCGTGGTGGACATCGGCACGCCGCTGCGCTCGCGCAAGCAACTGGCCACGGTGGTGGACGTGCTCAACCAGTCCATCACCCTGATGACCCGGCGCAATTCCGAAGAACAACTCAAGGCCCTGCACCCCAAGGATGTGCTGATCCAGCCGCCTCTGGCCGCCTACGGCGTCACCGACTTCGGCCGCGCCAAGGACATGATCGACGCCGGCTACCGCGCCACCCGCGCCCTCGATGTGCGCCTGGCCCACCTGCGTCCCGCCGAGCCGATCGACCCGGAACTGGTGGCCGCGCGCGCGCCGGGCGAACGGACTCCGATCATCACTTCGATCAGCGTGGAGAACGACTCGAAAGTCAGCGACGACGTGATCCGCTATTACATCCACCAAGCCCTCGGCGAGCCGCTGAACCTGAGCCGCCTGCAAGTGGACATGGGCACCTTGTATGGCCTGGATTACTTTGAACAGGTGCAATACCGCGTGGTGAAAAAAGGCCACGACAACACCCTGGTGATCAGCGCACGCGGCAAACGCAGCGGCACCGACTACCTGCGCCTGGGCCTGAACCTGTCGGACGACATGCGTGGCGACAGCGCCTTCAACCTCGGCGCCAGCTACCGCATGAATGGCATCAACCGCCTCGGCGCGGAATGGCTGACGCGGGTGCAGATCGGCGATCGGCAAGAGCTGTACACCGAGTTCTACCAACCGATGGACACCGGCTCGCGCTATTTCGTCGCCCCTTACCTCAAGGCCCAGGCGCAGAATGTCGAACTGATTCTGGACAACGACCCCATCTCCGAATACCGCCTGGAACGCTACGATTTCGGCCTGAACGTCGGGCGCCAGATCGGCAACAGTGGCGAGCTGCGTTTCGGCGTCGGCGAAGCCTGGGGCAAGGCGGATGTACGCATCGGCGACCGCGACCTGCCAAGCGTGAGCTTCAGCGAAGGCTTCTACGAACTGAAGTACTCCTTCGACTCCCTGGACAACGTGTACTTCCCCCACACCGGCGAAGACATCGGCCTGGCTTGGCGCGAATTCGAACCGGGGCTGGGGTCCGATCAACGCTACCGGCAATGGGAATTCAAGCTGGACAAGGCCATGAGCTACGGCCCGGACACACTCGTACTGGGCGGCCGTTACGGACGCACCATGGACAATACGGACGTGGTGATATCCAGCTTCCTACTGGGCGGCGCACGGCAGCTGTCGGGCTTCCGCCAGGACGCGATCTCGGGGCAGAACGTCAGCTTGATGCGCGCCGTGTACTACCGCCGCCTGACGCCGCGCTCATACTTGCCGTTGGATTTCCCGCTGTACCTGGGCGCGTCGCTGGAACGCGGAAGAGCGTGGAACAACGACAATGAGTTCGACAGCGGTTATATCAACGCCGCGAGTATTTTCCTGGGCTTCGACACACCGTTGGGGCCGCTGAATTTCAGCTACGGGTTCAACGACGACAATCAGCAGGCGGTGTACCTGAACCTCGGCCAGACCTTCTGAAACGCTGACCGTAAAAACCAAGATGGGAGCTGGCTGGCTTGCGATGGCGGTATTTCAGTCGCCAGATCAATTGACTGAATGTCCGTTATCGCAGGCAAGCCAACTCCCACCTATTCGATCTCTGTTGCGCCTGACGTCAGGACTTTTCCAGATTCGCCAGAATGTGCCCGTGCACGCGCATGCACACCCGCAGGTCCTCTTCATTCACGCCCACGAACAACTCATGGCGTAATGCAGTGGCGATGGTTTCAATCTGCTCGATCAACGGTCGGGCGCTGTCACACAGCAGGATGCGCTTGGCGCGCCGGTCTTCCACCACCGCCTGGCGCTGCACCAGCCCTTGGCTTTCCAGGCTGTCGAGCAAGCGTGCCAGTGTCGGCCCTTCGACGCCGACACTTTGTGCCAACTCACGCTGCGTCGGCGCTTCTTCGAAACGCGCCAAGTGCAGCAGCACCAGCCAGCGTGCCTGAGACAAGCCCAGCCCCGCCAAACGGCGATCCAGTTCGGCGCGCCAACCTCGGGACATTTGCGCCAACTGCATGCCAAAACGGTGTTGATCGGTTAACGGCATAAAAAACTCATGGTTTAGACTGAAAACAAAGTATGACTAATTATTAGTCAGCTAAGCATGAGCCATGTCAGTAGGCAAGCGCTCGTCTGTACTGATTCGTTTCATCGTCGCAATTGGCACACTAAATTTCGAACTCAGACTGCAACGCGGCACGCACACAGTACAAAACACCCTCGGGAACCCGACCCGTGAACAGCGGTGCAATCTCCGCAACTGGTGGCAGTTCGCCTTCACCGTCCAGGAAGGCATCCTGGATTTCACCGAGCAAATCTTCTGGCAAATCAAGGGCCTGCTCTAACGACAACTGTTGCTTACCGATGGATTCGGCCAGCAGCGTGTAGACGTTTTTTTCCGAGCATTGCAACTGGCCAGCGATCTGGATCGGGGTCATGCCGGCCCGCGCCAGGCTGATCAATTCGTGGCGAATATCGGCAATTTCCTTCGGCGCTTCGGCCTGGCCGCCAAGCACTTCGAGGAAGGCCTGGCCATAACGTTCCGGCTTGCGCGCGCCCACGCCACTGACCCGGCCCATTTCGGCCAGGGTGGTCGGCTGCTCGCGCAACATCTCCAGCAAGGTCGAGTCGGGGAAAATAACGTAAGGCGGCACGCTGTGTTCCTGCGCCAGTTTGCGCCGCAGGGCGCGCAAGGCTTCCCACTGTTCACGCTCCTCGAAGCGCACCAGTTGGCTGGCCTGGCTGGTACTGCTCTTGGCGGTGGTCTGCGGCTTGAGGTCGCGGCGCAGTTCCAGGCTCACTTCCCCCTTGAGCAACGGCCGGCAACTGTCGTTCAGGCGCAGGCCGCCGTAGCCTTCGATGTCGATGTCCACCAGGCCGCGCGCGACCATCTGGCGGAACAGCGATCGCCATTCGCCTTCGGCACGGGCCTTGCCGACGCCGTAGACCGAGAGTTTCTCGTGGCCGAAGCTGCGCACCTTCTCGTTGTCCTTGCCCAGCAACACATCCACCAGATGGCCGACGCCATAACGCTGGCCGGTGCGGTAGATGGCAGACAAACCCTGGCGCGCCGGTTCAGTGGCATCCCAGGTTTGCACGCCGTCGACACAGTTGTCGCAATGGCCGCAGGGTTCGGGCATGTCTTCGTCGAAATACGCCAGCAAGGTCTGGCGGCGGCAACGCGTCTCTTCGCAGAGTGACAGCATGGCGTCGAGCTTGTGCTGTTCCAGGCGTTTGTGGCGCTCGTCACCTTCGGAGTTCTGCAGCATTTGCTTGAGCATCACCACGTCTTGCAGACCGTAGACCATCCACGCATCGGCCGGCAGGCCATCACGCCCGGCGCGCCCGGTTTCCTGGTAATACGCCTCGAGGGATTTGGGCAGATCCATATGGGCCACGAAGCGCACGTTGGACTTGTCGATGCCCATGCCGAACGCGATGGTTGCCACCATGATCAGGCCTTGCTCGTTGAGGAAGCGCTTCTGATGATAGGCACGCAAGTCGTTGGGCAAGCCTGCATGGTAGGGCAGCGCCGGATAACCCTGCTCGCACAGGAAGGCGGCCACTTCGTCGACCTTCTTGCGCGACAGGCAATAGACGATGCCCGCATCGCTGCGCCGCTCGGACAGGAACGCCAGCAACTGCTTGCGCGGCTGCTCCTTGGGCACGATGCGATAGAAAATATTCGGCCGGTCAAAGCTCGACAGGAAGCGCTCGGCGTTCTGCAAATGCAGACGCTCGACGATTTCTTCGCGAGTGCGCTTGTCGGCGGTGGCGGTCAGGGCGATACGCGGGACGTCGGGGAACAGTTCCGCCAACTGCCCCAACTGCAAATATTCGCGACGGAAATCATGCCCCCATTGCGATACGCAGTGCGCTTCATCGATGGCGAACAGGGCGATTTCCAGGCTCTGCAAGAAGGCCAGCATGCGCGGCTGCACCAGGCGCTCGGGGGCCAGGTAAAGCATTTTCACTTCGCCGCGCTTGATACGCGCGGCCAGGTCGCGCTGCTGTTCGGCGCTGAGCGTGGAGTTCAATGCGGCGGCAGCAACGCCGAGTTCCTCAAGGGTCGCCACCTGATCGTCCATCAGCGCGATCAACGGCGACACCACCACGGCAAGGCCGTTACGCAGCAACGCCGGCACCTGGAAACACAACGACTTGCCACCGCCGGTCGGCATCAGGACGAGGGCATCACCGCCATTGGCCACGCGCTCAATGATTGCACCCTGGCGGCCACGAAAACTGTCGTAGCCGAAGATGTCCTTGAGGACGCGTTGAGCCTGCTCGAGCATGTAAAACTCCAAATATCGCCGAAATCCCTCCATACAGGCTGGCCGAAAAAGCGCGTATCTACGGAAAATAATCCGTAAGCGAAGTTTTCTCGGGTTGGCGCTGGCCTGCAGGGGGCATCACAAAACGCGGCAGTATACCCGAGCGTCGGCCGGCAAAGGGCGCGGCTGACGAACAGCGGCCGCTATCTAAAACCGGCCAAATATGCAGTGTGGCTGGCCTGGGCGCTCAAGAAAGCCTAGAATTCAGCATCGTTTATTCCCAAGGTAGTCCTTCAATGTCCTTCGCTGAGCAACTAACCCGCCTGCAAGCCTTCCTCGACGCCGATGAGCTGCATGACGAGGCGCTGGAC
>Ga0070754_10000508_pt1 | contig 36040 bp, 45 predicted proteins | sample VirMetDEL_Sep_01_FD_75181 | JGI IMG/M metagenome (GOLD analysis project Ga0070754, IMG submission 75181) | Aqueous microbial communities from the Delaware River and Bay under freshwater to marine salinity gradient to study organic matter... | ecosystem: Environmental > Aquatic > Marine >...
GTGGGCCTGTCGCACGCCGCACTCACAAGCGATCGTTGGGGTTTCCCAGCGCCCTTGAATGGCGACGGCATGGGGCCTTACGATCCCGAGCAACCTCCCAGACACATCTGAACAATCGACAGCGGGAACGATGGTGTTCCCGCGTGCTGTGCTTGTTCAGAGGTCTAATGATGCAGAATTTCGCGCCGTCGGGGGGCACTATGTCCTTTCGGCCGACGCCTGGCAGCGTGATAGCGCTCGCCGGGAATCTCCAGCCCGATGTGCGGGGCGTGGAGCAAATACCCTATAACCCTTTGCTGGTGCTGCCATGCCGGTAGCGTTTCGGCTCGCAAATCCGTCTCATGTTGCACTCGCTCTAGCGGTCGCTACGATATTGGGTGCGCTAGCATCCGAAGTGTTTGGCGGCCTGGTGCCCTGTGAATTATGCCTCACGCAACGCTTGCCGTATTACGTCGGCATCCCGCTCCTGCTCGCGAGCCTCATCGTGCCCGCCAGGCGCGCTCGTCTTGTACTGAGACTTGCTGCCCTCGCGATCTTCCTTTGGGGAGCCTATCTTGGCATCTATCATGCAGGCGTGGAGTGGAAGTTCTGGGCTGGCCCAACCGCCTGCACCGGCACCGGCTTGGATTTCGGTTTCGATGCGCTTGCCAGCTTGAACGATGCCCGGTTCGTCCCTTGTGACCAGGTGCAGTTCCGATTCCTGGGTCTAAGTCTTGCCGGTTGGAACGTCATGTCTACGCTGCTGATTTCGGCCTTGATCGGTTTTTCTCTCGGCTCTGGCGGCAAGGTCATTGTCGATCGGGCATCCGAAGCCAAGTCATGAGAGGCGCTGTTGCTCAATATCGGCGTTCACGGTGGCGGCATCTTGTGTGGCTGCCGGCCGTTGTCCTTTTTGCATTGGTCGGCGGTCTGGCGGCGCCGGTGCTGTTTTTCAGGATGTTTCCGCATCAGGCATCGTCCGCGAACCGGGCTTCCATTGAGCTAGAGCGCTGGACACTATCGGCGGTCGTGACTTCCGAGCCGTCAGCGCTTGTGGTGGAAGTCGAATTCATCGCCAGGGAGGAGGGCAATATGTCGCCTCCGCCTTGGCCCATCGTCTCCGCGTTCATGCGCGAACATCGCATGACCGAGTCACTTCAAACGCGCGCGCTCAGTCCTACCCGCTTTGAGGCCAGTTTCGAGCCCGCCATGACGGGTGCCTGGACGGTCGAGATCGAGGCTGACGGCAGCCCGATCCAAATTCCTGTCACGGTTCGCTGAACTGCAAATACAAGAGGTACCCAATGCAACGACGCCACTTTATCGCTGGTCTGACGGCCATGTCGGTTGTGCCGATTACCCTCAATCTCGCGCACGCCCAGGAGGCGATCGCGCCTATGTCGGATCCTGATGTTCTACTTTACGCCGGTATTCACGGCGAAGCGTTCGAAATCCCACCGGTCGACGTCAGGCTGATCCGGCCAGGCTACCGGCGACAACTCACCGACTATACGACGACCGAGCGCCCAGGCACGATCGTCGTCGATACCGAGCACCGCTACCTCTATCTGGTGGCAGAGGGTGGCAAGGCCATGCGTTATGGGGTGGGCATCGGACGCGAGGGCTTCACTTGGTCGGGGCGCGGCGAAATTCGGCTCAAGCGGGAGTGGCCCACCTGGACCCCACCGTCCGAAATGATCGTGCGGCAACCCGAACTTGAACCCTACCGGAACGGCATGGCTCCGGGGTTGGACAACCCACTCGGGGCGCGGGCGCTTTATATATTCCAGGACGGGCGCGACACGCTTTATCGCGTACATGGCACCAGCGATCCGGCCACCATCGGGCTCGCGGTGTCCAGCGGTTGTGTCCGGCTGATCAATCAAGACGTCATAGACCTGTATAGCCGCGTTCCCGTGGGCAGTGCGATCGTGGTCCAGCAAACAGCATGAATACACTTGTTCGACATCTGGCGGTCCTGGTCGCTGCCGCGGTGGCGGTGTTGTTGTTTGGATGGCTAAGGGGTGAGTGGGACCCGATGCACCGCTGGAACAGGGCCTTTGGCGACACCGCCTTCATCCTTATTGCCCTGACCATGGCTTTGGGTCCTATCGTCGCGCTGCTTCCGCGCGCGTCACCCGTTCTTCCCTGGCGTCGAGAACTGGGCATCTATTCCGGTGTTGCCGCCACAGTGCATACGGCCATCGTGTTCATTGGCTGGTTTGGCCTCGATCTTTGGCGGCTCAGCGGTTTCGCTTTCCACCCGACCCTTCAACGCTACGTGCTGGCGGAACATGGGCTAGGCCTTGCCAACTGGATTGGACTATTTGCCTTGGTTCCAGCCATCGGGTTGGCACTGATCAGCAATGATCGCGCAATTGTCTTGTTTGGACCAAGAACGTGGAAGTGGCTTCAGTCTGCAGCCAGCGCCATCTGGATCCTCGTGGTGCTCCACGCGGGATACTTTCTCCTCATGCACTTCCTGCACTATCACCGGCCTGACCCTCCACCCAACCCAGTCACCTGGTTTGTCGTAGGTCTGACGTTGTCCGTGCAGGTGTTGCGCTGGTGCGCCACCTATGTGGTTTGGCACAGAACCCGCAGGACACGCGACAAAATGCCGAGGGTGGCGCTGGATGTCACGTGAGGCGGACACAGGTGACAACGCCATCCTAAACTTGATCTAAATGCGTCTTGACCTTCCCACAGTGGTAAGCCCCACAGTCCCGCTATTCCACTTTTTCGGAGTTCCCAATGTACAAGTTCGAAGTCAACGACATGACCTGCGGCCATTGCGCCTCGACCGTCGACAAAGCGGTCAAGACCGTCGATCCCGGCGCACAGGTCAGAATAGACCTCACGACGCACCACGTCGAAATCCAAAGCGACCAGCCTGCATCGGTGTTCGCCACCGCGATCACGGACGCCGGCTATACCGGTACACTGCAGCCATGAACGCCAAGCGCAGGCGCAAAGCCTGCCTGCTTTCACCGGGGAGAAAGAACACATCATGAAAGCACTTATTGGCCTGGCGTTCGGCACGGCACTCGTTTTGCCTTCTGCTGCATCGGAGCACGCCGCCATTCCGGTGAGCGAACTTAGCCACATCCACGGGGTCGTGCTGTCAACGAAATCTGATCTGGTCTTGTTGGCCACCCATTATGGCCTGTTCGCGGTAGACAGCGCTGGCTCCGCACGAATGGTGTCGGAAGCGGCCGACGACTTCATGGGATTTACGGCTGCGATTGATGGGACGCTCTATGCCAGCGGCCATCCGGCCACGGGCGGTAACATCGGTATCATCGGCGCTGAAAGCGCCGATGCACCGTGGTCGAAGCTGTCCGACGGTGCACAGGGGCCGGTCGACTTCCATGCCCTGACCGTCAGTCCCGCTGACCCGCTGGTGCTCTACGGCACCTATGGGGGCATTCAGATCAGTCGCGACGGGGGAAGGACATGGTCGATGGCAGGAATAGGCCCCGAAGAAGTCATCGATGTAGCTGCAGGCGCGGATGACCCGGGGCAATTGTTTGCTGGGACGATGACGGGGTTGATGGAAAGCAAGGACTACGGGGCGACGTGGACCATAGCGGCTGCCGAGGGACTTCCGGTCACGGCCGTCGAGACCTCACCCGACGGCACCCTGCGGCTTTTCATCGCCGGCACCGGTTTCGCCCGTCTGGACGCGGGCCAGATCGAAGTCATCTCCAATCGGGACGAAGTGTTTCTACACATGGCGTTCGACCGTGAGGACCCGAACGACGTGATGGCCGTGACGGCGGAAAGCGACATCCTGGTAAGCAACGATGGTGGAAAGACATGGTCCGCGTTCGCACCGTAGCGGGCCTGATTGCCAGCCTGGCGATTGTCCAGCCGGCCGTCGCCCAAGAACAAGATGGTCGAAGTCTTTACAAGACCAACTGCGCATCATGTCACGGCGCGCAGCTCGAAGGTCAGCCCGACTGGATGTCCCGCCTTCCGAACGGCCGGCTCCCGGCGCCGCCACATGACGAAACCGGACATACCTGGCACCATTCGGACGCTCAGTTGTTTCGCATCGTCAAGGAGGGCCTGGGTGCTATCGCACCGGGCTACGAGACAGACATGCCGGCGTTCGCTGACAGAATGTCGGACGACGAGATCCGCGCGGTCATCGACTACATCAAAACCACATGGCCAGATCGGGAGAGCGACATCCAGCGCTCGCGGTCTCAAGCCGACGGGTCGTGAGCTATCGTCATCATATCGTTTGACCTTACCACCGTGGAACGCCTCATCCAGAAGCGCCACGGCATTTTCGCAGGAGCATCCCCATGCCTATCGTCACCAACCGTCGATCGTTTCTCATGGCCGCGAGTGCTTTGCTCGCCGGGGCCTGTCTACCTACTGCTAGCCTTGCCGCCGCACCGGCGCACACGCTCACTGTTGGCCGCCGCACCATCGCGGTCGCCGGCCGTTTCGCAAGCGTTTTCGGGGTCACGGATGACGCGGGACGCAGCGGCCTAGTTCTGAATGCGGGCGAGCGGTTCCAGGTCGAGCTGGTGAACACGTTGAACGAGCCAACGACCGTACACTGGCATGGGCAGGTGCCCACTCCCGAGCTCGATGGCATTGCCGAGACGGGGTATGTGTCCCCACTCGCCTCCGGCGAAGCCCGCATGTTCGACTTCGCTGCGCGGTCCGGCACGCACTGGATGCACTCGCATCACGAACTCCAGGAGCAATCGTTGTTGACGGCACCCCTGATCGTTCGGTCGGCGGAAGATGCCGCGCTCGATCTTCAGGAAGTGGTGTTGTTGCTCAACGACTTCTCCTTCCGCTCGCCGCAGGAAATCCTAGCGGGACTGACGGGGGGCGGCGGCATGGATCATGGGAACATGCCTGGTATGGACCACGGTGGGATGGACATGAATTCCATGGCTTCCATGGAAGCCATGGATTTGAACGACGTCGAATACGACGCTTTCCTGGCTAACGATCGAACGCTCGATGACCCCGAGGTGGTTCGAACGGAGCGCGGCGGCCGTGTCCGACTTCGCATCATCAACGGCGCCGCCTCCACCGCCTTCTGGATCGATCTCGGCGGCCACATCGCGTCGGCTATCGCTGTCGACGGCAATCCCGTTGCCCCTGTCGCAGGGACGCGTTTCCCGCTCGCGCAGGCACAACGGCTTGACCTAATCGTCGACGTTCCAGCAGGGATGTCACTACCGGTATTCGCCCGCCGGGAAGGTGACACGAAGCGAACGGGCATCATCCTGGCGGCCCCTGGCGCAACGATCGATAAATTCAGCTCCGACACGAGCGAGAAGGAAGCCCCGCTCGACCTGTCATTCGAGCAGACCCTCGTCGCGACAACGCCGTTGGCAGCGAAGGCGGTTGACGCGCGACTCTCGGTTATGTTGACGGGATCCATGTCCCCCTACGCTTGGACGATGGATGAACGGGCGTGGAGCAAGCGTAAACCGTTAGAGGTCGTTGCCGGCCAGCGCGTCGAACTTGAACTGATGAACCACACCATGATGGCGCACCCCATGCATCTGCATGGCCATCATTTTCAGGTCGTCGGCATCAACGGCAATCGCCTCAACGGCGCCGTGAGAGACACCGTCCTAGTCCCGGCGATGGGCACGGTGGTCATTGGATTCGACGCCGACAATCCGGGGCGGTGGCTGCACCATTGCCACAACCTCTACCACATGGCGACCGGGATGATGTCAGAACTGGTCTATGTCTGATTTGCCGCCCGGGAGTCAGAAACGGCAGCCAGTCCGCGTAATCGGCGTGCCTGAATTCGGGCGACCGTCAATACGACGCTGGGCCAGAACATCGTGTTGAACAGGTCCTTGATCGACCCTGATACTTCGAGGTGTGAAAACCCATGATGGAAGATGTCGATAGCTTCGTTTAGTAGTTCGAAGCCAAGGACGGCCAGCCAAGGCCACCAACTGCCAGGTCCACGGCGAAAGGCCAGCATTGCGACCAAGTAAAGACCGATGCCGATGTGGATGTGCAAAGCGTCCTTGCTGAGATGCAGCAGCTCGCTGAGATCGGTTTTCATCGCATTGAGCATCGCAGGGCCCTCCGATTCCCGGATAGCACGATGCCCGTTAGCACGCGGTTAGGAAAAACGGGACGATTGGAGGCGCGGTGCGCCTCCAATCAGTTTGGCCTACTCGGCGGCGCCTTCGCCTTCGAGCCAGGCGACCATGTCGGCGATTTCCTTCTCCTGGGCGTCAATCACCATCTGAGCCATGTCTTTGGCCCACTGATTGTCGCCGTGCTCAAGTTCGGCCTTGGCCATATTGATCGCGCCCTGATGATGCGGGATCATGGCACAGACGAAGGCCACGTCGATATCCTCGACCATCATGCCTGTCATCATCTGCTTGTTGGTCTCGTCCATACCAGCCATGAGATCCATGTGGGCTTGGTCCATTTCTTCGCCCATGGTCATCGACATGCCGGCGCCCATATCGCCGGCGGACAGACAAATCTCGGGAAGCGGAGCTGCCATGGCACTATCGCCACCCATGGCGGACATATCGTGGCCGGGCATGGCATCCTGCGCAAAGGAGGGAAGAGCCGAAGCGGCCAGGGCGACAGTGGCAAGAAGGGTAGTCTTGAAGTGGTTCATTTCTGATTTCCTAAGGGTTGAAGAAGGTTTCAAACTTTAGGAAAGTTCTTTGGCGGCCGATCGATGCGGCTACGCATTTCTAATGGCCTTGCGGTCGTCAACTTTGCAAAACGCGCCGTGTTGGACAACTCCGGCAACAAGTCGGCAGGATCTACCGGCATGCCGGATAGACACAAGCCCATCCCGCAACAAACCGGCATGGAATGATCGGTAGGTGTACAATTGGCAAAGCACGCGTGGTCACCGTGGTTGCTCGTTGAGGCGATCTGGTGACGGCCCAATTCGGAACCCTGGGCCATCGCGCCATGATGCAACGTCATGCTCGCCACAACGGCGACCATTACCGCGAGAACCAACCGTATTCTGGTTCCGAATTTTGCGCTTACTTTGCTGGTTGTCATGGATCCAAACGCCGCCTTGCGGATTGAAGTTTCGCGAAGATTCCCGCATGACTATCACCGTGCATCCAAGTCGAGCAGGTAAGTCGCCATATCCTCGAGATGGTCGGTCAGGAGGAATTTCGTGCTGCCATGCACGACCTCGGCCATCGAACCACCGAACACGTCACCATCGGGCGTAACGCCGGTCCGGAGCGATTGGACAAGCGAGGGCAGAGTATACCCCCGGGCAGTCAACGCCTGGGGAGTTATCGAGGGTGAGCTTCCGCCATCCTGCATGGCAGGATCTCCAGTCAACTCTTGAGACTGAGGTAACCCGCCAATGATGTTTCGTGGTGCATGACATGCCGCGCAATGGGCCGGCCCCCATACAAGATATCTGCCCCGATTCCAGGAATCCGATCTGGAGGCATCCGGGCGGTACTCGACCGGGCGTTCGAAAAAGGTCCGCCACAGGCGGATACCGCTACGGATATTGAACGGGAAACCCACCTGGTGGTCGGTTGCCTCCTGGGGCACGGCCGGAGTTTGCCGGATCGCGGACCAAAGATCGGCAACGTCGCGGTCGGTCAGGCTGGCATAGAACTCGTACGGAAACGCCGGATAATACGGATCCCCCTCGGGCGAAATGCCCTGCCTGACCGCTCTTTCGAACTGAGCGAATGTCCAACCCCCAATACCTGCTTCCGGATCGGGCGTTATGTTTGGCGCATTGAACGAGCCGAACCTAGAGACCAGGGCAGCGCCGCCCGAAAGCGGCGCTGCTCCGGGAGCCGTGTGGCACGTGATGCATCCCGAGAGACGGGCCAGATAGGCGCCTCGTTTGGGATCGCCCGCGATCTCGGCCAGGTTAGACGGTGCGGGCAGTGGCCAGTTTTCCATAACGAGAAACCCCGTCGCCGCTAGCGTTAAGACCGCTGTCAGCCCGATAGCAAACCGGTTCATTCTCATTGCCGGAAGGCAGCGTGGCAGGACGCGCAGGTTTTGGTGATGTCTGCGTAGATAGCAGCGACCGTCCGCACCGCAGCTGCTGTCTCGATCGATGCTGTCGAGACCGGATCGATCTCAATGACTTCGGGAGTGGCTAAGCCCATGAGCACAGCAAAATCCATCCTGTCCCACTCCGACAAGGTCGGTTCGGCTGAAACCGGAACGACATCAGCCTCTACTAATGGGGGAAGCGCGGCGGCCTCTCCCGCGTCGTCGAGTTCGCGTCCGAGTTCGCCGAGCAGATTGGAATATGCCGCGAACTCTTCCCAGCGTTCCCAGATTGCGGGCTTGGCCTCGGAGGGCCCCTCGATGCTGCCTTCGGGAAAAAGATCGGTCATGGCCGCGCCTGCATGCATTTCGATCATTGCAGCGGCTTCTCGGACTTTGCCGAGGTCATCGGGGCCAGGATCATCGGCTATCGGCGCCAGGACTTTAACCTGTTCGCCGAGCATCATCATACCCATCATGCGCTCGCCTACGATGCCGGTGGCACCGCCGTGACCAAACGCTGCCATTGCGCTTACGAGCAGCACCCCGCAAGCCAACGGCCACGGGTAGGAAATATTCTTTGTCATGTTTCGTCGTCCTGATTGCCGAATACCGCACCTGTGGCGGCCACTTGAGCAAGCTCAAGCGCGGGGAGGACGAAGGTTTTCAGATATGGAAATGGAAAGGGCAGGGGCCACGTGGGGATAGAAATCGACCGCGGTCCACCGAAGGGCGCAGTCGACGCGTAGCGCTTCTGGGCCCAGGATAGCTGCGCCGCAATGCATCGCCGGCTCGATGGGCGAAGTAACGCCGTCTTGCACATCTACATGGTCCAGCGCCACTGCCACTTCTGATGCGCCAGCGATGTGCGTATGGTCATGGCCAACGCTTTCCGCATGCACCGAAACTGCTCCCAGAAGAAGCACGGCTAGCAGCGCAATAGCGTTTAAGACGGTGCGAAACAGCTTCAAGCGCGATTCTCTCCAGGGCCACACCCTTTGATCCGGCGAATGTGACGAGGCAATGGCAGGGCAATGTATCAACTCGGCACGAGAAGCCTAACCCTACATGGTAAACCCGCGGTAAAGCAGTGCGCTTGCCTTTGGTGATAACCGTCAGCCACATGCGCGGCCATTTCGAGCACGAAATCCGGCACCGCCAGAGCGGAGCCGATCCAGAACCGTTGCGTCACGTCCATAAGCTCTTCACTCGGCGCTGAATCGGCTGCCGTCATATCCGGCTCATGGGCCATACCGCCCATCGGACACTATCCCGGAGCGTCCCGCCGGATTTCCGGATGCATCGGACAGGTCCAAATGGTTCCGGCCTGCACCTCTGTGGGCTTCGCCTCGACAGCGTCCACGTGAATTTCGGGTTTCGCCAAGAACTTGGATCGGCTGTCTTCCGAGCATAATGAGTAGGTCCTGCCGCAGAAGGTGGCTTTGTGCTGCCGTCGACGGGTTTACAGACCTGCCGCAGACGGGGTCTTTGGTCACGTATCTTCTTTTACGGCCTTATAATCACCGTCTTGACCGCGGTGATGACTCGAATTGCGATGGGCATGATCGTCGCGCATGTTCTAAGCGGGCATGATGATCTCCTGTGTTTTATGTGTGCAGCCTCCCACGGTGGTAAGGTCAATAGCGCGTTTGAAAAAAGAGCCGGCGAGGAGGGGTGGATGATCTCCATGTCAGACCCCCTCACTCTCCCGTGAGCACAAACTCTCTGAAATGGGCCGCATTGATCGGGTTGATCCCAGGAGGCATGGGTGTGGCGCCGATCATCTCATTGGTCGCTCATTGTGGAGGGATAATCCTTCTCCTCATGCTGTGGCGTTCCGCCGACCTTCAAGCGCCTCCGGTCAAGGTCATTGAGGTGCAACTCGTTGCGCCGCGCCCGGCGATGACGCCGATGACGCAAATGGATGAGGCGGCTCCGAATGCAGAGTCACCAAAGGAAATTGCCGCGGTGACAACTGAAACTCCGGCACCGCCGCCGGCCACTGAGAAACCGATAGAGCCTGCCGCATCGGAAATGCAGCAAGCGACAAAATTCTACACATCCGACTTGTTGCGGCGGCCGGAGAACGCGCAAGTTCGCGAGACACTGCCCCTGCTGGCACCCGATGAGCGGATCGTCCAGCTGTGCAATATCGAAGCCCTCGAGCAAATCAGGATAGCCAATGGCGGCCGTTTCTCCGACTCTCTCGACACATCGGCTTTTGAGGACACCGAAATCTCGAACGGCAAACTCTCGGCTCCCCTCGGCGCTTATCGCGCCGATCGTAGATGGTTTTACGTCACCTTCGAGTGCACGCCCGGACCCGACCTGGAGAGCGTGGTGGGGTTTGTATTCGACTTGGGCGAGGAGGTGCCCCGAGAGCTCTGGGAAGAGCACGAGCTTATCCCCGAGGACTTCGACGACGATTAGGTTCAGCCATCCCCTGGACTTTACCGAGATCGCGGTCACGCTTTCAGCGGCGATGGGTCGCCCGTTTCGCTATGGTGACGAAGCGCTGTTTCGGTTTGACATCATCCCCAAGAGCACATCGCCAAGGTGCGCCTCACACTGCGGCCGGGCGGCTAGACGACCCGCCGCAGGGCTCTACCGGCGGTTGGGCGCGCCGCGCCGCCACCGGGGCCATATATCCCGACGCCGAATACATAGTGCTTGAAGGGCCAATGCCTGGCGGCTGGTCTGGCCGCTGATCGGCCTCTACAGCCCGAAGGGCCCGGACTGGGCCAACATGGGGCGCGGCCTGATCCGCGGCATCCTCAACTCGGCGTCCGGCTTGTCGGACAAGGACAACTCGCCCGAGGCGCAGGCGCGCTGCCGGTGATCTCGACGGCGTCAAGTTCGTCGCCCGGATCGACATCGGCCAGGACACCAACGGCGAGGACAAGAACGAGATCTGCGCCGCGGTCGCCCCCGATCACCGCGACTGTGCCGCGCTCATGGCCGAACGCTTGAGACTACGAAGAAGGCCAATGATGTCCAACGCCGGATGCTGGAAGCGGCAGCTCGCCGTCCTCGCGATCGCAACGATATTGCTGAGCGGCTGCGTGACGGTCGGTGCTTAGGCTGGCAAGCCCGCGGCGTGCCCGCCCTCGAGTTCCAGGCGCGCGCGACCGAGGAACTCGGGATACATCCGGACGGGTCCGCCATCGCGGAGATGCTGACTGACTACGTGGTGATGAGAGACCAGGCGCGTGTGTGTTCTCGCCACTGATAAGCTGCTGAATTGCAGCTTCTAGGTCAGGCGGCGGCGTAGCTGGTGAATACTTCTGTCGAGCCGTCACGCCGAATGAGGATTACGTTATAGGCTTCGCGTTCGCTTCCCGGCCCCATGTCGGGCGACCCCTAGGGCGTGCCCGGCACCGCCAGTCCAACCGCGTCGGGGCGTTCATCCAGCAAACGACGGATATCGGCAATCGGGATATGGCTCTCGATCATTTAGCCCTCGATGCGGCCGTATGGAAATGGCGGGAGACCATCTGCTGCGGCATGCCGTTATCCAGCTTGTATGGCACGAGAAGTGTCCCGAAGCTGCGCTCGGTCTTGACAGCAAAACCTTCGTTCGCAGGTATATCGATCCAGGCCGAGCAGCCGCCGCAGATGTGATCCTTCGTCACGTGGATCGCCGGTCCGGCGCCTTGTTCCAGCGCCCGCAGGGGCGATGCGGCCAACCATGCCGTGCTCCGAAGAGGATCTTTCGGCGAGCAATAGTGTCGTGGCTCATATGGGTTTGCTTTCTGATTGGTGTGGGGACCGAAGGCTCAGAGGTCGACCCGCCGCAGCCGCAAGGCGTTCGTGATGACCGACACCGACGACAGGCTCATCGCCGCCGCCGCGATCATCGGTGAAAGCAAGAGGCCGGTGACAGGGTAAAGCAGCCCGGCTGCGATAGGCACGCCAAGCGTGTTGTAGGCGAAGGCAAAGAACAGGTTCTGCTTGATATTGCGCAAGGTCGCGCGGGCCAGTTTGCGCGCCCGCACGATGCCCATCAGGTCACCACCCAGCAAGGTAATCCCGGCGCTTTCCATCGCCACGTCCGCTCCGGTGCCCATGGCGATGCCAACATCGGCGGCGGCCAGCGCCGGTGCGTCGTTGACCCCGTCCCCGGCCATCGCGATCTTGTGGCCGTCGCGGCGCAACTGGTCGATCAGGTCCTTCTTGGCTTCGGGCAGCACGCCTGCGCGCACCTCGTCGATGCCAAGCTTGCCCGCCACCGCCTGCGCCGTGCGTTCGTTGTCACCTGTCGCCATGATGACGCGCAGCCCCTGCGCGTGCAGTTCCTTGATGGCCTGTGCAGTCGACTCCTTGATCGGGTCGGCCACGGCCACGATGCCCGCCAGCGCCCCGTCGACAGCTATGAACATCGCCGTCTTGCCCTCGGCGCGGAGGCTGTCTGCCTGTGCCTCAGCCGAGCCCGTGTCCAGGCCCATCTCCTGCATCATCGCCGTGTTGCCGAGCGCGACGGCGCGTCCGCCGACCTTGCCGCGCACGCCTTTGCCGGTGACGGCATCGAAGTCCGTCGCTTCCTGACGCGGGGCGTCCTGCGCCTCGGCGCCCTCGACGATCGCTTCGGCCAGGGGGTGTTCCGAGCCACGCTCCAGTGCTGCGGCCACCGACAGCAGGTCGATCTCCGTCACTTCCCCAAGTGCAACCGTATCCGTCAGCTTCGGCTTGCCCATGGTCAGCGTGCCGGTCTTGTCCACAATCAGCGTGTCGACCGCCGCCATCCGCTCCAGCGCCTCGGCGTCCTTGATCAGAACACCCGCCTGCGCGCCGCGCCCCGCCGCCGTGGTGATAGAGATTGGGGTGGCAAGGCCAAGCGCGCAGGGGCAGGCGATGATCAGCACGGACACCGCAGAGGCAATGGCGAAGACCAGCGCGGGTTCGGGGCCGAAGATCATCCAGACGATGAAGGCGAAGATGGCGATGGCAACCACCGTCGGCACGAACACCGCCGAGACCCGGTCGGCCAGACCCTGGATCGGCGCGCGAGACCGCCGCGCGTTCGACACCATGGCCACGATCTGCGCCAGCACCGTGTCGGACCCGACCTTGCCCGCCTCGATCACGAGACTGCCGTTCTTGTTGATCGTAGCCCCGGTCACCTCGTCGCCCAGACCTTTCTCCACCGGCATAGACTCTCCGGTCAGCATGCTCTCGTCCAGAGACGAGCGGCCCTCGATCACCGTGCCGTCGACCGGGACCGCGTCGCCCGGTCGTACCCGGAGCCGGTCACCCTCCATGATGTTTTCCAGCGGGGCGTCATATTCCGACCCGTCCGGCAGGATGCGACGGGCGGTCTTGGGTGCGAGGTCCAACAGCGCGCGGATCGCATCTCCGGTCCGTTCGCGCGCCCGCAGCTCCAGGACTTGGCCGACGAAGACCAGCGCGACGATCACCACGGCCGCCTCGAAATAGGTGCCAACGCCGTGGCCCATCCGGTATTGTTCAGGGAAAACATCCGGCAGAAAGGTGGCGACGATCGAATAGAGGTAGGCTGCCCCCACGCCGAGACTGATCAGCGTCCACATGTTGGGGCTGCGGTTCACGATCGATTCCCAACCGCGCCGGAAGAACGGCAGGGCCGCCCAAAGCACGATCGGCGTCGCCAGCACGAATTCCAGATAGCTTGCGACCTGGTGCCCGATCCAGTCGCGCACCGGCAGCGCAACCAACTCGCCCATCGTCAGGATGATGAGCGGCACCGCTGCTGCTGCCGAGATCTGCATCCGGCGCGTGAAGTCGGTCAGCTCCTCGCTGGGCTCGTCGGAGGGCACCATCGGCTCCAGCGCCATACCGCAGATCGGGCAGGACCCCGGCGCGTCGCGGACGATCTCGGGATGCATCGGGCAGGTGTACTGTACGTTGGTCGATGCGGCCGTCTTCTGTCCGGCGGCGCGACCCGAGGCATAGAACCACGGATCCGCATTGAATTTCGTCTGGCACTTCTCCGAGCAGAAATGGAAGGCTTCGCCCTGATAAGCGGCGTGCCTTCCATCCGGCTTGATCGCGACCGTCATCCCGCAGACCGGATCCTTCGCTGTCTCTGTCCCCGCCGGAATGTCGGGCGCCGCGTGATGATGATCGTGTTCCATGGTCTGCCAGCCTTTCGGTCTCTTATTTCAGCTTGCGGCTTCCAGCGGTTGGAAGCTCAAGCTCTTTTTTAGTAATGGTCGTGAGCGTCTTCCCTGACCGGATTGCGCGCTAGGAATACCCAGAGGAACAGGAACACCAGCGCCATGCCGACGATGCCGACCACGACGATGAGCGGGTCGGACTGCCACTTCATCGCGGCGAAGGCGGCCAGCACCACAGCATCAAGGGAAATGGCTGTCAGCAACACCCATCTCTTGGCGCCGATCTCCTCACGCAGGTGCCGAAACACGCCGAAGTGGATGATCATGTCCATCACCAGATAGAAGAAGGCCCCGAGCGAGGCGATGCGGCTGAGATCGAAGAAGACCGTCAGAAAGCCCGCGATCACGACGGTATAGACGAGCGTGTGGTCCTTGATCGTGCCCGGCATCCCGAAATGGCTGTGCGGGATCATCTTCATGTCTGTCAGCATCGCCAGCATACGCGAGACCGCAAACACGCTGGCGATCAGACCCGACGCCGTGGCCACCAGCGCCAGTGCCACCGTCAGGTAAAAGCCGGTTTGCCCGAGGGCGGGCTGGGCTGCCTCGGCCAGCGCGTAGTCTTTTGCAGCCACGATGCGGTCTATCGGCAAGCTGGAGCCGACTGCGAAGGCCACCAGCAGATAGACGACGACGCAGATGGCGATGGACCAGACGATGGCTCGGCCCACATTGCGGTGCGGGTCGGTGACCTCGGCGCCGCTGTTGGTGATGGTCGTGAAGCCCTTGAAGGCGAGGATGGACAGCGCGACAGACGCGACAAAGCCAGCAGCGCCAGAATCTCCACCCGTTCCCTCGAAGGAGATACCGCTCGCCCAGAGGCCGGCTGCCCCGAACAGCGCGATGCCGCCCACCTTGAGAACGGCCATGACTATGGACAGCAGCCCGACCGACCGGTTGCCCGAGACGTTCACGAGATAGGCGAAGACGATCAGCCCGACGCCGAGGACCGGCACGAGAGCGCTGTCCGGATCGCCGCCGAAGGCCCGCAACGTGTAGGTGCCGAAGGTGCGCGCGACGAGGCTTTCGTTGATGACCATCGACAGCGCCATCAGAAGGGCGGCGCCCGCCGCGACCGTCGTCGGTCCGTAGGCTTTCTTCAGGATCATCCCGATGCCACCCGCGGAGGGGTAGGCGTTCGACATCTTGATGTAGGTATAGGCGCTGAATGCGGTCACGATTGCCCCCACGACGAACGAGAGCGGGAACAGCGGCCCTGCAAGCTCCGCGATCTGGCCGGTCAGGGCGAAGATACCTGCGCCAATCATCACGCCGGTGCCCATTGCCACTGCGCCCGGAAGGGTGATGCTGTTCTGCTCGTATTGCTGCGCCATCAACTATCCTTTTCCAGTTTCCCGGCTGTTCCCGCCACAGTATCGGCCTCGCGTATAGCCTGCGCCCCCAAGAGGTGGCGACGGGTTAGCCAGATCACGAGTATCGGAACGAAGATCCATTGCAGGAGCGGGCTCATCCCAGTGCCGAGCGGCGGCACAAGCGGCATAAGTTCCGAATAGGTCCAGCGCAGGCTAATATTAGTGTAGTAATATTCGAATCCCACTGTCAGGACGACACCGACAGCGACAAAGATCGCGGCGGAAAAGCGAGTTGGTCTAAGCATCCAATCCCGTCTTAGGGCCGTCAGACAGGCAACCCAGAAAGCAGTCAGCGCGAAGCCGACATCACCAAAGGTTGCCGACATGCAGAGCTTGATCGCTTCCCAATGCGGCAGCTCGGCCATGCCGGCATATGTCGGAACCTGCACGAACTCCCAGACGAAATGCAGAACGAATGAGAAGAAGGCGACGACCCGTTCTGGTGCCTCCCAAAGGCCCGCAGGGCGTCTGCTGCTTCCAGATATGGCTTCACGCGCGTTGCTTTTGCTGGCGCGTCCCATCAGATCGCGGCGACGGCCTTCGCCAGAAGGTCGCGCACCTCGCCCGCCACGGCTGTCAGTTCGGCGCTCTCGATCGCCTGCATCGACGCCACCGGGTCAATGGCGCTGACCTCGACGCCGCCCTCAACCTCACGCAGGATGACGTTGCAGGGCAGCATCGCGCCGACCCGTGGCTCGATCCCAATCGCTTGATGCGCCATCTTGGGGTTGCAGGCACCCAGAATGCGATAGGCCGACATCTCAATGTCGAGCTTCTTTTTCATAGTCGCCTGGACGTCGATCTCTGTCAGGATGCCGAAACCCTTGTCGATCAACGCCGCGCGGGTGCGCGCGTCGACGGCGTCAAATTCAGCGTCCGCTATTATGCGGTTGATCGTGTAGTCCATTGTCGTTCCTTTCGGTTCATGACTTCGACGCCAGCAGCCGACCCTGCTTCCGACCGGCTTCGGCGTTATTCAATTTCGGCGCGGGGTGTGCCCGCGGGTGCCTCACCGTTCGCCTCGATGTCAGCGATGTATCTCTTCATTTCAGCGATTTCACTGAGCTGTGCCTCGATGATTGCATCTGCCAGCGCCCGAACCCTTGGGTCTGAGATGTCGGCCCGCTCGCTGGTCAAGATGGCGATGGAATGGTGTGGGATCATCGCCCGCATCCACGCGAGATCGTCGACCGTCTCCTGGCTTCGGACAAGCCACAGCGAAAAAGCGAAGGCTGCGGCAGCGCCCGCGAAGATCGCGAGATTGACCTTCTTGTTGGAATACATGCCCAGCATGAAAGCGAGCATGATGATTGCCATCACCGCACCCATATAGATTGCCATCCACATTCGCGTCTGCGAGAAGAAAATATGATCAAGCGCGTAGGTGTTGAGATACATCAATCCAAACATCACGACCGTCGAAGTCGCGATCATTGCAAAGAAACGTCCGTATTTCATGTTTCGACTCCTGAAAGAGTGCTTCTGCAAATTTAACCGCCTTCACAGGAGAAGCGTTCCAAAGCAACAACGCCCTTAGCTTTTCAGGGCCGGAGAACGCTCACTTACGCAGATATTTTATCAGCGCGGCAATCGCGAGACCGGCCAATACAAGGATGACGATCATCCAGAGCCAGCCGAAGCCCATTCCGAAACCCATACCATAGTCGTTCATCACCAGAGCCTTCTGATCTGTAGTAGGATTGTCCCCGCCAACCGGCGCTAGACCCGATTGGCGGGGTCACGTGGCCTGTCAGTTGTTTTCCATCATGCCCTGACCCATGCCCTGCATGCCGCCCTGCTGCTCGCTCATGTGGCTTTGCATCATCGCGGCCATTGCGGCCATTTCTGCTTCCGTCACCTGCGCGTCGCCGTCGGCGTCGTGCATCTGGAAGGCGCGCACCGTCATCGGCCGCGTGTGGGCCGCGTGCATCACCGCGAATTCCTCCAGCGACAAAGTGCCGTTGGCATCGGCGTCATAGGTCCCGAGTTCAGCCTGAATGCCGGCGGTCATTTCCTCGGGGCTGAGCGTACCGTCCTTGTTGGTGTCGAACGTGGCCATGGCGTAGCTTTGCGCACCGCCCATCATGCCCATATCGCCGCCCATCATCCCATCATGATGGCCCATCATGCCCATGCCGCCATCCATCATGCCGCCATGTTGCATCCGGCCCTGCTGAGCGACGACCGGCAGCGCAACAGCGGCAAGGCCAAGGGCGGTAGCTGCTGCAAGTGTGAGTTTTGTCGAGCGTTTCATTGTTTCTCTCCTGGATAAGATTGCGATGGGTTCAATCTGGGAGGCAGGTGTCCCACAGGTTTGTCAGGCAGGCGCCTGTTTTGTATCAAACTGTCGCAAGACGCGCCGCAGAGAGAGTTTGCGACAATCTTCCGCCCGCAGAGGCAACAGGTTCAGGTAGGGTCAGCATCAGGAGCCAGACTGATGACCCATCCGCCGCACATCCTGATCGTCGATGACCACCGCGAGATCCGCGATGCGCTGGTGAGGTATCTGGAAAGGAACGGCATGCGCGCGACATCTGCCACTGATGCCGTGGCGATGGACGCGGCGATGAAGGTGGGTCAGTTCGATCTGATCGTGCTGGACGTGATGATGCCGGGCGAAGATGGCCTTTCAGTCTGCCGACGCCTGCGCGCGCAGGGCGGCATTCCGATCTTGATGCTCACAGCGTTGGGAGACGAGACTGACCGCATTGTCGGTCTGGAGGTCGGCGCAGACGACTACCTGCCCAAACCCTTTAATCCGCGCGAATTGTTGGCCCGGATCAAGGCAATCCTGCGCCGGTACGACCGGGCGGAAGTGGTGGGTGGCAGCCTCGCCGGGCACAGGCTGGCCTTCGACCGCTGGGTGCTCGATACCGACCGCCGAACGCTGACCGACGTTGGAGGCGTCGAGGTCGCGCTTACCACCGCCGAATTCCGTCTGTTGACGGTATTTTTGGAACGGCCACGCTTTGTGTTGAGCCGCGAGCAATTGCTCGATCTGACCTCGGGTCGCGCGGCGACGGTGTTCGATCGCACCATCGACAACCAGATCAGCCGCCTGCGCCGCAAGATCGAGCTCGATCCCGCCAAGCCCGCGCTGATCGCTACCGTCTGGGGTGGCGGGTATAGCCTTGCCGCCAATGTCAGGGCGACGACACCGTGAACCTGCGCTTCCCCTATCTGCGTAGGCTGTTTCCGCAATCTCTGGGCGGCCAGTTGCTCGTCATGCTGCTTCTGGCGCTGGCCATCACGCAGGGGCTTGGCCTCTTGCTGTTGACTGACGAGCGGAACCGCGCGGTCCGGGCGGCCTTGGGGCTGGAGGCGGCAGGGCGCGCAGCGAATGTGGTATTGCTGCTGGATAGCGCGCCCGCTGATCTGCGCACCTCGATCCTGCGGGCGGCAGATTCGCCACTGGTCAGGTTTAAAATCGGGCCAGAGCCAGAAGCGCTGCACGACAGCACTGAATCAGATCAGGTTCTGCGCCAAATCCGGCAGATCCTAGGTGAGCCAGAACGGGAAGTCCGAGCCGATGTCCATGAGCTTTCCGTAGCTACAGTGCCGATGCCAGATGGAGTACCCGTCGCCATGCGCCCAATGCACGAGGCGATGATGGCCGGGCGGACCGACCCGATTGAGCTGACGCTTTCGATCCGCCTCGCTGGGGGCGACTGGCTGAACGTTCGCACGATGTTTCACCGCCCAGCCCTGCAGCTTTCGCCACAAGCCATGCTGCCCTTGATGTTGATGGCGGTTGCTGTCGCTCTAGTAGCCTGGTGGACCGCGCGGGGTGTCGTCGGCCCGATGCGCACCCTTGCTGTCGGCGCCGACCGGCTGGGCCGTGGCCTTGATGCTGATCCGCTGCCGATGGTGGGGCCGTCCGAGGTGCGCGAGACCACGCAGGCTTTCAACCGGATGAAGGACCGCCTGACCCGCTTCGTGAATGAGCGCACGCATATGCTTGCCGCCCTGAGCCACGATCTGCGCTCGCCCCTTACTGCGATGCGGCTCAGGATCGAGATGTTGGATGAAACCGAAGACAGTATCCGGCTGAAGGCGCTGGTCGAGGAAATGCAAACCATGGTTGAGGCCACGCTGGAGTTCGCACGTGGGGTCGCAAAGGCGGAGCCTGCCGCCGACGTCGATCTCACCGCACTGCTGGCTGATCTGGTGGGCGATATTGGAGGGGTCAGGGCCACCCTCTCGCCTTCACAGCCGCTGCTCGCAACCATCCGCCCCCAGGCTCTCAAGCGCGCGCTGCGCAACCTGATCGACAATGCGGTCCGCTATGGCGGCGTGGCAAGCGTGACGCTGAAGAAGGAACCGGGAATAGCCGTCGTCACCATCGCTGACAACGGTCCAGGATTGCCCAGTGATCAGCTTGAGGCTGTGTTTGAGCCGTTTGTTCGCTTGGAAGGATCACGCAATCGCGACACGGGGGGCGTCGGTCTTGGCCTCGCAATCTCCCAGACAATCATTCAAGCGCATGGAGGGACGGTCGTGCTGCGCAATTTGGAGGGAGGAGGACTAATAGCCGTCGTGCGCTTGCCCGTCGGCGACCCATGATCAAACTTTGCAGGCATTGCGAGACTTGCCCGAACCTTGAACTTATGGTTGCTACCGCGATCTACTGATTTCATTGTATTTTTTCTGGAGAGGTTGGTTATCAGGCCCACTCCTCTTCCATTGTCACGTGGCAGTTAAACGGGTTCTTCCTCACTTTGTGTGGAGCGGTGGCAGCATTCGTGCCCTCAGCAGTTCGGGGCCGGCCCTACCCTCAGATACCGGCGCCACAACCTTGAACGCCACGAGCAGGCACGGCCTGTCCGTTCATGCCGCGGTCCGCGCGATCGACGGGTGGGCTGGCCTTTCGCTCATAGCCATCTCGGTTGGTGAACTGCTCTAGGACACGCGGCATGCCGGACTCAACCGGCGCGCTCGTATGCGCTACGGAACTGACGGCTGCCTGTTGTCACCTTGGACAAGCAGCCGTTCCGCTGTCGACCCATCCGGGTCATTCAGAGCTTCTCTTGAAGCACCTGGAAGGTGCCGTTCACACTGAGTAAGGCTGCAGTGGCGAGGTGCGCCAGCGTTGTGCGGCGTTCAACCTCGCGGGGCGAACAGAATGATGCCGGCAGCGACCAGCGCCAGCGCGCCACCGATCAGGTCCCAGCGATCCGGCACATGGCCTTCGGCGAGCCAAAGCCACAGCAGCGACGCCACGATGTAAACGCCACCGTAAGCAGCATAGGCTCTGCCGGCATGCTCAGCCGGTGCCAGCGTCAGCAGCCATGCGAACGCGATGAGCGCCGGGATACCGGCAACCGCCCAAATCGGCGACTGCCCCTGCCGAAGCCATGCCCAGAATGCGAAACAGCCGACGATCTCCGCCAAGGCGGCGCCGGCGTAGATCAGGCCGGTGGTCGCGACGATGGGCATGGCTGTCTCCGTGTCAGGTCTGCTGGCGCTTAGCACGTCCGCGCAACCACGCCCACAGGCCCGCTGCCCCGGCGAGCAACACGGCGATAATGCCGACCGGTCCGGCGACTACGGCCACGCCGCCGGCAGCCACTACCGGAACGGCACAGCAAGCAGCGCAGGCCGCCACAACGCCGACGGTGGCGGCTATGCCTTTCTTGGCATTCGGGTTCATGCTGCGGACCTCGTCAGCTCCGGGGCGAAGTGTGCGAACAACTCTTCTGCGGCCAGTGCGGCGCTCTCGGGAGCCGTGATCGTCAGCTCCACCCGGTCGCCGGCCTGCAGGTCGAAGTCGAGGAACGCGCAGCAGTCCGACTCCTTGTCCACCAGGTCCTGCACGTCCGGCAATGCCTCGGCGGCGTACGTGAGATGAAGCTGCAGCGGTTCGCGTCGGCTGGACAATAAGTGCCGGGACGCGAGATCCCGGATGCCCGCCACCCGCTCCTTGGAGTTGGGTGCATCAAGGCTGCATGCGACTGCCAATGCGGTGTCGCTGGTGGGCGAGGCGCAGCTTGAGCAGCACGCGTCGGTCTGGTTGATCGCGGTCATGTCGATCTCCTTTTCGATGAGATGGACAGAGGTATAATTCTTCAAGTAGCTTGAGGAGCAAGTACAAAGTGAGGTTGCCGTGCTTACTATTGGAAAGCTCGCGAAGGCTGCAGGCGTGAGCACGCCGACCATTCGGTACTACGAGGAGATCGGCCTTCTTCCACCGGCCGATCGCAGCGAGAGCGGCCAGCGCGTCTACGGTGCCGATGACCTCGAGCGGCTCACCTTCATCAGGCGGTGCCGGGACTTCGGGTTCGGCATCGACCAGGTGCGCCTCCTCGCGGGGCTGTCGATCAGTGCCGACAAGGATTGCCGCGAGGTCGGCGATATCGGCCGGCACCATCTTGGCGAGGTCCAGGCCAAGCTGGCCGAGTTGAAAGCGTTAGAGCGCAGCCTGCAACGCTTCGTGGCGCAATGCGACAGCGTCTGCTGCGGCGGGCCCGGGCGCGACTGCGTCGTGTTCAAGGACCTCGCCGCCGCATAGCCGTCAGCAGCAGCCCGTTGCCATGGAATTCGGCGAGCATCACGACACGGCGGCCCTGGGTCTGCTGCGCGCGGTGACGCGGCTTGCAGACGCGGTTGCTGATTATTGAGTTTGCGTACCACAAACGTTTGCGCTTCTCACCAGATTGACCAACTATGTTAAATATTCCAAAAACGATATCACATAATCAAATGACAAGCCGCCATGGCCAAAAAATCGCTGATTTGCAGGCGTTGTGGCCGTTCCTTTGCGTTCGCAGGGAACCTAATTTAGGTAGATCTAACGCGAAAATGTTGCGGTTTGGCCGATTGCATGTAATTTCATTGAGCGCGAATCCTCACTGAGCGTGACGGATTTCATGTCGCATACGCAATTTTTGGAGCTGACCAGCCGGCAAAAACGAAAACCGCCTCGGAATGAACCGAAGCGGGGAGATCGTCTAGAAACTCGAATGTGGTAGTTCGTTTTTAGACCCTCCCCAATTCCCCGTCAAGAGTTTGGCGTCATTACGGCGAGTGATTTCGCACGCCCTGGTCACAACTGTTGGAGAGCATTGTTGACGACTTATTCAAGAGGACGTCGGCAGACGGACGCTCGGGCTCTTTACCGGAAAATGGCCGAAGAGGCTGAACTGGGTGCCGTTACGAGGTCACAGTTGCAAGTGCTGGCAAAGGATTTGCCACAAACCGGTTTGGTCAATTCGACCGAGGCAATGTTGCTCGTTACCCTTGTCCACAGCGCTCCCGGCCCACAGTTCGAGGCCGGCGGCTTGCCGGTCGTCTTTAAGTCAAATGCCACGCTTGGCTTCGAGATCGGAAAGTCGCCCAACCACACTGGAGCGCTGCTGTCCCGGCTATTTGATGCTGGGTTAATCGCTATGCGTGACAGCGGAAACTACAAGCGCTTCGCCCGCCGCGACGATGCTGGAAACCTGGCTACTGTCTCAGGCGTCGACCTACGCGTGCTCGTCGCGCGCCATGAGGAGCTCAACGCCTTGGTCGTAAAGGCGCGCGGCGACCGAAATGCGAGGGAGTCGGCCTGGACCGAGTACCGCGGCGCCGTCCGGCAGTTGCACCTAGTGCTGAGCAGCGTCGAAGATTTGGCGAGCCGCATGCTGCAGTCGCTGAAAAGCCGGTTCAATATCATCTTGGCCACTGTGAGCAAGAAATCAACGAGTGCGCGGATTGGCCAAGCGGCGCGTCTTTGCCGTTGGCTTGCTGAGCGTGCGTATGGGCTTAAATCAAGTCGCAAAGAGAGCCCGACATCGGGGCAAATCATGAGCAGGACACCCGAAACTCGTGACCACATACAGACTACAAATCTCAACCAATTAGTATCTTGTAATGGGGAGATGTGGCGTCCGGCCAATGCCGGACAAGTTGTCCTGAATGGAGCGAGCTTCGCTCGCAGGGCTTGGGATGAAAGAAGGGGCGAGGCGAAATCCAGCCCGAGAACACAGCCAGAGCCCACCCGGGCAATGCAAATCGAGACCGTGGCGGCAGCCTGCCCGTCCTTGAAAACATGGCTCGGCACAGTCCCGGCGAGTTGGCCGGCCCTAATCGACAAATATCCGCTGCTCTGCGTGCTGGTGGGCATATCTACCGATGCGCGCGACCAGGCTGTCAGCGTATTGGGGCAAACCGGCGCGGCTATGGCCGCGGCTCTCATCGTCGAGCGCCGAGAGGCGGGCGAAATCAAATCTGCCGGCGGTTTCATGCGGGCGCTGATTGAACGCGCCACGACTGGCGAGTTGCACTTAGAAAAGTCGATTTATGCCCGCGCAAAAATGCGGTTGGAAGTAGCTCATAAGGTTCTGGATTCCTGACCTTCAAAGGCCCGAACTTCAGTCAGCGTCCGGGAAACGGCGCACGCATGACGCCTGGACGAGTGGCGGATGTGAATTTCCCTTGTTAGAGATACCCTATTCGGTTCAAACTGCGTGATGGCTAAGGAAGTCGCGCTTGCGGATTGAGGTGGTGAGATTTCGCTCTCAAAAGGGGCGTCTGCAATTTGAACTTGTTCGCAGGGCGTCGGCATAAATCGAGCCCGTCAGGCCTTAAAATTCCCCGCCTGCGGCTTCCTCGCGCAACAATTTTAGAGTCCTTGTGGGCTTCTCCGCTTCGCTCCGCCGAGCGCTTTTTGCCTTATCCGCCCTGCGTTCACGGCGACATTGCAACCGCCCAATAGGAGAGCGAAAATGACAATCACCAACTACATCAAGTTCGACAGCGACGAATTCACCAAAGCCACCGGTACCGGCCTCGTGTCCACCCTCGATCGTGATCTTGACATCAAGGTTGTGCCATTCACCTCCGACAACCCCAAAGCCCCCACGCACAGGGTCTTCGCCAAGTCCCCGCGTGGCCTCGACATTGAAGTCGGTGGCATCTGGAAGAAGCTCAGCAACGACAAAAAGCCCTACTATACCCTCAGCATCAAAGGCCTAAAGCTCAACGCAAATCTCGGTCGCTTTCCAGGCCAGGACGACGAGATGGTGCAGGCGATCATTCCGTGGGACCCGCAGGACTAGTGTGTTCCCGCCCTGGCGCTTCGGCGCCGGGGCCACTAACAGTTTCGAGCTCGCACGCGGCTGCTCAGCGACCGGTTTCCGCAGCTTTGAGCCTGCGAGGTTTACGGGGTCCCCGTTTGGCCTTCTCAGCGAGGATCAGCCCTTTAACGTCCTCACTGGTCATGCCATTCTTGTCCATCAGCTCTTTGACATCGCGAACAACAGCTTGGTCAGCCTCGTCACGTTCACGCTGGACGAGGTCAGCGATCAGCGAAACGTAAGTCAGGATCTCGTGCACGTTCTTGGCCGGCAGCCTCATGACGGTGCTGATCAGTTTGCCGCGTGCTTTGGCTTCGGCCTCATCGGTCCCAAAGATTTGCGGTGCAACTTCGGCCAGAACGTCGAACATCTCGGGGCCGAGGATCTCAATCATGAGGATCAGACGCGTCACTCGCAAGTGGGCTTCGCGTCGCTCGGCACGACCGTAGAATTGTTGGGATAGTCCCAACAGTTCCGCCATTTCTTCTTTGGTGATGTTGGCTTTCTCGCGTGTGGCAGCGAGATGGTCCGAAATCCTGTTTTCTAGTTCTTCAGGAGAGGGGACGGGGAGACTGGTTTTACGCCGATAGATCGTCTTGCCCGATTCCTCGTCCAGCACGGGAACCAAGCCGAGCAATTTGATGTGTCGCTCAATCTCTTTCACATCAGTGTCCAGGTAAGGGTCATCATCATCGGGCGTGGTTCTTCTGAATTGTAGGCTGCCGCCGCCCAATAGGACAAAGCTCAGCAGTTTGCCATTGTGCCCCGAATTCTTTGCTGAATCCTGCAAAAAAACGCATGCTCACAGGTTGGCCCCGCGAAGGCCGGAACGCGCTAATCAAATAGCGCCGTAGAGACGGCCGAAGCGTTTGACTCACGTTGCCTTAATTTCCTTCAATTCGAGCACTGACCAGCGGTGCAAGGATTTTCTGAGCGTGGCTTCCACAACGCGCGGCGTTTCCACCCATGATAGGTGCATGGTCATCCGGCAGATGAAATCGCCACTAATCAGAAGGCAGTCGTCAACGCTAATGCTGGACGAGTCGCCAGCCGCTGGTTCTGGCCAGTTGGCAAACTGAAAGAGCGCGGCCAAGGCTTCCGGGCCGCTTGGCCAGGCGGCCGCCGGCGGCCTTGGCGCCATTTGTGCAGCCATACCGTTGACGGCTTGTGCGACGGCCCCGCCGGCGAAATTTGAGCCGGTTATGATGGGTGAAAGGAAAACACCCATCAAAAGTCCGACCGTCAGCCCCGTGAAGAATATGCGCCCCGACTTCATGACCGCTAAAAGCCATTCTTTTCGAGATACTCATCGAGCGCGGCAATGACGATCTGAACCCGGGGCACCTTCGACGCATAATTGGCGGCATCCAGCCGCGCTTTCAGCTCAGGCGCCAGGAGCAGATTGACCGCCCCTTTTGCGTTCGGCCGCTCAGCGGCCTTGAGATCATACAGCGAGCCTTTTTTCAGGTTTGGCGCGGCGCCGGTCTTCTTTGGGCGGATCTTCTGAGTAATATCCTCAGTGGTTGGCTGGGATGACTGCCCTGCCTCGGTGGGGGGTGAGGTTCGATTGTCTTGAGGACGGCCGGTGGAAGCGGACCTGCGCCGCATGGTGGGCACGCTATCGAGCAGTTCGTCTTTTCCAGCCACTTTTTTGGCCTCCTCTAGGCGGTGATCTTGGTTTTGCCGAGTGCAAGGATTTCGTCGAATTCTGCGACGAACCTCTGGACCTCAAGTCGGGCCTTCTTGATCGTTGGATTGAGTTCGATGATCTGAAGCGGGCCCAACCCGTTTCGGAGTTCCTTGTAGATGTTGCGCGAATAGAGCTCCGTCTTCAAAATGCGTGTCGAGTAGCCGTCTTCTTGGAGCTTGACGATAAAGTTGTGCAGGGTGGCGTAGGCCGAAAGCGACTTTTGAACTTCTGCCAACTCGGTGACGTAGGTGACGTGAGGGATTTCTAGTCCAAGTTCGTCGCTCATCTGAGCCACGTCTGCCGCGACGATGGACATCGCCTTGACTTCATCGCGGCCTATTTTGACCGGTGTTGCCACGATGTCAGATTGGCGGAGCACTTCCTCGTTCACAGCGCCCTCAGTGCCCGGCGCGTCTATAATCACGTAGTCGAATTTGTCGTGAGCGAGCTGGACCTCACGCGCAACTGCAGCTTTGGTCAACGCCGTCGTGACCGTCATGAACTCCGGACCATTGCCGCGGCGGATAGACTCGGAAAACCAGTCGGAAAACCGCTGGGTCGGGTCTGCGTCAACCACGAGCACCTGTTTTTCGCGCAGCGCGTATTCGCCAGAGGTCAAGATTGAGCCAAGGGTTTTGCCGACGCCCCCCTTGCCGCTGACAAATGAAATCACCTTCGCCATTTCTCTTCCTTACGTCGTTCCGGACAAAACTGCTCGGTATAGCCTTTGGCTGAATGGTGACCTGGTGGATCCAAATCCTGCAGGTCTGGGATTCTGGTGAAGATCATAATGCCATTTAGCCAGTTGAGCAATTCTGGAGGTCTGGTGAACTGGTGGAATGGTTTTATCCTTTCCACCAGTCCTTGGCCAACCAGTTCACCAGAAGACCAGGATCCGTCCGCGTTCACACCGCGGCATTTTCGGTCCCTAAATTCGCGTGCTCTGTATCGAGGGTAAACGATGGAATTTGCAGACTTTAGTTGAGTTTCATTTGGCAGGATACGCATGTTTGTGGTACAACATGCTGACAATCGAGGGACATGCCCTCGATTTGGCCCCGTTCGGCGGGCGTTGAAGGCAAGGCTGAGTGGGAAATGGCCCGACGCAAAGCAACTGCCATTGAGAGGGACGGAGCCGCTAAGGCGGGCGTCCGGAGCAACCCGACTGCCGAAGAATCCAAGTCCGAAGTAGTGCGCATGCGCGTTAGCGGCGGCGAATTGCAGCAGATCGAGGCGGCAGCAGAAGCGGCAGACTTGACCATTTCAAGCTTTATCCGGTCCCTAAGCCTCGAAGGGGCAGGGGTGAAACCTTTCCTGTCCTACGAGGACAGAATGGTTTTCGCAGCTTTGGCGGAGGAATTTCGTGCGGTTGGTGTGAACCTCAACCAGATCGCGCGGGCGATCAACGCCAAGCGCGAGGTTCATCCAGAAGAGGTGTTGATGGCCTTAGGCAACGTCCTGACCATGATGGGGGTCGTTGGCTTTGAGGTTCGGGAGCTTGCCAAGCGCGGTCCAAGCCGACGACGGGAGGCCGTATGATGGACTTGGCAGGCTTCGGAATTGCGGCGACCCAGCTCCGGAAACGGTTACGCGCCGAGGTAGAGGACGAGCGCCGGCGCAAGCGCTTGATGCAACTGCAGGACCAAGCTGCCGCAAAGAGCTCTGGCGGGATCAGCAGTGGGTACAGCGGCGGCGGGCGGTCACCAGGCAAGCCGATGGTGCAGAGGGCGCCGAGCAGGCCCACTGCGGTACGCTACGCGGGCATAGCGAAGGGCAGTCAGTCCGCCGTGGTGAAGCTGGCATCCTATGCCGGCGGTGCCAGGGCGGGGGCCATGCTGGAGTACGTGTCGCGCGAAGGAAGTTTGCGCGTCGAAAACGAACGGGGTGAAAAGCTGGATCTGGCCGGGAACAGGGCCAAGGTCCTCGAAGAATGGGAACCGCTGATGGATAATCGCGCCCATAGCAAGGATCTGGCCAGCTTCACCCTGCTGCTCCGGGGCGACTTCGCTGGCCTGTCAGACCTGGAATTGCGGGAGGTCGGCCGGTCGACGTTTCACGGCCTCGTGTCGACGCCCACCGAAGACGGCGAGGATCGTCACAGCTTTGCATTTGGTATCCAGCGGAAGGGCGACGGTGCGGCGGTCATAACCGGCTTGATGGTTCTGCGGAGTACCAGCGGTATTCGCCGCACGCCCGATGCAAAGGGCGAGGAAATGATTGCCCGCGCCATTGGTCAAAACAAGCTCGATCAGCTGGGGCAGCCCAGCAACTTTCGGTTTGGTGGCTACGGCAACGGTGTCGAATACGGCACGCATAAGCTGCGTGATCTGGTCGAACAGTTTAGCGGCCGGGTTACAACCGATCGTGGGCTGGCCATAGTGGATCAGAAGCAGGCTGGTGACCTGGTGCAGCGCGAGTGGCGCAAGGAGTTGCATAGCCGGGCCCCGCGCGATGTGATGCATCTCATCATGTCTGCCAAGGCGGGAACCGACCCCGAAGCGTTCGAAAACGCCGTACGGGGGTTTATGGCTCGCACCTTCGGGGAGCAGGGACACAAATATGTCTTTGCCATGCACGACCCCGCGACCGATCCCAAAGGGGCTGACGCTGGCGGTAAACGGCCCCACGTCCATGCCCACGCGATCATCACCACTAAAAACGAGTATGGCGAGCGTCCGCGGATTGGGCCGGCGACCTTCCGAGATTGGCGGGAAAATCTGGCCGAGCATGCGCGGCAAAACGGCATTCAGATGGAAATGACGGATCGGCGCGATATCGCCAGTGCGCCGGCATATACGAAAAACCAAGTCCGACCGGTCAGCCGGAAAGGACGCACGGAACACGAAGGGACGAGCCGGCCGGCCCATGCCCGCTATGTCGCCAAACGGGAAGGGGTGCGTGTCTACGCCAGCAGTCCGCGGAGCCAGCAATATCGCACTGAGGCGGTCAGCACCTGGGGCGCTTTGGCACTATCCGCCGATAGCAAAGTCGCTCAGTTTGCCCGCGCTCAAGTCGAGCGAATCCGGGGCGTTGAGACCGGCGCGGCGCAGATCATCAAACTTGATGAACACCGCCAATCCTCTCCCGCCTTTACCAGGCATATGGTATCGTTGATGGCACTCATTTCGGAGGAATCCAGCATGGCCGACGGCGTGCAGCAGGATATCAGAACCAAGCCAGAATTTGAGCAATATGAGAAGGCCGTTGGTGCCGCGATCTTCAAGGCAGAGCGCGAGATAACCGACCCCGAGGAGCGCAAGGCGCTCTATGAACTCACTCAGTCGGTGCGCGAGGTTGTCGAAGCCAAGCGCGCCGTTGTCGAAACCGCGGCCGAGCTGGTCAAACACGCGGAACTGCGCGCTCAAGGCGTGGATGTTGACGAGGGTCGCAGGCAATATCGCGAGGCTGTCGAAAAGCATGGTGCCGACGATGTCGATGCCGGTATTGCGCTATTGAAGAATATGGATCGTGCGCAGGATGCCTGGATAGAGGCGGGGGAGCCGAAGGACCCAGATCATCCGGCAACGGCTATTTTCTCTGCGGAGCTGTCGGGCGTCATCAACGCGGCGCGTGACGGAAACACATATCTTGCCGAAGTCGTTCAAGAAACAGAGGCTCTACGCGTGCTCGATCAGGAAAATGAGCGCGGGGACGAGCCGGCCGAAACCGATCGCAGCGAGGGCGAATCCGACCCAGTCCATACCCCAGAGGGGAATACGAATACGAGCGCGGATAGCCAATCAGCAACCACTCCTGACCGACAGGTTGAAGAACCAGGCTATCAGTCGGGGGAAAATCACGACGACCGCGAGGCCAACGACAAGACCCGTCAGCTGCACGAACAACAGATGCGCGTTGACGGGGAAAAACGAACCCCTGAAAAAGGCCGCACCGAGCAGGACGCTCGCAAAGAGCAGACGAGCAGCGACCAGTCTCGTCAGCAGGTTCCGCGCCAGAATGAGCAGCAGCGCGAGCGTGATCGCGATGATGACGTTGAACGCTAGAACAGAGGCTTGAGCTATGAGCCAGGATCAACGTGATGTGTGGAACACTTATGAGCAGCAGGCTGACAATGTTGCTGCAGACTCACGTCAACGCCAAAAAGCCGACGAAGAGTTCTTTAGGGACCATCCACGCGCGGCTGACCGACGCGGCGTATTCTGGTTGATCACAATTGGAGTGGTCTCTCTAATTCTGCTTTGGGCGCACTACGGCCCGATAGTTCGAGACGCGATCTACGGCGTGTAGCAACGGAAAAGGAGCCAACTGGCCCCTTTTTTAAGAGGGTACGCTGACCCCTTCAGTAGTGCTCGTCTCCTCAAGTGATAGCCGAAACAGATCCTCGACTGGGCGGCGCCGAGGTTTCCCGATCTTGGTGACGGCCATCTCGCCCGTTGCCTTAACCTTGGCCTTTGCGACCTCGACAGTCGCGAGCTTGCTTTCAAGGCCTTCGTCGGTCACGTCACGAATTTTCTTCGCTGCCCGCACCTTTACCTGTCGCGACGGGACAATTTTGGCGGCGGGCTTTTTCGCGCGGGGCGATCGTTTGACTGTCTTTGGGGGTGACTCAGTCGCAACGATATCGGCCACATTGGTCTCTGCGGCCGCTTCTACGGCGGGTAGGACAGTAACATCTGGCGCCTCGGTCGACGCAGATTGAGCAGGCTGTTCCGCTGGAGCTGTTAATGGTGGCGGAGCGATCAGTTCGGGCTCAACCAGGCTCTTACCATATCCTTCAGCTAGGGCGGGGACAGGAAGCCGCTCGCGAATTTCGACGTAGGGGACTTCCGGTCGATGCGCTTCCCCATAGAGGGCCGCGGTCTTGAATGGCTCCATCTTAAAAAAGCGGACCTTCTTGGCGCGGACGGGTTTTTGGCCTTCCACGAGCAGCACCAGATCCGATTCCGGTAATTGGCGGACCTCTTGGGGCATCATCAAATCGCGGTCACGCATCTGCTCGATGCGCGTCCGCCGGTTGAGGCCCATGACCTCAATCTGGCGGGATTCGGTTTGGTAGCGGATCGTCTGCTTTCCAAGCGCCTTAGAAACATAGTCGGCCGTCGCCTGGTCGTTGGCGCCGAGAATGAGCTGATAGCCGCAATTGCCGAGCAGCGAGTGGCGAGCGGTCTCACCGTAGATCTCATCCAAGTTTTTCAAGTCCTGGATGATGAAGGCCATCTTGATCTTATAGCCGGCCACATAGGGCAGCTTGTTCATGACCTCGTCGACGCGACGGAGCTGGCGAAACTCGTCGAGCAGAAACAGCATCGGGATCGGGTTGGGCCGCAGCTCCCGCGTCAACAGATCCATGGTCTGTTGAATGAACAGGGTCAGGAGGGGCTTGAGCAGGGAAATGTCGGTGATAGAGGGCGCCAGATATATGCTCACCGGCCGTTGTTGAAGCCCAGCCAAATTTATGTCGGTCACCGAGGTGGCGGCCACAATGCGTTCATTCATGAAAGGCTTCATTGCCTTTTGAATGTCGATCAGCGCCGATGCGGCCGCGCGATCTGAAAGGGCTAGGTAAGCGTTGAAGCTCTCGATGGTGAACCGCGACAAATAAGGTTCTGCCGCGATGATCGTCCTCAGCAAATCCTGGAGGTTCACGCCGCAATTGAGCAGGGAATTGACCTCGCCAAAATTGCGTCGGCCCTCGTAAAGTGGGCTTTCCAGCAGATAGCTAATAATCCCGCCGATGACCTGTTGCGCCAGCCCTTGCCAAACCGCGTTGTGGGAATCGGATTGCTCGGGAATGAGGATCGAGGCGATATTCTGAATGTCGGTGGTGCGCGTTCCCCGGTCCTGTCGCACAAAATCGAGTGGATTGTAGCGATGCGTTTCGGCCGCCCCAGGAGAGAACAAGAAGACCTGGTTGCCTTGCTTTCGTCGAAAGCCGGCCGTTGCGGAATACACTTCACCCTTAAGATCGGTGACGATCATCGAACCCTGATGTTGCAGCGCGTTGGGGATCACATAGCCAGCGCCTTTGCCCGAGCGAGTAGGGCCGATCACCAAATGGTGCCGATCGTCATCACGACGAAGGTATTTGCCGGCGACGATACCGAACACATGGCCATTTTTACCAAACCATTTGCCCATCCTAAGGTCTGGCGTGGTCTGGAAGGATGCATCGCCCAATGGGTTCTTTGGCCTGCGCAAGCCGACGGCGCCAACTACGCCGGCAACGAATAGGGCAGGGAGGGCTGCCATTCCAGCGACACTCTGCAACGCGGTGTTGGCGCGGAAAGCATAGAACTGCTCAGCAGCGATCAATGGCCGCTCAGCCAGTGTCAGCACGAGAATATTGGGATCACCGTAGGCGCCCCAAAGGATCGCGCCATAGGACAGCAACCAGACGGCAAACGCGATCACGAGACAAAACAGCCCGAGGAAGACTTTAAACAGCATGGTCATTCTGGCGCGCGAAGAAGATTTCGGATACGCCGCGCCTACCGCCGTCGCGCCGAAGCTGGATCACGACGGGGATGACCATGTGCAGGTATGACAGCAAATCGGCCTTGCTGAAGGAGCCTGCCATACCGCCCTGCATGATCATCATCACCAACTGCTCATAGGCCCCCTGGGGGGTATCGGCATGAACTGTCGACATCGAGCCAGGGTGGCCGGTGTTGATGGCGCGCAAGAAGGTGAACGCCTCCGCACCACGAATTTCACCGACGAAAAGCCGGTCTGGACGCATACGCAGAGAAGATTCGAGCAGGCTTTGAATCGTGACATTGGCCGTTCCCTGGTCGCCCTTTGAGGCAATCAGGTGAACGACATTTTTTTGGGTCGGGAACAGTTCGCGAGTGTCCTCGAGCGTCAGAATCCGCTCGTGCGGATCGACAGTTTTGAGGCAAGCATTGAGGAATGTTGTTTTCCCCGTCGACGTGCCGCCACTGATCAGGATTGAAACGCGATTGCGGATGGCGGTATCCAGGAACTCATAAATCCGTTGCGCCTGAAGATGGCCGATTAAGTCATGATCGAGCTGCGAGAGCCCGCCAATCGAAACGGCAACCTTATCCAGCGAGCCATTGTCGCGGTATTCCTCTAGGGTAAAATGCTGGGTCACCTGCTTTCGGATCGAGAGCGTTCCGCCTTCCGGGGCGGCCGGCGGCAAGACGACTTGAATGCGCTCCCCGGTTGGCAGGGCCGCGCTCAACAAAGGCCTTTCACTGTTGACGAACTGGTTGGTATAGGCCGCAACCCGCTGCGCTATCTGGCTGATCGCCTCTGCCGTCATGGCCGGAGTGGAGTGAAACTCCATATGAGCTTGACCTATGCGCTCAACGAAAACCTGACCCGGCTTGTTGACAGAAATTTCAACAACGGCCGGATCATCGAGCAGGCCTCGAAGGGGCTCCAATGCCTGTTCGACAACATAGAGCAGGGTCGGCAACATCGACGTGGCTGAGGACATTATCTCCGCTCACTAACGATTTGGCGCATTGCCTCCGTTATGGGGTCCTCGTACATCGCCGCGAACGAGAGGTCCTGGCGCACATAGACGAAAACCCGCTCGCCTTGATCTATGCTGATCGTCGGCTTGAGGTTTGCATTGGCCTGGATTTCGCTCGAGATGAAATCTGCCATGGTTTGAGCGACGCCATCGGCCGCCTTTTGCCTGGCGCTGCGATCGTCATCTTCGCCGTCTTCAAATTCAGGCTCTCCGCTGGAGTCAGTCAGATAGTTGATGCCGCCGCCCAGAACCGACAGCATCAATGCCGAGGTGAAGCGTTCCTTGAACTTGGTATCGACAAACCCGGTCATGCCGGCGCGGCCCAGGCTGTCCGAGCCCATAGAATTGAGCCGTACGGACACTCCATCGGAGCGGATCAGGCGGGACCAGACCACGAATACCCGACTTTGACCGCGGGTGACTTCGGACTGGTATTCGCCAATCAGGAGAGAGCCAATCGGGATCAGAATGCGGCGGCCATCGAACGAATAGACGTCTTCATTGACCACAGCCCGGATTTGCCCCGGCAGGTCGCTATTGATGGCAGTCTCGAGCAAGCCAGAAATCATCGTTCCTTCAGGCACAAGGGCGTCAATCCGCTCAAGAGTGCGCGCGTTTGCGCCACGATCCTCTTGAGAAATCGAGCTTGCGAGATACTGGCTTGCTGAATCTGTGCCCGAGACAATGGCAGGCGGCGTGGCATTGCCATCAAAGGCTGCAGGTTCGGACAGGCCCTTATCGGGCGCCGAAACATCCATCACGACAAGTCCGGACAGATAGCGTTCGGGAAATTCTTCTTCGACTACTGCGGCCGGTTCTTGCACGACCACCGTTGGCTCAACCGTTGGTGGCGGCGGAACCATGGGAGGGGGCGGGGGTACGGTAAATTCGGCTACATCCGGCTCAGGCTCGACAGCCTCAACCGGTGGAGGGGGCGGCGGTATGACGACGATATTTGGTTCGATACCCGGCTCAGGAGTGGCTTCTTCTGAATCTCGTACGAACCCAGGTGGCGAGAATGTCTCGGTATTGAAGGCTTCCTCAGATTCAAGCATGTCGCGCGGCGCGGTGTTGCCCGCTGTGAAGTTGAGGTAGAGAGCACCGATCCCCACCAGACCCAGCAGGCCGAAGCCTAATAGCTGCTTGCCCTTGGCGCCCCGGTCAGCAACGACGCTTTCGCCGCTGCCTTGGAGAGCTTGCAGTTCAGGCGCGCGTTCCATCAGTTGTTGCGCCCACTGCGCGTCGTGGCTGTGGTGTCGAGAACCGGCGCGTTGATGTAGGGATCGGGTGCGGAAATATCGGGCACACGAAGATTAAAGATGCAGGTCCATAAGTCCCCTTCGCGCAGGGTGAATTGGGCAGCCGTGCCGTCGACCACGATGTACTCCCCCTCACGCCGGAAATTCACCAGCGATTCCGTGAAGTCGAGATTGACCTTGAAGATCGCCGGCATGCGGCCGGCGAAGCGGAAAAAGGTCATCTTGCCATCGTCAAAAACTTCGACGGGTTTGAGCGCATCCTGGCCCGAGAATGAGTAATTGATATTGAGATTGGCCTTGTCGATATTGCTGATTGCAGGGTTGGCCGCGCGGATCGTGGCTTCTTCGCGAAGCGCGTCGTTGAGCGCATTTTCAGGGTAATTGAACTGGATACCGAACACGTCGCCGTTGCCGGGCGCCTGGTCGACCAGCTCTAGGAAATAGATGCGCTTATCGGTGACGATGTTCAGGTTGGTGGGCACGTCACGCGCAATCGGCTTGACGAATAGAATGTTGCCCGCAGCGGCGGGGACGATTTGCCAACTCTCCGTATCACCCAGTGACAAAGTCTGGAATTTCTCCGACTCGTCAAAAATAATCATGGTCGAAATGCCATAGGCCGCGCGGACCTTGACCACATTGTTGGCCTGGTAGGTCACATGGGTGACACGCTGATCTAGGCGGCCTGATTGCGGGGTCTGCGCGGCAAATCCCTGCGTCAGCAGGCCGGCCAGGGCGCTCAGGATGAGGATGAAACGCTTCATTGTTATTGGCTCCCGGCCGTTACGGTTTCTTGGTCGCGCTGGTACTCATAAACTTGGAATCCCAGCGGATTGTCGAAGCGCCATTCCATGCGAAGGGGGGTATCGGTGTAGCGGAAGCGAACCACGGAGATGAAATGTTTGACCGTCAGCTGGGCGGGGCCGGTTTCCGTGGTCGAGAAACGGACCAATGCCGTGGACGTATTGGGGAAGGTCACCGATTTGATTTCGACGGCCACAGTCCGATTGGTGCCATATACCTTCGTCGGACTGATCGGATTGGTACTGCTGTAAA
>Ga0070754_10000511_pt1 | contig 35916 bp, 55 predicted proteins | sample VirMetDEL_Sep_01_FD_75181 | JGI IMG/M metagenome (GOLD analysis project Ga0070754, IMG submission 75181) | Aqueous microbial communities from the Delaware River and Bay under freshwater to marine salinity gradient to study organic matter... | ecosystem: Environmental > Aquatic > Marine >...
AGCTTCTGGACCCCATAGAAGAAGTAGGGAATGTCCGAGAGCGTCAGCAGGAGTTGATACAGCAGCAGTAAGGAAATTACATCCCTCAAGATACGAAGAAGCAATCCCGTGAGTGTACCAGCTTGTGACGAACGTTGTGCCAGTGAGCCAACCGCCCAGTGCCAGGTAAGCAGTAGGGAACAGAAGAAGACCTGACCAACCAACAAAAACGAACCTATCACGCTTAAGCCAGTCATCGAGTACATCAAACCACCCCCTTGTTTGTTGTTGTGTTAGTGTGCTTGCGACCATTAGTTTTTTCCTTTTCTTTTTTTAACCAGAATAGTTGAGGGTAAGTATCCATGATAATCTCCCTCAGTTTGTAAGGTGTATTGTCGTCTATCATAGTAGATGAAAAAGGGACCCGAAGGTCCCTTAGTTGTTTTCCTAATAAATGACTCTTATTAAGATTACGAGTATCAACCAACAGCAGGTGCGGTGAGTGCAACAGGAGTTGACTCAGCAGCAGCGAGGTCAAGAGGGAAGTTGTGAGCATTACGCTCATGCATTACCTCCATGCCGAGGTTGGCACGGTTGAGGACATCAGCCCAGGTGTTCAGGACTTTGCCCTGACTATCCATGATGGACTGGTTGAAGTTGAAACCGTTGAGGTTGAATGCCATGGTGCTAACACCAAGAGCAGTGAACCAGATTCCTACAACAGGCCAAGCAGCGAGGAAGAAGTGAAGTGAACGGGAGTTGTTGAAGGATGCATATTGGAAGATTAGACGACCAAAGTATCCATGAGCAGCAACAATGTTGTAAGTCTCTTCTTCTTGACCGAACTTGTAACCATAGTTCTGGGACTCGTTCTCAGTGGTTTCACGAACTAGTGAAGATGTAACTAGTGAACCGTGCATTGCACTGAATAGTGAACCACCGAAGACACCAGCCACACCAAGCATATGGAAGGGGTGCATCAGGATGTTATGTTCTGCCTGGAAAACAAGCATGAAGTTAAAAGTACCACTAATGCCGAGAGGCATACCGTCAGAGAAAGATCCCTGACCAAAGGGGTAGACGAGGAAGACAGCAGAAGCAGCAGCAACAGGAGCGGAGTAAGCAACACAGATCCAAGGGCGCATACCCAGACGATAGGACAATTCCCACTCACGGCCCATGTAGCAGAAGATGCCGATTAGGAAGTGGAATACTACAAGTTGGTAAGGACCACCATTGTACAGCCATTCGTCAAGAGATGCAGCTTCCCAGATGGGATAGAAGTGTAGACCAATTGCATTAGAGGAAGGAACAACAGCACCAGAGATGATGTTGTTGCCATAGAGAAGGGAACCTGCAACGGGTTCGCGAATTCCATCGATGTCAACTGGTGGGGCAGCGATGAATGCGATAATGAAACAAAGTGTAGCAGCTAGTAGGGTTGGAATCATAAGAGTTCCGAACCAGCCAACATAAAGACGATTGTTGGTGGAAGTTACCCAGTCAGTGAACTGTTCCCAAGTATTCGATTGTTTTTGTGAAAGAGTTGAAGCGGACATTTGAAAAAGGGTTAAGTAAAAGTTCGGGGGAACGAACCAGTTATTAGTATTTCCGTGCCACCCTCCGGCTCGGATATTAGAGACGTGATTTAGACTCCCTAGAGGTCTCGGTTTACGGAGAGTTTACAATAGATTAAAAAACGTTACGTTTCTTAACCCATTGACTTATTTAGTATAACAGAATCCAGAGGACCTGTCAAGGGGTCTAATGGGGATAAATAGCCCAGCGTCTCAAAACGAGCGAATGAAAAAAGCACTTGTGCTTCTTAGTATGTTAGCGATGGCGGCTCCTGCACATGCCGATATTACTCATAAAATTTCTTCCTCAGTTCAACTAACAGTTGATGCATCTGCCTCACAGGCAACTCGTCTTGGTTCTACTTATTCGGTAAGTGGTAGCAATCTTACTGTCACAACACCAGGTGGACTTGGAACACTTAGTTCAGGAAGTGCCGTTGACTATACAGCAACATCTTATACAGCACCCAGCACAGGGACATACTCTTTTAGCGAATCATTCATTGAAGGAGATGCAATCCCAACAGGAACGACCGTTTCTAGCGGTGTGGTTGGAACCTTACCCGCATTTGGAAGCGTCACCACAACTGCTGGTGGCGTGGCTGGTGCTCTCGCTGGTACTATCGATAGTACTCACACTATTGGACTAACTGCTGGTGGCTCTGGTACTTCTGCTACTGGCCAATTTGTATCTGAAATTACTGTTAAATAACGTATGGTAAATGGTAATGAAACAAATTACAGTTGTGGGTGCCGTTGCTCTAATTGTATCGGCACCCCTTTCTGCGACTGCTGTTCCCGTTGTACCAAATTTCACTCAGGGTTCAATGACGAGCCACACAGAGACGACGCAGAAGATAACAGAGACAATCAACTCGATGGACTATAACACAGGGTATCAATACTCTATAACTGGTAGTGGTATCTCTGCATCTGGATCATTATCTCCTTCAACATCATCTTCTTCATCAAATATCAATGGGGTGACTTCAACATGGACTGGATTAAACACACGACCAAACTTTGTTCAGACGACACCAGGGGCTGCATTTCAGTATACAGAAACTTATATGGGTCCTGGTTTAAGCAATCAAACAATAATTCAAAGAACGACGGAAATAAAAAGCGTAACAGACACAACAAGTATATTCTCGCAATAATTACACTGTTCTTTGCAACACCTTCCCATGCTGAAACCGTTGGTGGTGTCTCTGCTACTGCTGCTCCTGTTGCTAATTCCTCAGGCAGTGTTACAAACCAGGCTATACAAGTTCTTCAGGGACCATACATTTCAAACACCTATGGTGGTGGTATTCAATGCCAAGGGCCCACTCTTAACATTACCCCATTCATAACTGGATCTGCATCTGCTCAAAAACCATACGATCCATACTATATGGATCCTGTTTATGATATGAGAGATATGGATGAAGATGGTGCTCCAGACAATCCTGGAGATATTCTTTATCGTATTCCAGTAAGAACTGGCCAAAAGGATAATTATAATCTTTCTCTTGGAGTTTCTGCTACTTGGTCAATACCACAAGATAAAAAACTACAAGACCAATGTAAAGAAGCAGCTGCTGCTAACATCGATCTGATGAAACAAACAACTGCTAATAAGAGATTAGATTTTGAAATTGCTAGACTAAAGAATTGTGGTGAGCTTATGAAGCAAGGTATCTACTTCCACCCCAAGTCACCGTATTATAAAGTGTGTGCGGATGTAGTTGTAACAAATCCTGGTGGTGTTATTCCTCCACACAGACATACTATCCCTTCGGTTTCAAAGTCTGCCGCAACACCCGAATCGCGTGTGAGCGTTCGCGCTGAAGATCTCGGCGGTCCCTTACGGACAGGACCTCAGGTGTCTTCCCCCTGATGGCAGCAATCTTTTTCATAACTTTCTTGACCGTTGGTTTGACAACCTTGAGTAGGATGTCTGCCAGCGGTTTTGCCATAAGTGCTGATGCTGTTGCCACTACAGCAATACCACCAGTGGTCATGACAGCACCAGGACTAGGAAGACCAGCAACAATCTGCTCTGGTAGAGGCACTGGTTCTGTAATCTGAATACACTGATTGCCAACTAACTGGTAGTCAGTTACCTTCTTTCTGAACCCCTCAATGTATGTTCCTACAGGTTCCTTGGCCTGCTGTGCTGGTGTGGGGCAGTCCACCTTAGCAGTAGCAGGTGGTGCTGCCTGAGGTAGTTCTACTTGTCCTGGTGGTTCTGGTTTTTCTTTTCGTCTCGTATCTACCCCAGAAGGTCTTGTAGGAACTATCTGTTCAGGTTCAAAATTAATAGGATTATAACTGGGAATGCCAGAGTCACAATACGTAACCAAACCTCTCTCGTCATCACTTCCAAGAGTTTTGGATTTGTTGTTTGCTTCATGAGCCTCAACACACCCAGGGATGTCCACGATAGGTACACCTATATTTACCGTAACTGGTGGTGCATATGGTAATGAGTATGAAGGATCATTAAAAGACCACTGAGGAATATCCAGTTCCCTAATTTTAATCTCTGGTATTTCCATTAATCATGAAAAAAGTTTAGAATAGCCGTCCAAGCAGAATGAAAAGCAACGAAGAGAAAAAATTGCTCCGTTGCTTCTTTTCTGATTTGTTTTTTATATGTGCGAGAAGTGTATGCAGTCCGAGTCATGACTATCAATTAATATTTTCATTATTTAACACTTCTCATGTAATTTTCAGAAAGGAATCGCACCGCCAGTTACATTTGGCAAAGGTGATTGTGTTGATTCTGAAACAACACCACCAGTCATTGATGGCATCTCGGGGATGGCTGAATTCACCATACCAGGAAGTGCTTCTGTAATTGTCTTGGTAATTTCCTCGGTAACTTTGGTGCGAGCATTCTCAATCATTACATCTTTGTTCATGTAAAGATAAGTTCCACCACCAATAACTCCAAGTGATACAAGACCAGATAGTAGAGCAATAGTATTAATCAACTTTTGCATCTTTCTTCTCCTCTTTTACAGTAGGTTCTTCTTTCTTTTTAGCAGGAACAACCCCAAATGTGGCTAGAGTCCCAGTAAAAACGCTGGCAATAAAAGTTGGATCGATATTCTTTTGAGGGACACCAGGAATAGTGACATAATTTAAAGTCAAAATTGCTGCAGACCAGCCCAAAATAAGAACGCGGACAAAGGTAGAAACACCTTCATCCGCCCAATCAAACTTGTTATCCTTTTTGGTATCCTCTTTTTTCTTCAGATTTGATTCTGTCATTTAAAAAGAGGTGAGGCCATGATATTTATTTAATATAACCATTCTCCTCAAGCCATTCTCTAGTCATCGGTGTTGGTTCATAGAAATCCCACATCCTACCTGTGGCACAAGCTTCTAATGCATGTGCTGTCATGCCCTCTGTGTGCCCTGCCCACATCGCTTCACGTTCCCATGGAAGTGATGATGTTGGATACGTGTCTTTTGCAATTTCAGCCCAGTATGAAGGAACATCTTCTTCGGGCATAATAATAGCAATCAAACTATTATTAATGCTGCCTGCCATACAATCTTGAGCAGCGTGCCATCCTTCATGTCTCATAACGGCCATCAGTGTAGATGGTCTGTGCATGAATGCTTTATTCAGATAGAAGTTATTAGAAACCGTATGGTAAACACCACGGTGGCCTGGTGGAAAATATTTAGAATCCGCAAGATATACTTTAATACCAACTTGATTGGATAGAATCAACATGTAGTTGAATTCTTCAGCAATAGTAGTAAACTTTTCTGGATCTTCATATTCAGAAGAAATATCCAATAAAGAAAATACTTCTTTTACACCATCAGTACATTCCTGGAGAATCATACAACCCATGGCATCCATGGTGTAATAACCCCTGGTTGGTTCAGCTAGTACTGGATTAATCCCTAATAGGCAAGTACCAATTAGGGTTGAGCTCAAGGCATTTTTCCAATTTGTAAACAGATTCTTCATGAACTTCTCTTAAATATTTTTCGAAGTGTGATTCGATATTGTCTACGTTGGTGTTGCCTTGACTTACCCAGTCATGACAGAACTCGTAAACTGCTCGACAGTGATCATTTAAATGATGACTTAAGGCACGAAATACTGCAGCCCTAAGTTGCATTCTTTCTGGAGCATATCGCCAATCCTTTGGAAATTCAGACATGGAAATAATAAAAAAGGACTATACTATGTATGATACTAAATCAGTAGTTATTGTCAACATATGATTTACATACTTTTAGATTGTTTCTACAATATTGTCGAACATATCCATGAACATCAATTTCCATCCTTTGATGTGCATGATTATGCACTGCTCCTATTAAAATGAAGATTCCTACAATCAAAAGATTAAATTGAGTGACTGGATGAAAAATAATTTTAAGCATTAAAAAGGGGGACCGAAGTCCCCCTCATTATAGCACAGATTCAGTGAATCAGAAGCTGTACTTGACGCCAAGCTTACCGCCGACGTTTAGATCATCGAACTCTTGCTGAGTGGTGATAGCAGAGAGTTCACCATAGATACCAAGTTGCTCAGTTACGGCAACACTAGCACCAACCTTACCAGAGAACTCGGTCTCAGACTCAGCACCATCAGGAGAAACGATGGTTGGGCCACCCTGAATATACCAGGCAGCAGACTCGCCTACGGGACCTTCGTAACCTACGTGCAGATCAGTTGCAGCGCCAGTGTAGTCTTCGCCAACCCAACCAGCGTTGGTCTCAACGTTGACATAGGGACCTGCAAAAGCAGCACCAGCGGACATGGAGAGAGCAGCAGTTGCTGCGAATACAGATTTGATCATTTGAAATACCTCGTTTTTTGCTTGCGGAATGATTACCCGCAGATGATGGATCGGTTCGACTCCCGATCGCTTTGTGAATTATAACACCCCTCGGGGGTGATGTCAACAGATTTGATCCGAGTAGTTGAGGGATCTCCCATCTGTTGTAATTCGTAACATTGGGTTACGACTCATTATTTAGTATAGTTTAACTTGAACATTTTGTCAAGTTCACCACACTCCAGGAATAATTTGGCCAGTGGTGGCATAGGTTCCGACAGCGATGACGAAACCAAGCATGGCGAGACGAGAATTTAGAATCTCAGCCTCAGGGGTCCATCCGAATTTCATTGTTTTTCCTCCAGTGTTTTGTTGTAAATTACTACTTTACCATTTTCGTGAGTGAAGACTAATTCATCATCATGCCCCCAACAAAGTTCTTCGTAGAGAGCATTTAATTTTTCCATGTCTTCATAAAGTTGGTTTGGATTAGGCATACTTTTCGACTAAACTTTTAATGTTCTGAGTAATTCCCATACCACCAACTTTTTCTTCTAGTTTGATACCATCAGCATCGGTGACGATAAGAACAGGAGTGGCTGTCACTCCATATTTTTTTGCCAGATCAAGATTTTCCTGTGGAATAGGAACATCACTAAAGTCTTCTAAGTCAATCTTTTCGATCATACTTGTATCAACCTTAATGGAACTGAAGTATTTGTCCACTAAGGCACATGGACCACAGGATTTTTTAGAAAAAAGATAAAACTTATTTGACATGATGGCCTTTGAGTTCGGGATTTGGTTGCGACTTAGTTAAATCGCGGCGAGATTGGTTTTTGATGATAATGAATGCATCTTTGTTAATTTTACGAGTACCAATTGGTGATTGCCACTTCTTATTATACTCTTCACCAACATCAATACCAGAGATCGAAGTTCCTCCAATCTCTACAACAATTTCATCATCACTATTCCAGTTTAAAGCTTCAATTAAATCTTGGATACGATCCATGATTCCATTATCTTCCCAGGCAAAAAACTCATCTTTGTTTTTTGTCCAATCACTTTTAGGAATATCATTAATCATAAGTTTTCTTCTTGCTCAGTGAGAATCACACAGTCGCTGGTGGGATATGCCACACAGGTCAGGACCCAACCCTCTTCAACTTGATCATCATCAAGGAAAGATTGCTCCTCATTGTCTATGGTGCCAGAGATAAGTTTCCCTGCACAAGCACTACAAGCGCCTGCTTTGCATGAAGAAGGAAGATCAACACCAGCCTCCTCAGCTGCCTCAAGAATGTACTGATCATCAGGACACTCGATTTTAGTTTCGGTGCCATCGGGAGATTGGAGAGTAATACTGTAGATAGTCATCAGTAAGTTTCGCAAAGTTTTTCAACAGAAATTGCCAGTAGAACAAAGAATGAAATACTGGTAATGGTGAAGATGGACTCGGCCATTATACAATACCAAAGAACAAATTTCCAGTCAGAGCATAAGAAATAGAACCAGCAATAATCCCAAGCATAGCCCAGCGACCATTTGCCTTCTCTGCTTTCTCGGCATATGGTTCAATACCATAGCGATCAAGATCTTCTTTAGTCATATACATGGAAGGTTCTTTGGCAAACATATTGATTTGCCCGAACTCGTTTTTTGTTACAGTCATAATGATTTGTAAAGAACTGTTACAAAGAGTATATAGCAAATCTAAAGTTTTGTCAAGAATTTTGTTCTGGTGGAAGTGTGCCATAGAACGGATCATATTCAAAGAATGGGTTCCAGTCTTCTATTTGGGACGATGAAGTTTTCCAAAAATCCCAGAGTCCATTATAACTCCCTTTATGGAATACATCAATATGAATGTCATGGATATCTGACCCAAGATCAATCTTATACAGAAACAAAGGAATAGCAAATGTATTTCCAGAGTTATAAATCAAATCATCAGCTACTGCTCTTGGTTTAACACCTTGATCCAATTTAAACTTTTCATCTCTACAATGAAGTTTTACGAGTTTCTGAGCATGGTGTCTGGTAATCAAATAGCAGGCAGTCGAAAAATCATTTACAAACCTCTTATGGAGTCGCACAGTGACTTGCTGTGGATTGATGATTGCTAATTGAATAACATCAAAGTCATATGGGAGTTTTGATTCAAATTGTTTCCATGTGAATCCCCAATGTCTAACACACTCAAGATCACAATCATCTTCCATCATGATTAGATAATCATCATCACTGGTCTCAAGCCATTGCTTTAAGGCCTTAAGATGGGAAGTTGTGCATCCAATTTCACCAGAACTCATATTCTCTGGGTAACGACCTGTGAGAATGCTACTTAGATCATCATCACGACCATCGCAAGCTGAAATTCTGGTATAGTTTTCAATACCCCAATATTCAAACTGACCCTCCATATACCTACGACGATCTTCCTTATCATCAAGGTTGATATAATAAATCTGAGGAATTCCCTTCAGTTTAAAAGTTGATTTATTCTTATCCATATCAATTAGAATCCAATTGCTTCCAGTTTTGAGGGATCAAATCTGTTAGAGATTTATCTTTATTGTTTGGACCAAACCATTTCATTGGTGCAATAACATCATCGGATCCAGATAGCCATGCACCCCACCATGAGAATGATGAGTTGGCAATGATATGTGTCTTACACATTGACATTAGGCAAAGATCAAGACGATTGTCATTGGTTTCAGAGATACAGAACCTATCATCCTCAAACAATTTTTGTTCTACACACCATTGTGGATCATCAGAGAAGACAAGAACCTGACGATCTGGTTCAAATTCATTCAAGGCCTTTTCATAATAATCCATACCCAAATTATAATGATTGCCACTGTTCTGAAGATAATCGGTTCTTCTTACATGAAGTGAGATTGGATTATCCCATTGAAAGATTTCTTGGCAGGGAGTACGAATCTCTTCTCGGAAAGTAAAGTCTTCTCTAATACTTGCTTCAATATGTTTGAAATATTTTTCGGACTGATAGAATCCCCATAAAGAAACATCATTGGGACATTGATTGAAAAGAAGTTCATCAAATTCAAATCCCCTTTCTTTTGCAAAGGGAGCATGGCCCATATCCAACATTCCAATATTGGACTTTGGTAGGTGTGGTAGTTCAAAGACTTCAAAGAGTTGATGTTCATACCACTCATTTTCAAAATTAGATTTTGGAATACCAAAATCATATCCTCTTCTAGCAGCAATGCCTCTCAATGAGGCATATTGGAACATCTGATTTCCAAGTCTACCGAGTTGTCCTAGATGATTAAACGCTAGCATTTCGATTCTTCAGGTATGGTACATTTTGATAATATGAAACTAGTTGTTCCTTTGGAGTATTTCTAAGTCTCTGCCAGAGTTGGTGATTCTCCATAAACTTTGGATTATTATAATGAGAATTATGAGTTCTGCCATGTTCAAAATGCCAGATAGGGCCATCAATTCTACCAACTCTATATCCTAAAGCATTGAATCTATAATAGAATTCACAGTCCTCAGCACCCCAGGAAATAAATTCTTCATTCCATAGACCACCTTTGATGACAGATTCTCTATTATAAAATTGAGTCCATCCAATCGTCGAAGATTCTGTCCTACACTGATCTGAAATGACATCTAAATTGTGGCCAGAGTTAATAAATTTCTCAAACACTTCCATGGGATAGTTGACTTGATATTGCCATACCCCACATCCATAAGGATACACAACATCAATCTGATCATTTACTATCGCTTCATATGCAGATAAATGTGATGAAATTGGATATACAACATCAACATCATGACTACAGACAACTTTAGTATCCGTCATAAGAATGAGATCATTTAAGATTCTAGTCTTATGAAATAGATTATCAGAACTCTCCTCAAAGACATGAGTCAGATTGTCAGTTGGAACAATCTTTTTAATTTCAGGAAGTGCTCTAAACTTAAAGGTTGAACGAGTATCAACTTCCTTTACAATTACTTTTGCTTTTGGAAAAGTTCTAAGAAGATAACTTACAGAAGTAATAATATTTTTTAGCCTGTCCTCCGATTCAATTCGACAGGGCATGATATATGTTAAGTCCATTAAACCTCCATTTCAATCCACGATTCGGGAAGAAGATCACTCATATCGTAATCATTGTATCTAGGTCCAAACCAAGGCTTGGGAGCAATGACTTTACCTCTACCATTTTGCAACCATGCACCCCACCAACTCATGGAACTATTTGCAATGATAGCACCAGAGCAAAGACTCATCATACAAAGATCATAATAAGGAACCCATGATTGAACTCTACCATCGTTAGTATCTGATGTATGTTCATACAACATATTACCTTCAGACATCAAAAATCGATCATCGGTAAAGTTTGATCTACACCATTCAAGATCATCAGAGAATACAAAAACAGAAACATCATCTGGAAATTCTTTTAGGGCCTTCTCATAATATGAGATAGGACAGACAGGATGGTTTTCTGGTTGTCTGACATAATCACCACGACGAACATGAAGAAAAATAGGATTCTCATACTGAGAAATAATTTCTTCACATGGTTTTAGAATATCTTCTTTGAATGTAAAATCTTTACGGATAATTTCTTCAGCATTTTTAAAATACTTTTCCGTCTGGAAGTAATCATGTAGATTTACATTATCTGGGCAACCATTAAAAAAGTTTTCATTGAAATGAAAACACCCAGTGGCTACATTTTGCACACCTTGTTTATATCCAAGGTTTTGTTTGGTGACGGTGCTCATTTCAAAACAGTCAAAAAGACCATAATTTGAGTCACCATAACTATCGGGTGGTGGAATTACCCAAGAATATCCATTCTGTTTTGCAATACCACGAAGGCCTGCATATTGGAACATCTGGTTGCCTAAACGACCATTAGATCCCAATCTATTATAACTAATTGTCATCAGTCTCCTGGTTCAATACGAATACTATCTTCATCAAAATGCTCGGTAGAAAACTCAAACATTTCAGTATCTTCCATGGCATACATTCTATGCCTCATTCCAGTTGGAACATGAAACTTATCACCTTTTTGTAGGATGGTGACATTGGCTAGATCAATACTATCTTTCCAACCATAGTATACCATAAGTTTTCCACTATGTACATAAAAAACTTCGTCCTTTACATTGTGATAGTGCCAGGAGCACTGTTTTCCTCTGGCAAACCAAAGGATTTTTCCACAATATAAAGAACTATTTGCCAACCATTTTTCATAGCCCCATCCCTTTGATACAAATTTAATGGGGTCTTCAGGAGAAGAAGTCATTTGCATTCATTCCTTTATCGTCAATGTAATGATCGCCAGATGGCTTACCTAGATGAAGTTCATGATACTTGCACCCCCAAGATTTTAATTGGGAGTCCGTAAAGTTGTAGAATTCTTTCTCTGCCAATTCGCGAGAGTTGTCAAATCTACCCATACCTCTAGCAGTCAAATAGACAATATAATGCCCTTCATCATATAGTTTATTTATTACCTTGATTCTATCGAATCTAGGAATAGCATGACTATATCGGCCCTCACCAGCACCAGGAAAACAGATTGTACCATCAATGTCAATGACATAACGCATCACTTGAAACACCTCCGATATGCCTCATAGAAGTCAACAGTTTCCTGAGGAACATACTGCTTCCATAGATTCAGATTGTATAAAAGATCTTGAGTATAACGATAACCGATAATCTCTTTCTCTAAGTTAGTCACAAGATCCTGTACATTACGATCTTGATAGACAGATGCTTTGTTATATACAACACTCTGAGGGAACTTAAGTTGTGCGATATAACCACCCCAAATATCATCCATACGACCAACATGAGGAAGAACAGTATAGTATGGAATCACTTCACGGGCCAAGAAAGTATTCTGACTGTTAAATGGTGAGATACAGTTAGAACCATATGGTTTCTCAACATTGAACTTGACACATGGTTTCATTGACAAACGTGCCATTGCATCAATGTCAGGATCACCATCCCATAGATCAGCCTGAATTAGAACCTTGCGTTCATCTTTTCCAACATATCTTGTATCGCGACGATGTGGAACCTGTTGAATTGGAAATCCACGGTGCCATAGTTCTGGATAGTTTGTAACAGATAGTGGATCGAATACTTCGGTTGGAGATTCATATAGATCCATCTCAATGGTCTTACCAACTAGAAGATCCTTTCCCCAATCTTCACAGGGGATATTATCATCATCTACGGTTGCAATAACATCGGCACCCTGTTCATATGCATAAACAAAACCAATATTCCTACGTTGAATGCTATTCCAACCAATAGTGTCCGATAGCTCTTTCCAACCGTGCTCCTGCATGTCTGGAGACAGGTACACACAGTTTAATTCTTTGTATAGGTGATGTGGGGTCTTTTTATCTCCAACGACCACCAGGGTCCACCCAGGCATCGCAGAGAAGTTCATGGTTGCCCGTGTGGGCTTATTGATTGTGGTTGTTACGATAAATTTTTTCATTTCAGAAACTTCTCAACAAAATGCTTAGTTGTGTAATTATTCACCGCCTTATTATAAGCGTTTTCTCTCATCTGGTCAAATTCATCATAGTTATTGACCACATGATTTAATATTTTCTTAAGATCTTCTTCGTCCTCAAAATACAGAAAATCTTTTTCTGGTTCAAAGAATTTTTCAATCGGATTCCAAGGATCCTTCTGACATAGAATCACACAACGTGCGAATGCTGCTTCAAACATTCTTGATTTAATCTGAGGGGCCCATCCTTTATCCAGTTGACTAAATGCTGCGTTCAGATCACCATAGGGAAAATTATAATATCGTTCTGCAGTTTGTGGATTAATATTACACAGACCATGAACAACAGCGACTTTGGTTGCCGCATACATCATCATCTTATCAGCATAAGAACATCTGGGAACATTTCCCATGCTGTAATGTCCAAACCTAAAATTATATCTTGTGAATACATTCTTGATATAACTTTCCCAAGGAACAGCCTTAGGCATACTACCAAAGTAAGAAACATCAATTATCTTTTCTGATGCTGGAGGAATCCAATCTTCACTGAATGGGAAGAATACAAACTCTCTATTATCAAAAAGTTCTGCAGTATATGGACAGATTGTAAGAATCTTATCTGCCACTTCATGGAGTTTTACTTTATCTCCTGGTGCAACACAAAAATTTGGTTCTTCTAGAGTGAGAACCACTTTCTCCTTATCATCATAGCGACCCGAATAAAGATCTTTATAAAAGTCGGCCATGAAGAGATAACAATCTCTTGCCACACCTTCATACTTTTCAAAGTTCAGATAATAAAGAGGATCTTCTGTGAGTCCATTTTCAGGTCTTAAAAAATTTAATACTTTCATAGTATTTCACCAATATCATTTTTATTTAACTGATATGTACCAGAGTGTTGTACAGATTTAGATGCCATCAAGATTGCTTTTTTAATTGATGATTGAACCGTTTCACCAGATGTATGAAGAACTGCAAAGGTTGCAAGGAAAACATCTCCAGCTCCAGTGACATCATAGACATCAACTTTAGGTGCAGGAAAATATGAGTTCCCCCACTTTGCACCTGCTTTCCCTAGAGTCACAATAACCTCAGAATTTTCTGACCAGGCTAATGCTCCCTCTTCTTCAAATTCATTGATCTTTAGAAATGCATTTTCATAGCAAGTAAGATCATTTTTTTTAGAATCAACAAATATCTTTCCCGTATAATTGGAGCAAATTAGATTTGCCACATCCCAAGGAATTAATCCCTTTTCATAATCAGAAAAGATGATTGCATCATAATAATTCAAACCATTTGGGATTCTTCCACACTTTTTGTAGAAGTCCGACTCTGTTAGTGGTTGACTTACTAATTTTCCAGAATCAACTCTCAAGAGTTGTTGTCCAGATCTATCATCAATATATCTTTTCTTAAGCAACTCTTCTGGATTATTTGAAATGAAATCAACTTTACATCCAAAGGCTTCAATGTTTGCTTTAACATTTGTTGCCATTCCAGGAAACACTTTGGTACAATTCCAGTCAAAAACAGGAACGGGTGCCTCAGGACTCAGCCTGCGACACTCGCCATAGTGATATTCATCTTGACATGATTCACCGATCAATAATACTCTCAACGATTTTGGTTGTAGAGTAGTCACCAATTCGGTCGAAGAATCTAACTTCTTTTGCATAATCAGAACCTACTACTTCCTTACCTTTCCAATCAGATCCAACCATCATTATATCAGGTTTTATCCGTTTTACAATATCTTGTAATTCTTCTTTGCTATCAAAAACGATAACTTCATCTATGTATCGAATTGATTCGAGGATAATTTTACGATTCAAGACTGGGTTTATTGGTCTGGAAATACCCTTCATTTCTTTGATTTTTCTGTCAGAGTCAATAGCAACAATTAACTTATCACCAAGACTTCTTGCAGTTTGAAACATTTTGATGTGTCCTGGATGAAGCAGATCAAAACATCCATTCACAAAGATAACTTTTGGTTTTAGTTTCATTTCTCAGCCATTACCATGAATGCATTGTTCAAGTCTACACCAGATACGAAAATATTTTTATATCCACGATCAAACATATAAGCCTGAATAATTTCAGGAGTGAATACATGCTTATGCTTATAATTATTCCAAGGTCTCCAATATCTTTGACTGAAGTCTGGAAGATATAAGAACAGAGTTCCACCAGTCTTTAGTCTTTCATACCAATAGTCCATGGTGGCAACCCAATCGGGAACATGTTCCAAACAATGGCTAGAAAAAATATAATCTGGACGAACACCTTCAGGAAGATTATTAGCATCCCATGGATCATCAAAGTCAATGTCGATAGGTTGGGCATTTGGGAAAGCCCATTCTTTTTTCATACAACCAATATCATATCCCAGTCCTTTACAAACATGTAGTGCAAATGGAATAGCAAATTGAGATGCATTTCCTTCAGTTTGAAACTTAGGATACCATTTTTTTTGAAATTCAATAGTTTCGATCATTGATATCTCCAGGGTAAATTAAATAGATAACGAACTTGTGACCAATCTCCCCATCTGTGCCAGAGGAACAAAGGTTTCTTTGACATAGTATCGAAGAGTTGAGGCGATTCAAGAAGATAATTGATTGCTGTTTCAATCATGAATACAGCTGATGCTCTTTCAAAAACCATGCACCAGTCAAAGAGAGAATATCCAGGAATGATTTGATTCTCAACCACTTTATATCCACCATAACTCTGAGAGTCTGCAGGAATATGTGGAAAGAATTCTAACTTTGGACGTGTACACCACAGACGATTCACGTATACAAACTCATCATCATCCTTTAATCCAAGGACATTATAGTATAGTTCTTTTTCTTTTTCAATATTTCTATTGAAATCAATATACTCTCTCCAGTCTTTCCAATCAAGGCCTAGATTATCATACTTACCTTTCATGATTGGGTGATAATCACCAAATCCTTGAAAGAAGAATAAATCGTCCTCCATTTTGGTTGGTGCCCCATGAATATATCGTTCCTTATATGGAAACTGACAGGATTCTGGGATTGGTTGTGTACTTCCATTTACTGGATTCTCATCATCACCCCAGGAAACAAACTCAAAATGCGGAATATAATCCTTTAACCATTTGAATTCATGAATGACAGGCCAATATACTTTATATCCAAGTTCATTTTGAATATAATGTGCCCCTTTTTGTAGGAAAAGAATATCCCCAAGACCACATGGTTGATAAATTAATCCTGTTTTCATTCTAACTCCTGAGGAACTTTTTCACGCCACAGCCATCTCTCATAATCTACCCATTGCCAAGGTGCATTGAATAGTTTTCCAACACATTCCTCTGTATTTTTGTAATGTCTTGGGTGACAGATAAGTGTATCTGCTTTGATATTAAGAGTGTCTACAATATAATTTAGGCAGGTATCTACAATGTGAATTTGCTCTGCATTTTCAAGAATCCAACACCAATCAAATACGCTTGGAGTTAGATCTGTATCCATCCAAATGACTTTCCCATCATAATCTTCTGGAATACTTAACTCAACACCTTCATGTGGTTTACGAAAACTGTACCACTTGTTTGCAAAAATAAATGGTTCACCATCTTTGATACCCAACCTTTCTTTTAGTTGATTCTCTCTTTCATGATCACGTTTATATGTAAAATAATCTCTCCAATCATACCAACCAACACCAGAAGAAGCATACTTTGATGTCATGATGTCAGCAGAACCATTTGGTTTTGGTTGATTGGAACAATCATATAACATGACATTTTCTGTGGGAAGATCGATGTTAGGCCCACATACAACTTCATTGGTGATTAATTGATTGACTCCAGAATTCCACATTTCATGTGTGACTGGATGATATACATTGTAACTTTTAGAAAGATCTTTACAAAGTTTCTGAATAAAAAAGATGTCCCCCAGCCCACCTTGCTGGAGAACAATTACATTTGCTTTCATAGTTGAGCAATTTCTACAATTTGTTCTTCCGTAGTACCAATTGGGAATGCTAGGAGATATCCTTGATCAGCAAGATGTTCAATGAGAACATGAGTATCACCAATAATCTCTTCTACAAAATCATACCCATCGGCACCATACAGTTTCCTTTGGGCCCAGTTACCTGCTGTGAATTCGCGATCAACATAGATTCTTAGGTCATCCATAAAGATCACATCTTTAGATAGATCTCTGTTTTCCTTCATGATACGGAGTTCTTTCTCCATAGGAAGACGCTTATCAATGTCTGGTTCTTCACCATATCCTGCAGGGCCATAATCAGCACCAGGAAAATGTGCATCTAACCAAAAGAGGGTGGGAGAATCATCCAGGTCACTCAGAACCTCTGCAAAACGATCCTCTGTATATCCCTTATACAGATGAACGTAATCGAGTCCATCATATTTTTTTTCTAGATTCTCGTAGAGTTCATCATCTAGCTCTACACCATATGAATTATCTACCATTTCGGTGAGTAGAATTTTATCCATACTAGAACCGTCACCAGTTCCACTCTCAACAAAGTTTTTGATATTAAATGCCTCAAGCATTTGTTTTAGTTTGACTGGATGATTAATTTGTCCCATGATTAGCAAAAATAAGTAAGGTAGATAAAGTCTTCTAGGACTTCCATTTTTTTAGCAATCTCTAGATTATCTTTGATTGCTTCCATTTTACTGTGATAGAGTTCGTCTGAAATATAGAACTCATCAGTAAGATCAATTATACCATCTTTATTGAAATATTTTCCAATATCAGGAGCTCCAAGATAAACTGGAATAGTTCCTGTGGCAAAACAATCTAGAAGTTTTTCAGTGAAATAGGTTTCATATTGTCCATTCTCAATCGCAACTGAGAACATGTAGTCACATAGTCCTTCTTCTTTGTGAAGGATTTCGTTGAATCCCCGACCATAAAGATCAACCTGATCTTTTAGCCTTTCAACCCATTCAAGACGAGTTGCATGTCCTTTGCACATTCTTTTATTAGATGCGATCATAGAAATCATTTTTGATTTCTCATGAATCTTGGGTTCTTTAATCCAGAAACCCTGTGCGGGACACCACTTGAACTTTGGATCAATTGCAAGCAACTCTTGATTGTGAGTAAAGATTGCATCAAATGTATCCAGATATTGTTTTGGATTGATCTTTACTGCATCCACAATTTGTGGTGTAATATATCGTGACTCTAGGAGCCAAGCGTACTTTGGTCCTGGTTTTGGATCTATCCATGCCCAAGGGAGAGTGCTATCAATATAAAATGTAGCCTCTCCACCATCCTTTACCCATTCAACATATTTCGATTCTTTACCATGAACAGAATATCCTTTATTACCATTTGTTAAATGGGTAAAAGTATCTCCTACAAGATTAAACTTTACGCGCTGCATTAATTTGCTCCTCAATCCACTCATATGTCTTACGGATGCCATCTTCTAGAGTCTGAGAGTAATCCCAATCAAGTTTTTCACGAATCAGATCGTTATTGGAATTACGACCACGTACACCCTGAGGAGCATCGAGTTTGTAAATCTTCTGAACGACCTTACCAGAAACCTTGGCCGCAGTCTCAACCAGTTGATTGATAGTCACCATTTCTTCTGAGCCAATGTTCACTGGTCCCATAAAGTCTGAGTCCATCAATCTTCGAGTTGCTTCAATGCATTCGTCAATGTACAAGAAGGAACGAGTCTGTAGACCATCTCCCCACACTTCGATAGCTCCACCTGTCTCTGGTAGGTAAGCAACCTTACGGCTGATTGCAGCTGGCGCTTTCTCTCTTCCACCGTCCCAGGTCCCTTCAGGGCCAAAGATATTGTGATAGCGAGCAATCCGAACAGGAATGCCGTGGTTGCGATTGTAGGCAAGATAGAGACGCTCACTGAAAAGTTTCTCCCATCCATACTCAGAGTCGGGGTTTGCTGGATATGCTGAATCTTCACGGCAATCGGGATTATCGGGGTCTAGTTGATTGTGTTCTGGATACATGCAAGCAGAACCAGAATAGAAGATCTTGGTAGGTTGATCTAGAGCAGGACGAACACACTCATGATTTGCAGGTTCCCCATCGAAAGTTTCATTGAGCTTACGAACTTCCTCAAGAACATTCAAATTGATGCTACATGAGTTGTGCATGATGTCTGCATCGTTCTCTCCAGTGAAAACAAAACCTGCACCGCCCATATCAGCAGCAAACTGATAGATCTCATCAAAAGGACGAATAGCACGATATGGAACAGAGTTATAAAAATTTCCCAACTTACCCTTGAACTGGATGACACGACGCACAAAATTTGCATCACGAAGATCACCCTGCACAAACTCATCAGCAGATGAATCAGAGAACTCAGGATATTTAAGATCTACACCACGAACCCAATATCCTTCGGACTTGAGTCGTTTGACCATGTGACTACCAATAAATCCACCTGCACCAAGAACCAGTGCAGTTTTTGTATTCTCAAACATTTCTTTCTTTATATTCCTTCCTATGTATAATACTAAAAAAGACCCTTGTTGTCAAGGGTCTTTTTGGGTTCAGGCTCGCCAGTTGGCATATTTAATGACCCTTACCAACGGGGTCAGTTTTTCCAAAGAAAACTAAAAGGACATTTAGATTCTTTTTCTTGTTGGCCAAACATAAAGTCCTTAGACATAATTGGACTCAATCTCTTTAAGTTAATATTTCTATGAATTTTTAATTTGACATCTTTTGGTGGTTCTTTTTTTATCAATCGAAACTTGTCATCCATATTATTTGAGTAAAAACAAATTTCATATATTGGATCACCTCTTTTGATGATTACAGATTTGCTAGTGTCATAAACATCATATGCAAATGAAATTGTTCTTGGCCAAGAAGAAAGGTTGAACCAACCATTAACTATGGTTATGTTATTTTTTGCCGATGCATTTGGATATGCTCTTTGTTCAATCCAAATGTTTTTTTCTTTAGTCCAAAAAAGAAAATGAGGTGCTGTCAATTGCATCACTAACTTTTCTGGATCTGTTAGATACCATTTAGGACTTTCAAACGTTGGTCCAGTCAATACATTATAAGTATCTCCACTTATGTGAGGACTATTGACAAAGATTTCTCCAGTTTCTTCAAATTTGCTAAAGTCAAAATCAAATCTGATATCAATAGGACTGCGAACTATAAAAGTTCTTTTTGCTTTGTGTGACCAAGCGGGACATTCGTAATAGGATACTCTTTTATCGGCACTAAAAATTGCAGATTCAATAGGAAAAGAAAATCTATCATCAGCCAAAACAGATTTTTCTGGTTCAAGCAGTTCATCATCTGTACCAAATCCAGACTCTGTTGGATAATAATAGATTGTTTTCATGATCAGAAATTAAACAGTGTAGAGATATTGAAAGAAATTGTACATCTTTCTTTCTTTGAAGGAATTACATAGTGAAGTAGATTTGCTGGAAAAATTATTACTGTTCCCTCTTTCATTTCTTTGGTATCAATTTCCTTGTGCAAATAAAACATTTGCGATAGGTCAGTAAACATGGTATTGTTCACTTCGTTAATATCCAATAGATATGCGGCAGAAAATGTTGTAGAAGTATTTTGATGAGTATGTGCTTCTTGATATCCACCCTCTGGATAATAATTCCACCAAATATCTTCAAGATGGCTTTCGTAAGGTGGTATTGCTAATTCAACCTCCGAAAACATTTCATCCAAAGGTTTCCATACAATAGAATCTAGAATCCAATCTTCTCTTATAAAATCATTTGAATATTTAATGGAAGTATAAACATAACTCTTCCAATGTATTGTGTAGTCTTCTTTATTTTCATTATAAAGATCTTTGATTTGCGGAAGAAGATAATCTTTAATTTCTTTGTGGTTTGGAACCTCAGTCCAGAAAATAAAAGGAGCGTTAAATTTTTTATGCATAATTGTATTATTGGGTCAATGACTCCACCAGGGCTAGTTTATCGACATACCGAGTCTTTTTGATAACAAGGTACACCTTCTGGATCAAGCCATTTAGTGTATTCAAAATCTTCCATTGCAGTCATGAGTTGCATTTGATTATCACAGAGATACATATCACTATAACGTTTAGTCCAACTATCTGCTTTTTGAATGCGGTAGTCAGGGAACCCATTTTCTAGGGTTCCACATTCAACATAACGATAAGGAAAATGTTCTAGAAGAACCTTCATGCAACCTCCACAGATTCAAGATCAGCATAAATTTGTTCCATCAGAATTTCATAATCATCAAGTGGATCACCAGAAAAAACAATTCCTTCATTTTCATAGAAGCGACGAACTTTTTTGAAAAGTTTTGGATTTTTTACGTCCAAGAGAAAATCACCGTTAGAAGCACCACGAAGAATTTGAATGTCTTTCTTGAACTTAGAAGTCAGTGTCATGTGTCTGATTGATTACCTAGTCATTATAAGGGGTTCAATGGGGGTTTGTCAATCCTTTTCGTACTCGTCAGTCATTTTTTTATGGAGACTTTCAAAGTCACTGGTCAGATCTTCAAGGCGTTTGGCCCATGTATCTCCACCATCTGAACCACGTCGTGGATTGATGCACTGGTGACTTCCCAGTTTATTACACACAAGACCAGCAAGGTCTAACTCATTGCCCTTTTTACCAGTGCCAGACCAGTAGTGTTGGCCATTAATCCAAATAGCACCACACTTAGGGCATTCCGCTCTGCTCATAGACAGATCGGACATTTCTTTTTTATCCATTTTCGTTTGAAGTTAGTTTTCCCAGTCACGAGGTGGAAGGTTAAGTTGCTTCTCTAATTTCTTTTTGAAAAACCACATCTTAACTTTAATTACTAGATACCTCAATTGAAGATCTAGATAAAAGATAAGTTTTGATGTTTCCTCAGTACCAGCAATCGCAACTAGGACCACCAACGTAAGAACAAGTAGGTAAAAAATGTTCATAAGGCTATTTAACCTCTTCCATTTTTACAAACTTTTCCCTCAAGTCATAATAAAGTTTAAAGTTTTCTGTGGTGACATAATAACCAGTGATAGCAGAGCTATTACAGGTGTATCCATAACCCCTTACTTTTTCACATTGACCATCGATATTAAAGCATTTGCTGGTGTGAAGATAGTCGTGATAGCGTTGGTCCAGGTTGATCATCGGATTTCAAAATCGAGTTTGCGAACTTTGCGTTTCCGCCTGTTCTCTTGGTATTCTAGGTCCTGATTGCTGAGTGTGCCACCCTTCTTTAGATTGTTGTTAGAGTTTAATAAAACAACATCACTTAGATCCAAGGCCGAAACCTTGTCCTCCAAGACTGTCATCATGTTCGGGCACCCGCAACACTGACTCTTGCTTGTCGATATCAATTCTTTGCTGCAAATTTTGCATCTGACAGATAACATAATCCAACTTCCTTTTTATATCATCCAATTCCTCATGAACATCTTGATGATGGAATCGTAATGGTTTCTGTATTAATTTTTTGAGAGTCTTCTTTTTCATTCCAGTGTCTGACTACTCCTGAAATAATAAAACAATTTGTGATTAAGTAAGAAGCAAATATAATCGTGCGGACAATTGCAACAACATCAGCTTCGTAATCGTTTTTACCAGTTTTTTCTCCTAGTGCCTTTGCCCAAAGCCTCCAAATAGATTTTCTTTTCTTCATTTATATATGAACTTTTTTAAGCCAACTAACGGACTTGAACCGTTGACCTGAGCTTTACAAAAACCCTGCTCTATCCAGCTGAGCTAAGTTGGCATACTCCTCCACCAAGACTCGAACTTGGAACCCCAGAGTTAACAGCTCCGTGCTCTGCCAATTGAGCTATAGAGGAATAAAATCCCCGAAGGGAAAGCGGAGTATCGGAATCGAACCGACGACATCTAACTTGGAAGGATAGCGTTCTACCGCTGAACTAACTCCGCGAGGCAGGCAAGGAGGGACTCGAACCCCCGACCAACGCATTAGAAGTGCGTGGCTCTAATCCAACTGAGCTACTTGCCCTTGCGTTTTTCTTCGAAGTATATAGTATAATACTTCTTCTTCATTTTGTCAATGATTTCCATGTCTTCTTCGAAACCCATGTACTTGAGAAGTTGGTATGACCCCTCAAGTTCACTTATCAATCTTAACAGATTAGTTGGTTCTCTGTCAAGGCCTCCAAAATCATATTTACTTAAATCACCCATCGATTGGAATTAATGAGAACATACCATTTAGATCCTCTTTCTTATTTGGATCATTCAAATGAATATCAAATCCTAAAGTGATTCTTGGCGTATCAAAATCTTCATCAACAACAACTTCATGTTCCCTATATCCAGGGCCTATGTAAATGTTACCGACTTGATTATCAATTTCATAATCAGTAAAAACTGTCCTTGATTTCTTTGGATCTATACTTATATATCCATGATAGTCCCACTCATGATTGTGCCATTGTAAAACTTGTTCTGGATAATGATAATTGATCCAACACTGCATCCATTTTGATTGATCACTTGGAATATATTCATTGATTAAATTTTTAAGTTCAATGAATAACTTATGTGATAATTGTGATGGTGCAGTTAAAGTGAAAAAATTATACTTATAATAGGACCATGTAGAATCTTCACCATTCATTACTTCCTGATGAAGATTATGAGCTTGATCTATCAATTTTATAAATTCATTTTGATTATGAATTATCAATTCAGATTTATGTATCCTATAATCCATAAAATTATTCAAAGGGAATATCGTATTTTATTTCAACAACAAATTTATCGATATCTGTTTGATCTGAAATATGAATAAATGGATTATGTCTATAAGTGGCATTAGAATCACATCTAATGATTGTATTTGGAATTGGCAATACAGATTCTATTTCATTTTCACCAGTAAGAAATTGAACTTCACCTCTTCTTTCAATATCATAATCTAAATTAGTGAAGTAAAGAAATGTTGTTCCTTCTTTTTGATCACTATGAAATGATTCAAAATCCCAATTTTGAAGACATCTTACCACTGTTTTATATGGAATGGCATCTTTATATGATGGAAAATGTTTTCCAATATTTTTGACCATCAAATTATATAAAGTTTTTTCGCGAGGAAGAAAATCATCTGGATTTGGAATATGTACTTCAATCTCTACATTATCATCCTCATTTTCATATAGATAGGTTTGTTCCATTTCCAGATCAATAGATCCATCTTCTGCAGGATATAGAGCTTCTATTAAAGACTCTCTAGATGCAGAGGATCCCTCAAAAATAAAGAGGTCAATCAACATTTCAGTGCTGATTTCTATTTCCTCACCATTCAAGTATTTTTTTAAGGCTTCTGGAAAAAATCTAGTTGGGCCAATTTTAAAAATTGTAGATGTTGGCACAACTTTATTGGGATCGATATCATCACAATCATTGTCTAGAGGAATCTCTGGATCATAAACTTTTTGATTGATTTCTTTTTGCGCCTCAGCATCAAGAAAATCTTTTTTTATTTCGTATACCATTTTTGTTATGCAAAAGTTAATTTTTTAACATAATCATATGCATATAGTTCACGATGACCTTTGATTCCCCACCCTAACCAATAATAAGCAGGAACCATATACTGAGAAACTGTACGGCCTGGACCTTCAAACTCTGGAAGGTAACGTTGGAAGACATTCTCGTTGATCATATATGCAGTCTGACCCTCAAGTGTAGAAGGATCATATCCATACTTGGCAGAAAACTTACCAAGTCCATCATAGCGTCCAATAGAGGTCCACTGAATAAGACCATAACCACCAGAATGACACTGGTTATAATTTACCCGAGCACCACCTTCACAAATGTTGGGATGGAAATTGCTTTCAGATTTAATGTTACCAAGAATCGTTGCAAGAGCATTACGATCAGTGATTCTTGTTTTCTTTTGAAGTTCTCCAAGAACGTATTTTTCGTTCTCATTACAGGTTGGACAAGTCCATACCTTTTTCACAACTTCAAGTTTAACTGCCTTCTCCTCGTTGACAGTCACATCAACCTCTGGAGGATTATTGATCTTATCGATTGAAGGATATGCACAAGCGGCAGGAATTGAAATTAAAAGTGAAAGAGGTAGTAGTTTTTTGATCATTAAATTAATTGAATTCGGCATCCACCTCTGTGGGTGGCTCAAAGTAGTCTTTTCGGTAGTACCTTCCGAGGATGTTGCTATTATAGTAGGCAGGGGTGCCATCCGTCAAGGCCTCGGTCAGTACATTATTTAGAAAGAGTTGACGTGTCTCTTCATAGTTTACACGCCCTGGGGTTTTATGGAGTGAAAGTATTTCTCTTCTAAAATTATCCCGTCCATATCTTTTAATATCGTCTTTAAGCTCTGGACAAGAACCATAGTAGTTTCTCCAGTTACTTTCAGACGTAACTCTTCTCCGCTTTTTAGTCTGATCAGAAACTCTAGGCTTTCGTTTTTGCCAGAAATACTTTCTTCCGATGTAAGAACGGTTGGTGGTGCTACAGGTAATCTTGTAAACAAAGCCATAGTTGTCCCCAATAAGGCTCCCGTCAAAATCGGTGCCCATATATTGCCAGGGATTTGAATATTCTTTATTTTTTGCCACATAATCATGACGAAACTAAAAATATTTAGTTAGTCTGGATAACCATCATCGTCATCAAAGACTTCATCATAGTCTCCCATGACAGCTGAATTAAATCTGTCAGGAGTTGTATATGATTCTGGATCCGAATAAACTTCGGATTCTAACTCCTCTACAATTTCTTTGAGGGCCATTACTAATACTTTAAGTTTAGCTCTGTTCATTTCTCTTTACCTCTAACAAGGCAATTGTACATAAAAAAAGGGGACCTGTCAAGGCCCCCTTCGGATTGATTAAAAATTAGACTCCACCGTGTCTTGCTGGATCAAACTGACTTAAACCATAAGTGGCAGTATCAAGTGAACTAAATCCACCGCCGCCACGACCTCCACGACCACTACTACGACCACCACGTCCACCTTTACTCGTATTTCTCAGGAGCTGCTGACGATACCGCATATCTGCACGGGTGCCACTATCCATTCTACCCTGAGATCCAGGTTTGGTACTGCCGCCTGGGTCAGGTTGCATACCAGGGTTTGCTGCCTTGACTCTGCTACCGTGAGTGTATTCAGCACCACTCATGGTTCCAGTGCCAGAAACCATACTACCTCCAGGAGAACGTGAGTTCGCATATTGTGTGGAAGTTTGACCATGCCTACCAGCATAACGCTGTCGCCCTTGCTCATAAATGTCGTATGCTTGTTCCGAAAACTGTCTAAATGTTTTCATTGTAATTAAACCCCACCAAGTCTTGCTGGATCAAACGAGCCAATACCATAAGGTCCTGGCGTTGCGGTGTCAAGTGAACTAAATCCACCCCCACCACGACCACTACGGCCACCTCTACTTTGATTTCTCAGTGCCTTACGACTCAATTTCTTAATCTGTTTAGGGGTAAGAACTTCCCCTTCACCACTTGGGCCAGCATCGGGAACCCAGTTACTAGGAGGAGTATAGTTGCTTCCAAAAGACTTAATGTTGGCCTTCACACGCTGAGTATGTTGTTTGTTACTAGTACGACGTGAATCTTCTTCGATATCGTATGCTTGTTCGGAAAACTGTCTAAACGTTTTCATTGTAATCAGACTCCTTTTAGACCACCATATTTGTACTGTGGGTTTCCTTGCTGATAACGCTTCCAAGCTTCATTGTTTAGTTTCTTGTCAAGATCAGTAACTGTGTAAACTTTCTTCGCCTCCATAGCGAGAAGTTCAATATTCTCATCATCCATCTCGGAGATGATGTAGTTTGCTTCGTCAATGGACTGAGCTTCACCGTTCCAAATAAGGAACTCAACCATTGCAGACTCCAAATAGACCTGCTCAAGGATGCTGTTGATGAATTGATCACTCATACCCTCAATCATGCTTAGAGCGCCGTCTAGGGTATCTGCATACCCCTCAGTGAAGAGGTGGTTGACCACTAGGTCTAGTTCGTTAGACTCCTTCTTTGTCTTCGGTGCAAGGTAATCTTGGATTTCTTTATATCCAGACTGTCCTGGTTTAACTTTCTTAGCAAGTTCTGGGAAATTCTTTGCCCATTTTTGCATTTTAGTTAATCCAGAAGAATCAGATTGCTTCGTAGGAGTTGATGTAGATCCACCACCAGAGCCAACCACAGGTATTCTAACTGGTCCAGTTGATCCACCACCGCTACGAGGAGCAGGAGCAGTTGATCCACCACCGCTACGAGGAGCAGTTGATCCACCACCGCCACCGCCGCTGGAAGGAGCAGGAGCTCTTTCATCACCAGCTCTTGGTCTGATAGGAGCACCACCTGGTGATGCTGGGCCTTTTGGAGCAGGAGCTCTTTCATCACCAGCTCTTGGTCTGATAGGAGCTCCGCCTCCTGTTGAGGGTTCTTTTTTCGGCGTTGGAGAAGGTGTTCCAGGTTGGCCATACTTAGGATTGTTATACTGACCTTCTTGGGGTGGAATGTTTGCCAGTCCAGTTCCAGTCCTACTTGGCCGTGTAGGAGAAGGTGTTGGTCTACCAGAACCTTGTCCAGGGCCTTGTCTACCAGAACCTCCTTTTTTATCACTGCCGCTACTAGTAGCAGTTGATCCACCACCGCCACTACGATTCTGAAGATCTCGAACTGCCTGTCTACCTACAATACCCCCTGCGACGGAAGTTACTGGCCCTGCGACAGCACCCAAAGTACTTCCAACAGCACCACCAACAGCGCGGGGTACTTCTCTTTTTGTAGTTGCTACGACGTTTGATACTATTTCCTTACCTTTTTGTACTCCACGATTAAGAGTTCTTCTACCTTTGTCAATCAAACCCTTCAAAAATTCCTGTAGGTCCTCTTCATTGAGTCTGCTGGCAAGCCTGTTGACAATCTCTGGAGACTCATTCTTCATTCTGGTTGCCATGGCACCAGGAATATATCTCAGATGAGTTTCATATAGACCTGTGGACTCATTGACGTTCTTAAGAACTTCTTCGGAATCAAGAGCCTGTTCAAAGACATCAAGAATTTTTCCGATTGAAGATCTCTCGAAAAATTCTTTAACGTCAGACTCAACATAACCATTCTCAATCATGTGTACACCAACACAGTTGATAATGCTTTCTGCAATCTGCTTTAATTCTTCAGTTTGCTGTCTATTGGCGTAGACATTACCATAAGACTCAACAAGTCCTTTTAATTGATTAGAGGGCTGCATTTTTTTAAACAACTTTTTCCTGTTTTTATTTATAAAAAAAAGAGGGGCACTATCACCCCTCTTTCTTAGATATAATGGGAGTCAATGGATCAATGCGATCCATCTCCTTCCATATTTGTTCAAAGTTTGAATCCCGAGAAGGTGTCTTTTTTGACATCTTGCTTAATTCCACCGACGACATAACTTTCTACCTCAGTTTCTTGTGGGGCAACTTGTAGTCCTTTAGAAGAAATCCAGTGTTCAGTCCAGGGAAGAGGATTGTTTTTAGCCGATACATCAAAGATTGGTTTGATACCAATAGCTTTCATGCGGCGATTCGCAATCCATTCCACATATTTTTGTAATAGTTTATCATTTAAACCAATCATAGATCCATCCTTGAACAGATATTCTGCCCAAAGTTTTTCCTGATTGACTGCATTTTCAAAAGTTTTAATAACCCAAGATTCTTCTTCCCTTGCAATACGCTTCATTTCAGGGTCGTCACCCTCAGCCCACTTTTTAAGAATGTTCTGGGTGATTACCAAGTGCTGATTTTCGTCCCTGGCGATAAGGCTAATGATTTTAGCCGATCCTTCCATAAGCTTAAGTTCGCCAAATGCGAATGAGCACGCGAAGGAGACATAGAATCTAATTCCTTCCAGGATGTTGACGTTAGCGACTGCTCGGTAAAGTTTTCTTTTGAGTTCATAGAGTGTGTTTGCGGCTGCAGGTACTCCATCTAAGACATGTTGCCATTCATTTCCTGAAGCATATGTTGCTGCAGAAGAAATAAAATCATCATATGATTCGGTCACTGACGCTGCTCGCTCAAGAATTCTAGGTTCTTTTACGATAGTGTCAAATACGTCTGATGGATTCGCGTATACATTTTTAATAATGTATGTATAACTACGGGAATGGATCATCTCCATAAATTCCCATACTTTCATACAGGCTTCCAGTTCAGGAAGAGAACAATATGGAGCAAATGCCATACCAGGACCCCTTCCTTGAACAGAGTCTAGCATAACCTGATACTTTAGATTAGAAGTAAAGATATGTTTCTGCTCAGGGCGAAGAGTCTGATAGTCAGCCCTATCCTTTTGCAAAGAAACTTCTTCGGGACGCCAGAAATATCCAAGTTGCTGAGTTGTTAGTTTATCAAAAATTGGATACTTGTAAGAGTCATACCTCTGGACACCCAGAGGTTTCCCAAAAAACATTGGTTGTTTAGTTGTATCGACAGACTCAGAGTTGAAAACTGTAAAGGATTCAACCCGAGATACTTCTGTATTTTCAGAGTTTGTCTTAAATCTTACAAGACTCACAATCGTCCTCCTCTGCTGCTTCTAGTTGAGTTAGTAGTTCTTTTAAATCCGATGAATCATTCACTTCATCAGATTTTAGGTCATTAGTATTCTGATAATAACTCGTCTTCCAACCATACTTGTAAGTGGTAAGAAGATCTTGAGCCATGACAGAAACAGGAACCTCATTATCTGGGTAATGCTCTGGATTGTAACTCCAGTTTCCACTGATCGCCTGATCAAAGAATTTTTGCATCACAGCAACTATTTTAACATATCCATCGTTATTTGGCATGTCCCATAGAAGAGTATAATGACTCTTAAGTGAATTATATTGAGGAACAATTTGCTTAAGAGGCCCTTTCTTGGACTTTTTAATGGACAGGTATCCGCGAGGTGGTTCAATTCCGTTGGTTGCGTTTGACACAACGGAACTGCTCTCCGAAGGCATTTGTGCGGACAGTGTGCTGTGTCGGAGACCATATTCCACGATAGATGCTCTAAGAGTCTCCCAATCATGCTGATATCCTACTGAAGTAATTTGGTCAACATCACTCTTGTATGTATCAATGGGAAGAATTCCATCTGCATATTTGGTACGTGAGAAATATTCACATGCACCCTTCTCTTTTGCAATCTGATTTGATGCTTTTAGAAGATAATATTGAAAGGATTCTGAGAGTGTATGAACGGCGTCCCATGCCTCCTGTGAGTCATATTTAAACCCAAGTTTAGCAAGATAGTGTGCAAGACCAATAAAACCGACTCCAAGGGATCTACGTGCCTTTGTGGCTACTTCAGCAGCAATGATTGGATACTTCTGATAATCAATCAATTCTTCCAGGCCACGAACAGAAAGATCACAAATCTCTTCAAGTTCTTCATCTGATTTGATCTTACCAACGTTAACTGCAGAGAGAATACAGAGTGCAATCTCACCCTCACCATCGATATGCTGAAGAGGATCTGTAGGTAGAGTAATTTCTTGACACAGGTTACTCATATTCACCTTGTCCTTGAAGGAAGAATGACTGTTGCAATGGTCAATATTCATAATGTAAATACGACCAGTCTCTGCACGCTCCTTCAGTAGATCTAGAATTAGTTCCTGTGCCCCGACAGTCTTTCTTGGAACAGCATCATTGAGTTCATGCATCCGATATAGAGTGTCAAAGTCATCAGTACCAAAAGCATCATACAAACCTGGTACGTCATGCGGTGAGAAGAGGCTAATCTCCCCATCTGCAATGAAACGTTCGTAGAAAAGTTTTGAAATTTGGATTGAGTAGTCGAGTTTTCTGACACGATTATCTTCCGTACCTTTGTTGTTCTTTAAGACTAGAATGTCTTCGATTTCTTGGTGCCAGATTGGGAAGTGTACTGTCGCTGATCCACCTCGGATGCCATTCTGTGTACAACATCTGACAGTTGACTCAAACTTTTTGAGGAACGGTACAACACCCGTGTGCTGAACTTCTCCACCTCTGATTTTACTGTTGATGCCACGGATTCGACCTGCGTTGATGCCGATTCCTGCGCGTTGTGCAACATAGCGGCCAATAGCCATATCACTGCTAAAGATGCTATCGAGGGTGTCATCAACATCAACAAGAACACAGCTCGCAAACTGTCGAAGTGGAGTTCGCACTCCCGCCATGATAGGTGTGGGAATGTTGATTCTGTGTTTGGAGATTGCGTCATAGTACCTCTTGACGTAAGAGAGCCGTGTCTCTTTTGGATAGTCGCGGAAAATAGTAAGAGCAATCATGATATACATGAACTGTGGAGTTTCATACACTCCACCACTACTTCTGTCTTGCACAAGGTACTTATCGACTACCTGACGAAGACCAGCGTAGGTAAACAAAAAGTCACGATTGTGATCAATAAAGGAGTTAACCTTTTCAATTTCTTCCTTGGAATATTTATTGTAAATATCCGAATCATACACTTGTTTAGAAACACACGTATGCACATGAGTTTCCAGATGAGGAAGTTCTCTCATCTTTCCATAGAGACTTTTTCTCAAGGAAAAGAGAAGAAGACGTGCTGCAACAAATTGATAGTTGGGATGATCAAGATCGATCAGGTCACTTGCACTCCTGATCAGGATTTCTTGAATCTCTCCAGTAGTAATTCCATCATAAAACTGAATGCCCGACTTCATCTCAACTTGACTCGCAGAGACTCCTGCAAGACCCTGACATGCCTCTTCAACCATCAGATGCATCTTCTCTAAGTCAAGCGGTTCAATTCTTCCATCTCTCTTTTTTACCTTAGTGCCGTTGCTCATATTTTCTTCCAGGTGGTAAATTTAAGTTTTGCTTCTAAACCAGAATATATGTTTGATTCTATCACAGATTGAACATCAAGTCCAGACAGAACCATATCATTAATGTCCTTTTCATTTATTGTTGACGGCCAGATGACAACTTTTTGTCCCATTTCGATAGTGCGGGAAATTCTTGATAGGATTTCTCGATTGCGCGGTTCGTTATCATATATCCAGATAGGATCGCCAATCCCCCAACGATCAACATTAGCATCAGCTCCGCACATAGCAATCGAATTGCGAATGAATGTGCTGTCAAATGGTCCTTCTGTAACATAGACTGGAGCATCTTTTCTGATGTTATCAAGTCCGTAGATTTTTGGTGCGTCATCATTAAACATCACAGTGATATATTTAACAGACTTTGGATTTCCAAAATCCAAACTCCTTCCTTGAATACCTATTAAGTTCTGATTGTAAAACAAAGGAATAATAATTCTTGGTTCATCATATTTTGTATCATCAAAAGTTGGTTTAATAGAGTTTATCCACTCTTTAAACTTCTCTGCAAAATAAAATTTATTTGGATCAAGTTGTCTTCCAGAAAGATAATCACTGGAAGCAGGATCTTCAGTTGCTTTGGGAAGATTTACTTTTTGATTAAACTTAGGAGTTTCAAAGTTAAATACTGGTTCTTCAACTACAGTTCCTCTACCAGTTTTACCATCTTTAAATCTCTCAAACACATATTGCTTGTGAATAGTGGGGTCAAGTTGCTTCAAGAAGTTACTAAACGTCATCGATGAACCGCAGTTATGACACTTAAAGTTCACGTCTGCCTTCACAGAATACAAATATCCTCTGGTTTTCGATTTGTTCTTTTGAGAGTCTCCACAAATCGGACACCGAAAATTATATAAATCTGGTTTTACTCTTTTAAATTTCTGCAGTCTTGGGGACAGTAAATTAATAAACTTTGAATCAACGTGATTCATTCACAAATGCAACCGCTGGTTCTACTATAACACTTTCTGTGGCAGATAACAAGGGTTTGAGGGATTTGATTGCTTGTGGATTAGTAATTATCAGGATTGCTCCCAGTGCTCCGATGCCAATCCAAAGTTTCCGTTCCAGTAATGATAATCGTTGACTAACGATGTCATGATCGCTGTCCATTTTATCACGTAATTTGTCGATTTTATCAAACAATATTGTGTCGATCTCTTCCTGCTTCGATATTCTTTCTTCATGGACGGCAAGCATCCGAGACACATTATTATTTACCTCCGCAAGTTTTTCTATTGCGGAATCTAACTTAGTTACAATAGCTTCAAAGTTTTGCAGTCTTTCTTCCAAAACTGCAACTCTAACTTGCTCCGCCATCTTCTTGTTTCCAGAGTTTCCTTACACCCTTTTGGTAAATGTATCTCTTTCTCTTTCTTTTTCTAACAGGAGGATCATCTCCTGCTTCTACAGTGCCAGCAATTTGTCCACCAGCAAGAGAATTGGTGGGCACTTCTTCATTCAGTGCTCTCACAATTTGTATAATTTTATCAAGACTCTTCTTTTCCATTGTAGATCTTATAAAGTTCTGAAAGACAATAAATGTCTACTTGAATATCATGAATATAAGTCTTTGGATACTCTGGCAGTTTTCCCAAGAAAATGATGAACGTTTTCATGCAAGACCAAAGATCTTGCTCTATCTTAAAGAACAACATTGGAGTTGTTGCCTCACCAAAAATATTATAAAGAATAATAAAATGGTTTAAGAGAAGATGAGTCTTAAGTTGACCCGTATTTTTATAACGCTTAAGTAAACGTTTAATATACTTGAAGTGATTTAGATCACGTTCAAAATCTTCTCTTGTAACAGCCTGGGGATTCTGATAATTTTTAATAGCGAATAAAAGAAAATTATCTTCATTCAATTCATTGAATATCATATCATATTATCAATTATTTCTGGCCAGGGAAAGCAGGAATGTTGCCAGTTGCGATACCAGACATGGCGACAAGAATTTCCTTCTTGACTCTCAAGTTTCCATCAGTATCGTTATAAGTGGTAATACCAACCCAACCTACACCAGTCTCAAATTGAGTGGTTGCTGCTGCTTCAGATCCAGATGTAGAAATACCATAGACAAACTTATCAGCAGTTCCACCAACACCAGTGTTCTGACTGTAAGCAGAATTCAGTACAAATGATTTTGGTGCCTCACTTACGGTGAAGGAAGTGCTACCAATAGCAGCACCGCTGAGGTTCATTGTCGAACCAATGGTGAGAACAGTGGTGCTTGCAATACCAACGATTACAGCAGCACCATAATAAGTCGATCCTGCCCCAGTGGCATCACGATATCCAAAATGGATGATGTCACCAGTTTTTGCGGAACCTACAGTGGCGTCACCAAAAGTAGTTCCGGATCCAATTACTTCACCAGTAGTATAATCTACAGATACAATGGTACCGGTAGAATCTACATTATCATTATTGCCCCAGAGTGCCATGTCTTACTCTCGATAAATTTATTTGCTATAAGATATTTATAAAAAAGGAGACCTTATAAATTGGTCTCCATAGAATCATTCTGCTGCTTCTTCACGAGTTCTGATTGCCTTCGCAACGACCTCAAGAAGTTGATCGTCCATCTCAGTCTTGGTCAATTTGACTGCTTTGCCTAAGATAACCAGACAAATATCAATCAATTTTTCGCCCAGTTCCTCATTTTCGGGGATCTTGGCAACTGCGTCTGTGATGATTTTTGATGCTAATGGGAGAAGAAATCCTAACATGATGATTCAGCGAATACATTCTATATATCACTTATCACCCATAATTGCACCTTTTCCATGCTTGGCACGGATTTCTGATTTTACAATGTCAAGTGCAGACTTTCCTTTCTTTTCCATTGCCTTTTGAACAGCAGTCTTGCCAGGTTTGATACCTAACTCAGCATTGCTCAGTTTCTTGGCAGGAGGACGACGATAATTTGTATTGCCATCAACACCACCACGCTCCATACGCTGATCTCTCAGGCGATCCTCAGAAGCTTCATTCACTGGTTTGTCTGCCGGTTTGTTTGCTTTTTGAAGAGATTGTTGTCTCTTTCTTGCAATCATTTGATCGATCTGAGTCTTTCTCTTCTGGAGAGCAAGTTCTTGTGGAGACATTGGTGCTTCAGTTGCACCTTCTTTCACTTCCTTTTTCTGAGGAAGACCCTTGTGCTTAGTCTTAGCAAAATCCTTTGCTTGCTTCTTAGTCATACCTGCTGCTGCTTTTGCAACCTCAGGTGAAGGTGCTGCCATGTCACCTTTCTTTACAGCATAAACCATTCCCATGAACTTTTGCTGTTGCTTGCTGAGTGCTTTCTCATCAATCTGCTCAACCTCTTCATGAGTCATTCCGACTACCGAAGGTTTGGTTTTCTTGGTGACTTTATCATAGAACTTGATGTCTCTCTCCATCTTATCGGCATTTGCTTTGCCTGCCGAAGGTGAGAGACGCTTATCCCCTGCTTTTCTTTCTGCAGCTGCTGCCTTTCTTGACTCAGTGTCTTGACCTTTGACTGCTTCGTCAATTTCAAGATCTTCTCTTCTGAGTTTTGCTGCAGCAGCCTTTTCTGCTTGTCTACGCTTTGCAAACTGCATGTAAGACTCACCAGGTTTGGTGGTCTTACTATAGTCCTTTTTTGGCGAAGATGCTCCTGCACGATCTTCACGAGCACGCTGGTTAGCACCAGGACCACCTAACTTACGATCTTTCTCAGGATCGGGATGCCAGAAATCACCACGCTCACTAAGATTCTCTTCGCTAACTTCAACCATTTCGATTAAAGTTCCACCCAACTCCTCAATTGCTTCACCCAATTTAGGATTGATTTTGATTTTGTTATTGACTTTTTTTTCCTTGATAGGTTTTGAGTCAATATCATCAGTCATAATCTCAGTAAGATCTCCTCTCCAATTAGAGAATGATTCTTTTGCAGTCTTAGTACCAGTTGATGAGTACAGTCTCTTATTACCTACACCAGGAATAAACTCACCAAGTTCTCCTTTTGCTTTATCGTTTTTATCAGTATCTCCATCAACATCAGTGTCAATTCTCTTAACTGCTTTCTTTACCAGTTTTTTGAGATCTCCTGATGGAATTTCGTGAGGAGTATGTGCTTGAGAATGAATTTCTGTAATC
>Ga0070754_10000513_pt1 | contig 35816 bp, 27 predicted proteins | sample VirMetDEL_Sep_01_FD_75181 | JGI IMG/M metagenome (GOLD analysis project Ga0070754, IMG submission 75181) | Aqueous microbial communities from the Delaware River and Bay under freshwater to marine salinity gradient to study organic matter... | ecosystem: Environmental > Aquatic > Marine >...
GCCCGGCACCCTGGTGGTGACACCGGGTGATCGCGACGACATCATCCTCTCCGCCTGCCTGGCAGCGATGAATGGCGTGCCGCTGGCGGGCCTGCTGCTGTGCAGCGACTTCGCTCCCGACCCACGCATCATGGAGCTGTGCCAGGGCGCCCTGGCCAGCGGCCTGCCGGTGATGACGGTAGCCACCGGCTCCTACGACACCGCCACGCACCTCAACCGCCTGAACAAGGAAATCCCGCTGGATGACCGCGAGCGCGCGGAGAAGGTCTCCGACTTCGTGGCTGGGCATATCGACCACGACTGGCTGAGCGCACGCTGCGGCACACCGCGCGAACTGCGCCTGTCGCCGCCAGCCTTCCGCTACCAACTGGTGCAGCGCGCCAAGGCCGCCGGCAAGCGCATCGTCCTGCCCGAAGGGGCCGAGCCACGCACCGTGCAGGCCGCCGCTATCTGCCAGGCACGCGGCATCGCCCGCTGCGTACTGCTGGCCAAGCCGGACGAAGTGCAGGCCGTGGCGCGCGCGCAAGGCATCGAATTACCGGATGGCCTGGAGATCCTCGACCCGGACCTGATTCGTGGACGCTACATCGAGCCGATGGTCGAACTGCGCAAGGGCAAGGGCCTCAATGCGCCGATGGCAGAGGCACAACTGGAAGACACCGTGGTGCTCGGCACCATGATGCTCGCTCTGGACGAGGTGGACGGCCTGGTCTCCGGCGCCATCCACACCACCGCCAACACCATTCGCCCGGCCCTGCAGTTGATCAAGACCGCACCTGGCTACAACCTGGTGTCCTCGGTGTTCTTCATGCTGCTGCCGGATCAGGTGCTGGTCTACGGCGACTGCGCGGTGAACCCGGACCCGAACGCCGAACAACTGGCGGAAATCGCCCTGCAAAGCGCCAAGTCGGCGCAGGCCTTCGGCATCCCGCCGCGCGTGGCGATGATCAGCTACTCCACCGGTGACTCCGGCAGTGGCGAAGAGGTGGAGAAAGTTCGCACCGCGACCCGCCTGGCCCGTGACAAACGCCCCGACCTGCTGCTCGACGGCCCGCTGCAGTACGACGCCGCCGCCATCGAGAGCGTGGGCCGGCAGAAGGCACCGAACAGCCCGGTGGCAGGCCGTGCCACGGTGTTCGTGTTCCCTGACCTGAACACCGGCAACACCACCTACAAAGCCGTACAGCGCAGCGCCGACTGCATCAGCGTCGGGCCGATGCTGCAAGGTCTGCGCAAGCCGGTGAACGATCTGTCGCGCGGCGCGCTGGTCGATGACATCGTCTTCACCATCGCGCTAACGGCGATCCAGGCAGCCGATCACGACTGAGAACAGCCAAGGCAGCCGTGCGTACCTGACAAGGGCGCGCACGACCTGGTTTACCGCCCAGGAGAGAACCTCGGGGTCACTGCTGGCACTTGCAGGTCAGTGCACAACCGTTAACCTTGGCGCCGAACCAGCTCGCTGCATGGAACGCCGCAGCTCTTTCGACTGATACGGGGCGCAGAGAAAGCCCCTTTCTCAGGCTGCCCGCCGCGCGTGCAGCCTGCCTACGGAGGCGTTCGCCCGATGTTGCACTTTCTTCCCGCGCCGCTGCGCGGCCTGATCGCGAGCCTGTTGCTGGCGCTCAACACCCTGTTCTGGTGCTGGCCGCTGTTCTTCGTCGCCCTGCTCAAACTGCTGCTGCCGTTCGCCCCTATCCAGCGCGCGCTGCGTTTCGTCATGCACGGCATTGCCGAAAGCTGGATAGGCGTCAACAAATTCTGGATGGGCCTGGTCGGCACCATCGAATGGAAGGTCGAGGGCCTGGAGCCTTTCGACACGCAGCACTCCTATCTGGTGACCAGCAACCACCAGAGCTGGGTGGACATTCTGGTGCTGCAGCACCTGCTCAACCGCCGCATGCCGTTGCTGAAGTTCTTCCTCAAGCAGGAGCTGATCTGGGTGCCGGTGATCGGCCTGTGCTGGTGGGCGCTGGAGTTTCCCTTCATGAAGCGCTTCAGCAAGGAGTACCTGGCCAAGTACCCGGAAAAGCGCGGCCAGGACCTGGCCACTACGCGCAAGGCCTGCGCACGCTACAAGACCAACCCGGTGGCGGTATTCAACTTTCTCGAAGGCACCCGCCTGACGCCGGCCAAACATGCGCAACAGAAATCGCCGTTCAAGTACCTGCTCAAGCCCAAGGCTGGCGGCATCGCCTTCGTGCTCGATGCCATGGGTGAGCAGTTGCACGCCATCGTCAACGTCACCATTCACTACCCGCATGGCGTGCCGGGGTTCTGGGACCTGCTCAGCGGTCGTCTGGATGCCGTGCAGGTGCGCTTCAGACAGGTCGACATTCCGCGCGAATTCATCGGCCGCAACTACGACCAGGACGAGGACTATCGCCTGGCCTTCCAGCAGTGGGTCAACCGTTTGTGGGAAGAGAAGGACGCCGAGCTGGCCAGCCTGCACCAGCAAGCCTGAAGCGTAACTGGCGCATCACTCACCACGCGGCAGGGGCACCTTGCTCCAGTCCAGCAGCGCCGGCACCTGCATGGCGCTGCTGGCCGGCACACCCGGCGCCACCAGAAAGCCCTGCATGATGTTGCAGTGGTGCTGCGTCAACCACTCGCGCTGCTCCTGAGTCTCGACGCCTTCGGCGATGACCTCCAGGCCGAGGTGGCGCCCCAGATCGATGATGGTGCTGACCACCGCCGCATCGCGCGGCGAGTCGAGCATGTTGGCGATGAACAGGCGGTCGATCTTCAGCGTATCCAGCTCGAAATGACGCAGATACGCCAGTGACGAATAGCCGGTGCCGAAGTCGTCGATGGCGATCTTCACCCCTAACTCACGCAGCTGACGCAGCTGAGCCTGAGTCAACTCCAGGTCCTGCATCAGGGCGCTCTCGGTGACCTCCACTTCCAGCTGGCTGGGTTTGAGGCCGTGCATGGCCAGTACGCGCTGCAGGTCGGTGACCAGCTGCGGCATGCCGAACTGCACCGGGCTGACGTTGAGGCTGAGCACCATGTCCTCGCCGAACTGCTGCTTGAAAACGGCCAGTTGCCTGGCGCCCTCGCGAAAGATCCACTCACCGAGGCGGTTGATCAGGCGGGTTTCTTCGAGCAGCGGAATGAACACGTTCGGCGCCACGATGCCGGCGACCCGATGCTGCCAGCGCAGCAAGGCCTCGAAACCACGCAGGCGCCCGGTCTCCAGCTGGAACTGTGGCTGATAGACCAGCACGAAGTCGTCGTTCTCGATGGCGTGACGCAGGCTCTCCTCGAGCATCAGCCGTGAACGCGCACGACCGTTCATTTCTGGCGAGAAGAAACGGTACTGCTGGCGACCGGCACGCTTGGCCTCGTACATCGCCATGTCGGCGGAGCGCAGCAGACCCTCGACGCTCTGCCCGCATTCGGGGAAGCAGGCGATGCCGACACTGGCGCCCAAGGTGAAATCCACGCCATCGAGGGTGTGGCGCACCGAGACCAGTTCGATCAGTTTCTCCGCAACCTTGGCGGCATCCTCGGGATGACCGAGGTTGTCCAGCAACGCGGTGAACTCGTCACCGCCAATACGGGCCAGGCTGTCATAGGGACGCAAGCAGGCCTTGAGCTGCTCGCCCACACGACGCAGCAATTGGTCGCCGACATCGTGGCCAAGCGAGTCGTTGATGCGCTTGAACCCGTCCAGATCCAGATACAGCACAGCCACCCGCTGGCCGCTGCGCTCGATACGCGCCAGCGCCGACGCCAGCGCCTGGTGAAAGCCGCGCCGATTGAGCAGCCCCGTCAGCGAGTCGGTCACCGCCTGCGACTCCAGCTGCGCGTGCAGGTTGCGCACCACCGACATGTCCAGGGCGATCACCACCATGGCGTGCTGTTGCCGGGGCAGCGGCGAACAGGACAGCGCCACTGGCAGGCAACCACCCTTGAGCGTGCGCATCATCGCCTCGTGTACGCGGTAGGTCGCCTCACGCCTGAAGTGCAGGTAGAACTCGGACTGCTGCCAGCCACCCTCGCTAGCCGGATTCTTGAGGAAGGACAACAGGTCGGAGCCCTCCAGATCCGCGACCTCGCCATCGAGCATGTGCGCCATGGCGGGGTTGGCGAACTGGATACGGCCGTCCTCGCCGACCACCAGGATGCCCTCGGCGGCGTTGTCCAGCACCGATGCATTGAACGCCCTGGCGCGCTCGAGCTGCTGCGACAGCACCTGCAGCTCACAGCGATTGTGCTCATGCTCCAACAGGCTCTGGATCTTGTGCCGCAGCACACTGGGATCGAACGGCTTGAGCACGAAGTCCACCGCGCCCGTGCTGTAGCCGCGCAGCACGGCGTCGTGGGTCTGTGCGATGGCAGAAACGAAGATGATCGGCGTCAGCCGCGTGCGCGGATTGCCGCGCATCAGGCGGGCGACCTCGAAACCATCCATGCCGGGCATCTGCACGTCGAGCAGCACCAGCCCGACGTCCTCTTCGAGCAGACAACGCAGGGCCTCTTCACCGGAACTGGCACAGCGCAACTGCCATTCACCATCCTCGAGCAGCGCCTGCATGGCCTCGAGGTTCTCCATTCGATCATCCACCACCAGCAGAACCTGCCTGGCGGGCACGATGGCATTCTTGTTCTGCGCCTGGGCCATCATCACTCCTCTATCCATATGCCCTTGTCCTACTCACTCCTGCCATCAGGTTAGTCCATCACCGGAAGAAGACATGACCGGCATGCTCAGCCAGCGCTCCAGCAGTGCCAGCAGCTCATCGCGCTGGATCGGCTTGGCCATGTAGTCGTCCGCGCCTGCCGTGATGCATTTCTCGCGATCGCCCTTCATGGCATGGGCGGTGAGCGCGATGATGGGGATCATGCACGCATGCTCCTGCTTGAGCAGGCGCGTGGCGGTATAGCCGTCCATGTTGGGCATGGCCATGTCCATCAGGATCAGATCAAATGGATCACTCTGATAGGCGGCGATGGCCTCGATGCCGTCCGTGGCGGAGCTGACGTGCAGCCCCACTTCATCCAGCAGTGCCGTCAGCGCGTAGACGTTACGTACGTCGTCATCCACCAGCAGGATGCGCTTGCCCTCCAGCGGATTGAGCCGCAAGTGCGCCGCCTGTGGCGCACGCACGTCACCAAGAAAACCCTGCACCGCCTTGCACAGTGCATCGGTGTCGTCGCCATGCTTGCGCACCACCACGGCGCTGTAGCGGCGCAAACGCTGCAAGGTCTGCTGGGTGACATCGACGCCGGTGTTGATCACCACACGCGTGCCCTGCAACTGGCGTAGCTGATTGAGGCTGTCGAGCAGCGCGAAACCGTCCTGATCGGGCAGGTCCAGGTCGATCACCAGCGCGCAGAACTGTCCCTGCGCATAAGCCGCGCGAGCCTGCTCGCCATCGGCGCAGGCAGTGACCTGAAAGCCCAGCTCCGTCAGTTGTTGACGATAGTGCTCACGCTCGGTCTCGACATCCTCTACTAGCAGCAGAGCCCTATCCTGCTGCGCGCCATGCTGCAGCTCGACGAACACCTGCTCCAACTCGTCGCGGCCGATGGGTTTGACCAGGTAGCGCGTGCCATCATCGTTCCAGCCCGCCGGCTGTGGCACGCAGGAAATGATGTGCACCGGTGTGTGCCGGTGGGTCGGCTGGGCCCGTAGACGGCGAAACAGCTGCCAGCCGCTGAGATCGGGGAGCAGGATGTCGAGGATCACCGCGTTGAACGACTCCTGCTGCAGCAGCCCCAACGCCTGCAACCCGGTACGACAGTGCACGCTGGAAAAACCATGGGCGTGGGCTTCTTCGGCGATCACCGCGGCAAAATTGGCATCGTCTTCGATGATCAGCAGCGGCGGTCCATCCCCGGCACGCTGCGGCCCCTGGACCGGCGCCTCGACGCTGATCGAAGCGGCCTGAACCGGCAGACGGACGGTAAAGGTGGAGCCCTGTCCGGGCGCACTTTGCAAGGTGATATCGCCATCCAGCGCCAGCACCAGCTGCCGGGTGATGGCCAGCCCTAGCCCGGTGCCGCCGAAGCGCCGACTGGTGGAACCGTCGATCTGCTGGAAGGCCTGGAACACCTGTTCATGTTGCGCGGGATCGATGCCGATACCGGTGTCACGCACGCTGAAACTCAGCAGCTCACGCTCATCCTCCTGTCGCCCCTCACTGCTGACGGTCAGAGCGACCTCGCCCTGATCGGTGAACTTCAACGCGTTCGACAACAGGTTGCGCAGGATCTGATGCAGGCGCACACGGTCGGTGTGAATCACGCGCGGCACGCCGGCTTCCAGCTGGGTGTGCAGACGCAGGCCCTTGAGTTCGGCCATCGGGCGCAGGCTGGCATCCAGTTCCACCAGCACGTCCTGCATGTTGATCGCCTCGAGCTTGAGCTGCATGCGCCCGGACTCGACCTTGGCCAGGTCCAGTACGTCGTTGATCAACTGCAGCAGGTCGCAGCCGGCACGGTGCACGATATCCGCGTGCTTGGTCTGCTTCTCGGTGAGATTACCGGCCAGGTTCTGCCGTAACTGATCGCTGAGAATCAGGATGCTGTTGAGCGGCGTACGCAGCTCGTGGGACATGTTGGCCAGGAACTCTGACTTGTAACGGTTGGCCAACAACAGTTGCTCGGCCTGCTCGCGCAATTTCTGCTCGGCCGCCTTGCGTTCGCTGATGTCGATGATCACCGCCTGCACCAGGTTCTCGTCGCCACTGCGAATCGGCGACAGCCCCACCTCCAACGGAATCAGACGTCCTTCGCGATGCTGGCCAAACAGTTCACGATTACCGCCCATGCGGCGTTGCTCGGGCATCGCCTGATAGCCACGGCGCATCGCCACATGGCTGCCACGCTGCGCTGCGGGCAGCAACATTTCGACAGGCTCGTCGAGCAGCATCTGACGCTCGTAGCCGAACAGCAGCTCGGTCTGCCGATTGACCATGGCAATGCGCCCCAGGCCATCGACCAGCACGATGGCATTGGGCGAGGCTTCGACCACCAGCCTGAAGCGCTCCTCCGCCACCTTGCGCGCACGCAGGTCGACCAGATTGATCAAATAGCTGCTGCCTTCATGCAGTGGATTGAGGCTGATGCCGACCGGAATCGACTCGCCGCGCAACGTACGCACCATACGTTCGTCGCTTTCGGCCAGTTGCTCCTGCAGATCTTTCGGTGACTCGATATTGGGCAGCACGCGCAGCACAGATTCGCCCGGCAAAGCATTGAGCGGGCAGTCGAGCAGCTCGGCTGCGCTGCGATTGGCCATCTCGATGCGGCCCTTGTCGTCGCACAGCAGAGTCGCGACCGGCAGCCGCTCGACCAGCAGACGAAAGCGCTCTTCACGCTCGCTCAAGGCCACCGCAGCCCGCTCACTGATCTGCAGCTTGCGATCACGCTGATAGAGAAAACCACCGACCAGCGTCGACAGCAACAACGCTGCGGCCAATCCGGCCCAAAGTCCGAGCGTGCCGGTGCGATCGGTCAGGTTTCGTTCGTACTCGGGCGTACCGATGACCTCGAGCGCCCAGGTGCGCCCGTAGAGCGGCAATTGCTGCTGACTGCGAAAACGCGGGCGCCAGCCGTTGGCCTGGGTTTCGCCACTGAGCAATTGCAGATCGGTGGCCTGCGGATCTTTCAGGATGATGTCGAACAAGCGGGTCTGGGAGCCGAGTATCCCGTCCATGAGGTCCTGACTGCGGAATCCGCCATGCACCATCCCCAGCAACGCCGCCCGGCGCTGCTCGGCCGTATTGACGGGCAATCCTGGGCGGAATACCGGCAAGTAGAGCAGCACGCCGGACTGGACGTTGACATCCACCTCCTGGCGCAGGATCAAAGGCCCACTCAGACTGGCATCACCGGTATCGATGCTGCGTTCGATGGCGGCTCGCCGCACGGCCTCACTGAGCATATCGAAACCGAGTACGCGGCGGTTGCGCCAGTCCAGCGGACTGACGTAATCGATCGGCAGATAGTGCTCGCGCTCACCTGTTGGAAATATCTGATAGTCGGAGCGACCATCAGCCCTCAACTCATCGGCAAAGTCAGCGAGCTGCTCGGGTGACAGATAACGCGACCAGGCCACCGCCTGGATACCGGGATAGCGCTCCTGCAGTTGCAGTTGATCGATGGCCCGGTCCCATTCGGCGAGCGAGACATGGTCACTGCCGATCATGAGCCCGGACACGCCACGCAAGACCATCTCGTATGCGCGCATACGCGCCAGCACACGCTGGCCGATCTCCTGTGACTGCTGCTGGAACTGCCTCTGACTGTCTTCCCGCTCACGATCCTGCAGGGTGTCCCACTGCCAGAAAATCAATCCGCCCAGCCCAAGCAACAGGCCAAGTGCAGCCAGTAACGGCGTCCAGGGCCTTGGCGGCAGCTCGACAGCTCTGTCTTCCATTCGCTCTCCTTCGGTCATCCAGAACCAACGCGCGCGGGCACCCCGCACGCGGACATCACAGAACCACAACAGCAGTCTAGTCAGGTTTTGAATGAGTGGCCTTTTGCCAGAAGGGATACGACAAGTGGTCGCGAGCAGGCTCGCGAGGATGTTCTGGCAACGTCGCTGAAAAGACATTCATAGCGGTGAATTGTCGGCGACATAAAAAAGCCTCCCAGAGGGAGGCTTCGTGCAACGCAACCCAGCCTTATAGCGGGCGCAGGTTGATCTCGACGCGGCGGTTCTGCGCGCGACCAGCATCGGTGGCATTGCTAGCAATCGGCTGGCTCGGACCCGCGCCGTAGGCGGAGATACGCTGCCCCGGCACGCCGTTGGCGGTCAGGTAATTGGCCACGCTCTGCGCGCGACGCTGCGACAGACTCTGGTTCAGCTCCTGCGAGCCGGTGCTGTCAGTATGACCGACGATGTTCACACCGTTCTTGTCGAACTCCTTGAACACCAGCACCAGCGAGTTGAGGGTCGGGTAGAAGCTGCTGGAGATGTCCGCCGAGTTGCTGGCGAAGGTGATGTTGCCCGGCATGATCAGCTTCAGATCATCGCCATGGCGTTGTACCTGTACGCCTGTGCCTTGCAGGGTCTGGCGCAGCTTGGCTTCCTGAGTATCGACGTAATAGCCATAACCACCACCAGCAGCACCACCAACGGCCGCACCGATAAGCGCCCCCTTGGCGCGGTCTTTCTTGCTCGATGTCGCGGCGCCGATCACGGCGCCAGTAACGGCACCGACACCACCGTAGATGCCGGCTTTACCAGCCTGGCTTTCACCGGTGTAGGGGTTGGTGGTGCAGCCAGCCAGCATGGCCATGAGCGCAGTTGCTGCGATCAGATTGCGTCTGGTCTTCATAACATTTCCTTAGGATTTCTTCTGATATCGGGCAGACATGCCACAGTCTTCGAACCGCCAGGGCACAGTGAAGTTCCGCCCAAGCTTATCAGCCTGAGCGGATGAGGGCTGCGGTCCAGAGCAGGTCTGTCCGCTACGAAGCGTTACTGCACGCCTGGCAGAGGCCGCAGGGTCACCTCGACACGACGATTCTGCGCTCGCCCATCTGCCGTGGCATTGCTCGCCACCGGTTGGTCCGGCCCCATGCCTCGTGTGCTCAGACGGCTGGGGTCGACGCCCTGTGCCAGCAGGTAATCGGCCACGCTTTGCGCACGACGCTGCGACAGCGCCATGTTGTGGCTGTGCGACCCGGTACTGTCGGTATGACCAACGATCTCGATGCTGTTCTGGTTGTACTGACGGAAAGAGTTGGCCAGGTTGTTCAGTGGCTGATAGAAGCTGCTGGCGATCTGCGCGGAGTCGGTAGCGAAGGTGATGTTGCCGGGCATGATCAGCTGAATCACATCGCCCTGGCGCTGCACCTCGACCCCGGTGCCTTGCATGCTGCGGCGCAGCTCCTCTTCCTGCTTGTCGGCGTAGTAGCCGTAACCTGCCGCGGCGGCACCGGCTACGGCGGCGCCGATCAGCGCGCCCTTGCCCCGGTTGTCATGGTTGATCAACGCACCGGTGGCCGCGCCAGCCAGCGCGCCGAGACCGCCATAGGTCGCAGTGCGGTTGGAGCTCGGCGCGCTCTGATCATAAGGGTTCTGCGAAACACAACCGCCGAGCAGGAGCGCAGAGGTGCAAAGGGCAATGACGGGCAGGCGGAACATGAAGGAGTCTCCATGAACGGTGGGTGATGGCTGTTTGAGTCCTCACACCGCCATTAGTGCCCTGTCATGCACGAATAAAGGGGTTCTCGCGCATTTCATCGCCCAGGCGGGTATCCGGCCCATGACCGGTGACCACGGTAGCGTCCTCGTCGAGGCTATAAAGGCGTTGCTTGATCGAACGCTCGATGGTGGCGTAGTCACCACCCCACAGGTCGGTACGGCCGATCCCCCGACGAAACAGCGTGTCGCCGGCGATCAGCAGCTTGGCGTCCTCGAACCAGAAGCTCATCGAGCCCGGGGTGTGGCCGGGAGTGTGCAGCGCCACACCGCAGCCGCAGGCCAGCTCCTCGTCATCGGCCAGCCACTTGTCCGGCGCCGGCACCGGCGTGTAGGGCACGCCGAACATGCTGCACTGCATCTCCAGATTGTCCCAGAGGAACTGATCCTCCTTGTGCAGGTGCAAGGTGGCGCCGGTCTTCTCCTTCATCTGCCCCGAGGCGAGAAAGTGATCGAGGTGCGCATGCGTGTGGATGATGCTGACCACTTTCAGGCCATGGGCCTCCAGACGCGCCATGATCAGATCGGGATTACCGCCCGGATCGACCACGATGGCCTTTTTCGTGAGCGGGTCGCCGATGATGGTGCAGTTGCACTGCAAAGGCCCGACGGGGAAGGTTTCGCGAATCAGGGCGGGGCGTTCGGCGGCGGTCATCAGGAGGCCTCGTTGCGGTAATCGCCGGGCAGTTTACCGGTCCATTTGCGAAATGCACGACGGAAGTTGGAAGGGTCGCTGAAGCCCAGCAACTGGGCGATTTCATACAGAGGCAAATGCGTGGTCGTCAGGTACTGCAGGGCCAGACGCTTGCGCACATCGTCGAGTACCTGCTGATAGCTGGTGCCCATCTGCGCCAGGTGGCGGCGCAGGCTGCGGCCGCTGGTGTGCAAGGCGCTCGCGGCGCTTTGCAGATCAGGAAAGTCACCAGGACGCGCCAGCAACAGGCGGCGCACCCGCGTGAGCAGCCCATCCTGCACGTCGAGACTGGCCAGCAGCGCTTCGCACTGCTGCTCGCACATCTGCACCGTGGCCGGGTTGGCCAGCGCCATGGGCCGCTGCAGGTAATGCCGGGGCAAGCGCAACCAGTGACAGGGCTGTTCGAACTGCGCCGCTACGCCGAACACCTCGGCGTAACGCGCGGCGTAGGCTGGCGCGCAATGAGCGAAGCCAACGGCAACGCCCTGCAACTCCTCGCCCAGCAGAAAACGCGCGATGGTGTGGATACTGGTCAGCAGCCCCTCGGCGGCGAACCGTGACTGTGGCCCCATGGGAAAGGACTCGACTGCACGCAACTGCATGTCCTCGCCCTGCTCGACCAACTCCAACTCGAACGCCAGACCCAGCACGCGGTAGTACTTCAGGGCGAACTGCAGCGCCTTGCCCAGATTGGCACTGGACAACACCGCGTAACCGAGAATGCCGTGGGTGGAAACGTTCAGACGCTGCCCCAGCACCAGACCGAGCGCCGGTTCGCCGCAGCGTTCAAGCGCCGCCTGGGTCAACTGGTGAAAGTCGAGAAAGGACAATCGACCATTGGGACTGCCCAGCACTTCAGGGCGTACCCGTGCCGCGACGAACAGCTCGGCACGTGCCTGGCCGAGTTCTTCGGCCAGCGCCAGCAGTGCCTCGGCATAAGCCACGGGCACCAGTTCGGCAGTGAAGTTGAGGGTGTTCTTCATGGGTAGGTTGTTCCGGCGACTGGCCGCAAATGACCGTCCTGACGATGAACCTTAACTCAGCGAATCCGTGTTCGCCGCTCTGCGGCCACCCCAACTTTCCATTGGAACAGCGCACTGGCCAGATATGACTGCTACCTTGGCTGTTACGAACCTGTGCCCAACCGCGCATGACGCTCATAGTGAATGCCAGTCAAACAGCGCAATGGAGCCCTCATGGCCAGCACCACACCGGAAGGATTGAAGATTCGCCCCCGGCACATGAATTTCGATCTGCCCAACCCGCTGCCGCGCCACTGGAACGGCGGCGACGCCTTCAAGACCCATCTGTTCGATGCCATGTCGGTGTTGTTTCCCGATGGTGAACGCTTTTTCATCGACTCGGTGCGCCAATTTCGCGACCGTATCGACGACCCGCTACTCAAGGAACAGATTCGCGGCTTCATCGGCCAGGAAGGCCATCACAGCCGTGAACATCTCGAATACAGCCAGCGTCTGCGTGACCTGGGTTACGACGTCGAGCGCATCGAGAAACGTGCCCGCGCGCGCATCCGCTACACGCAGAAGAAGTTCTCGCCCCAACGCCAACTGGCCGCGACCGCGGCGCTGGAGCACATCACCGCGATCATGGCCGATGGCCTGCTGAGAAATGAGGCCTACATGGCCGACGCCCATCCGTCGCTGGCCCGCCTATGGCGCTGGCACGCGCTGGAGGAAACCGAGCACAAGGCGGTGGCATTCGACGTTTACAACCAGGTCTGTGGCAGCCGCAAGCTGCTGCGCCGGGCAATGCTCATGGGCACTTTGTTCTTCGTCCTCGACACCACGCGCGGCCTGATGCATATGCTCAAGGTCGACGGCCTGCTGTGGAACTGGCGCGTCTGGCGCGACGGCATCCGCTGGATGTGGGGCAAGGAAGGCGTGTTCCGCCCGCTGATCCGCACCTACCTGGACTTTTTCAAGGACGGTTTCCACCCCTGGGAGCACGACAACCTGGACCTGCTGCACGCCACCCGCGAAGAGTTCGATGGCAGGCCACAGGTCCAGGCCAGCGCTGCCTGACCCGCTGCTGCTGCCAAGCGACGCATGAAAAAGCCCGGCTCAGGCCGGGCTTTTTCATGTCCAGCGCGCGCTTACCCCTTCAGAAACCGCATCGCGTCGGCGGCGCTCTGCTCGGGAATCTCCTCCATGGGGATATGCCCGACGCCAGGGTAGACCTTGACCTGAATCCCCGGCAGATCACGTTGCCACAGCGGCACGTGCTTCGGCGAAATCCAGCGATCACGCTCACCCCACATCAGCAGGGTGGGTACCTTGATCTGCGCGACCCGTTCAGGCGTCGTATGCAGTTCGTCCTTGTTGACCTTCAGCAGCACGCGGAAGATTTCCATCATGCCGCGGCGGTTGCCTGGACGCCGCGACAGGTCGTAGTAGCGATCGACCACACCGGGCTTGACGCGCCCCGGCTCACCATAAACCTCCTTGATGCCCTGGGCGATCAGTGCACGCGGCATCCACATCGGCATGGCGACGGTCGCGCCAGGCAATGCGGCGGCGGCGATCATCCACGGCACCTTGCGCATGGGATAGCCGGCCGGGTCGATCAGCACCAGTTTGCCGACCCGCTGTGGCTGCGCCAGGGCGAAGTTCCAGGCGATGTAGCCACCGAGGGAGTTGCCGGCGATATCCGCCTTGTCGACCTGCAGGTAATCGAGCAACAGGCCGAGCACACGAATCATGCGCTCGGCCGAGTACTGGCCGTCACGCGCGGGGCCGGTCAGGCCGAACCCCGGCACATCGAAGCGGATGATGCGGTAATCGGCGGCGAACGCCTGCACCCAGGCGTCCCAGGTGTGCAACGAGGCGACCACGCCGTGAATCATCACCAATGCCGGCTTGTCGCGGCGCCCCTCATCCCGGTAGTGGATATTGAAGCCGTCGAGTTCGATATAGCGCGAGCCATCGGCAGCGCTACCGTAGCGGCCCTTGAGGCGCTCCAGCGGCAGCGCGCCGAAACCCAGGCGGGCGAATCCGGCAGCCAGCGGCGGTTGCAGGGACAGGCTGTTGGCGGTCATGCGGCGTACCTCGAATCTTGTTGTAGGTAGTCGCATCAAAGCATGAGCCTCTGCACGTTAGCGCCCAACCTTGGGTCTGTTAACAGGTCATCTCTGGCGGCCAGCACGGCCCATCCCAGCTACGAGAACGCCTGGGAGCGCGGGCACAACGACGCGATCAGCAGATCCGCCAGAACCCTCTTGGCCCGCTCGATTTCCTCGCGGCTGGCACGCCGCCCGAGCAGGTCGAGAGAGGCCGCTTCCAGCGCCCAGATCAACGCCTGATAGACCAGGGGATCGCGTGGCGCCAGCTCCGGCTCGAGGCGCTCGACCAGCAGGCGCAGCATCTCCTGGTGCGCTCGCTGACGATGGGCAGCCAGAGGCGATTGTGCGCGCAACGCCTCTTCCTGCATCAGGCGGATGATCGGCCCGACCGCCAGGTGATAATCGAAAAAGCGCCCGACCATCGCCCTCAGCCATTCTTGCGGACTGCCAGCCACCTGCTGCATCTCGCGAAAACGCGCCAGCAGCAACATCACCGAAGTCTGGTAGATGCCTTCAAGCACCTCGATCTTGTTGGCGAAGTATTTATAGAAGGTGCGCCGCGATACCTGCGCCGCCTCCAGCAGGTCATTCACCGTCGCCTGCTCCAGGCCCTTGCGGGCGAACACGGCAATAGCCGCCAGTTGGATGTTGGTGCGCTGCAGATGGCCAACCAACGGGCCCTCGCCACCGCCAACCTGCTGCGAGGCAAGTGCGCCATAACCGCCCAGGTCCTCGAAAACCGCGCGTATCGCACCGTGCTCGGCCAACTCGTCCATACTGCTTTCCCAACCAAGGCGCGGGTGACGTGGCGCCGCGAGCTGAGTACTCTGGAGCCGCCTCTAGCCGCGGATAATCATCGTGTCATCCACCCTAGCACGTCACCTGTTCTGGCCGCTGGCCATCCTTTTGCTGGTCTGGCTACCGCCGCTGGGAGCCACCGAGCTGTTCTATCTTGGCCAACGCATCCCGGATATCCACAAGCCGTGGCGCAGTGGCGACTATCGGCAGTTACGCGAAGCCCTGGAGCAGGTCGACAGCACTCAGGCCAACGCACTACCGCGGCGCAGCGGAGAGTTCACCGGGCCGATCTATGAGCGCATGGTCTCGGCGGAAAACTTCCGCCCGCAACTGAACATCTATGCGCCGCTGGAACTGCGCCAGAACGAGGCGCGCGAGGTGCTGTTCGAACTCAAGGAGCTGATGCGCCTGTACTTCGACTTTCGCGCCAAGCAGCAACCCTACGCAGCCGAAGCGCTGGGCCTGATGAGTTACTCGCTGCGCCAGCAGGCCATTCTGTTCACCCTCACCACCGAGTTCTGGATGACCCTGTCACAGAGCGAACAAGGCAACCCGGTGCGCCTGCAAGGGCTACAGGAGACCAAAGCGGCAGCAGCCATGCTCAGTGGTAGCGCCCTGGACTACCTGGAGCTGACTCAGGCCTTTGGCCGCGACGAGCTGCTGCTGTACAGCGCCGAACTGAGCCAGCAGTTTCCCGAACTCTTCGTTCATCTATCCGCCGATGTACAGGCGCAGCTGCTGGCACGTATCGAAGGGCTCAGCACAGGCCATCGTTACCCAGAGGTCGGCCAGGACATGGCGACCCTGCTGCCGGTACTGCGGATGATTCATGAGGATGTGCAGCGCAAACTGGCGCAACCCGTGAAGCCAGAGGCCAAAGCGCCAGTGCTGGATCTGTCGGCACCGACCTCAGCGCAATAGGCCCAACCCCTTGGCACGAGCCACCGCCTGGGTCCGTCTTTCGACGCCAAGTTTGCTGTTGATATGCCGTGCGTGGGTCTTGACCGTGTGCAGGGAGATGAACAGGCGCTCGCTGATCTCCTGGTTCGAACAGCCGCGCGCAATCAGTTGCAGCACGGCCAGCTCGCGGCCGCTGAGTTTTTCAGTGAGCGGCCCCTCCTCGACTTCGGGAGGCTCATCGGGCCATTGCTCTGCCGGCAACCGCGCAAGCAAGTCGTCGCGCAGCAGACAGGCGCTACGTCCCTGCAGACGCTCACGCAGCCACTGCGGCTGATGCTGCAACAGCTCGATGAAGGTGAGCAGCGCTCCGCCTTGAGCAAGGTCCAGACAGCTATCGAGCTGTTGCTGCGCCTCGCGCTCTCGCCCGGTCTGCTTCAGCAATTGCGCGAGCTGCGCCTGCGCCATCAGCCCCACCAGTTGGCCGCCCACACCCTGTGCACGCTGCTGCAGTGCGCGCAGACGGCGCTCGGCATTCTCCTGCCCACCCTGTAGGCGCTCCAGAGCGGCCAGTTGCAGATCGATATGCAGCGCCAGCTGTGGGTGGAACTCCGGCGCCAGCGCTCGTCCCTGCTCACCATAGGTTTCAGCCAGTTGCGGTAGCCAGGCGGCTGCCAGCTCGACCTGCCCTTGCCGCAACCACAGCTCGCACTTGATCAGCGTGATCATCGCCAAGTAGTAGATCGCCGGCACGTCCCAGACGTGCATCAGGCGTTCTGCCTCACCGAGCAGGGCAAAGGCCTCGGCAGAGCGTCCATCCTGCCCTTCCAGGCATGCCAGCACGCAATAGCCGATCAACGCGCCGACGTCACGACAAGCCCGAGCTTCGGCTATTCCCGCCCGCAAGCGCTCCACCGCTTGTGGCTGCAGCCGCAGACTGAGCAGATACCCCTCATAAATCGTCAGCCGCGCCCGCACGGAGTAGCTGCGCTGAGCCGGCAGACACTGCACCAGCAGCAAGCCCTGATGCACTTCTTCCTGCGCCCGCAGCACCTCGCCGCGGGCCTGCAGCACGCGGGCACGCTCATAGTGGGCAAGCGCCTCGAACAGAGGATTATCGATACGCTGCGCCAACTCCAGCGCATCGCGGTTCAGGCCACGCGCACGCCACAGATCGCCACGCACCATGGCCAGATTGGACAATGCCGACAGGCACATGAAATGCGGGCCGTAGCGTTCCGCCGGCAAGCCGGCCAGTGCCTCGCTGCACTGCTGCTCGGCGCGTACACCATCGCCACGACCTCGGGCAATGACCCCGCCCAGCGCTTGCCACTGCGCCAGCAGGCTCCGCTGAGCGAGCGGCTCGGCCGCTGGCAGGAAGCGCTCGAGATGATCGAGCAGCTCCTGCGCCGCATCCAGCTGGCAAGCCAACGCCAATGCCCAGCCATAGAGCATGATCAGTCGCGGCGTGCTGACCAGTAGATCGTCCGGCAGATTGGTCTTCCAGCGCAGCAGCATGGCGATGTTCTGTTCCGCCAGCATCTGCTCCTCGGAAAGATTCTGCACCAGGTTGGCAGCGACATCGGCCTGCCCCGCCAGCAGCGCCTGCTCGATGGCAGCATCCAGCATGCCTTGCGCGGCGAACCAGCGACAGGCGCGCAGGTGAGCGCCGCCCCGCGAATGCTTGGCGCCCTCAGCAGGGCGCGCATTGAGGAGGTCGGAAAACAGATGGTGATAACGAAACCAGTGCCCCTGCTCGTCCAGCGGCACCAGAAATACCTGATTGGCCTGCAACTGGCGGATGATCGCGGCGCTGTCACGGCTGTCACGCACCGCATCACACAGCTCAGCGCAGAAGCGTTCCATGCAGGCGGTATCGTAGAGGAACTGCTGCACCTCGGCGGGCTGCCGCTCGATGACTTCCTCGAGCAGGTACTCTCGAATCAGCCCTTCCCCGCCGTGCAACTGCAGTCCCTCGCCTGATGGCCCCAGTTCTTCGACAGCCAGTAACCACAGGCGCAACCCGGCGATCCAGCCCTCGCTACGCTGCAAAATCCCCGTGACCTGCTGTTTTTCAAGACGTGCGCCCTGACTGGTCAGCAGTGCGTCTAGCTCAGCTGCGGTCAGGCGCAAATCCTGCTCGTTGAGTTCAAGCAGCTGTCGCGACAGTCGCAGGCGGGCCAGATGCCAGTCCGGCCGCTGACGACTGGTAACCAGCAGCAGCACGCCGGGCGGTAAATGGTTGAGGAAAAATTGCAGGCAACGATCCAGCACCGGCCCCTGCGCCAGATGGTAGTCGTCCAATACCAGCAACAGCGGCTGACCATCGTCGAGTTGCTGAGTCAGCTCATCGAGCAGACCGTCGAGCCACTGCTCGAATGCGAAGGGTTGGTGGCGCTGGCGCATCTTCAGCAATCCAAGCGCTTCCTCCGCCAAGCCAGGGTAGAACTGCTGCAACCCCTGCAACAGCCTCTCGAGAAACCGCCCGGGATCATGATCGCGCTCACTCAACCCGAGCCACAGGCTGTGCCAGTGATCCGGCAGTCGCTCGCAGAACTCGATGGCCAGCGAACTCTTGCCAAAACCGGCTGGCGCACTGACCAGCAACAAGCGCCCCTGCAACCCCTCTTCGAGCCGCTCGCACAATCTGGGCCGCGGCATATGCCCCGCCGGCAGAGGCGGACGATAGAAACGCGCCTCCGCCGGCGTGGCCGGCGCGTAGGGAAAACCTGGCGAGCGGGATAGATCTGTCATCGGCCTATTCTTGGAAGTCTTCTGTGTGCGTCGGCGGGCTCGATCTCACCCCAGCCTAGCGACTTGCAATGGCCATTTGAAGCGCCTGCTACAGTCCGTAACGAAAAAGCCGGCACAAGGCCGGCTTCGTCGTATTGCTCTGCAGCTATCAGCGAACGCCCGCCTGGCGCAAGGCCGCTGGGGTGTAGTCGCTGCTGGAGGCCTTGTAGTTGAAGTCGTAGGCCTGTTTCTCCTCGTTCTTCATGCCCAGGGCCAGGTAGCGACCGGACAGCAGGTCGTACAGTGCTTCCAGTGTGTACCAGGGCACTTGCTTGTCGTAGTAGTACTGAGCATGCGCTTCAGCCACACGCCACAGGGTGCCACGACCGTCGTAGTGGTCGATCAGCGCCGCTTGCCAGGTATCCTCGTCGATATAGAAGTCACGCTTGGCATAGATGTGGCGCTCGCCCTGCTTGAGGGTCGCGGTCACATGCCATACACGGTGCAGCTCGTAACGCGTCAGGTCCTGGTTGATGTGACCAGCCTTGATGATGTCGGAGTACTTCAGCTCCGGCGAGTCCAGCTTGTAGGCGTTGTAGGGGATGTAGATCTCCTTCTTGCCTTCGAGCTTCCAGTCGTAACGGTCCGGCGCGCCGTTGTACATGTCGAAGTTGTCGGAGGTACGCAAGCCGTCAGCCGCGGTACCCGGACCATCGTAGGACACCTGCGGAGCACGACGCACACGACGCTGACCAGCGTTGTACAACCACGCCAGACGCGGCTCCTTCACCTGGTTGAGGGTTTCGTGCACCAGCAGCACGTTACCCGCCAGGCGCGATGGAGCGGTCACGCGCTGCTTGAAGTAGAACAGTACGTTGCTTTCCTTGCTCGGATCGAAGTCAGTCAGCGCATCACGGAAGGTGAACTCGTCCTGGAAGTAGACCAGCGAGTAGGAGCCATTGGCCTGCGGGGTCGCCTGAGTGACCAGACGGCGCACGCTGCCACCGCGGTAGCGGGTGATGTGGTTCCAGATCGCTTCCAGACCGTTCTGCGGAATCGGAAAGGGGTTGGCGGTCTGGAAGTTCTCCAGGCCGTTGCCACCCTCGACCATCTTGGTATTGACCGCATTCTGCTTGGCCGCCTCGATCACCGCCGGCGGCAGGCTCGCCGAACGATGGCTCGGGTAGACCGGCATCTTGTAGCTGTCGGGATAGCGCTTGAACATGGCCAACTGGCCGGGCGTCAGCTTATCCTTGTACTGATCGACGTTCTGCGCGGTGATGGTGAACAGCGGCTGCTCATTGGCGAACGGGTCCGACAAGAAGCCCTTGCTGTCGACCGTGCCGGCATTGGCAGGCAAGCCGCCAGTCCAGGCCGGAATCGAGCCATCGGCATTACCGGCCATCTCGGCGCCAACCGGGGTCAGCGTATTACCCAGCTTCGCCGCCTCGTCCGGCGACACCGCCGCCATCACGCTGGAGGCCAGCAGAGACAGGGTCAGGATGCCGCTTTGCCACAGTTTTTTTGTTGTTTTCGTTTGCATCATCATTCCTCGAAATTCCTGGCCGCTTAGAAGTTCATACCGAAGCTGAGTGCGACGAAGTCACGGTCAACGGAGGTGTTGTACTTGCCGTCAAAGAAGCTGGTATACGACAGGTCGGCGGTATAGGTGTTCTGGTACTCAGCGTTGAGGCCCAGACTAACTGCCTTGGCCCCTTCATTGAACAGACCGTTGGGCCCATAACCGTCGACGTCATGCGACCAGGCGACACTGGGGCGCAGATTCACACCTGCAACGGCGTTCGGATAGTCCCAGATGGCACGAACTCGATAGCCCCACGAAGTGCTGGTAACGAACCCGTCGTCTTCACAATACTTGGATACATTCGCCGACGACGCACCCGCGCCCGCACCTCCGACGGTGCTGGTGTTCAATGCTTGGCATGTTGTTCCCGCCAGAGGGCCTGGCCCATAAACAGGATCGCGACCGTAGCGAACGTCCGAACTACTCTCCAACCCCCCAACATGAACGACACCGACCTCACCAACCAGAGTCAGGCGAGACGCACCCATGACTTGATCAAAGAAGTGAGTAAAGGTTGTCTGGAACTGACTTATCTCTTTACGACGGTAACCATGCTGATCCTGTCCAGGAACCCCTTGCAGCAAAGAAACCCCACCACGGCCGGGCAAAGGCGTCAGGCCTGAGAACAGAATATCTGTACTATTCAATTGCACTGGCGCATTGGGACGGTAGCTGAACTCGCCACTCCAAGCTGTCCCCGTAGGTAGCGTGGTGGAGAAGCTAAGGCCGTAAAGTCGGATATCCTCTGGGTACTCCATAAAGTAAGAAGAATTACCGGCAATGATAAGCGGAGCTAGCGGACTAGCTGCCACAGCCGTGTATAGGGATGCAGGTGCGCCTGTAGCACTGAATATCGGCGCACGGCTATGGTAGTTAATGAAGTAAAGACCAAACTCCGTGTCAATACTTTCGGCAAAGTAGCGGAAGGCACCACCCCATTGACCGCTATCGCGAGCATCGCGATCACCTGAGCGAGCTACACGAACGCCTTCTTCGTTTACATCGACGCCAAAGGCGGCCAGCCCCGCAAGAGCAGGCGCACTCAATGTAGAACGTTTGTTCAGCACTCGAAGGTTGTCATCACATCCATCAGCAGCGATATCTGCCTGGGAAAAGAAAGTACCGCAGTTGTCGATAACGGTCTGATCCCATTCGATTTGGTAAAAAGCCTCAGCAGAAAGATTGTCTGTCAGACTTTGCGAGACGTAGAACATATTAACCGGAATCAACCCTTCCTTGACTTCCGCACCAGGACGACGGAAAGCAGAAACGTCGATAGGGTTGATGGAGTTTATACTATTGCCAATAAACGTACTCTCGCCCCAGCTTACGACCTGCTTACCCAAGCGTACAGAACCAGGCTGGTTACCAATTGAATAGTTGTGATAGACAAAAGCATCGAGTATCTGACCACCGGAGGACTGTGCTCCCTCCTTGCGATTGCTGTCGCTGATGTCCTTGAACTGACGACTTTCGTCCTTCAGCTCGAAGTCATACCAGTACTTGCCACGCACGAACACACCGGTGTCGCCATAACGAAGTTCAAGATCATGGATACCCTTGAAGATTTTAGAGAAGGTCTCACCGCGCTTGAAGTTCAGGTGACCATCATCGGAGGTCTGCGACAGACCACGACCACCGTTATTCACGCCGATCAGATCCTTGTCTGCCTTCTCGGTGGACCAGCTGGCACCCACCGACAACGACGAATCGAACTGCCCCTCGATCTCACCGATGTTGAAAGTGACGCCGAATGCCGGAGCGGCAAGGGTGGATGCGAGGCTGACGGCCAGCGGAAGTTTCGCCAAACGCCAGTAGGGTTTTGTTCTTGTTGTCATCGACGCTACTCCATGTGTTTTTTGTTATGAATGCTTTGACTATAGCCAGCGGGTAGTACCGCTTGATCCCTCGAAAGTGTGATTTGCAGCCCCGGCCACTCTGGCTCGCAGGTTTCAGGCCCTGCCCCTAGCCAAGCATGGACGGGAAACAGCAATTAGCAAGCCAAACGCTTGTTTGACTGACCAGTCACTTTCACCATCCAGTCAATCCGCACCTCACAGCGTGGACAGGAACGCACTGCCAGCCTCCTGCCATTTAGCGATTTCAACGCGGATGCGCTTCTTGTCCAACTTGCCGACACTGGTCTTGGGAATTTCGGTAACAAGGGCGATTTGCGTAGGGATCGCCCACTTGTTGATGTGGCCCTGCTCGACGAAAGGCTTGAGATGCTCCTTCAAGCCTTTGGCATCCAGCCCCTGCTCTTCGCGCAACACCAGCAGCGCGAACGGCCGTTCGCCCCACTGCGGATCAGGCACCCCAACCACTGCCACCTCACGTACCACAGGGTGACGACTGATCAGGTCCTCCAGCTCCAGAGAGGAAATCCACTCGCCGCCGGTCTTGATCACATCCTTGATGCGATCACGGATTTCGATGAAGCCCATGCCATCGATGGTCGCCACATCGCCGGTATGCAGCCAGCCATGCGCCCACAGTTCCTCGCCTTTCTCCGGCTCGCGGAAATAGCCCTGGGTCAGCCAAGGGGCGCGCAACACCAATTCGCCCTGGGCTTCGCCATCGCTGGGCAGCAATTTGCCGTCAGCATCCATGATCGCGGCCTCCACCAGCGGCACCGGAATTCCGGCCTTGATCCGATAAGTGGTGCGCTCGTCCTCGCTACCTGCGCGCAGCTCCTCATTGAGATAAGCGCAGGAAATCAGCGGGCAGGTTTCGGACATGCCATAGGCTGCCGTCAGCTGGATGCCGCGCTCCTTGGCCGCCTCATAGAGGGAGCGATTCAGCGCGCTGCCGCCGATGATCATCTTCATGCCACCGAAATCATGGCCCTGCGCACCAGGGGCGCCCAGCACCATCTGCAGGATGGTCGGGACGCAATGGGAGAAGTTGACCTTCTCCTCCTTGATCAGGCGGCAAAGCATGTCCGGCTCGTAGCGACCGGGGTACACCTGTTTGACCCCGAGCATGGTGGCCACGTAGGGCACGCCCCAGGCATGCACGTGGAACATCGGGGTGATCGGCATGTAGACATCGTCGTTGCCCAACAGGCGGATGCTGTCCAGGCCACCCATGGTGGTGGCCATGGACATGGTGTGCAGCACCAGTTGCCAGTGGGTGAAGTACACGCCCTTGGGGTTGCCAGTGGTGCCGGTGGTATAGAAGGTAGTGGCCACCGAGTTCTCGTCGAAATCGGCGAAATCGTAGTGCGTGCTGGCTGCAGCCAGCAGGCTCTCATACTCACCGACAAGGTTCGGTAGATCGGCGCTCTTGTCCTCGCCATCGGTCAGCAGCAAAGTCTTCTCGACGGTGGTGAGTTGCCCGGCAATGCCGTTGTACAGCGGTACGAACTCGCTGTTGACCAGCACGAAGCGATCATCGGCGTGGTTCATGGTGTAGAGGATCTGATCCGGCGAGAGGCGAATATTGATGGTGTGCAGCACCGCGCCGAGCATGGGAATGGCGAACATGCACTCCAGATAGCGATGGCTGTCCCAATCCATCACCGCCACGGTATCACCGGCCTTGACCCCGGCCTCGCTAAGCACGTTCGCCAGGCGTGCAACACGCTCGTTGAAGGTCGCATAGCTGTAGCGCAGCTTGTCGCGATAAACGATTTCACGGGTCTTCTCGTAACGACTACCGGACAGCAGCAGGCGCTTGATCAGCAGCGGATAGGCATGAGCGTTTTCAGCGGGAGGGATCAGTCGAGTCTGCAGCATGAAATCACCTTGGGCACGCTAGGAATGGGTATGCAGCGACTCTAGAGCGGCTCGCGCAGTGCTAAATCAGCCCAAAGAATGATTTGCCACGTGACTCTATGGCCACTTTTAGTCACAGGGTAGAATCGAACCAACCAGCCAGTTCTGAAACAGGCTGCATCACGCCAAACTTTCGTTCGAGGTAACACCATGTCCGACATCGTCATCGTCAGCGGCGCACGCACGCCCATGGGCGGTTTTCAAGGCAGCCTGGCCGGTGTGCCAGCGGTCGAGCTGGGCGCGGCCGCCATTCGCGAAGCGGTCAAGCGTGCCGGTATCGAGTCAGCCGACGTGCAGGAAGTGATCATGGGCTGCGTCTTGCCGGCAGGGCTCAAGCAGGGCCCGGCGCGCCAGGCCTCGCTCAACGCCGGCCTGCCCGCCGCCACCGGTTGCACCACCATCAACAAGCTGTGCGGCTCGGGCATGAAGGCCGTGATGATGGCCTTCGATTCGCTGAAAGCCGGCAGCAATCAGGTGATGATCGCCGGTGGCATGGAAAGCATGTCCAACGCGCCCTACATCCTGGAGAAAGCCCGTACCGGCCTGCGCATGGGTCACGCCGAAGTCAAGGATCATATGTTCCTCGACGGTCTGGAGGACGCCCGCACTGGCCGCCTGATGGGCTCCTTCGCCCAGGAGACAGCCGACAAGTACGGCATCAGCCGCGAGGAAATGGATGCCTACGCCATCGAATCGCTGCGCCGCGCACAGGTGGCGATCAAGGACGGTTCGCTGGACGCCGAGATCGTCCCGATCACCGTCACGTCGCGCAAGGGCGAGGTGGTGGTCAAGGATGACGAGCAGCCGCTGACGGCCAACCTGGACAAGATCCCTGCGCTCAAGCCTGCCTTCAGGAAGGACGGCACCATCACCGCGGCCAATGCCAGCTCGATCTCCGACGGCGCCAGCGCGCTGCTGCTGATGACCGCCGATGAAGCGGCCAAGCGCGGTCTCAAACCGCTGGCCAAGGTGGTTGCCCACGCGACCCAGAGTCAGGATCCGAGCGAGTTCACCCTGGCGCCCATCGGTGCGATGAGCAACTTGCTGAAGAAAGCCGGCTGGAGCAAGGACGAGGTCGACCTGTTCAAGATCAACGAAGCCTTCGCCATGGTGACCATGCTGGCCATGCGCGAACACGGCCTGGACCACGCCAAGGTCAACGTTTTCGGCGGGGCCTGCGCCCAGGGCCACCCGGTTGGCTCCACCGGCTCGCGGATCATCCTCACCTTGATCAACGCCCTGCAGAAAAAAGGCGGCAAGCGCGGCATCGCCTCGCTGTGCATCGGTGGCGGCGAAGCCACCGCGGTGGCCATCGAGCTACTGTAAGCCAGCCCATCACCAAAGAGCCCCGCGATTGCGGGGCTCTTTGCTTTAGCGCATTTCGGTCAGCGCCAGTTTGACCCCGATCCCCACCAACACCGCCCCCATCAACCTATCGAACCAGTGCCCCATACGGGCAAAGCCGGCACGCACGCGTTGCTGGCTGAACAGCCAGGCCACCAGGCTGAACCAGACGGCCGTGGCCACTGCCAGATAGATGCCGTAGCCGGCCTGCACCGCCACTGGCGTGTGCGGGTTGATCACCACGGTGAACAGGGAAAGGAAGAACAGCGTCGCCTTGGGGTTGAGCCCATTGGTGATGAACCCAGTGACGAACGCACCGCGGCCGCTGCGCTCGCCGGCTGCCAGACTCAGCTCGGCACTGGCCGGGTCGGCCGGGCGCGCGCGCAGCGCCTTGATGCCGATATACAGCAGATAAGCCGCCGCCAACCATTTCAACGCATTGAACAGGACGATGGACTGCGACACGATCAGACCGATACCCAGCAGCGAATAGGTGACGTGCACCAGAATGCCGGTGCCCACACCGAATGCGGTGAACAGCCCGGCCCGGCGCCCGTAGCCGACGCTCTCACGTACGACGATGGCGAAATCCGGCCCTGGACTGGCCACCGCCAGCAGGTGAATCAGGGCAACGGTGAGAAATTCACTCCAGTACATGGCGGCTCCGCATCGACGGTGAAGGTCTGGTAGGCTCGCCAATCTACTCCTGCGCCCCTCCTGCGAAAAGGTACAGCTGATGAGCAAAAGCCCCCGCGCCGTCTTCCTCGACCACGCCTCTCTCGACCTTGGCGACCTCGACCTGCAACTGCTGCATCAGGCCTTCGCCGAGCTGACCCTGCACGCCCACACGCGTCCGGATCAGGTCGCCGAACGCCTGCAAGGCGCCCAGGTCGCCATCAGCAACAAAGTCCCGCTGGATGCAGACACCTTCGCCGCCTGCCCCGAACTGAAGCTGGTGCTGGTGTCAGCCACTGGCACCAACAACATCGACCTCAAAGCCGCCAGCGCCCACGGCGTGACCGTCTGCAACTGCCAGGGCTACGGCACGCCCTCCGTGGCGCAACATACCCTGATGCTGTTGCTGGCCCTGGCCACGCGTCTGCCCGATTATCAACGCGACATCGCTGCAGGCCGTTGGCAGCAAGCCAGCCAGTTCTGCCTGCTTGATCACCCCATCGTCGAACTTGAAGGCAAGACCCTGGGCATGCTCGGCCATGGCGAACTGGGTGGTGCGGTAGCACGCCTGGCAGAGGCGTTCGGCATGCGCGTGCTGCTCGGCCAACTGCCTGGCCGCCCTGCACGTGCTGATCGCCTGCCACTGCACGAACTGCTGCCGCAGGTCGATGCACTGACCCTGCACTGCCCGCTCAATGAGCAGACACGCAACATGATTGGCGCCGATGAGCTGGCACTGATGAAACCGCGAGCATTTCTGATCAACACCGCACGCGGTGGCCTGATCGACGAACAGGCGCTGGCTGATACCCTGCGCCGCGGCCACCTGGGCGGCGCCGCCACTGACGTGCTGCTGCAGGAGCCCCCGAAGGACGGCAATCCACTGCTGGCAGCGGACATCCCCCGTCTGATCGTCACGCCACACAGCGCCTGGGGCAGCCAGGAAGCACGCCAGCGCATCGTCGGTCAGATGGTCGACAACGCAGCCGGCTTCTTCGCCGGTGCGCCGCTGCGAGTCGTCGGGTAAGCTGCGCAGCTTTTTCAGGCAGGAACCCACCATGGATGCGCGAAGCGAAGTTCTCCTGCGTCAGGCCGAGCTGTTCAGTGGCGAGCTGTTGCTGGCCGGTCTTCCGGCTGACGACCTGCTCGGCGCCTTGCCGCAGGCACGTGGCTGGACCTGGCATGCCGGCGACCAGGCGCTGCTTGCTGCGCGCTTTGCCGGTCGCTGCCAGTTCGACACACGCATGCCGGAGGGCGACTACCGCGCAGCCGTGCTGTTCCTGCCCAAGTCACGCGAGCTGACCGATTACCTGCTGCACGCCATGGCTTCGCGCCTGGCCGGCAAGCCGCTGTACCTGGTGGGCGAAAAACGGGGCGGCATCGAGCGCGCGGCGAAACAGTTGGCGGTCTATGGCAAACCGCGCAAGCTCGACAGCGCGCGGCATTGCCAGCTCTGGTGCGTCGAGGTGGATCAAGCGCCAGCAGTACCGGATCTGCACGCCCTGGCACAGAGCTATTCACTGCAACTGAACGATGGCGCGTTGGAGATCGTCACCCTGCCCGGCGTGTTCGCCCATGGCCGCCTGGATCGGGGCAGCGCGCTGCTGCTGGAGCATCTGGATGAACTGCCCAGCGGCCACATGCTCGACTTCGGCTGCGGCGCAGGTGTGCTCGGTGCTGCGCTCAAACGGCGCTACCCGTCCAGCGAAGTGAGCCTGCTGGATGTCGATGCCTTCGCCCTGGAGAGCAGCCGCCTGACGCTTGCACGCAACGGTCTGTCAGCCAACCTGATCGCCGGCACCGGGATCGAATCAGCGCCTGAAGGACTGAGCGCCATCGTCAGTAATCCCCCGTTTCACCAAGGCGTGCACACCGATTATCAGGCCAGCGAGAACCTGCTGACCCAGGCGGCGCGCCATCTGGTCAAAGGTGGTGAATTGCGCCTGGTGGCCAACAGTTTCCTCAGGTATCCCCCGCTGATCGAGCGACACCTGGGGCCCTGCCGTACCCTGGCCGATGCCGAAGGTTTTCGCATCTACAGCGCGCGGCGCTGAATTGGGCTTGCTCCCAGCTTGGCGCTTGGGCACAATTGCGCCCGTCCTAGGGGAGTAGTCTCCCGCGAGCGCCCAGCTCGCCCGGTATGCGTCAACACACTTGCTCCGCAGAGCATGGCGCATGCGACCCAAGGCCTACGTCGATAGGCCTGCGGTTTGACAAGACCTATGACACGCACAACCTCACCCGGGGCGGGAAGGTCGTTCGTGTCATAAGCCGTGTTGACCCGCCCCTTTAGGAAGCCTGATGCTGGAATCCCTGTTCGTCCCCACCTTCATCGTTGCCCTCGCCGAAATTGGCGACAAGACGCAATTGCTCGCGCTGCTGCTGGCTGCTCGCTTTCGCCGGCCATGGCCGATCATCTGGGGCATCGTCGTCGCCACCCTGGCCAACCATTTTGCCGCAGGCGCCATTGGCAACTGGGTTGCGAGCTTCTTCTCGCCTGCCACCTTGAGCTGGATTCTTGCCGCCAGCTTCGTCGCGGTGGCGGCCTGGACCCTGATTCCAGACAAGCTGGACGACGACGAGGAATCTGGCCTGAAGAAATACGGTCCCTTCCTCACCACCCTGATCGCCTTCTTCCTCGCCGAGATGGGCGACAAGACTCAGGTCGCGACCGTGATGCTGGCCGCGCAATACCCGCACTTCATCCTGGTAGTGATCGGCACCACGCTGGGCATGCTGGTGGCCAACGTACCCGTGGTGCTGGCGGGCAACTTCGCGGCCGAACGCCTGCCATTGACACTGATTCGCCGCCTGGCCGCCTGCGCCTTCGCTGCACTGGCGATCTATGCCGGCTATCAGGCACTGAAGCTGAGCGGCATGATCTGACACATTACTGACGCCAGCCGAGCGGCATTTCGGCCAATACCAGCCCCCTCCTGCCTGCTGCTAAAGTGCGTGCCACGTCACATGGTTCAGCTATGCAGTCGGGAGGCCAACATGTCACTGGATGAGCGCAAGAAGGTAGTGTGCCAACACATCGACCTGAGCTGGAACAAGGGCCGTCTGGCCCTGTCCGAACAACTGCACAGTCGCGACTTTCTCTACAAGAGCTCGTTCATCGGGCACCCGGTCGGCAGCGCCGGCTTCGCCCAGATAGTGCAGACCGTCCGCCATGCCATGCCGGACCTGCAGATCATGATCGAAGAGTGCATCGCCGAAGGCTACAAGGTGGTGACCTGGAGCACGCTGATCGGCACCATCCAGAACCCCGCACTGGGCTACCCGCCTAGCGACAAGGTGCTGAGCATCTCGGCGATGGCGTTCTGGACCTTGACGCCTTGTAATGAGATTCAGGAAATCTGCACCATGTTCGACATGGAGAGCTTCCGCGCCCAACTGGGCCTGCAGCCGCGCCCCCTGGCCGAAACGGCCCTGCCCTGAAATGCGAACGGCGCGCCGTGAACCATCACGTCGCGCCGTTTTTCATACGCGAGCTCAGCGTCCGGCCTTGGCCTGCTGGTAAAGCGGCATGACCTTGGGAATGGCCGCCTGCAGCGCAGCGATACGGCTGCTGGACGACGGGTGAGTGCTCATGAACTCAGGCGGTGCGCCACCACCGGCAGCCTCCATCTTCCGCCACAGGCTGATGGCCGCATTCGGGTCATAGCCCGCGCGAGCAGCCAACTCCAGGCCGATCAGGTCCGCCTCGTTCTCGTTACCGCGGCTGTTGGGCAGCGTCAGGCTGTACTGCACCACGGTATCGGCGAGCGCCATGCCACTCTCGCCGAGGCCGAGCAACGCCCCGGCGCCCTGTTTGGCGACCTCGATACCATAGGCTTTGGACATCGCTTCACGGCTGTGCTCGCGCAAGGCGTGAGCCATCTCGTGCCCCATGATGGCGGCGATCTCGTCATCGGTAAGCTTCAGTTGCTCGATGATGCCGCTGTAGAAAATGATCTTGCCGCCAGGGCCGCAGTTGGCGTTGAGCTCAGGGCTCTTGATCAGATTGACCTCCCACTGCCAGTTGGCGGCATCCGGGCGAAAACGCGGCGCCTGTGGGATCAAGCGACCAGCGACAGTCTGCAAACGCTTGGCATTGGCACTGCTCTTGTCCAGCATGCCCTTGCTCGAGGCCTCGCTCAGGGTCTGCTGATAGGACTGCGCATACATCTGATTGACTTCATCGGCGGACAGCATGCTGAACATGTACTGCTTGCGCTCCACGCCAACCGCACCGCCGCTGGTGGTATTGACCGCCTGGCAACCGCTCAGCAGCAGCGCCGCAGCCAGGCCACTCAGATAGAAAACCTTGCTCATCGAGCTATCTCCTTGAATCGGACACCCTATGCTAGCAGCCCGCTGACAACTTACCTACGTTGGCAGTACCACGTAAAAACAGCCTGACAGCCGCAAACCAACTCGCTTGAGCGCGCTCCGATCAGCAGCAATCAAATACTCATGCACACGACCCGGGCTCCGTTTTCGGCGATTCCCGCCTGCCTCGCCCAGGTTCTCAGGGGTCGGCCAGACCGCACTCTTGATGCGAGCAACTGCGCCACGTGCGCGATGAGCGCACGCCACCTTCGCTGAATACGACACCAACCTGCTTGTCAGCACCCACCCACTAAGGTTTTCACCTGCCACTGCCGATAGCAGGTGACAGTCGCACTCTGCGCCCGGGAGCCTACATGAAGTTCAAGTCGATCCAGTTTTCCGTCGCATTCCTAGCCGGCGCCAGCGTACTCGCGGTGGTCGTGGCTCTGGTGCTCTACGCCCTGTTCGCCAGCGGCCGAACCCAAAACCTGGTACAGGAGCGCACGCAGAAACTACTGGAGCAAGTCATCGAACAGCGTCTGTCGGCATTGGCTCAGGCGCAGGTCAGCGAAATTCAGCGGGAGCTGGAAGCCCCACTGCAGATCACCGCCGATCTGGCGCGGGTCAACGCCATGCTCGGCATGACCGACACCAACGGCAGCCCGATGCTCAGCATCAGCCGTGAAGAGCTGGCCAATCTGGTACACGAAACCACGGCGCAAAATCCCAAGCTGCTCGGCAGCTATCTGGGCTGGGAGCCGAACGCCTTCGACGCCAGCGACGACATCTATGCCGGCAGCAAGGAAAACGGCTACGACGGCAGCGGCCGCTTCCTGCCCTGGTGGTACCGCAATGCCGACGGCAGCCTGGGCATCGACGCCATCGGTTCGATGGAGAGCGAGAAGCTGCTGCCTACCGGTGTGCGCGAAGGTGAATACTATCTCTGCGCCAAGGAGCGCAAGCGCCCCTGCGTGATCGACCCGGCCCCTTACGATGTCGGCGGCAAGATGACCATGCTCGCCTCCTTCACCTCTCCCATTCTGGTCAACGGCGAGTTTCGTGGCATCGCCGGCGCCGACCTGGCGGTGAATTTCATTCAGGAGTTGCTGGTCAAGGCCGATGCCCAACTCTACGGCGGAGCCGGCGAGATCGCGCTGATCGCCAGCAATGGGCGTCTGGTCGCCTCGACCAAGGCGCCGGACAAACTCGGCGAACCGGCCACCGTTCTGCTCGACGCCAACGAAGTGGCCAATCTCGGCAAACTGCAGCCCGGCCAACCGATTTATTCCATCGATGCCAAGGAAGACCCGGAACACAGTCATATCGAGCTATTTCTCAGCTTCAATATCGGCCAGAGCGACACGCGCTGGGTGCTGATACTGGTGCTACCGCTCAAAGCCGTGATGGCCGACCTGCTCCAGTTGCAGAGCGACCTGACCGCGCAGCGCGACGGCGACACCCTGGGCATGACACTGGTAGGCCTGTTGATCGCCGGTCTGGGCCTGCTGGTGATCTGGTTCGTCGGCTACGGCATCGCCCGCCCCCTACGGCAGATGGTCGGCATGCTCGACGACATCGCCAAGGGCGAAGGTGATCTGACGGTACGCCTGCAAGTCGATCGCAAGGACGAGCTCGGGCAGATCGCAGCCGGCTTCAATGCCTTCCTGGCCAAATTGCAGACGATGATCGCGTCCGTGGTGACCTCGGTGCAGCAGGTCAGTGACTCCTCTGAGCACACCGCCGACATCGCCATCCGCACCAATCAGGGCGTACAGAAGCAGTTGGCCGAGATCGAGCTGGTGGCCACGGCCGTGCACGAGATGACCGCCACCGCGCAGGACGTCGCACGCAATGCCACCCATGCGGCCGAAGCGGCCAACCACGCCGACCATGCAGCCAATCAGGGCAAGCAGGTGGTACAGCAAACCTCTGCAGCCATCGCTGCGCTGGCCACCGAGATCGGCCGCGCCGTGAGCGTGGTGCAGAACCTGGCCAAGGACAGCGAGAACATCAACGCGATCCTCGTCGCCATTCGTGGCATCGCCGAGCAGACCAATCTGCTGGCGCTCAATGCGGCCATCGAGGCGGCCCGCGCCGGCGAACAGGGCCGTGGCTTCGCGGTGGTCGCCGATGAGGTGCGCAACCTGGCGCAGAAAACCCAGCAAGCCACCGAAGAAATCCAGAGCATGATCCAGCAGCTGCAGCAAGGCACACGCGAAGTGGTCAAGGTGATGGAGCAGAGCCAGAGCAAGACCGACGACAGTGTGCAACATGCCAGCCAGGCCGCCCAATCGCTGGAGTCCATCACCCAGGCGGTGTCGGTGATCAACGACATGAACACACAGATCGCCAGCGCAGCCGAAGAGCAGAGTGCGGTAGCCGAGGACATCAACCGCAACGTCACCAACATCGGGCAGGTCGCCAACGACGTGGCAGGCGGTGCCGACGAAGCCAGCCAGGCCAGCGCGCAGTTGACCAAGCTGGCCGAACAGCAGCGGCGCCTGATCAATCAGTTCAAGGTGTAGGGAGCATTCACCTCAGGTAGGCCACGACGCCGGAGGCGTCAGGCCAAATGCTCCTCCGTCCGGGTGCGCACGGCGTACCTAGGCTGGGGTCAGGCATTCCGGCGCATCGAGCTTCGGATCATTGACCAGGGTCGCCAGGGCGCGTTCTCGCAACGCGACCTGCGGCTTGGCCAGTAACGCCGCCAATTGTTCGGGCGTGGTGTCGTCGCTCAACCACAGTGCCCGTTCATGCTCGTCAAGAATCAGCGGGCGACGCAGCGTCGCGGCTTCCTGGGTAATCAACGCCACGCTCAGGTAGTCGTGCCCGGTAACCGGATACACCTCCCACAAGGCGGCGAAATACATCAGCGAGTCGCCGTTGGTCATCCAGTACGGCCGCTTGCGTGTCGCCCCGCGCCACTCGTAGAAGCCGTTGGCCGGCAACAGAGCGCGGCGCAGGCGCAAGGGCTCACGAAACATCGGCTGCTCGCCAAGGGTTTCGGCCCGCGCATGAGCCGGCGTCTTGGACAGATCCTTCAGCCAGGCGGGGGTCAGCCCCCAACGCGCCGCGGCGGCCTGCGGCCCATTCTCGCCTGCGCGCAGCATCAGGACCTGACCGTTGGGCGCCAGGTTCCAGTGCGGCTTCTGATCAGCAGGAAAGCCGGGCAACGCCGCAAAAGCAGGCGACCAGCGGAACAGGGCATAACGTCCACACATGAAACGACTCGACAGGCAGGGGGCACATCAACAGAGCAACACGCCCTGAAAGGACTCTGGCTCATCGCCAGACACAGGTTGCGCCGTATTGTACTCAGCGATCAGCGTACGCGCCCGTTCAGCGTCGCAGTCCGCGACAAGCAAACCGAGCAGGCCACATGCAGGCAGCTCTCCCACGGCACCGACCAGATGCTGACCGAGCAGGTGCGCCTCGACGCCCTCGCTGGCCAGCATGTCCACCAGCATCTGACCTTCCAGAAGATTTTCCGGCTCGTAGATTCGCTGCATCAATCGTTCTCCGCGCGTACTTCCAACGCCCACTCGACACCGTCCGTACGCAACTCGAACTCGATCGGCCGGCAACACACCGGGCAATCCTCGATATAGGACTGATCACCGCCCGACAGGTCCAGTAGCGCCTCGGCCGGTTCGCCGCAATAGGGGCAATGATACGACTCGCTTTCCAGCATCGCGGCCTCCTTGTGACTTGGCTGTATAATCGCCGGTCTACTGCTCACCCTGTTAAGCAGACCCCTTTCAACCTTAGCCGTTTTACAACAAGAGAGCATGATGGGCGCATTTGATGCCATCCGACCCTATGCCGATGCAGAAGTACGCCCCGTGCTGGCGCGCCTGCTCGCCGACCCGGCGTTCCTCGGTACCCTTACCCGTTTTCGCTTCCCACGACTGGCCAGCCCGCTAGGCTGGGTGCTCAAACCGCTGATCGCCGCGCGGCTGCGCAGCGAATTCGCCAGCGTCGACTCGGTCAACAAGCTGCAGGAAAAGATCGAGCCCTACATCGACCGTACCATCGAGCATGCCAGTGACGGCATCAGCTACTCCGGCCTGGAGCACTTGCAGCCGGGCAAACCCTATCTGTATCTGGCCAACCATCGCGACATCGTCATGGATCCGGCCTTCGTCAACTACGCCGTCTACCATGCCGGCCTGCAGACACCGCGTATCGCCATCGGCGACAACCTGCTGCAGCGCCCCTTCGTCAGCGACCTGATGCGCCTGAACAAGAGCTTCATCGTGCATCGTTCGATCAGCGGGCGACGCGAGAAGCTGGCGGCCTATCAGCTGCTTTCGGCGTACATCAATCACTCGATCTGCGAAGACGGCGAATCGATCTGGATCGCCCAGGCCGAAGGCCGCGCCAAGGATGGGGACGACCGCACCGATTCAGCCATCCTCAAGATGTTCCACATGAGCCGCAAGGACGAGCCGTTCGCCGAAGTCATCAACTCGCTGAACCTGGTGCCGGTTTCGATCAGCTACGAGTACGATCCCTGCGACCTGGCCAAGGCCCGCGAGCTGAGCATACGCGCCGCCACCGGCAACTACACCAAGGCCCCAGGCGAGGACGACGCCAGCATTGCCCTGGGCATCACCGGTTATAAAGGACGCGTGCACCTGCACTTCAGCCCGCCGATGGCCGGCCTGGAAGATACCAAGCAACTGGCGCAGGCGCTGGATCGCCATATTCTCGGCCAGTACCGCCTGTTCCCCGTCCACTACCTGGCCTACGCCATGTGGGAAGGCCGCGAGAGCGAGCTGAACGTGCCGGCGGCAAGCGAGGTATTCCCCGAGGCAGAACTGGCTGCGGCCGAAGCGCAGTGGAACAAACGCCTGGCAGCCTGCAGCGCCGAAGAAAAGCCGTTTCTGATCCTGCAATACGCCAATCCGGTACGTAACCAGTATCGAATCAAGGCCGGCTTGCCCCTCTAAGCGCTCCGCTACAAACCAAAACGGCAGCCACCAGGGCTGCCGTTTTGGTTAATCGCTCAAGCGTCAAAGCCGCGTGCTGAACCAGGACAGCAACAACGCAGCTCCCAAGCAAAGGGCGCCAAAGCGATAGAAGAAGCGATTGATACGCCAGGTGCGCTCGTCCAGCACCTCAGCCTCATCCAGCGCCCCCTGCGCCATCACTCGCGCCATCCCGCGCTGCTCGCGCAGTCGGGTCATCAGACACAACCAGGCACCCGCCAGGGCAAAGAACAAGGCCAGCGAATTCACCGCCCCGGCCGGGTGGGCGACGAACAGTGACCACAACACCTGCAGCGACATGCGACACCTCGAGTACAACATGGTGCAGCAGCCCCGCCACTGCACCAGAATGGGGAATTCAGCTGAAAAGTACGCTTCTCAGCCAGCGAAAAGTCGTTGCGCAGTGTACTGAAACCCATCTTTTATAAGGTTCGTTTCCGACGAACGCAGCTCTCTATCCCGAAATCGTCTGAAAACTGTCATATGCCTGGCCTAGGGTTTGTATCTCTCAGAGTGACCAAACAGTCACCGCTGTTGCTGGAGCCAAACCTCAATGTCCCTGGAGGACCTGCCATGCTCAATTCACAACCGCTGGATCGCGACTACCTGATCGACTCGCTGGATGAAGTGGACGCCGTGGTCGATGAACTCTCCTTCAACGTGCAGGACCAGCACTGGCTGGTGTACTGCGCCCTCGGCGGCCATGAGCACTACGACCTGCCGGATATCGACAACCGCACCGGCATGAGCCTGCCGGAGTTCTACGCC
>Ga0070754_10000514_pt1 | contig 35793 bp, 19 predicted proteins | sample VirMetDEL_Sep_01_FD_75181 | JGI IMG/M metagenome (GOLD analysis project Ga0070754, IMG submission 75181) | Aqueous microbial communities from the Delaware River and Bay under freshwater to marine salinity gradient to study organic matter... | ecosystem: Environmental > Aquatic > Marine >...
AGTCACTCCAACTTAATCTTTCTGGTCTATACCTTTGTGCGCTTTTAATTTTTGATGGTGAATAACTTCCTGGATAAATGTTCTGAATAATTGCTCCAGGATATTGACTTAGAAGATGCTCGGCAAGTTCACTCTTGCTCATCATCGGACCATCAACTTCAAGGCGGTAGATTTTACCTTCCCAAACAATATCAGCAGAGAATGATTCTTCCTGCTGTTGCTCTGGTTGGGAACCACCTACGTTTAGAGTTCCGTTGAAATCACCATTGATGGTGATACTTTCTTTTAAAAATTGTTGAAAACTTTTCATCAGCATCTCCAGCGTTTACGTGCTTTACAAATTGCTTTATCTGGGGTCTTGGAGCAATCGATGTTGTGCATCTTTCTCTGACCGTTGGAGCGAGCGCAGAAGGACTTACGTCTTTTTGCTCTCTTACCACCAGGGTTCTTCTCAGTTACAGCAGTCTTAAGTTTAGAACCTGGGTTCTCACGCTTGTAAGCATTAACTGCTTTCTGACTCATACCGTCAGTCTTATCACCTTTATTGACTTTTTGCCAATCTTCACCAAGGTCTTGTCTCCAATTAGAAAACTCTTCAAATCTTGCTTTAGTCTTTATTCTTTTTTTACCAGATGGTGATGGGATGAATTCACCCATTTCCGATGCTTTCATATCATCAGTATCTACATCACCATCAACATCGGCATCAATTCGCTTTACTGCTTTTCCTACAAGTTTTTTAAGATTACCGCCACCTATATTATGTTCTTTTTCTTCATTTGCTTTTACGCAACGATTATATGTTTTATCAAATAATTTTTGTGTTCCTGCTTTCTTATAACCTTTCCAGCACTTTTTACCTGCTTCATCAATTACTGATTGTGATGGTTGAAGAGGTTCTGGTTTAATTAAATCAATGGTTTCAAATTCTAATGCTTTAAAATCATCTCTCCAATTATAAAAATCATACGATTCATTTTTAGATTTATTACCCCAATTTTTAGCACCAACTTTGCGACATTTAACTAATGCGCCAGAAGCATATGCTGAAGGCCAAACAGAATACCGAGACTTAACCTTGTGGTAACAGGCATCCTTTTCACCTTTCTTTTCTGCCATAACTTCCTCGGTTTTTACGTTAATTGCCTTACCTTTTCTATCAGGATTTGGATCTTGACGTTGCTTGCGGCGAAATGCTGCCTTTTCCTCATCCTTATCAAGATTTCTCTTCATTTTTGAAGAACCGCATTTTGGTTTAGTGGTTTGACCTGGTTGGCGGGCACATGGCTTTCCTGCATATTTGCCACCCAACTGAACCCAACCAGGGGTGCCATCAGAAGAGCGACTCTTGCTAAACCAGTCACGCAAAGAACTATCACCACTTTTTGATTCATTCACATCTTCCTCAGTTATAGTTCCTTCCAAACATTGGCATGGATCACAAGCACAAATTGGGCAAGTCTCCTCATTGGTTACATAATCTGCAGCGGTGTCAATGTAATCTGCTACCTTTGTAATCTTAGATTGAACCCATGCTTTGAGCTGCCCTTCACCTTTCTTACCCATCTTTTTTTGAAGACGTTTGGCTGCATTAGTAACAGTCTTTAACTGCGACCTAGCCATAGAGTATTCGTGATCTTTTCCTTCACTCATGTTTCTAACTTACAGTTTATTAACTGACGGAATCTGACTTATTATTATTTAGGAATCCTTGTTTTAACATTTTTTGTAATTCTGAAGTGGAACCAACAAAAACAGCATTGTTTGTAACATTATTTGTTGTCTTTACAGTTTCATCTTCAACATCTTTTAGTTTTTTCTGCAGATCTATCAATTTATCAGTTGTATCGGCAACACTCTTTATTAATTGACCAGCAACTTCATATGCTCTAGGGCTAGATCCTTCTTCAGCAACTTCCATTATTCCATTAATAGCTTCTTGCCCTTTTTCTATTAATGAGTATAAATTGGCACGTGTATATTCATAATCCTTCTGTACATCATTTTTAGATTCTTTTTTATTAGACTCTACAATTTCAGTAACTTCGGATTTTTCAATTGAAGTATTATCAATAGATTCTGAAGAAATATTTAAAGCATTATTTAACTTTTCATAATTATCTTTCATATTACTCAAATATCAACTTTCTGTGTTGGACTAAACTCTTTGGAATTATCAAATGATTCCCATCCACCATCAAATCCAAAATCATCATCTGGACCAGCATTTATTGGATCTGGTGTAACCGTATATCTCATTTCACGTTTTGCTGATGAAACATCGGTTGAAGAATGAGTATCGACTTGAACTTTGCGGATAAGACCATCGCTGGTTTCAGGAACAGGACCGAAGAGATATGTTTTTGCGGTAAATTGTAGTGTATATATTAAAGCTCTTCTTGTAGAAAAATCTCCTTCATAGTCATCTTGGAATGAAACTCCACCTAAAACTATTGGTACATCTCTTTTCTCACCAATAGAATTAACCAAATCAAGTGTCATGGTAAATGATGGTTGGAACATTGGCAATATTTGTTCAACTATTTGTAAAGCATCATCATTTAATTTTGAAAAAATATTTAGTTCAAATCCGACATTATAAGGTACAGGCATGAAAACTTTTTTCAAATTGTTGCCATCACTTGCTTTAAAAGATTGTACCAAACTAGTTTTTCTAGTACCATCATATTGAAGAGAATTCATTTCAAATGACATTCTCGGTAAAGTAATTTGAACTGGTTTATTTAAATCACCTTGCTGGTCTAATCTTGCTAAAAACTTTTGTGAAGGACCATAAGACAATGGAACTCTCATTTCACTGTAGGTATCTCCATCAGCATCTTTATGTTTTATTTCAATTGAATTGAATAATGTACCGAACGAAACTATAGTTTTCCTTATAATTTCGTGATAGTAATAAGTTCCTAACATTAGTAATTACCGAATGGATTTTTCTCTGTAAAATCAAGAATTTGATCTGCTTCAGTTTCTAGATCTTCATTTTGTTCATATTTATCTATAAACTCTGAAGAAGAGACTTTTTTGAGTGCATACGTTGCACTGGATGCTGTTCCAACAATAACTTCTCCAAGTATAAATTCACCATCAATAACACCTACAGTTAAGATATTTGTATCTTTATCCCACTTTTTAACTCTTGATGTTGTTTGAGATGCTTGTCCTCTAACAGTCTCATTGAAAGAATATGTTCCAATTCCTGTTATTAATGGTGGATCCGCAATATCTATAGATGGATCTTCAGTGTATCCATAACCAGCATCTCTGATTAATATTTCAGTAACGCTATTTCCAGTTCCAATTCTTGATATTGCTGTAGCAGTAACACCAACTCCAGGACCACTGATAGTAACGATTGGATTTGTAGCGTATCCCTCTCCTGCGGTTGTTATTCCTATAGGTCCTATTCCATAAGATGTAGTTATTATTTCAGCCGTTGCAGCGGCACCAACACCACCATTGGTTGGATGAATTGTCACTGTAGGTGCTACAGTATATCCAGCTCCTGGATTTGTGAGTAATATCTCTTGTACGGAATATGCATCACCAATATTGGTAGTTATTGCAACAGCTGTCGCATTTATTCCACCAGATGGTGCAGTTGAAATTGAAACTGTTGGTATACCATTGTATCCACTTCCATCATTATTTAAAATGATTCTTCTTACATAATTTGTAACAGTTGATGCAGTTCCAGTTGCAGATGCTCCAAAAGCAAACAATTCCAGAGTTGTAATGTATCCTTGATTCTCCAGTACAGTATCCATCTCCGCTGCAACAGCGGTAATATCGGAAAATCCTCCAATCTCATCTTCAAACTCAAAGAGTTCACATTTTAATTCATAAACATAATTTTTTCCTAATTGATAAAATGGTTGTTCATGCTCAACAAATTTTACTTCAAATAATCTTTTACCAAGTGGGAAGTATATAACATCACCTTCTCTAGGTCTTGAAGAAATTGTTATCTCATCTTCATCCATTCCATCAAGAAATGGGACAACAAAATCTTGAAATCTTTCTTGTGAAATGGTCAACGTTAATTCATCACGCAAACTCATTCCAAACTTTGTCATTATATCACCAGCACCACTATATCCATCAAAATTATTAATATATGCTTCTATTGTAAAATTATCATCAAATCTGGAAGTTGTAACTTCGTTTAAAATAGTGTCTCTCCTTACAAATTTTCTTGGTATGTAAAGAACTTCAACACCATAAATTTTTAGGTGTTCATTTATAATTTCTTGTACTAATCTTTGCTCTCCAGGTGATCCTTGGAGAAAAAACGGGTTTAGTGCCATTATCCGATAAAGTCAAGGGGTGGTAATTCATAATCTGTAGACATACTTTGCTTTATATCATCAAGTTCTCTTTGAGCATCTTCATAGAGTTCTCTACCATTTAATTCAATTCCACCAGGAAGTTTTACTCCTCTGAATTTAATTAAATTTTGTCCCCATTGTCTTTTAATCAAAGCGGTGAGATAACGCTTTAAGAAACTATCATTATAAACACTTGTAAAATCTGTAGGATCTAATATTCTATAACAATCTATAACCAGAAAATCTCCAACACCAGCAGATTTAATATCAAAATCCATATATAATCTATTCTGGCGCTTATTAAATCTAATTTGCTTATCTGGAGTTAACAAATAATCGATATCTTCCAAATAAGATTTAACCATAGAATATTGAAGTAAATCAATAGAATTAAAATAATATAAATCGTTTAGAAATAGTTGATACTTAATACTAAACATACCAGATGATATTGTACTGGCATTAAATTTAAATATTTTTTCAACCCCAACTACTGAATCGGGAACCTGTAAAAAGTTTGATGATTCGTAAAAATTGAATGTTTTTGCTTCACCGTTTATGGTAGCAGATGCTGTTGTAGTAGTAATACCTGGACCAACTGGTGGTTTTGATGTTGCTTTTGATCTGTCAATATCATCTTGAGTAAGTTGATATTTTAAAAACATTCTTTCAACACCATCAAAATGACGTTCATGAAAATATTGTAGAGCATCATCAACTAAATCATCAATTTGATCATCAGCGACATTTATTTCTAATACAGGAGCACCCAATTGTCGTAAACAATAATCAATCAATTCTTGTCTTGTAGCGGGTTTTGCCATTGATTTTCTCCCTATCTAGTAACACCTTCTCTAACCAAAACCATTCCCTCAACAACACGTGTTGTTTCTCCGTTATTGGTTAATAGAACATCATATACATATCTTCCAGATTTTAAAGAAGATGTTGAAGACGCTGGTAAAGTAAGTCTCAGTTGACCAGTTGATGCATCAACAACAGATGTTGTAAATGTTGTAGAAGTTGCACTACCAGTCCATTTTCTGCATTAGATCTATCGTTGCTGTAGATAGATCTAATGCAGAATTTGAAGCAGCATCTTCAAGAAAAAAGTCTTGAGTAAATGTTGCTCCTGCATTAATAACTAAATTACTTACGTATATTGATGCCATTAGATTAGGTTTATACCAATATCTTAAAAATATTTATATTGGATTAGAAGGCCATGATGATAAAACTTCTTGCTGTTTTAAATACAACTTGGCATAAGATTTTGCAATATCTTTCAATGTATTGATGCAATCACATGATTCTATTTCTGAAGATAATTTGTGATATTCAAACGATTTACTCAGATTATCGAGTTTTATTTCTTCAGGATTCATTTTAAAAACTCCTTTAATAGTGTTTTAATTTCATTTAATTCAGATCTTAATGAATCTAATTCATTTTTTTCATTTTGCTTTTGCTTTTTCAATTTCATATAGGAGTTATATTCTGAAGTATTATTATTAATAATTGCTCCAGAATTTTCGTCTCTATAAAGATCTTTATGTCCTTCTATTGGTATCATTATGCTAATGCAACTGCTCTAATATCTTTAAATTTCAATGGTGTTGCTTCATTAAATCCACTCATAACAATTTTTATACTAAATCCAACAAACTCACCCAAATTGTTAGCAGTAAATTCATATTCAGAGTATTCACCTTCAGCAGATGATCCAACAAAGAAATCGGAAGAACCATCATTTAAGAGAGTATCTATTACAATATCACCCACACCATCTCCATTTACATCTTTTAAATTACTATAACCAGGGAATAATTCATAAGATTGTTCAACACCATTAGAATCTGGTCTAATTAGTTTGAATAATACTCTAAAATCACTATTTGGTGAATTGTAGCAATTTGTTAAAACTTTCAATGAAGTTGCTGGTTTTAATAAGTTTATTTGGTTGGAAATGTAAACCGATGCATGTGGATCATTTGACAACTCATTTGATCTATTATCAGAAGCGTAATCAGAAATCGGTGAATTTAATCTATTTCTAATCAGTGAGAATGAAGCACCATTCGCCAAATCAATAACTGGAGAAACATTATTATTTTTACTTGTCATTGATATAGAAAGAATCAATGATTTATATCTGGGCATTTGTTGTAAATATTCCAGTTCATTCATTCTAGATGCAACTAATCTAGTTGAATCAAAATCATTTTTTGCATTAAGTGCTATTGGTTCCAAACCTTTGTCATTAAATGAAGTTTCTGTTCCATTAGAGCTAGTTCCAGTAATAGTTCGGATAGAACTATTAATAGAAGTTTTGGGTGGAGTTAAGAAATTGAAACTTGGAATAATTGAATTAAATTGATAATTTTGTGTAGATTTACAATTTGATCCACCAAAAGTTTTTCCTTCAACAAAATTTGATACTGTTCTATCTGCACGTGGATATTCTATGAAGAAGCTATCAGTAGTTTCTAAAGAATTTAAATATTGGGAGGATGATTTTTGATGTTTGGTATTAATTCTAGTTAGTCCTACTCCAGCACATTCATATTTGTATACCATATCATTAACACCATGGTTTCTTATTGTAGATCCATGAACACCTCTTTGATTAATTTGCAGAGATCCAGAATTAACTTGATTATATGATATAATTTCGTTATTAATTAGCATATATCCAGTTTGGACTCCAGCAACAGCAACATTATCATATACTACAAATTGCGATGTGTCTGCAATTGATACTACAGTTGAATCGGCAGTAATATTTGCAGTTAACTGTGACGGAACTGTATCTGGGAAAACACCACTGATTTTTACATAATTATTTGTTGAATGCATACCATGACTATAATTATCAACTTTGAATACATTTCCACTGTATAAATCACTCAAGTTTCTAGGATCTTTAATAACAGATGTTCCAGCCAAAGAAACTACATTATCTGCATCATCTAAAACACTTAAACCATAACCAAGTAAAATACTGTTATTTGCATTGATATTTGTCAGAAGTAATGTATCTACTCCATTTATCGATGAAACACCAACAATTGCACCACTTCCTGATGGATTTGTTGTTGTTTTTATACCCAGCAAATCACCTACCGAATAACCACTTCCACCATCGATTATAGTAACGGAACTTAATTGATTATTTGCAAATGTTAGATTTGCAGTAACGTTATTAACTTCTGGACCAAATCCATTAATAGTATATAACTCAGCATTAGAATAAGTTCCATTACTATATCCAGCACCGACACTGTTTGTTGTTATACCTGATATTTTTCCACCACTTTGTTCAATAAATCCATGAACATCATTTGATACTGATCCAAATATAACTTTTCTACCATAATGATAGAATTCTGAATCTAGGTATGATGTTGTAATTCCAATTACTTGTTTTTTGGGGAATGATGTTATAGGATTTGAGACTAAATTATCAATATTTGCATCATATTCTTCATTTGAGTTACTATTTGATAGTAATGGATTTGCAAAAAATGCTGTTCCTGATTCTACAAATTGTGCTTTATATAATCTAAATTTCAAATCTTGTAAAAGAGATGCTGTTGCAATAGCACCATTCTGTGGTTTATATAAATTTCCACCTACAAATTGATTTGAATAAATTATCTGTTGAGAATTTGGGAAATTTTGTGTAGCAACTGTGGATTCATTGGATGTAGCAGTCCAAACAGAATATGATGAAGATGATGCTGAAAATAGTGTTAATGAATATTGCTTATTTGGTTCCAAATAAACTGGGGATCTAAATTTAACATTAGTTGCAACACTACCATCAGTAGATGTAGTTATATTTGCTGGTAAAATTTGAGCTACTGAGAAATCTTGTAATATTTTGGCAGTTGGACGACCACCAAGATCAACTTCTCTAATTTCTACAGTTACTTTTTCGGTATCATCTTTTTTAGAGAAGAATAAATCTAAAGATGTTAAGAATCCACCCTCATTATCAACTTTAAATGTTTGTGAAAGATAACTCTTACCCGTTTCTAATACAGATCTAGTAGAAACTGGTCTTCTAAGTAAGGATATATTTGAAGATTTTGGATTATCACTTAGATATAATGAACTTTCGCAGAAATAAGATCTTAATGATATTGAAGATGTTTGAGTGGATGTAGAATCTGTTTGTAGTCTAAATGTTTTATCACTAACATTAAATAATGTTGATGGTGTTAATGTTGTAAATGGATTTCTAACATAGAAACAACCTATCAAATCTCCCACATTGTCTGTAATAAGATCTTGAGAAGTTACATCACACTGAGCTCCACTCGTTTTACCAATTATACGCATACCTTCAAATACATATCCGTAAAATCTTCCATCAGCATTATCTGCTAAAGAATAAGTGTCAATATTCAATACTGATGTTGATTGAGCATAATCTGTTAATATTTCTGTTGATTGGTATGGATTAACTGCATAAGTTTCTGATGGAGCACTGAATAATCCATTTTTATGGTTTGGTTCACATATTCTGGAAGAGAAAACTTTTTTATCTCCAACATATCCTTCAATAGTTTCTCCAACTGTGAAAATACCAGATATCATATTAATTTTCAAAAGTTTTGGAATGATATCAACAGAAGATGACCCGTCAAGTGATGATGTATATCTACTTAGTGGTACTAAATCAGAAGCAGAAAATTGTACATTTCTACTTCTCATCTTATTACTATTTTCAGAACTTAAATATAAGTTTGAAATATATGAATTATCCCATAAACTTTGCGATCTAATAATATTTCCTTTTTTATTATTAATTGTTTTTACCCATAAATCAGTTGATGGGAAAAGTGCAACTTTTCCATTAAAATTAGATAATCCATGTGGATTTAAATTTTCTTCGGTAGTTGCAAATTCTTGAGAAATATCTTCCCATAACTTTTCACTATAATTTAAGGTTATTAAATCACCAGTTTTTTTGATATTTGGATCTAATAAATCTATATCAGTGGAATAATCTGCAGTCTCTAAATTAATACTATTACTTGGTAAAATTTGAGATTTTAAAGTATGGATAGAAAGATCTGTCGTTAACTCACCATTAGATCCATCGATAGATGCTCTTGTATCTTGATTTTTAAAATCAATTGAACTAGTATCAACAAAACTATCCGCAAAAAATCCACATTTAAACTTTGAAAGACCTAATCCATCATCATCAATGACTTGTAGTGATTTTACGTCTAACTCTAATAAACTTAAAGTTGCAAATTTTTCCAAATTTTCAATTCTCTCTTCAAGAGAACCAATATCTTTCATTGTATATCTTTTATTCTCTATTAAAGAAATTTTTATATCATTAACATCATAAACATACGCAGGAATTTCTAAAGTTGCAATATTCATTGCATCACTTATTTCTGTAGGTGGTTGTGGATTAGGAGATCCAGATCCTACTATCAATTGAAAATTACCACCTTTATTTAATACTAATCTGTCTATTCTTGGCACATAATATTGATAACTAACCACAGATGATTCGTTTGGTGCAACAACAATCTGTGGATTTGCCAGTGATGTTGCAAAGTTTCTAGTATCGAAATTAAATGGTGATGTAATTGTAGAATTAAATGTTGAAACTCTCGGTCTGAAATCAAGAACATCAGATGCTCTTGAATTATTATTCAAAGATGGAACAGAATTTTTAAAGTTGGATGTATTATAGCTACTAGCAGTATAAAAATCACCAGAATCTGCTTCAGAAACGCTATATGCATTGTAAATAACAGTTAATTTTTTAGCTGGGACAACTGTTCCTGAAGATCGAACTATTTTTGAATAGTCGTAATATTGTGATTTTTGTCCCTTATCTAATATAAAATCATCAGTTCTATCAATATAAGCACCTGGTGTCAATGAAGAAATGGGTGAACTAATATTTGATTCTGAGAAAGAGACTACATCCGAAGGTGTAAATCTATTTGAATTTAGATAAACAAATGTAATGTCAGTTGTATTAATACTTACAATTTGTCCAACTGCTTCACTTATTGATCCAACAATTCTTTCACCAACAATTGCACCAGAAATAGAAGATGCTGAAAATGATAGTTTATCTAGAATTGCTTCAGAACTGTTAGTTGATTCATAAATTGCAATTACTTCAGAAACATCTGGAACATTAAGAGAGATATCTTGATCTTCAACTCTAACTCCATAATATTTACTAGTTGATAAATCATTTATACCATCAGATATTCCTAATGATGTTTTATCGATTACTATTTTTTCACTCTTTTTATAAATTTTAGATTTATTTCTAACTACAGTTTTCTTTAAAGTAACTACTACTGTTACATCATTTTCATCAGATTTTAATCCGTATAAAGTTAATTCTTGACCAGAATTTGTTATTTCTAATTTTCCTGCAGTTAAAGTCTCTATTGTTCCATCATTGTAGAAAAGAGAATATCTACCTACAGAATATGGCTCAAATGTAGCATCGGCAAGATTAAAATTATCTACAGTAAGTGCTAATGTTCCTGTAGATGAAGTAGTTTTTCCAGTAGCTTGCTTAACTATTGTTAAAGTAGATGAAGATAAATTTACCGAGGATACATTTTTATTTTTTAATGGTGAATATAGATTTGAATTTTCTTTATTTTGTATTGTTGATTCTCCAATAGTAAATAAAGTTTTTAAATTTTCAGATCCACTATGAAGTGATCCTAAACAAACATCATCAACATTTGGAACAGCACTAACGGTCATTTCTAACTTATCAGTTGAAATACTTTCAACTTTGTTGAAAAATTCTGTTGCAAAACCTACTTTTTGATAGCGAACTATTGACCCTACCTTAATACCGTCAAAAAGTTTTCCTGGAGATGTAATTGTACTAATTCCAGAACTTTCTGGTGTTATAATAATTGAGTCCGAAACGTTAAAGTTGGGAGCTATATTCTTATTCAAGAAAACGTCTGCAGAAAAATCTGTACTTAGACCAGATAAAGACAACGATGAAGAATTTTGATATACTGATTTTATATCTTTACCACTGTAAATTTTTACATCAGTTATACTTCTCTTTATATTTTTATTTTCATTAAATTCTAATTCTTCATTAACTAAAAATGTTCCTGAAGTTTGATAAACATATAATACATTTGTATTATATGGATTTTCTGAAATAAATCCAGAAGATCCACTACGCAATCCTCTAACACGTGATCCTTCAGAAACTTCTGATGGTAATTCTGTATTTAAAGTTAATTTTGTATATGTCTGGATATCGTAAAGATATAAATTCCATCTACTAGAATTATTTACATATGAACTATCCGATGCAGAAAATGAATATACTCTCGCTTTACCAATTGTTGTACCAGTTCCTGCAGTATTGTTTGATTTTCTTGAATCGAAAAGATCTATTGTATAAGAGTTGTTTAGTCCTATAGCAGGACAACCAGAGACATTATTAGTAACAATAAGACTTCCCATTTCAAATTGAACTGGGGATAGAGATACAGTATTAGTAGATCTTGCTTTTCTAATGTCTAAAACATTTGTTGCAGATTTTTCAATTTCGTTACCAGAAACATAAGCTTTTCCAGAAGAAACTTTTACACACAATAAGTCTTCTCTAGGAATGTTATTTTGATCCGTTCTTTCACTTCTCTTATATAACCCACTTAAATCTGTTAAATTATTTAATGAATCTACAACATCTACTGAAAATGGACTTACTGTGAAATGTCCAGTCTGCTCAAATGTTCTTTTAGCTAGATAATCCTTAATTAAAGAATAATCTGATGTGTCTTTTACTTTTTTAACTACACCATTTGTTATCCTTAAAATTTCAATAAAGTTTGTATCATTGAAATCTTGTAATCCTTGTTTGGATAATTTTGTTGTTAGATTAAACCTATCGGCACCTGGTGCTGAATAATTTGTAAATCCTTTAGCATTATCATATAAACTATTATCATCAAAAGATGTTACAAAATTTTCAGTTATACTTAATCCAACTCTATATGATGGTGTATTAGTATACTGATCTAAAATTATTGTATCTTGGGATACTTTAACGAATAATCCTCTTATAAAGTATATACCAGGAGATATTGAAACTGCTGATCCAATTTTTACCGAATTAGCATCTATAAGAGATCCAATAGTATTTCCACCCGTAATAACTGTATTACCATATTGTATACTATCTACAATGGTTAATGTTTCACCATCTACAAAACTTGTATTCTGAAAAGATGAATTTGAGTTTGTATATTTTACATATAAAGTAGTTACATTTTCTGTAGAATCTACTCTAGATAAAACATTTTGTACTACAGCAGTAACTTGAGAAACATCTCCAATAATTTTTTTACCAATCAATTCTTTGTAATATAATTCAACATCTAATCCCAAATGAATTGGATTAATTTTTACTGCATAATAATTTGGATCATAAGAAACTTCACCTGGTACAACAACCGATCCATCTTTAAATATACTCTTACCTAAAGAAGATACTTGCTCTTGAAGTATTGATTGTAGAGTAGTTAATTCTCTAGCTTGGACTGGATATCCTGGTTTAAATAATACTTTGTAATAATTTTTTTCAGCGTCAAAATCATCAAAATATGGTGAGACGTTTAAATTTGTTTTAGCCATTTTGATTTTTTAGAATTCCAGTACGATTTTAATATCTTCTTTTTGTTTGGGATTTCTATTTACAATAGGTCTATTGTCAATGTAAACAATATCTCCCGTCCTTTTATTTATCTCTGGTAAAGATATTCCATTTGAAAATGAAGAATCCAAATCAACTGTTTTTGAACTAGAAACTTCAAATGTTGATTGGTTAAATGAAGGATCAATTCCAGCACTAAAACCTGAAGATGTTGTAATTAATCCACCTTCGGTCGAAAAACCTACTGGTTTTCCACTTGTGAATACATCTCTAGAGTCTTTTTGGTCATATGTTAAACTATTATAATATAATGATCGATCAGTAAAATATTTTAGCACTTTAGTTTCACCATCATATGATGCAATATATCCAACTGCAGTTCCAACACCAGTAATTGATTGATAAATTTTAGTCCCTGGAGTTGCTAACTCTGATTGTGATATTGTACTATCAATTAACTTTAAAGAACCTAAATTTGAAAATGTACTATCAGTATATTGTGTACTATCAGATCCATATATTGTTGGATTTTTTAAAATACCAATTTGAGAAAATTTTACATCAGATGGAAAATCTTTTGTAGAATCATCAAATCTAGCATATACTAAAACTCTCTCACACCCAAGTTCTGTATAGATGTCATATCCATGCCCAAGTGATGGTGGAATTATTGGGATTAAATGAGCAAAAGATGTTGCTCCTTGATTGATTGGTGAAAGATCTACTCTACCATAAGTATAATCTTTACCCCCATTTGAAACGATCACATCATTTATCTTTCCACCAACAACATCCACAAGAACTTTAGCACCACTACCATCACCAACTATATTTAAAGCTTCAGATGTTTGTGTATATCCAGTTCCAGAAGCTTCTATGAAGACTTTTTTAATCTGGTTTTCATTTATAGATGAATCAGCACTTTTTCTTATGGCTTTAATATCTGGATTATTAGTTGTTTCCCAATCTGCAGGAACAGGAACATATTCGATAGAATCAAATTTTACAATATCACTAGGTGAAACTGTAAACATATATTTCCAAATATAACCATCACCACTTTCACCCGCTCTTGATGGTTCTAAATCAACAAATGTTGGTTCATCTTGTGATGGATTACCTAATCTATTAGTATCTCTAGATCCATTATCAATACACAGATATACTCTAAAATCTTTATTAATTACATAATAATTTGCATCATATAATCTATTAGAATTAGTTTTTTGGGATTGATTGGATACTGAATAATCATGACGATACATTTCATATATTGTATTCTTAGTCCATTCAACTTTACGGATCAATCTTCTAACATTATCTGAAGTAATTTTTTTACCAAAAATTACAGTATCTTTAACATGATTTACGTAACTAAGACTATCTTCTGGAGAAGGAATATTTGTATTCCAGTCAGTTGTTCTACCGTATCCAACATTAGATGGTGTAGGATTTGCTAATCCTAAAAATATGTAATAAGAATTATTAGGGTCCTTTACAGAATCCACAAAGTTTTTAGCATTTAAAACCCTAAATTGGTCAGTGACGATAGCAGCCATTTATTTTTATTATTTGCTAATACAACTATTTAACATTATTTATATCTAATTAGGATACAAATATCTTTTCAATTGCACCAGTATTTCTTAAACCAGTGGATCTTCTATGTATTGATGGGAATGATGATAATCCAGGTGATACATTATAATCACTCAAATCAATAGAAATTGGTGAAGTTTGAGATCTAGTTATTCCAGATAATCTTCCCCAACTAAATTTACCAACTACATCACCAAAAGTGCTAATTCCAGCAGGATCAATTGTATCTTCGTGAATATTTGAAACAAGTTCAGCTCTTAAACTCAGATCAACTATATTATGAATTTCATATATATTGTCACAATAGGTAGTTCCAGTAGAAACATTTAAAGTACCATTTTGATCAACTGACGTTACACCAGATCCAACTGATGTTTCGGAGACATAAATTGGATATAAAGTTGATAAATCTGTGAAAGATATATTTTGGTCATACTCAACAAAGAATTTAATTGCCATTCCATGCCCATTAACTCCATTTGTCGTTGTAATTCCTGTAATAATTCCAGAAAAACCTTGAACTAAAGATATATTTTGAATATTCTCAGTTAAAATATTTTCAGTTGGAGCAATAACTTCTGGAATATTGGTGCTGGTGTATCCAGCGCCAGCATTTGTAATATCAAAGGGACTTGTAATTGTTCCCGCTGCAGAAACTGTTCCATAAACTTCAGGTAAAGTTCCACCATGTGGTGGATTTCTAAATTTCAATTTAACACTATTTGCAACACCAACATATCCAGATCCACCATCAGAAACGAGAATGTTAGTTATTTCACCATCACTAGAAACAACAGCAGTCATAGCTGCAGATACTATTTCTTTATTTGAAACAATTATGGAATTAAATTGTGCAATATCTTGACCAAAATCATTTTCTTCATAATTGAAAAACTGTGCTTCGTCTAAGAAAATTTGATTATCTGATGCCGAAACAGATTTTATAATATTTCCAACAGGAATAATCTTACTTTCTAAACTATCTCTATCTTTTGTCCTTACAATCTGTCCTACAACAGAGTCAGTCTTTTGGGGTAATAAATCAATTGGTTTTGGAGTCACTTGATTTATTCCTTGTCCAAAATAAATACCTGTTTCAAAAGTGTCTGATGAAACAATGAATGACATTACTCTAGGATCTTGAGAACGTGTAGATCTTACTGATGGATTTTGTTGTATTTGAACACCATCACCAGGTTTTAAATATGGGTAAACAATTTGTTCTACACTATCAACACCAGCAGTTCCCCTATAGAAGAAAATGTCAATTTTATCTTCTTTTTTGGGTGCTGCTTTAAATACAAAAGTAGTACCTCCTTCATATGTGTAAGAAACTCCAGGTTCTTGCATAACTCCATTAACAAAGATAAGTAAAATAGTTGAGAAATCGATAATATCTGCTGCATTGTCAGTTTGACTCCTCTCAAAACTTAATAATACATTATTTTTTGATACTGGAAATCTAGTTCTTACACTATTTTGCAATGATGCTATTGAATCAATAATATCAAATTCACCGACTTGCCAAGAAGCAAAAGTATCAAATTTAACATCAGTAACAGTAAATACTAATTCTTCTAAAGGAGTTAATAATCCACGAGCTGTTGTTAAACCAGCAAGTGTAAACTTATCACCTCTTTCAAAGGAATAACCGTTAGTTGTTATTTTATAGTCATCTATGAATGAATATGTAGATCCGATACCAACACTCAAAGATGGTGAAACATCAACTGTTACCGAAAGACCAATTCCAAGTTGTTCCTGGAATCCTCCAACAGATGGGCGGAAAATTCCTATGTGCTTTAAATTATCATATGATGGATCTGTAAGTGCAGCTTGTGGATTGGTATATCCACTTCCACCACTAATAACTTCAAATGATTCTATCTGACCACCAGAACAACCAAGTAAAATAGCACCTTCTGTTGCTCTCACAAAACTGTGTGTTGACTGTGGGAGATGTTTTACCGCATTAGTATTTTCTACACCTGGTACAAATGTATGTAAAGATTGTGGTTCATGTTTGACACTATCTGTAAGTGGTGTACCAGTTAATGTTAATGTTTCTGATGGTAAATCTGAAGCATTTATGACTATAGTATTACCTTGGAATCTTAAAGCATTTGTGGATGCACTAACAAATGTGTGATCTGATGTATCTGATGAAGGTCCAATGTCAACTGTAAAATGATTTGCATCAACTACTGTTACTATTAACCACCTATTACTTGGATAATCATAACCAGCGCGTGGATATGATTTTTGAACAGTGTTATCATCAAGATCACAAGTATAAGTTAAAGAACCATCTTCAACCATAATATAATTACCACTTTCTAGTCCATGTCCATTTACCTCAAACGTTACAATTCCAGTAGATGCATTATATGGAGCGTCTGTTGGTGTATGGGATGTGTATGGTACATCAACTATTGTTATTGATTGACCAGACTGAGATCCATTATTTGGATCTGGGTAATTGATTATATCATTATTTGCCTTTTGGAAGGCAAGCGCATTATCAGATAAAACAACATTTCTTTGTTCTCCCAATCCGTGTGATCCAATAGTTAATGTTAAATTTTGACTTGAAGAATCATATGTTGCTGCAGAAGGCGTGAAATAAACATTTTCACGAGAAATTCCAGCATAAATTGTAATTGAGTTAGAAGTAACACTTTTAATAGGAATTGATCTTCCAGCATATGGGTCGATTCCAGGACGAGGATATGTTTTTTCAGATTGATTGTTATCCATCGTACATGTAAATGTCAATGAATTATCATCAATGGTTATTCCCTCTCCAGGAGATAATGTGTGAGATCCAATAGTTAATATCAAATCTCCAGTTGCTGGATTATATACTGCATTTGTTGGTGTAAATTGTTGATTTGGTCCAGAAGCTCCAACATTTACTGTAAATTGTTCTGGACCATCGACTGTTACTGGTAGTCTTCTTCCACTGGAATAATGATGAGATTGTGGATTAACATGTTCAGTTTTGTAATTATCCATTGCACATGTAAATACAATAGATTGATCCATAATTCTAATTTCATCACCATTGGATAAGTTATGAGCACCACCAAAAGTAAATTGAGAATCTCCAGTTGCTGGATCATAAGTTACATTTGTTGGAGTTAAAGAACTTGATGCTGTAGAAACAATTGCTTTAACTACAGCTGGAGTTCCTGTATGATTATCTTCATAAATTGCAACAATTTGATCAGAATTGTAACCAGATCCTTTAAATTCTTCACCAAAATCAACACCAAATGAAGTTGTTAATGATGATGTATTTGTAGTTGCCTTAGATAGTGTGATAGAATTTGTTCCTATTGATTGAATTAAAGTATCAAATTGAAGAATGCTATCTTCATTAGGTACTTTAAGATTAACATGTTGCGGAACAAAATCTATTTCATCAACATATTCATTCAAAATATTCATTATTTTTTGACCGATTTTCATACTAGTTGTATCAATACCAGTAATAGACGTTGTATTTGCAGCAATAACACCAGTTACTGCTAAACCAACTATAATTGATGTTGTAAATCCAACATTAGTAATTACTCCAGCATCAACTGTCACATCGATCATATCACCAGGAAGACCAACAAGTGGTGCATATCCTGTACCACCAGTAAATCCCATAGAAACAATTATGCCACCACGTGGTAAATCATTTTGATTAATATCATATTCTGTAGTAAATGAATACTCAGACCCTTCAATTTCAACACCCTTAAATCTAACGCTAGATATACCATCATTAGTTAAGATTTCATAATTTTCACTAGTAGATGAATCATTGTCTGGATTTTGGAATATGTTGTTGATTGTCAGAATATTATTTCCTGGAACAGCATCCGAAACAACTTCTCCATTTTGATATAATGTAAATACTTGTTCGATTCCATTAAATCCAGGTGAAATATCATCATATATTTTATTTGAACTATAGTCTTGTTTTAAATAAACTCTACCATTAAATGTTGATTTTGGAAGAGGTAATAAAGTTTCTCCAAATTCTGCATTGTTTCCTTTTCCATCTGGAGCTTCTGAGAAGAATATTTCATTTCCAACAACATTGTAAGATCCTTTATATACTCTTACACTATCATTAACGGCATGTTCTGCTGCTACAGATCCCATTCTTCCACGTTCTATATTACATAAATTAAATGATCCAGTACCAGAAATTGGTCCATCAGTTGTAGATCCAATTCCAACACTGTTAATTGTCACATATTCATCATTGATTTTTAATATATCTTCTGGTGATATTGAAGAGATACCAGATAATGCAATAAAAGATGCACCTATAGAAACATTTTGATCAATAGTTTTTTGTATAGGAGTAAATGCAAGTGGTGCTTGTAAAACGCCATTAATAGTCAAAACAGTTTTTTCATTCTTTTTCTTCATTTCAAAAACGTGTGTATTTCCACTACCTGTTCCAGTAAATGTAAATCCAATACCACTGTTTTTCATTCCAGTAATCTTAAACTGATCTTCATTAATCTTTATTGCAAATACTTTGGATGGGCAAATGTTTGTTTCAATTCCAACTTGATAAGACTCTCTAAACGTAGTTCCAGTAGAAACTTTGGAAATTTCAACCGAATTGCTCAAGTCATCCGAATAATAAACAACATCAGTTCCAGAAGGTAAAGTATTTGATGATGTTATTGATAAAGAATTGATTCCAATAGTATTAATAGTTCCACGTGAAATATTATCTAAAGTAAATACTTCAGATCCAGTAGTTAAAATGCTGGTATTCGCTATACCAAGTATGTGATTGTTTACACCATCACTAGTTCCAACAAAATAACTATAAGTTTTACCTATTGATGTTATAGATGTTCCAGAAGGAATATTTAAACCAAGAAGAGAAGTATCAGAACCACTAATAATTCCTTCAGTATTGCCAATACCAGTTACAGTTGAAAAACCACTAATAATATCTGCAGTAAATATTGCTCCACCAACAATAGTACTTCCGATTGATATTGCAGTTGCAGCAACCCCTGTTAAAGTTGATCCTGGTGTGTATATCAATTCTTCACCATCTTCAAAGAAGTGGCGTTGTATATTAATAATTCCAGTTTCATTCTGCAAAATACCAGATTTTTTGGGATTGATAGTTTTTGCAAATATTGGTGTTCTATTCCAATTCATATCAAAATTTAATCTATCTTTTCCAAACACGTTAATAGAACCATATTTTGCTACAGAAACATCATGTTTGCTTGCACCAACCTCTAAAGTATTTGGTACATTAAATTCATCATTTTCTGCATAAAGAATTTGATCAACAGATTGAATCAATAATGATTCGTTAATAAAATCGGGATCGGGGTAAAAATACAAATTAATATCAGTTCCACTATTTAAAGCACCAAATGTACCAATACCATTTGATCCAGTTGCAACAAACGGACTTGCAACTAATGATGTATTTGTTTGATCCCCAATCAATGAAACTTCATATAAAGATATTGTTTCACCTATACCAGAATTTGCTGTAGTCGAAATTCTAATTAGTGATTTTAATGCAGAATCAACAGAAGAATCTAAAGTTTTTATTATTGTATTACCAGTAATAGTATCAAATTTACTTTCTATTCTAGAAGACTTTTCAGTTTCTGGAATTTGATCATCAGATAAGAATCTATAAGTTCCTATTCCAAGGCTAACATCTCCGATAGCAACAGTCTTACTCTTTATTGTAATATTATTACCAGAAGTGTTTGTAAAATTGAGGAAAATATTACCAGAGTCTACCTCTAAATCAAAAGTTCCCAAAAATCCAGATGATAATCCACTCAATTGAGCTTTTGAATCAAAGTAATACTCAGAAACTTGGGGAGTATTAACACCATCATAAATTCCAAAAACTTCATAATAGTTAAAACTGTAATCATCCGTGTTTATGATTAAGTTAGACGATCTTATTGTGCGATACGTTGATGCATTTGCTCTAAAAATAGAAGTTACAAACCCAACAGTTGATTCGATAGTCTTTGCTTCACTGAAAATTCTCATAAATCCATGATCAGTCACACCAAAACCAACACTCGATTCTGGTCCAAAATATTCTCTATATAATTTCAAATTGTAATTAGTGTTAAATGGATCTGTAGGTTTAAATATTAATTCTGGACTTCCAATATTATTAATAGATCCTTCAAAATCTCCCAGTTTTTCTTCACCAGTAAAAATATTTCCTTTAGTTAAAGTATATGTGTTTTCAAAGTCATTGAGAACAACAACATTAGACAATTGATATTCTTTTTGGCTGTTAAAATCATTTATTTCATTAAAAGTTTGAATTAAAAACTGTGAATAATAATCTGTAACCTGATAACTTTCTGCTACAACTATTTCATCTTTATTAATTTCAGAACTTGAAAAACTATTACTGATATCATCTATTTGTAAGACTCTATTAGTTCTACATTCAATAAAGTTTGATAACTTTTTATTTCTTAACTTAATTAAAGAAGTAGAATTAGATAAAGAATCATCATCAAATACTAAATCAAAGTTTCTTATAATATCAACTCTAGATTCTTCATCTAAACTTAAAACTGTTGATAATGATGATGTACCAGCAATTCCTGTGGATGAGGATGAAGTAAATCCAACCTCACCAAAATTTTTGGTTCCAATCGGGTGAGCTAATTTTGAAAGAGGTTCTATAAATTTATCATACTCCACATCACTCTTAATAGAATATGATAAAGTCTGATAGTAATCATTATCTGGTAACGCTTGGGTATCAAAGTTTAACTTACCAGTATCTTTGTACCACCCTAAAGAAGCATTACTTAGTGAATTAAATTTAAATTTACCACTATAATCAAATGAACCAACAACTAATGCTTTTGAATTTGATATACTTCCTTGTATAGAATTAAATTTCTCAATATTATTTGTAGATGATACTTTTAGTGAATTTGGGAATACATTTTTAACGGTAATATTTTCAGATACCCCATTTACCTTTATTATTTCTCCTTGCTGGAAAGAACTAATAACTTGAATTGTTTCAAAAGTAGGATAATTTTTTTCATTTACACCAGTGGCATAAGAATTTAAAGTTTGTGGTATACCAGGATTTGTTGTATATTGTGAAATATCATATTTTAAAACTGCATTACCAGGATCATTAATAAAATCAGTTACATCAAAAAATACATATCCATGATCTGCGGAATTATATCCATCTCCAGGTATAGTTTCATTTCCAAATTCATCTACAGATGTACCCCTTACAACACCCTCCACAAAAACTTTATCACCAGATACAAATGGTGATTCTTTAAATCCAAAAATGGGTGGAGTTCTAACCTTTGCATGTACAATTCCATTTTCTACTGTTGTTATTCCAGTGATTACTACGCCATTTGTATTATTTGTAGTAAATAATCTATGTGTAGATGATTTTAATCCATTAGGTGGTGTAATAACTGATATTGATCCAATAGAGGAATTGTTCATACCAACTTCCAAAATTCCAGTATCTACTTCTTTTCTAGATAGTGTATCAACTAAAACTAAACTTGGTTTTGAAATATAATTTTTTCCACCAAATACGACATTAATGTCAGTTATTTCTTCATTGTCACTTAAAAGTAGAAGTGTATTAAAGTTTGAAGAAGGTCTTAACGTTGAATCTGATGCATAATCAAAACCATCATTTAGTATTTCAATAGATTTGAATTTTCCAATAGTATCAGTTTCAACACTAACAATAGCATTTATTCCAGACACTCTTCCAGAATTTGCAGTACTAATTCCAGTAAATCTTGGCAATGAAGTATATCCCGATCCTCTGTTTAAAAGATTAATTTTTGATATTGGACCAGTTGTATTACGCGAACTTGTACTATAACTAATATCTGCTTGATTTTTTGTATAACTTAAAGATTCTGGTATTGATGACAGAGATATATCAAATGTAGTTCCAGAAGAGTTAGAAACCACATATTGATCTTTATTATAAAAACTATCAACGAAAATTATATGATAATCATCTTCATTCTCATTTTCAAAAACAGGTTTTGTATCCTTTAATAAAGAATAGTATAAATCTGGAAGATTATTATCATACTTAACGTCGATTATTCCATCAGTTCCTGGTGTACCACTAACACGTACATTAAAAGTAGATGTACTTCCAGTTGATACATAAGGTTTTGTAAATTGCTTATCTGAGAAAATATTAAATTCATATCCACTGAGTGAAGAATTTGATAGATCAAATCTCAGGGTTCCATTCTTAACACCACGTATTTTTGGATTTACATTACTAATTTCTTGAGAATTGCTGCCACTATTTCCAATAGAAATTGGATTTGCAGGATTAGAAACAGAATCCTGATAGGTATCACAAAGTCTTATTTTATTACTATCATACTTATTAACAAAGTATATGCCAGTTCCTATTCCACCCGTTACAAAATTATCTGTTGTATATAAAATTTTGTCTCCATTTACATATTGGTGCGAATTTATTTCAATTGTATTTTCATCTAGGTTTACTGATAATGATGAAAAACCAACTGGATTAGTAACTAATCTATTAAAATCTGGATTATATTTAAACACTAAAGATGATGAAGTTGTAATTCCACCACTAGTATTATTTGGTATTACTTTTAAAGATAATAAATCATTATCTAATATATTATGATTTAAATTGGTTGTAATTGTTGTAGTTATTTTTGTGGAAGTTCCTGTTACACTTTCTTCTTCCAACTTCTCAAACTTATAATCATCAAAATCTGATCCATTTCCATTAAAGAACAATCCAGATGATGTGGTTGTTAATCCAACCTGTGTAACTATTCCAATATAATCATCAGATTTTTTGATGATGAACAAGTCCTGAGTATTATCAGTAACTGGATTATATGGCAATGAGAATTGAGATCCATTAGATTCATTAGACACTAATAAGGCAGATGCACCAGCTTCATCACTCAATTTGAAACGAACTTTATCATTAGTATTGAACGGATGATTTGGTAAATATATTGATAGAGTTTTCAATTCTACTTCTTTGCTCACACCTCCATAAGTTAAGGTTGTAGAAGAATAAGAACCATCTTCAGTTCCAATCCCAATTGAATCATTGGGATTAAAATTATATACTGGAGAAAGACTGCTTTCAAAATAATTTGAATTTAAGTTAAATGTAAATTGTGAAGGTATAATTGAAATAATATCTGATACTGTATGTGCTAATCCTGCAGAATGTCTTTTACACCTTAAAACGTTTTCTTGATTATAAACATTTAAGATTGTAAAATTTTCACCTCCAGTACTTACACTACTACCAATACTAGTTGTTGTTGGAATCTTGTCAACTTGTAAATCTACTACATCTCCAACATCACCACTACTAATATTATTTGTGAGAATAACTTTTTCACTTTCAACAGAAATTTTGTGATTACCATTCAAAAAATCTACTGAAGATGTACTAATTCCTGTGATTTCTATTCTATCATTATCAACTAAATTGTGTGATGGTAAAATATAACCCTTTATTGTACTACTATTTTCCCAAATGAAAATAACATTTCATTTAAAATATATGATGTCTGAATATTCTCAATCTCTGCACTATTTTTTACTTCTACAATTTCTGCAGAAACACCACTTCCATCAGTATTAGTTTCGTTAAAAATTAGAGTATCGCCAACACTATAACCATCTCCAGCATTATCAATCACTAATCTATCAACACTACCAGACTCTACAGATTTTATATCACATCTCTGCCTAGTTCCAAAATTTTTGGGTATATAATAATTAGAAGAATTTTCTCGATTTACTCTATATGGTGAAGTATTTCTCAGTAAATTTGCAGAATCTAAATCATCATTTTGATCTAATGTAAATGTATCAATTGGTGTAGATCTATATGTATTTCCAACAAAATATGGAAACTCTGGGACAATTTCAGTTTGTGCAGAAGTTGCAATATCTAACTTTGTACTTGCAAAATATGCATAAATTCCATTTGGAAATTCTGGAGTTTTGGTGAATCTACCATTATGTCTATCTAAATCACCACTATCGTTGAATTTATAATCCTCAACAAAAAATCCTGATGGTAAAATATCTGTAGAAGGTCTATTAAAAATGTTTGAAGGATCTAAAACATATCCTGTTTCAAGTCTTTTTATTGGTGATGTAAATGATGTTGGATCTGTATGACCATTTGGTCCATAAATTGGATTTCCATCTTTAGCCCAACCTATTATTCTTGAATGATTTGTATCTGGATTGGGATCATCAAATTCCAATCCCTCTCTAGAAGAAAAATAACCATTAATTCCATAGGTTAGAGCATTTTTTTCTTTATTCTCCAGATAAAAATCACCAGGATATCTATAGAAATCATTAACTGTTAAAGATCTTATGGTTGGTATAATAACAGCACCTTGACCAGGTGTAGATATGGTAATAGAAGTTGAATCATCATACCCAGTACCACTGTTTATAACAATAACACTGTCTATTTGTCCATTAACAACAACAGCTCTTAAAACACATCCTATACCTTTACCAACAACCTCCAAATCTACTGAAGAACTGTAATTTTCACCTTTATTTTGAACTTGAACTGATAAAACTTTATTACCAACTACCAATGGTTTTAATTGTGCACCACTTCCAGTTTTAATTGATACCGTTGGTTTGATGTTTAAATTTAAAGCAGTTGATCCATATTCGGTTCCTTTTTCATAAAGATATGTATCAATAACCTTTCCTCTAACTTTTGGAGTTAAAGTTATTGATGAAACTATTCCAGTATACTCTGCAACAACTTCAACTGAGATTGGTGGATACGAAAAAGTCTGATATCCTTGTCCAGATGAAGATATAGTTATATTTTTTCTCTTCTTATAATTTTGTTTTGATAATTCGCTTTCATCATCATTTTTTTGTCCACCATCTGCAAGTTGGAAAGAATTATCATTTAGTTTTAATACATAATATTTTTTGGAAGTATCTAATCCTACTATACCAGTATCATTATATGAATAATTTAACAAATCACCGTCAGTAAATCCATGATTTTCAAATACAAAAGTATCACCAGCAGTATGAATTCCTGATGGTGATATATTTAATACTCTATTGGTATAATTTTCACCTGGATTTACAACTCTAACATATGAGAGTACATTGATTGGTTCAAATACTCTAAATTTGTGAGTTCCATAGTTATTAATTGTCGTTAAACCAACAGTATTAATACCACTATTTAAATCTGAAATTGTATTATAGAGTCTAATGCTATTTGAATTAATAACTTCTGGATAGTAAATTCCACCATTGACTAATGTTCCCCCACTATCTAAATTGGATCCATTAAAAGGTCCAATACCAATACCCAAATTTTCATTAGTATTGTAAACTATTTTTTCTCCACTAGTTAATCCATGGCTACTATTAAAGATAAAACTATCATTATTAGGATCAACTGATCCACCAAATTCAATATCTGCAGCATTGAAAATTATTGTTCTATATTGTTTTTTGGTAATAGGTTCAAAGACAGCATTTTTACCATTTCCACCTTTAGCATAAATTGTAATTATTCTAGATACACCAAACTGTTGTGGATCAACAAAAACATCTTCAAAAGATCCACTAACAACTAAATTCATTTTTGCTGTAGTTCCAACTCCAACGTTATAGTTTGGGGAACTTAATTCAGCATCTGGTGGATTAATAACATCATATCCAAATCCTTGATTTGATACATTTAATGAATCTAATGGACCAAAAAATACTTTGTCATCAGATTTGTAATTAATGATATCAACACCATTTGCTAAAACCCCAATTACACCACTTTCTGTTTTATATTCTTTTTCAGATAAACTAAATGATCTTTCTAGTGGAATTTTTTTCAGTGAGTTTGATGGTTCAATAATTTGACTAGCATGTTGCTCTAAAACAAAGGTGTGTGTTCCAAGTTCAGTATTTTTATCAAACTTTAAAAAATCTGAGACTGGTAAAAATGAAAGTGCTGAATAAAGTCTTATTTTGTTTTTTGGTTCTAAAACTTCAACGTAAAATAACTCAAAATTTGGTAGTTCTGATATAGAATTTTCTGTAGTATGAAAATATTTTACAGCATCTCCAGTTAAAAATGGAACCTCATTTTCAAATGATAAAATTGTATATTTTTGTGCACTAAATCCATCAAAAAACTGATCTGCATCTAAAGATGATGTGATTGTCTTACTAACTTTTTTAACATCTAATGTTATATCTCTAGATGGTAAAGAATTTGATGCAATATATAAATCATCTTCATAACTATATGCATTTTGAACATCAGATAAGACATTTTCATGTTTTATCTGAACTTTTGTACTATTCGCAAAGTTTAAATTTCTTCTTATTGCAATATTTTGTTGTGGTAAAATACCAGTAATCGGAGTATCTATAGTTACAGTTCTTCCAATTATAGAATTTACCTGCACATCGTTTAAAATTACAGTTTCGGTGTCTTTTAAAAGAATGTCAACAATTTCATTCTCATTTAAACTATTTTTATCAGGTTCTTCATAAAGAACTAATTCAGCACTTCCAATATTAAAGTTTAAAATATCATAACTTGTTTTTACATTATATTTTAATGCTCCAAAAGAATATTCTTTTATAGTTTTATCTACTATATCATTTCTAATATCATCACCAAGCTCACCAAGTTCAACAATATCGGTATCAGACAATAAAGTAAAATCATCTATACCATCAATTGTAACAAGAGAACCTATAACAATAAAGTCAATTCGTTTTGAAGAGTCACCATCTTCAAAACCATATACAGTAGAATCTTTTTGATAAACGTTCTTATTTGAAGAAATATTATCTACTACACTAGTACAATTATAAAATTGATTGACACTCTTATCTGTATATGTTACTTCATTACCCTCAACTACAATTGTTCCAGATTTTGGAAATCCTATTGTTGAGTCTACAGTTATAGTAGTATCACCAACATTAATAGGTTCTAATGATTTTGTCTTTGGTGTAATTCTAAAATTACCATCAATTAAATCATCATCACCATAACCATAAAATAAATGGATTTTATAGACTGTTTTATTATTTTTTGTTGAAATATCTACTTTTGATACTGGTCCAGAAAAAGTTCCATCAAAACTTTTTATTTGTTGTCCAACCAATTTAAATGGATTACCACCAGTAGTTAATAAATCACAAACAACTATCTTTCTGCGAAGATATTCGGCATCTGATGGTTTTATTAAATAATCTTCTGGATTTATGATTTTTGGATTGATATCATATAATATTTTGAACAATATTTTGATAGATTCTTCAGTTCCCTTTGTCTGATAGAACGATTTTACTTTAGATATAAAAGTATTCGTATTTAACTCACTTGTAAAATCAAATTCTTCAAATCCAGGAGCATAAATTTGTTTTAACTTCTTAAAAAAGTTTTCTAAAAATAGTAAGTTTAAGTTTTTAACTGATGATCCTGCAGTGTGTGCTGCTGAACTTGTTGAAGAGAATACTAATTCTTCTGGATCATCGACAGACTCTAAACTAGTTATTCCTGAAAATCCACGTACACATCCAGTCAGACTATTCCCACTAATACCAGTATATGTAATTACTTCATCATCAATTTGCAATAAACCATAAGATTTTGGAAAACCTCTGGTTGTTGATAATGTGATAGTATCATCAGAAGATGTTATATCTGATGATATTGTAATATTATTATTGTATAACTTTTCGTTTAAGTAGTGAAAACTTAAATATTGATCTAAGTTTTCAACAATATCTACTGGACCACCTTCAAATTCTTGTGAAATGTAATATTGCTTCAAAAACTCAGAAAATTTTGGATTTTGATCCAAAATAAATTCTGGTATTTGATTACTGACAATTTCGTTTATTTTAACTCTACTCTCAAAATTTGTCGATATCATATTACCTCGTTATTTTACCGTTTGAATAACTTGAAGATATTGGAAAATCAACTCCAGACACTTGTTCACCAGAAACAATACTATCTCTTAGCATATTTATGCTATTTGCAGGAGTGTTAATATCAAAAATAACATAAAGATCTTTCAATCCTATAACATCATTAGACTCTGGATATGCTTGAATTTCAACAACTCCATTTGCACGTTGAGTTGATGTTATTTTTAAAGTATTAATCAGTATTTCACCTTTTTTATAATCAACCGTCCCCACAGACTTTTTAACAATTTCATATGTATCCAATTGCTCTAATGGTTTTACGATTGCCAATTGACCTATATCCGATGAACCAGCAACATCAATAAAGAAACATGTACTAGTTTCACCTTCAATAGTAAATCCTGTACTCTTTATATTGTACTTACCAATTTCTTTATGAAATTCATTACCAAAACAAAGTTCATATTGTGCAAAATTATTCAGTGCACAATTCAAATTTCTTCTCATTTTAACTTTAGTTATATTTGAAGTAATTGCATTATCAACATTATCAATCAATTGAACTGCTTTACTATATCTAAATCTTCCAGAAGAACTAGCAGATTGTATAGACTTTCCATACTTGTCAAGAGATGTTATAATTTTTTCTTTTATGGAATTTGGATTTGAAACTCTATTTGGATTATAGTAAACTGAAGTATCAATCTCAACGTAAAGAACTTTCAAATCTGTAATGTGGTGGTTAATTCCTATAACACCATATTTTTTTATTTTTTTAAGTATATCTTGTTTAGTAAAGTCTGATAGTCTATAAGAATCTTTTGGTTTTATACTTATAAAGACATTACCAAATTGTGGTGGAGATAAAACTTCACCACCAATAACAGTAACTGCTTCCGTATTTGGATAAACATACTTAATTATAGATTCATAATCTACAGATGTTACTGCTCTATATTGAGAAGAATATAATCTTGGAGCAAAATATTTAATTGAATCTAAACTATCAATTTCTTCACCACCAGAGGCATTTGCACCAGTTGTAACTGAAATTGGTGTGAATGGTGTTATTAACTGATCCAAATTATTTGCTAAAACACCAGCAAATGTAAATAGCGATGCACCATTACCATTAATACCGTCAGTTACAATATAACTTATTTCTACAGTACTACCATTATCTAATTTTTTACCTAAAATACCATCACCAAATATTACTTCATATCTACTATTCTCAATTTCTTGTATTAAAAATATTCTAGAATCTTTATCAATTTCAACAATATTATCTACTACATTGTATGTAACATTATCAACTTTAACTCTTATTGTACTAGTATCAATATTAGGGTTATCTAAGATAAATTTTTGTGTTTCTTGTACAATATTAGGAAAGGACCTTTTAACTACGGTTCCTTGAAATATATCAATATCTGTAAAAGATGCTATTGATTCACCCTGAGGTACTGTTGCAACTAGATTATCTGGAATTGAAAAAGTATATGAGGTATTTTCTGCTGCCCCTACACATACTAGTCCAGATTTTAAAACAACTTGAGTTGGTGCTGTTACATTAGATTCAAAATCAACATCAAATGATATTGTTGCTTTTGCTGCTGTTTTTGATCTTGGAACGTAACCAACATTTCTTGCTAATGAAACAACATTTTCTCTAACTGTTGCTGAATCTAAAAAAGATTCATTAGCAATCATATTAGCATTAAATGCTGTGATGTATGTATTATATGCTAATACATCAACTAGTATGGATAGATTAGATCCTTCAAAATCAAAATCTGTAAAATTAGAATTTGATCTTAAGTAATCTTTTAGTGAGACCTTTATTTGGTCGAAATCTAGATTTGCAAACTTTGTAAAAGGCATTTTTTTATCTTGTTGCCTCTAAAAGGTATGAGAATTGTTGTTCTTCTGTTTGACCAACAATAGTAAAATATACATTTATTTCAAATGCATTATTATCTGGTTCTGGTTTCACGTCAACCTGCGTATCTTCAACTCTGGGTTCATAATTTGAGATAGCAACCTTAATATATTCTTGTAATAATGCAGCAGTACCAAAATCAATAAATTCAAATAATGTTGGTTTAACATCTGAACCGAATGAAAGATTAAAAAACCTCTCATTCGGAACAGTTTGTATGATGTTTTTTATTGATCGTTTGATCGCAGTTTCATTCAACAGCACAGAAATATCTTTTGTAACTGGATGCATATCAAAAGATAAATCAATATCTTTAATGTTGTTTATATTCGTTCTGTTGGCATTAACCTGTTAGATCACACGCTTTTTTTTATTTATATCACTCTTCAAGTAAATTTTCTTTTTTGATTGTTGCATTATCATGCATTACTTCTTGAATACAGTATTCTTCGGCACAATCACTGGTTTTTTGCGGTTTACACCAATAATCTGTAATCAAACTAGTTGTTCCCCACATTTGGTACATGTAGTCTTTGTCTCTGTCTACGGGTGAATTTCCCATTTTTCTCCTGTTTTTTGTAAAAAAAAGGAACTTTTTGAGGGGTTACTATCCCTATTTGATATTTATTGTGGATCTAAAGGACGACCATCTTGAGATTTGTACATTTCTTCAGGTTTTTCTTCTTGTTTTTCTTCTTGTTTTTCACGCTCTTTTGCCGTTTTCCAGAAATATTCATCCTCACGCCCCATTCCAAGGCGATCAAAACCGTTTTCAACACTATAATATTGCGTTGAAACCTTAAAATCAGGCATTTTAGGGTTTACTGGAGTCAGACTATTGTCAAAAATACGCAATCTGTTGTTTGGATATAGTGCATACTGCCCATTTTCAAGTTCAATGAGATTGTGTGACTTGTGTTCGGCAGGATTTTCACTCGTTGCCCAGTCAACATAGTCTGGATCATGGTGATAATTATCAATTGTACAAATATAAGTGCCTTTTATGATGCCATGATCACGTGTATAGCACTCAAAATCCATAGAACCAATGAATTTTTTATCAACTGATACTACTCCATAATCCATACAGTTCCAAAACTGTAGGTTTGGGAGGGACATATCAGGAGAAGGTGTTTCAGGATCCGAGACAAAGGCGCTGATAGGCAATTTGTCGTACATTGCGGCATATTCTGGTAAATATGTCTCAAAATAAAAAGCACGCCCAGGAATCGATTTAACCGAAACCCAGACGCCCTTTACAAATTCGCCATGTCCACTTTGATGATCTGTTAGATATTCTTTTCTAACCCATACCTCCATTGATGGAAGATTAGCAATCAAACATGCCATTGAATAGTTACAAAACTATAAGTATGTATCAACGACCTTGACCGCGATAACGCTTCTTACGCCCATTACGAGACGTTGCGCTCAACTTGGTGTGCTGCCCACTCCCTTGCCTAGATTTTTTGGGACGCCCTTCAACATAACCGCCACCTTTACGCATTGCCATAATGATTAGTCTCCTTTAATAAATTCAGTCTTTAGTTCGTTTGGATTTGGAGAGTTATGCTCATAAAATTGTTGAGCATAATCCTCCATGATATCGAAATACTCTTCCTCTGAAAGGTCTGAGTGAATTACTTTACCTTTTTTGAGAATGTTATATCTCTCGTTAGCCATTCAAATAACCCTTGTTTTTTCGTGACCAACTCTGATGTTTGGATCACACCAGATTTCAAAGCCTGCTTCCTTTGCATCTAAACAGAAAGATACGTCTTCTCCACACATATCCTGAACCTCACCAGATTCAAAAACTTGCATCTTAGGTGCAAACCAAGGATACTTCATATCCTCATGTTCAAATACACCATTCTTGATCAAAAGCCATCCGAATCCTGCATAGTCAACAGTAAATGGTTTCTTACGTTTCTGAATACTTTCAAGAGTTTCGTGATTCATCACTCCACCATTGCTTCGGAAATCATCCTCTTCCATCCAGTGTGCAACAGAAGTTGTGTGACCATCTTCTGTACAGTACCATCCACTTGCAATGTCCTTATCCATCAAAACAAGTTGGAGAAGTTTTTGAGTGTTGAAAACAATATCACTATCAATCCACAATTGATAATCATAATTCAGTTTTCCATCCCAAGGCAATTGATCTGGACCACGTAGTACATTTGCACCAAGACACTTACATCGTGCAAAGTTTACCATGGAACTATAATCTTGTGAGATTTGAATACTTGCTCCAATCTGCACAAGATCAAAACACATCTGTACAAAGTTTTTCAGATATGTGTAAGAAACTCCTCTACCTGGCAGGCAAAACACAATTGATTTGCCCTTTAACATTTCTTTTGCTTTCTCGTAATCATACTCTGGTTCTGTAGGAGATGATTTCGTAGGTGCTTTTGCTTTTACAGTAAATCCTTTAGCCATAATGGAAATAATTTTACGTCAGTATCATACAGTAATTATGTATAAGTGTCAATCCCCGCTATATTCGGATATTACGATCTCATTACCCTCGACTTTTAAATCTAAAACAGTATCTTCATACCATCCAAATTCATTTAAAATCCATTCGGGAAGTACCATTAAATAATCTCCAGTAACAGGATCCACACTAACAGTAGTTGTTTCATTCTCCCTATTTTTTTTCATACTATCAATCGCTTTAATATTTTATATAGTATTTGAGAATACTTGATGCAACCCTATGGGCGAATTTTTTGTGCGAAAAAAATTTTGACTTTCGCTGTAACATTGTTCTCGCTTGGGTAACACTTTATAGATTAGGGGATCCATTGGTTTTTAGCCACGCGCCCCGCGCCACGACGGCACCCCCTAGGGGGCACTGCTGTGGTCACGAACGAATGGCGTCAGCGCACGTCTGCCAGGGAGCTTGCCTTGGTGCTCTGGTGCACGGAGCGGGAACCTGCCCCAGTGCGAACGCGGGAGGATCCGCCTTTGATGCGGGAGGTCCAGCGGTTCGCTTTGCTGCCATGAGCAACGGGCAGGCGGGTGACCTTGAATTGAATGCCGTCGATTGTTGCGGTGTTCATTGGATCGGTGCGCTTGGTGGTATTGTACAGGATCTGGGGCGTTAACGCAACCCTCAGGCGAGGGCGTAATCGTTGATCCATGCGCCCGCGCTTTGCTTCGGATTCAGCAGCAAGCGGAGCATGTCGCGGCGGCGCACGGTGTGGGCGCTGTAGTGACCCGACTGCCAGAAAACCATGGCATGGCGGCGGAAGGGATAGAGGCGGATCTCCTCAGAGGCGCTGCTCTGGGGGGTGGCGAAGACGAGGCAGGTGTTGATCATGGGGGGGTTGCGCTTGGTGCTATTGTAGCACGGATGGGGGGCGGATCCCCTCAGAGTTCCGCCATCATCTCATTCATCTCAGCGGCGTCGATGGCGGGGTCGGTCCATGCCACGTCATCACCAGTCATGGTGCGAGCGCAGTTGTCCATGCAACGTTGGAAGATCGCCCAAGGGTTGTCGCCTGCCTCACAGTACGTCACACACGCCTTAGCGGTGTTGTACAGGAAGCGGTCGTTCTGAATCCAGAGGGATGCATTCCAGGTTTCGTAGTTGGCAAATCCGTTCATGGGGTTTGGTTCGTTTGCTTGAGTGTATCCTAGTCGATGCCCTGGCAGATCTGCCCCTAGGGTTGTGCCAGTGTGGCGACTGGATTAGAAGTCGATGGGGGTGAGGGTTGGGACGTAACTAGGACGCTGACCAGGTTTGTCATCACTATCCCCCAAAACAATAGTGTCAAGAATTCGGAGAATTTCGCTACCCGTAGAACCCTGGCGGAGGAGCGAAATGAGAACATTGCGGGTCATTTTGAAAAAAAAAAGGTATAAAGAAAGAGGGGAGGATTAATCCCCTCTAAGTGTCATCCAGCAAGGCGCATTCCGTTGGTGAAAGGAATAGTCCGCATTGCCTTTTCAGTCAGGTCGAACATTTGAATGAACCACTCACATTGCTTCTGGAAAATGTACTCTTGCTTGGTTCCGCAAGTGTAACCAAACTCAGAAAGAAGTGCATTTAGACGTGACTTTGTGGTCATTGATTGACGACCACCGTCAAATAGTTTCAGGAAGTCATCACCAACCTCAGCAATCTTAGATCCGTGAAGATATACATGGGACACGGGAGGGTTGACATTGTCGCACGTGTGAATAACCTCAGTGTTTGCAGATTTCCAGTCAGTGTTACCTTTGATGGCGGCAATCATTTCAGATTCGATCTTACGCATGAGGTCGTTTCGTTTGAACTAGTTCAATATAGTCGGTCTGGGGGAGCGTCCGTCTTTTGTGTGCCACTTCCCCGACCGCACACAGGCGGCCGCGATTCTCAATAAAAAATGTATATTGAGAATCGGAACGGTTAGTGTTACCTAAGGGGTTGCAATCTCACTACCTCAGGTTCACTCTCATCAACCCAGCATGACATAACATGAAACCCAGGGTTGTTGCGCTTACAGTTAGCAATTGCTTCCTGTTGTGTGGGTGCAATGTAACTCAGAACGTCAAAGCGAGAGTAACCATTAGAGTGAAACATTTCACCGTAGATGTTGAACTTAGTCTCAGTCATTAGTCGTAAGGGAAGAATGAGGAACGGGTTGAATCTGTTGTGTAGGGGATATCAAAATCCTCCCCAAACATTTGATAGTAGAACTCACTGAAGATAGCGAAATCATCTGGTGTTTCGTTATTCCAGATTTTGAGAATTTCGTCGTAGTTCATATCACTCACCGAAGAATGCAAAGTGTGCATCAAGCACGAAATCGATGACCTCGTCAGTTGCACTTACGTCGAAACGTTCGCAGAACCAATCGACTGCCATTTCAGATGATGCCATAGTGTCAAACATGAACCCCTGCAGTTCGGAGAGGTTAGAGTCAGAAAAGAGTTGTGTTTTGTTCATGTGTACACAATACACGATCTGGGGCGCTGTGCCTATTTCGTGTGCCACCTTGCCAACTGGTCGGGCAGCCGACCAGTTTGTATCACTTAGTGGGGAAATTACGGCAGACAGCATCACATAAAATCTTCACAAGTTCTTCGTCATAATTGACATCAAACTGTGCAAAGTAATCAGTGATGATACAATCAATGTCCTCCATTAATTGTTCCCTTGCCATGAGCATTTCGAGGCGATCCATGATCAATAGTCGGTGTTACCTTTGATGTAA
>Ga0070754_10000515_pt1 | contig 35730 bp, 38 predicted proteins | sample VirMetDEL_Sep_01_FD_75181 | JGI IMG/M metagenome (GOLD analysis project Ga0070754, IMG submission 75181) | Aqueous microbial communities from the Delaware River and Bay under freshwater to marine salinity gradient to study organic matter... | ecosystem: Environmental > Aquatic > Marine >...
CCGGCCGTGTTCCAGGTGCAGATCATGCAGGCCTTCACGGTTGCGCAGGCGGGCGTTGATGATGTGCATGGGCAAGTTCCTCTTGGCTAAAAACAATCAGGCAGACAGCCGCCAGATCATCAGGGCGATGCCGATGTCCAGGCGGTCATAAGCGTTATCCAGTGTCAGACCGCACAGGGCTTCGATGCGCTGGACACGGTGCGTCAGGGTATTGCGGTGCAAGGCCAGGCGCTGGGCGGCAGCCACAAGGTTACCATTCTCGTGAAACCAGGCTTCCAGGGTCGGCATCAGGCTGGGGCCGTGGTGCAGGTCGTGACGCAGCAGCGGGCCCAGGCGTTCATTGAGGAACTGGTCGAGCAGGGCGCGATCACGCACACCGCTGAGCAGCTTGAGCACGCCCAGTTCGTCATACACGCACAGCCCGGCACGCTCGCTGAAGCGTCGTGCCGCCACCAATGCCTGGCGTGCTTCGTCTTGCGCCTGGGCCAGGCGCGCGGGTGGGTGTGCAGCGGCGCTCAGGCCGATAAACAATTTCAGCGGCGCCAGGCGCAGGTTGAGCGGGTTCAGCCAGTTGGCCAGTTGCTGGCGGTTGACCAAGGCCGTGACGGCATCCGGTGCCGGCAGCAGCAGGGTCCATTGTCCGGCGCGCCCCAGTACCGGCAGTACCGCCGATAATTGACGCAAGCGCCGACTGATACCGTCGTGTTGTCGCGCCAGCTGTGCCTCCACCTGTGCCGCGTCCCCCTGGGCAAACAGCAGCTCACTGCCTTCCAATTGCAGCTGGGCGACCTGCCAATGGCCGGCCATTGGCATATTCAATTGCACGGCCCGATGCAGCAGAAAATCCAGGGATTGATAATCCCCGCTCAGCAAGCGCTCCAGCACGTCGTGCCGCGAGCGTCCCAGTTGCTCGGACTGGATCAGCGCCGAACCAATCGCCTGGGTCACCAGCACCATTTTCAGCGAGTAGGGCTGTTCGATCAGCGGCATGCCGGCGGCTTCGGCGGCGTCGAGCAAGCGCTGGGGAATCGCCTGGATATACGCCGCTCCCGTCAGGATCACCAACCCGGCCACTTGACGCTGGCAGGCTTCGTCCAGCAGTTGCAGGAGGTTGGCCTCATCCCGTGGGTGGTTGATGCCGGTGACGAACACCAATTCACCGCCCAGCACCCACTCGGCGATCCCACTGTTTTCCGCCACATAAGGCCAACGCACGACGTTATCCAGGGCGGCAGCGCCGGCGCGCAGGCGCATGGATTCCAGCCCCGGCAACGCCAGTACCTCCGCAATGGTCAGGCTCATGCCCGGGCATCAGCCAAAGGCACGCGCAGCACGGCGGTGAGTGCGACGTAGGTCAGCGACGCGGCTGCGATGCCCACCAACGGCGCGACCCACGGCGAGTTGAACGCCAGCACGGTACCCACCGCGTACGCCACCAGCCCGGCCCAGTTGAAGGCTGGCAGGCGCGCATCCGCCAGGCGCGGGTAGTGGCCGCGCCAGCGGTAGAAGAAGTCCGCCATGATCACCCCGCCAATCGGCGGAATCACCGTACCCAGCAGGATCAAGTAGGGCACCAGCATGTCGTACATGCCCAGCAACGCCAGCAAGGTGCCGATCACCGCACCCGTCAAGGTCACGGTTTTGCGGCGCTTGGTGCGCAGCAGGTTGCAGCCGGCCACGGCGAAGTTGTAGATGGTGTTGTCCTGGGTGCTCCAGATATTGAGCAGCAACATGGCCATTGCCGCCATGGAGAAGCCTTGCAGCAGCAACACTTCGACCACGTCGGGCTGTTGGTAGACGATCGCGCCATAGGCGCCGATCAGCACCATCAAACCATTGCCGATAAAGAACCCGATCAGGCTGGCCAGCACCGCGACCTTGGCCGAGCGGGAAAACCGCGTCCAGTTGGTGGCCTAGGTGGCGCCGCTGACGAACGTGCCGAACACCAGGGTGATCGCGGTGGACAAATCCAGCTCGCCGGTCGGCACCACCGCCAGCAGCCCGTCCAGCCCGCCGACTTTCACCGTGGCGACCCACATCGACAGCAACAGCAACAGGCCCATGGCCGGCACCGCGATGTAGGAAAGAATCTCCAGCCCGCGATAGCCCACGTAGGCCGTGGCGCAGAACACCAGGCCGAACAGCACCATCAACGCCAGCACGCTGCCCTGGCTCAGCTCGAAATACTTGCCCAGCACCACGGCCGCCGTGGCGGTGCCCCAGGCGTACCAGCCGATCTGGGTGAACCCGAGGATCAAGTCACTGAGCTTGCTGCCCACCTCGCCAAAGCAGAAGCGGCCCATCAACACCGAGTTCAACCCGCTCTTGAACGCGATGTAACCCAGGCCTGCGGCGTAGATACCCAACAGCAGGTTACACAGGGCCACCACGCCGAGCATCTCGGTGAAACTGAACGCCACCCCGAGCTTGCCGCCGGCAAACATGGTCGCGGTAAAAAAGGTAAAGCCCAGCAGCACCATGGCGGTCGACGCCAGGCCTTTGCGCGCATGCATGGGGACTTCGCTTAAGGGGTAATCGTTGCCCGGTTCTTGCTGCGTCATGTGCGTGCTCCCTGAATGAGTGACGCAGGCCTGTTGCACCGGGCGTGCCAAATCACCGGCAGTGACAGGCGCACGGTCGCCGCTGTGCACCGTGCACAGTATTTATAGCCAAACAGGCGGGGAACGCAGGCGGGAGTGTTCGCTGTGCCCAGTCGGGCACGAAAGCGGTGCAGCAGTGATACAAATTGGATCAGTCGAACAGCGTCTGCGTGGTCTCGCCGCGATGAAAGGCGAACGCCGCCTCCAGATCACTTTCGATGGTGCGTCCACGGGACAGCGGCGGTAGCTCGTCCAGGCTGAAAAAGCCCACCTCAGTGGTCTCGAACCCGGCCACCGGCGCCAGTTGATCCACCCGTTCACACAGGAAATACAACTTGTAGAAATCCCGCACATCCGGCCGGTACAACCCCTTGGCCTTGTGGGTGACGCTATACAGCGCCCGCGCAGTAACGCTCAGCCCGGCTTCCTCGCGAATTTCCTTGATGATGTTTTCCGCCGCCGACAACCCGATATCGGCATAACCACCGGGCAGCGCCCAGCAACCGTCGGTGGCCTCGCGCACCAGCAGAATCCGCTCACCCTCGATCACCGCGCCACGCACGTCGATCATCGGCGTCGAATAGCGCTGGCCGAAATCCGACACCAGCCCGGTGATGCGCTCCAGGGGCACATTGCCCAGCTGCGCCAGCATGCTGTGGGCAATCTCGGCGATTTCTTCCAGGCGTTCGCGCTCGAAATCATCGGTGCAAAAGTGCAGCCCCGTGGAGGCCAAGGCTTGCAAGCGTTTGGCCTGGGCCAGCCAGGTAGTTTCCATGGACATCTCCTCGGTCGCGAAGAAGGGCAAGGGTGGAAGGGTGCTACGGGAGGCACAAAAAAACCACCGCAAGGGTAATGCCGATCAGTTAAGAGATAGAACGGGCAAACAGTAACCTGTGGCGAGCGGGCTTGCCCCGCGTTGGGCTGCGCAGCAGTCCCAATAAGAGCGCTGCAGTGTGCCAGGCAGGTCCGGGACTGTGTTTTAGGGCTGCTGCGCAGCCCAACGCGGGGCAAGCCCGCTCACCACAGTTACAGTGTTCCTCCTTAACTGACTGGCATTAACCGCAAGAGTGGTTTTTTAACAGTGCAGGCTTACTCGCCGCGATAGATGCAGCCACTGGTGCAGGTCTCGTGGATACGGATCGCACTGAGCTCCGGCAGCAGCGGCTTGAGTTCAGTCCAGATCCACTTGGCCAGCACTTCGCTGGTAGGGTTTTCCAGGCCTGGGATGTCATTGAGGTAGTTGTGGTCGAGGCGTTCGTAGAGCGGCTTGAAAATCGCCTTGATCTCCGAGAAGTCACGAATCCAGCCGGTATGGGGATCCAGGTCGCCACTCAGGTGGATCGCCACCTTGAACGAATGCCCATGCAGGCGCCCGCACTTATGGCCTTCCGGTACGTGGGGCAGGCGGTGGGCGGACTCGAAGGTAAACTCTTTGAAGATTTCCACAGTATTTTCAGCTCGGTCAGGTATCTGGCAGGCGGCGAGTTTAACAGCTTGATCCCATGCCGCGCATACCGCTGGGTCAAAGCGCCTGCAAGCGCTCGCCCAGGCCACCGTTATCGGCCAGTTGTAGAAACTCATCCCCCAGCCGTCGGCTCTCGCTCATCGCGGTTTGCCAGTACTTGTTGCGGCTCGGGTCGTCGCCCATGAAGCGCTTGAAGTCGCTGCGGTCCGGCAGTTTGCCGTGGGGCAGGCGGGCCAGGTAGTCCCTGGATGGCGCCAGCAGCAACACATCCTGCAAGCCGTGCGGGTTGCTGCGCCGCCATGGCAGGCCCTTGTCGAACCAGCCGGGGATGACCCGGTCGGTGAAGTGCGGGTACAGCACGATGTCGTCGCCGTGGTAGGGCAGGTCGAGGTGGTAGTCCAGCAGGCCGCCGTCGCGGTAAGTGCCGGTGCCGGCTCCGGGCAGGTCGCGCACGCCTTTCATCACCATGGGGATCGACCCGGACGCCAGCAATGCCTGGCGCAGGTTGCCCATGTCCAGCGCAAGGAAGCGCGAGGGGAAATCCTTCAGCGGGTGCACCGGCGGTGCCTGGCGCGGGTCGTGGATGATCAGCCGCTCGAAATGCCGCGCCAGTCGCGCACGGCCGCGCAGGTTGTCGGCAATCACCGAGGACAGGCCCAAACCCAGGCGCCCGCGGTGGTCATCGGCGAGCAGGCCGTGGCTCTTGACCACCATGATGTTCAGCCGGTAGTCGGGGTTGTCCAGCACCCGTGCATCGCGGCCGGCCAGCAGGTCGTCGAGCATGCGCTGGCAGCTGCGGCTGACTTCGGCCATGGTCACGCCTTTGGCAAAGCGTTGTTCGTTGTACAGGCGGCCGAGGTCCAGCAGGCCTTGCACCGGGTCGGGCATGCAGGCGCTGGCAAACCGCCAGGAACCGATCGATGCGCCGATCAACGCCCGCTCCCGCGGTGCGCGCGGCAGCCAGTCGCCGAACAGCGCCAGGTCCAGGCCCTGGATTCCCAGCGCCTTGGGGCCGCCGGCCGCACCGGGAAGGGTGCCGACATCCGCAGGCTTGAGGCCCTCTTCGCGAATGCGCGCAAAGGCGCGTTTGCCGGCCTTGAGGGTCAGGGCGGGGAACTTGATGTGGATGGCTGTCATACCGGTCTCTGTTGAAGCGAGGTGCAGGTGCAAGCGTGCTCGCGAAAAACGCTAACGATACCGCGTGAATCCTGAATAAGCATCGTAGCCTGTCGCGGCTGCTGGAAATTGCCATGGTGGCAATTCAGTTTCAGTTAAGTTGCAGCCGCTACCGTGGCCGGTGTAGGAAAAACATCGTGTAACGGAGACTCATCATGAAACGCCTCACTGCTCTGTTCGCCGCCGCTATCATCGCCTCCACGGCGACCCAGGCCGGAGCCGTGGACCCCGACAAACCACTGACCGTGCCCGCCACTGTTACAATTGTCGCGTTCGACCAGCTCGAAGCCACAGCCCAGGCCCTGCACCCCGGTTCAATGCTGTTGGACACCGACCTGGACGAGGCTTACGGCAAGTATGTCTATGAAGTCGAACTGCAAGATGCCGACGGCATTGAATGGGAGGTCGAATTGGACGCGCTCACCGGGCAGGTTCTCAAGAATCATCAGGATACGTAATGAAGGTAAATTTACGCGCCGGCAGTCGAGTGGCGTTGGTGCTGGTGGTGTTCTGCTCAGGCTTGCAGGCCCGCGACCTCAACCAGGACGAAGCCTTGGCGCTGCGCCAGCAGGGGGTGATCCTGCCTCTGGAGCAACTGTTGCAGCAGGCCATGGCGCGGTATCCCGGCTCGCGCCTGCTGGAAGCCGAGCTTGAGAAAAAGCACGGCCAATATGCCTACGAAGTGGAACTGGTGACCACCGACGGCGTGGTGCGCGAGATCAAACTCGACGCCACCAACGGTGTACTGATCAAAGATGAGGAAGACTGATGCGCCTGCTCCTGGTGGAAGACAACGTACCCCTGGCCGATGAACTGCTGGCCGGCCTGCAGCGCCAGGGTTATGCCATCGACTGGCTGGCCGACGGCCGTGACGCCGCGTATCAGGGCCGCAGCGAACCCTACGACCTGATCATCCTCGACCTCGGCCTGCCCGGTTTGCCCGGCCTTGAGGTGCTGGCGCAATGGCGCGCCGCCGCACTGGCCACCCCGGTGTTGATCCTCACCGCCCGCGATTCCTGGGCCGAGCGTATCGAAGGGCTCAAGGCCGGTGCCGACGATTACCTGAGCAAACCCTTTCACCCCGAAGAGCTGCACCTGCGCATCCAGGCGCTGTTGCGCCGCTCCCACGGGCAGGCCAACCAACCCACCTTGCAGGCTGCCGGCCTGCACCTGGACGAAGGCCGCCAGTGCGTGTTGCGCGATGGCGACGAGATCCAACTGACCGCCGCAGAATTTCGCCTGTTGCGCTACTTCATGTTGCACCCCGAACAGATCCTCTCGAAAAGCCACCTGGCCGAGCACCTGTACGACGGCGAGACCGAGCGCGACTCCAACGTACTGGAAGTGCACGTCAACCACCTGCGCCGCAAACTCGGGCGCAGTGTGATCGAAACCCGGCGCGGCCAGGGTTACCGGTTTGGCGCCAGCCCTGCATGAAGTCGATTCAGCGCCGCCTGAGCCTGGGCCTGATCAGCGTGATGGTGATCGTCGGCGTGGTGCTGGCGCAAACCAGCCTGTGGTTGTTCGAGGCCGGTTTGCAACGCTACCTGGAAGCCGGGTTGCGCAACGATGCCGAGAACCTGCTGGTCGCCCTGGTACGCGGGCCCAACGGTGTGCAACTGGATGAGCAGCGCCTGTCGCCGGCCTACCAGCGGCCGTTTTCCGGGCATTACTTCCGCATCGATTTTGCCGACACTCACTGGCGCTCCCGTTCGCTGTGGGACCAGGAATTGCCCCGACTGCCCGAGGCCGGGCTCAAGGGCAACCTGCAATTGGGCCCCGAAGGCCAGCAATTGCTGGTCCTGCGTTCGGACTACAAACGCTTTGGCCAATCGATTTCCATCAGCGTGGCCCAGGACTACACCCCGGTGCGGGAAAGTTTTCGCCTGATGCGTCGGATCGGCCTGGTGTTGGGGCTGGCGGCACTGCTGCTGGTGTTGTTTTTGCAGCGAGTCACCGTGCGTCGTGCCTTGCGCCCGCTGGAAAACGCGCGTAACCAGATCGCCCAACTGCAACAAGGCCAACGCTCGCAACTCGACACCCAGGTGCCGCTGGAACTGGAGCCACTGGTCGCCCAGATCAACCACCTGCTGGCCCACACCGAAGACAGTCTCAAACGTTCGCGCAATGCCCTCGGCAACCTTGGGCATGCGCTGAAAACCCCGCTGGCGGTGCTGTTGAGCGCCGCCTCGAGCGAGGCGCTCAAGGATCACCCCGAACTGAGCAAACTGCTGCGCGAGCAATTGGAGCAGGTGCAACAACGCCTCAACCGTGAACTCAATCGCGCCCGGCTGGCCGGCGAGACCCTGCCGGGTGCCTTGTTCGACTGTGAACAAGAACTGCCCGGCCTGCTCGCCACCTTGAACATGATCCATGGCGAACACCTGGACCTCAGTTACCACGTCGCGCCTGGCCTGCAACTGCCCTGGGACCGCGAAGACCTGCTGGAGCTGCTCGGCAACCTGCTGGACAACGCCTGCAAATGGGCGGATGCAGAGGTGCGCGTGAGCGTCAGCGAGACGCCGCATGCTTACCTGCTGGCGGTGGAAGATGACGGTCCCGGGATTCCCGAGGCCCAGCGTGACCAGGTCTTCAGCCGCGGTGCACGCCTGGACGAACAGATCGACGGCCATGGCCTGGGGCTGGGGATCGTGCGCGACATTGTCGAGGTGTGGGGCGGGGTGTTGCAGTTGCAGGAGAGCGAGCTGGGCGGGCTCAAGGCGCTGATCGAATTACCCAAACGCCATGGCTGACACGCCGTAGATCAAAATGCGGCAGGGGGCTTTCTGTGGCGAGCGGGCTTGTGGAATCGTCGCACCGCCCGCGTTGGGCTGCGCAGCAGCCCCAATGGATCTCCAGTGAACCCGTCGGGGGACAAGCCCCCTCACCACAGTAAGCCCCTCCCACATTGGACTTGTCTTCGACCCTCAGACGCGGAACTGGTCCATCAACCCCTGCTGCTGATTCGCCAGGCTGTTCAACGCCTGGCTCACCCGCGCCGACTCATTGGCCTGTTCCGACAACGACTCGGTCACATCGCGAATGGTCGCCACATTGTGGTTGATCTCTTCGGCCACCGCGCTTTGCTCTTCGGCGGCGCTGGCGATTTGCAGGTTCATGTCGCTGATCACCGTGACCGCATCGCCGATCTGGCGCAGGGCGGTAACGGCCTCGCCGACCTGTTCGACACTGCCCTGGGCCTGGCGATAGCTGTTGCCCATGGAACCGACAACCTCTTCGGTGCCGCTCTGCAATTGTTCGATCACCAGGCGGGTTTCCTCCACCGACTCCTGGGTCCGCCGTGCCAGGTTGCGTACCTCGTCGGCGACTACGGCAAACCCGCGGCCGGCCTCACCGGCGCGGGCGGCTTCGATTGCCGCGTTGAGCGCCAGCAGGTTGGTTTGCTCGGCGATGCCGCGAATCACTTCGAGCACGGAGCCGATCTTCTCGCTGTTGGCGGACAAGCCTTCGACCTGGGCCATGGCGGTGCTCATATCGGCCGCCAGTTGGCCGATGTTGGTGGTGGTGCGGTCGATCACTGTCAGGCCGTCGCGGGTAGCCTGGTCGGCATCCCGCGCGGCATGGGCCGCCTGGGCGGCGCTGCGGGCCACGTCCTGGGCGGTGGCGCTCATTTCGTGGGAGGCGGTGGCCACCTGGTCGACCTGGCGGTACTGCTGCTCCATGCCGGCGCTGGTTTGCGTCGCAATCGCGGCGGACTGGTCGGCGGTGCCACGGGCGTCCTGCACCGAGCGTTTGACTTCGGCAATGATGGGTTGCAGCTTGTCGAGGAAACGGTTGAACCAGCCGGCGAGCTGGCCCAGTTCGTCCTGTTTGTCATACGCCAGGCGGCGGGTCAGGTCGCCTTCGCCGCTGGCGATGTCTTCAAGCATATGGGCCACGCCGAGGATCGGTCGGGTTACGCTGCGGGCCATCAGCCAGACCAGGATCAGGCCGATCACGGCGGCCAGCAGGCCCAGGCCCAATTCCAGCAGGGTGCCGCGGGTATTATCGGCGTCCATCTGGGCCTTCAGTGCTTCAGCCGGCCCCATCAGGACTTTTTCCGGTACATCCAGCAATACGCCCCATGGCTTGCCGTCGGGAATCGGCGCGAACGGCGCCAGCACCTTGAGTTGATGGTCGGTGCGCAGGCTGCGGGTCTGTGTCCCGCCGGCCAGGGCGCTGATCAATTGCGCGCCGTTTTGCCTATCGACCTGATCCAGGCGTTTGCTCAACTGGCTGGCGTCCGCGCTGTAGCCGGCAAGCAGACCGGTGGGGCTTAGGATGCTGACCTGGGTCTGGCCGTCATACAGCTTCTGGCTGGCCTGCTGGCTCACGGCCTGCAGGCTGTTGAGGTTGATGTCCACCGACAGCGAAGCGATCACCTTGCCATTGACCGTCAACGGAAACACGATGCTGGTCATCAGCACGTTTTGCCCGTCGATCACATAAAAGTACGGTTCGATCACACACGGCTTGAGGGTGCTGCGCGGGCAGGTGAACCAGGCGTTGGCCGGTTCGCCGCTGGGGCCGACGCGGGTGTCGGACATGTCGCTTTCCGGCAGTGCCATCGACGTCAGCGTGCCCGGCGTCGGCTGCGACCAGTACAGGGCGAAGCGGCCCTTGTCATTACTGCCCAGTTCGGCCTGGCCGGCGAACAACTCATCCTTGCCATCCAGTGCATTGGCTTCGAATACCAGGGACAGCCCCAGCAGTTCCGGATTGGCCTGCAGGGCGGCCTTGACCTGGCGGGTCAGGTCTTCGCGGGTGTCGAAGGCGTCGAGGAAGCGTTTTTCGGCTTGCTCACGCAGGAACAGGACCTGGCGGGAAAACCCATGCCCATATTGGTAGGCGTCCATGAATTGCCGGCGGATGCCCGCGGCCTGCACCTCACCTTGGGCCTCGATGCGAGCCTGGGCCGCTTCATCGAGCATCTGCATGCTGGAAGCCTTGACCTGCTCGGAACTCTGCGCCATGCGGTACAACGACAAACCCACCAGCAGGGTCACGATCCTCAGCAGGCACAGGCCGGCGAGCAGGGTGATTTTCCATTGAATGGAGAGCTGTCTGAGGGACATCGGTACATCCTTACCTGAAAACACATAGAGCCCGGTTATCGGCCGATCTGGCATTTTCTTTATTCAAACGATCAATTTAAACCTGAAAGCGGCGCCGTTTTTTGACATGGGACGCGACCTGCTGCACAGTGCGCGCCCTCTAATAAGACCACCTTCAAGCCTGCACGCCGGCTGCCATCCGATGGCCGCCCGGGCGCGGGCATGCCTGTTTTGTATGTTTCTGCTTGAGGTAACCATGATTAACGCAGTCATCGCCGCGGTCGGCACCATGCTGGTGCTCAGCCTGTCCCGCGTGCATGTGGTCATCGCCATTATTGTCGGCGCCCTGGTGGGCGGCCTGACCGGTGGCCTGGGCATCGAGGCCACGCTCAAGGCGTTCAACGGTGGCTTGGGAGGGGGGGCGACCGTGGCCTTGTCCTACGCCTTGCTCGGCGCTTTCGCCGTGGCGATTGCCAAGTCCGGCCTGGCCCACGCCCTGGCGGACAAGGCCTTGCTGCTGGTCGACCGTCAGGAAGCCAGTGGCGGCAACCACGTCAAATGGTTGCTGATCGGCCTGCTGTGGGTGGTCGCGATTGCGTCGCAGAACATCCTGCCGATCCATATCGCGTTTATCCCGTTGCTGGTGCCGCCGCTGCTGTATGTGCTGACCAAATTGCAGTTGGACCGCCGCCTGATCGCCTGCGTGATGACCTTCGGCCTGATCACTCCGTACATGTTCCTGCCGGTGGGCTTCGGCAATATCTTCCTCAACCAGATCCTTCTGGCCAACGTGGCCAAGAGCGGCGTGGACATCAGCCAGGTCAACGTCACCCACGCCATGAGCCTGCCGGCGCTGGGCATGGTGGTCGGGTTGCTGGTGGCGGTGTTTATCAGCTACCGCAAGAAGCGCGTGTATGACCTGGAGAAAATCGAGCGGGTCGAGCAAGTGGCGGTGCAGTACAACCCCCTGACCCTGCTGGTGGCCGGCCTGGCGATTGCCTCGGCGTTCATCATCCAGTTGTGGCTGGACTCCATGATCATCGGTGCCCTGGCCGGGTTCCTGATCTTCTCGGTCTCGGGCATCGTGCGCTGGCGCGACACCGACGACCTGTTCACCGAAGGCATGAAGATGATGGCGATGATCGGCTTCATCATGATCGCCTCGTCAGGCTTTGCCGAAGTGCTCAAGGCCACCGGCGACGTACGCTCGCTGGTGGAAACCTCGGCGGCGTTCATCGGCCATAGCCGTGGGGTGGGGGCGTTGTTGATGTTGCTGGTGGGGCTGCTGGTGACCATGGGCATCGGCTCGTCGTTTTCCACGGTGCCGATCCTGGCGGCGATTTTCGTGCCGCTGTGTGTGCAACTGGGCTTCAGCCCGCTGGCCATCGTGTGCATTGTCGGCACCGCCGGGGCGCTGGGTGATGCCGGTTCGCCCGCCTCGGACTCCACCCTCGGCCCGACCTCCGGCCTGAATATCGACGGCCAGCATCACCATATCTGGGACACCGTGGTGCCGACGTTCCTGCACTACAACCTTCCGTTGCTGGCGTTTGGCTGGCTGGCGGCGATGACGCTCTGATCTACAGATTCACAGGCGCTGGCCGATAACCTCTCAAGTCGCCCAATAAGAGAGAAAAGCCATGCGTCTGAGCCTGAAGGCCAAAGTCCTGTCCCTCGCCGTTGTGCCGGTGTTGCTGTTCGCCGTGGTCATCAGCCTGACCACCGTGTGGATCCTCCAGGGCCAGGCGCGCAACGAGGTGGATGAAACCCGCCAGCGCCTGCTCAACAACGCCAAGGCCACCCTGCAAAGTTATGTGGAAGTGGCCATGACCACCATCAAGCCGCTCTATGACGCGGCCGCCCCCGGCGATACGGCGGCGCGGGCCGAGGTGGTCAAGCTGCTGTCCAACACCAGCTATGGCAAGGACGGATACTTCTTCGGCTACGACTCCGAGACCATCCGCCTGTTCAAAGGCAACAGCCCCGACGGCGTGGGCAAGAGCTTCAAGGATAACCGTGACCCCAACGGTGTCTACGTCAACCGCGACCTGGTCAAGGTCGGCAAGGACGGCACCCACTACCTGCAATACAGCTCGACCCAGCCCGGCCAGACCGAACTGGTGCCCAAGATGGGCTACACCGAATACCTGCCCAAGTGGGACATGGTTATCGGCACCTCGGTGAACCTGGATGGCATCGAAGCCCAGGTGGCGGTAGTCGAAGCCAAAGTGAAAACACGCATGGAAGGCGTGCTGCTGAGCATCCTCGGCGTGGCCGTGGTGGTGTTGCTGGTGATCGCCGCCGTCGGCATGCTGCTGGCCAACACCATTTTGCGCCCGCTGCATTTGATGAAAGCCAACCTCGACGACATCGCTGCCGGTGAAGGCGATTTGACCCGCCGCCTGGCCATCACCAGCCAGGACGAACTGGGCGACCTGGCCGGCGCGTTCAACCGCTTTGTCGACAAGATCCACGGCCTGGTGCGCCAGATCACCGAGATGACCACCCAACTTACCGGCCTGGTCAGCCAGGTGTCCGACCAGGCCCAGCGCTCGGAGCAGGCCATGGAACGCCAGCGTCACGAGACCGACCAGGTGGCCACCGCCATCAACCAGATGTCCTCCGCAGCGCAAGAAGTGGCGCGCAGTGCCCAGGGCGCCTCCGTGGCCGCGCAACAGACCGACGCCGAAGGCCAGGCCGCCAAGCGCGTGGTGGACGGCAGCATTGCGCAGATCCATGCGCTGGTGAATGACATCCGCAGCAGCGGTGTGTCCCTCGACAGCCTGCAGCAGGACGTGTCGTCGATTGTCAGCGTGCTCGGCGTGATCCGCTCGATTGCCGAACAAACCAACCTGCTGGCCCTCAACGCGGCGATCGAGGCCGCGCGGGCAGGGGAGGCCGGGCGCGGTTTTGCCGTGGTCGCCGACGAGGTGCGCGCCCTGGCCAGCCGCACGCAAACCAGCACCCAGGAAATCCAGGGCATGATCGACCGCCTGCAAAAAGGCACCGAGGCGGCCGTGGATGCCATGCGCCGCTCCAGCGATGCCGGCGACGGCACCTCGGCCAAGGCCAACGAAGCCGGGGCGTCCCTGGACACCATGGCCCAGTTGATCGGCACCATCAACTCGATGAACGCGCAGATTGCCAGCGCCGCCGAAGAACAGACCGCCGTCGCCGAAGAGATCAACCGCAGCGTGCATCAGATCGCCGTGGCGGTGGACAGCGTGGCCGATGAAACCCAGTTGGGCGCCCAGACCTCGCGCAGTCTGGCGGACCTGGGCCAACGCTTGGGCCAATTGGTCGGCCAGTTCAGGATCTGATTCTCATAGGTTGAGCGTATGGTTATCCACCGTTAATACGAATATACCTATCACCGCCCCTCAGTGAGACTTGAGCCCCACTCACCACAGGGGCTCACCTCATGCTACTTCCCGACCCGCTTCAGCGCCTGGCTGAACTCGACACCAATACGGTCTCTGACGCACTGGATTTCCTGCAACTGCCGGGCGCAGTGGTGGGCATCCGCCCATTGTGGGACTGCCCCAAGGTGGTGGGCCGGGCCAGCACGGTCAAGCTGGCGCCCAAGACTGACGCCGCGCCCGCCGTGCACCTGATTTCCCCGGTGATCGACGCGATCACCACCGACGACCGTGTGCTGGTGATCGCCGGTGGGCTGGAGGGGATCTCCTGCTGGGGCGACATCATCGCCAATGCCGCCGTGGCCAGGCGCATTCGTGGCTCGGTGATCGACGGTTGCAGTCGCGATATCGACGGCAGTGCGTCCATCGGCTACCCGGTCTATGGCCGTGGCGTGACCATGATCAGCGCGCGCAACCGGGTGGTGCAGGTCGATTCCGGCGTCACTGTCAGCGTGGGCGGTGTGAACGTGTCGGAGGACGACTTCGTGATTGCCGACCGCTGCGGCACGGTGTTCATCCCCGCTGCCGTTATCGAGCAGGTGTTGGACCTGGCTGAGCGCATCGCCGCCCGTGAAGCCGGCATGGTCGAGGCCGTGCGCAGCGGCCGCTCGGTGGCCGATGTGATGCACGACAGCCATTTCGAAGCCATCCGCGTGGAGCCTGCCCGATGAACGATCAACACCTTGTCGCCCTGTTTGCCGGGCTCGATACACCGGGTGTGTCGGATGCCATGGATAAACTCGGGATTGCCGGCCAATGCCTGGGCATCGCACCGCTGGATAACTACCGGGGCACCGTGGTGGGCCCGGCGTTTACCGTGCAATACGTCCCGGCGAGTATGCCGCCGGGCTCGGTCGGTGACTTTATCGAAGACGTGCTGCCGGGGGATGTGGTGGTTATCGCCAACGCCGGGCGCAGCGATTGCACGGTGTGGGGTGACATCATGACCCAGTACGCAGGCAGCCGGGGCATTGCCGCTACGGTGATCGACGGGGTGTGCCGGGATGTCAGCAAAGCCCTCGGCGACGGCTATCCGTTGTTCACCAAGGGCCGCTACATGCGCACCGGCAAGGACCGTGTGGAAGTGCTGGCGGTGAACCAGCCGGTGGCGATCAGCGGCGCGCGTGTGTGTGCAAGGGACATCGTGGTGGCCGACGCCAATGGCGTACTGGTGGTGCCGCGTGCCCGTGCCGAGGAGGTCGCGCGCACGGCCCGGCAGATCGAGGCGGTGGAAGCCCGGATCCGCGCGCAGATCGAGGCCGGCAGGACACTCAGGCAGGCGCGTGAGTCTTTGGGCTATCACACCTTGCAGAGGAAGGACGCATGACCATTGAACGCCTGAACACGCGCCTGGCCCAGGCCCGACCGTCTGCCACCTACCGTATCATCGACCGCGTGGCCGCACGCCGCGCCGAGGGCGCAAGCATCATCTCGTTGTGTGCCGGGGAGCCGGATTTCGACACCCCGGAACACATCCGCCAGGCAGGTATCGATGCGATCCGCAACGGCCATACGCGTTACACCCAGGTCGCCGGAGTGCGAGCGTTGCGTAAGCCGTGGCGCAGAAGTTCCGTCGCGAAAACGGCTTGGACGTCACCTGGCAGGACACCCTGGTCAGCAACGGCGGCAAGCATGTGATCTACAACGCCCTGGCCGCCACCTTGAATGCAGGCGACGAGGTGATCGTGCCCGCGCCTTATTGGGTCAGCTACCCGGAAATGGTCGAATTGTGCGGCGGTACCGCAAGGATTTTGCCGTGCGCCGCCCAGCAGGGGTTCAAGCTGACCGCGGCGGCGCTGGAGCAGGCGATCACCCCCCGCACGCGCTGGCTGATCCTCAACTCACCGTCCAACCCGACCGGCGCCGTGTACAGCCGGCTGGAGTTGCAGGCCCTGGCGCAGGTGCTGTTGAAACATCCCCATGTGCTGGTGCTGGCGGACGATATCTACGAGCACTTGCTGTTCGGCGGGCAAACCTTCCACACCCTGGCGCACGTCGAGCCGCGCCTGGCGCCACGGGTGCTGACCATGAATGGCGTGTCCAAGGCCTATGCCATGACCGGCTGGCGCATCGGCTTCGCCACCGGCCCGCGCTGGTTGCTGGCCGCCATGGAAAAACTCCAGGGCCAGCAGACGTCGGGGGCCAGTGCGATTTCCCAGCAGGCCGCGATTGCTGCATTGACCGGCCCGCAGGACTTTATCCAGCAGTCACGGGCGGTATTCGAGCAGCGCCGTGACCTGGTGGTGGCCTTGCTGAACGCCAGCCCGGGGCTGGAATGCATGAACCCGGACGGTGCGTTCTATGCCTTTGCGTCCTGCGCCGGCCTGCTGGGCCGCACCACGCCGGCCGGCAAGCGGCTGCATACCGACGAAGACGTGGCCGATGCCTTGCTCGACGAAGCCCATGTGGCCGTGGTGCCCGGCAGTGCGTTCGGGCTGGCGCCGTACCTGCGCATCGCCTACGCGTTGGACGACGCCTCGTTGCGCCAGGCCTGCGAGGCGATCCACCGGTTCTGCGCTGCGACCCGTTAGACGTCGCGCATCAGCAAACCGAAGCGCAGGTCCATTTCGGTCGGCAGGGGCACATACACCGTGTGTCCATCTCCCGGCGCCACATCGATGGCTTCACCCTTGGCGTTGTGCAGGCTGGCCAGGTCAAAGTGGAAGTTGCCGGCGGGGGTCATCAGCTCCAGGTGATGACCCACGGCAAAGCGGTTCTTCACCTTGACCTCGGCCAGTTCGCCGCGGCGCTCGCCGGTCAATTCGCCGACAAACTGCTGGCGCTCGGACACTGAGCTGCCGTTCTGGTAATTCTGGTATTCGTCGTGCACGTGGCGGCGCAGGAAGCCCTCGGTGTAGCCGCGTTGGGCCAGGGATTCCAGGTCAGTCATCAAGTTGCGGTCAAACGCACGACCGGCCACGGCATCATCGATTGCCTGGCGGTACACCTGGGTCGTGCGGGCGCAGTAGAAATGCGATTTGGTGCGGCCTTCGATCTTCAGCGAATGCACGCCCATGTGGGTCAGGCGCTCCACATGCTGCACGGCGCGCAGGTCCTTGGCATTCATGATGTAGGTGCCGTGTTCATCTTCGAAGGCGGGCATCTGTTCGTCGGGGCGGTTGGCTTCCTGCAGCAGGAACACCTGGTCGGTGGGCGCGCCGATCCCCAGTGTGGGTTCCGGTTGATACACCTGGACAATATCGCCCGTGGCGTTTTCCACCGCCGGGGTGGCCTGGTATTTCCAGCGGCAGGCATTGGTGCAGGTACCCTGGTTGGCGTCACGTTTATTCATGTAGCCCGAGAGCAGGCAGCGCCCGGAATAGGCCATGCACAAGGCACCGTGGACAAACACTTCCAGCTCCATGGCCGGTACCTGCTGGCGAATCTCGTCGATTTCTTCCAGGGACAGCTCCCGTGACAGGATCACCCGGCAAATCCCTTGCTGCTGCCAGAACTCGACGCTGGCCCAGTTCACCGTATTGGCCTGCACCGACAGATGGATCGGCATCATCGGGAAGTGCCGGCGCACCAGCATGATCAGGCCCGGGTCGGACATGATCAGCGCATCCGGGCCCATGGCGATCACCGGGGCGAGGTCCTTGAGGAAGGTCTTGAGCTTGGCATTGTGTGGCGCGATGTTCACCACCACGTAGAACCGCTTGCCCAACGCGTGGGCTTCCTGGATGCCGAGCGCGAGGTTGGCGTGGTCGAACTCGTTGTTGCGCACCCGCAGGCTGTAGCGCGGCTGGCCGGCGTAGACCGCGTCGGCGCCGTAGGCGAAGGCGTAGCGCATGTTTTTCAGGGTGCCGGCGGGGGCGAGCAGTTCGGGGGCAAGGACGAGAGGCATGGGGATCGGGTCGCAAAAGGCCGCGAGCGTAGCCCAACGTGTACCGGGCTTTATTGATCTGGGTCTACGCTTACCGCAACAAAGATGGCACTCCCGGGATTTGCGGTGGACTAAGCAGCTGGACGCACACGCGCGGCCTGCTTTTCTGACATGGATCGGACATGAATCAAACCAACCTGCAATTCAAGACCCTGCTGCTCCTGCTGGCCCTGGTGACCATCGCCTTTATCTGGATATTGCTGCCGTTCTACGGTGCAGTGTTCTGGGCGGTGATCCTCGGCATCATCTTTGCGCCGATGCAACGTCGCCTGCAGCAGCGCTTCGGCTGGAACCGCAACCTGACGTCCCTGGCCACCTTGATGGTGTGCCTGGTGATCGCGATCCTGCCGGTGATCATTACCAGCGCGTTGCTGGTGCAAGAGGGCGCCACGCTGTACAAAAACGTCGAGAGCGGCAAGCTGGACGTGGCCGGCTATATCGAGCAGTTCAAGAACTTCCTGCCGCCGTACTTCCAGCACCTGCTGGACCGCTTCGGCATGGGCAACCTGGAAGGGCTGCGCGAGAAGATCGTCAAGAGTGCGATGCAGGGCAGCCAGTTCTTTGCGACCCAGGCGTTCAGCTTCGGCCAGGGCACGTTTGATTTCCTGGTGAGTTTTTTCATCATGTTGTACCTGCTGTTTTTCCTGCTGCGCGACGGCCCGGAACTGGTGCGCAAGGTCCGCACGGCGGTGCCGCTGGCCGAGCCGCAGAAGCGTCGGTTGCAGCTCAAGTTCAATCGTGTGGTGCGCGCCACGGTCAAGGGCAATGTGCTGGTGGCCGTAACCCAGGGGGCGCTGGGTGGTTTGATCTTCTGGTTCCTGGACATTCCCAGTGCGTTGCTCTGGGCCGTGCTGATGGCGTTTCTATCACTGCTGCCGGCCGTGGGCGCGGGCATTGTGTGGGGGCCGGTGGCCGCCTACTTCCTGTTGAGCGGTTCGATCTGGCAGGGTGTGGTGCTGGGCCTGTTCGGCGTGTTTGTGATCGGCCTGGTGGACAACGTATTACGCCCGATCCTGGTGGGCAAGGACACCAAGATGCCGGACTACCTGATCCTGATCTCGACCCTGGGCGGCCTGTCGGTATTCGGCCTCAACGGGTTCGTGATCGGGCCGCTGGTGGCGGCGCTGTTCATGTCCAGCTGGGCGTTGTTTGTCGAGAGCAAGCCGCGGGTCAAGTTGCCGTTGCCTTGAGTCTCAGGCGTGCAGGCGGAAGTTCGAGGCTTGCTGCAGTTGTTTTTCGGCGTCAGACAGGGAAGTGAGTGGGCCGCTGATGGCTTCGCCGTCGCGCACCACGTACCAGCACGCCAGCAAACCCAGCTCTCGAAGCGGGGCAGGGACGGCGCTGCCGATGACGGACATGATTTGAACAGTGGGCATAAGGACCTCCAATCGCTATGGAGGTCACCTTACGGGGCACAGGCGCTCAGGAAAAATCATCTGGCTCGATAGTCGACATCAACAAAAGGCCTCAGTCGACCACTTGATCGAGCATGCTCACCACTTCCTGCTCATTAAGCAGGCCTTTGTGCACCAGGTTTTCCGCCAGCAGCGCGAGGAACTTGGCGCTGCGGTGGCCTTCCAGGTGCTTGGGCTCCGTGAGGGCGCTGTAGACCTTGCTGGACGTACACAGGCCAGCGGTGCGGTGCGGATTTTGTGTGGGCATGGTCAGTCGTCCTTGTTGTTATGGAGTGGACAGGATTGATAGTGGGAGTGTGGCGTGACACAAATATGACAGCGTGAGCCCCGTTCGGGCAAGTAGACTTTCGACCTTAATCATGTGGGATTGCAGCCCGGTCATTGTCCTCAGAGCGACCTTGGCAGGATAAATCCGGACGTTACCCACAAGAAAAGGCCCCGCGGGTGGGCGAGGCCTGTTGCATAGCTGACGGTTGAGACTTACCAGCCGCGGCGGTAATAGCCGTGGGGCGGGCCATAGTAGCCACGCGGTGGGCCGTAATAGACCGGCGCCGGGCGGTAATAAACCTCCTGCTGCACGTACACCGGTGGCGGTGGTGCGTAGTAGACGGGCGGCGGCGCGGCATACACCGGCTGCGGTTGCACGTAGACCGGCTGCTGCACATAGACCTCACGGGGCTGGCTGGCCACCACGGAGCCCACTACGGCGGCGCCGACCAGGGCACCCAAGACGGCTGGGCCACCCCATCCACCACCATGGGCGGAGGCTTGGCCTGCCATAGCGAGTGCACCTACCAGCAAGGCGATCTTGGGGATTGTACGAATCATGGTCATTCCTCGGTTAGCCCCTGCGCTTGTGGTCTGCAATCAATAGACTCAAGTAATGTCGCGGGGATACTTTTAAGACAACGTATTTCTGAAAAACAGCACGGCCGCTAGGTAAAGGTTGTGTAAGGTCTGTACCGATTTGCTTACTCAAAGGAGTTATCTATGCAGATGCACCCCAACAAGGACACCCAACTGTGCATGTCGCTGTCGGCCCGCCCTGGGAATTTTGGCTTGCGTTTTCATAACCACCTGTACGAACAGCTGGGGCTGAACTTCTACTATAAAGCCTTCAGCAGCCAGGATTTACCCGGCGCGATAGGTGGTATCCGCGCGTTGGGCATCCGGGGTTGCGGGGTGTCCATGCCCTTCAAGGAGGCCGCCATTGCCTTAGTGGACGAACTGGACGATTCGGTTCAAGCCATTGACTCCCTGAATACCATCGTCAATACCAATGGCCATCTCAAGGCCTACAACACCGACTACATCGCCGTCGAACAATTGCTCAAGACACACGCCGTGCCGCAGGATTCGACCTTCGCCCTGCGTGGCAGCGGCGGTATGGCCAAGGCCGTGGCGAGCGCCTTGCGGGATGGCGGTTACGCCAATGGTGTGATCGTGGCGCGTAACGAAGCGGCAGGCCGGGCGCTGGCGCACAACCTGGGGTATGAGTGGCAGGCGGAACTGGGCGATTTGCGCCCACAGATGCTGATCAACGTCACCCCCATCGGCATGACCGGCGGGGCCGAGGCGGATGCCCTGGCGTTCGACGCGGATGCCGTGGATGCCGCGGACACTGTCTTCGATGTGGTGGCGATTCCCGCCGAAACGCCGCTGATCGTGCGTGGACGGGCCAAAGGCAAGCGGGTGATCACTGGGCTGGAGGTGATTGCGATCCAGGCGTTGGAGCAATTCGTTCTGTACACCGGCGTGCGGCCTACGGATGAACAGTTCCAGGCGGCAGTAGCCTTCGCCCGCAACTGAAGGCCGCTGCTGCTCTAAATGTGGGAGGGGGCTTGCTCCCGATAGCGCTGGGTCAGTCAACACTTTCATTGCCTGATACACCGCTATCGGGAGCAAGCCCCCTCCCACATGTTTGACCGTGTCAGGCCTGTTCCAGCTGCGCCAATCGCTCTTCCAGAGCTGCAATTCGTGCTTCAAGCTCTTCGATACGATCCAGCGAGACTGCGCCGGCAGAGCGTTCCACCGGGCTTCCCCGCGCCGCGATAATCACCTCGATGTCCGCCGGATCCCCCAGCGCATGGGTATAGCGATCTTCCCGCTGCCCTGCCTGGCGCGGCACCAGCAGCGCCAGCCCGCGGGCGATCAGGCGCTCCAACTGGTGCACCACCTGCTCGGCATCCTCGAAGTCATGCATGCGCCCGCTGCGGGTCAGCAGTTCGTTGACCGTCTGCGGCCCACGCAAGAACATCAGCCCGGTCAGGATCACCTGGGCCGGCACCAGTTCCAGCGCCTTGTCCACGCGATGCTCCCAGCGGTCGGCGCGGCTGCCCATCACCAGGCGCGTGAAGCCTTGGCCTTCCAGCGCACGCAGACTCTGGCCAACCTGGCCCTGGCTCAGGTTCATCACCGGCTCGCGGCTGGTCTTCTGGTTGCAGGCCAGGACCAGGGCGTTGAGGGTCAGGGGATAGGTTTCCGGGTTGGTCGCCTGTTTTTCGATCAGGCAACCCAGGACGCGAATTTCCGTGCTGTTCAGGCGCGGCTCAGGGGTGTCGGTGTCGTGCTCGGCGGTCATCGCGCTTTCCCTATGCTGTGAATGGGAGCGCTCTCAATTAGTTTCCCCAGCGCGGCGGGGAAACTAATTGAGAACGCCCCCGCCTAGCCTAAGCCGGAAAAAATAAAAGACAAGCGCCTGGCGTGTCTATAATCGCCGCTGGTTCCAACCCTGCCATTACCCATGAGACTGCCATGACTATTTCCCTGTACGCCGCCTCCATCCCCGTCTTCAAGCAAATGCTCAGCGCCCTGAGCGATGTGCTGAACAAAGCCGAAGCCCACGCCACCGCCAGGAACATCGAACCCAACGCCTTGCTGCAAGCACGCCTGTTCCCGGACATGTTCCAACTGGTGCGCCAGGTGCAGATCGCCGTCGACTTCGCCAAGGGCGTTTCCGCACGCCTGGCTGAGATCGAAGTGCCGAAATACGAAGATACCGAAGTCACCTTCGCCGACCTGCAAGCGCTGATCGCCAAGGTGCTGGCGTTTGTCGACACCATCAAGCCCGAGCAAGTCGACGGCAAGGAAGGCATCGAGATCATTACCCGCCCCGGCACGCCGAAAGAAAAGCGCTTCAGCGGCCAGTCCTACCTGCTGACCTACGGCCTGCCGCAGTTCTTCTTCCACGTCACCACCGCATACGCCTTGCTGCGTCACAACGGTGTGGAAGTGGGCAAGCGGGACTACATGGGCGCTTTCTAAGGCTCGAAAAAAAGCCCGGGGGGGTTCATTCCTGAACCACCCCGGGCTTTTTTACGCCTGGCGCTTAAGCCGGCTGCTCTTCCTTGCCCAGGCACGCGGCCGCGGTAAACAGCACATCGGTGGACGAATTGAGCGCGGTTTCCGCCGAATCCTGCAACACGCCGATGATGAAGCCTACGGCCACCACCTGCATGGCGATTTCGCTGGGGATACCGAACAGGCTGCATGCCAGGGGAATCAGCAGCAGCGAGCCGCCGGCCACACCCGACGCGCCGCAGGCACAGATCGCCGCGACCACGCTGAGCAGCACGGCGGTCGGCAGGTCCACGGCAATGCCGAGGGTGTGCACGGCCGCCAGGGTCAACACGGTGATGGTGATCGCAGCACCGGCCATGTTGATCGTGGCACCCAGTGGAATCGACACCGAGTAGGTGTCTTCATGCAGGCCCAGGCGTTTGCTCAAGGCCAGGTTCACCGGGATATTCGCTGCGGAGCTGCGGGTGAAAAACGCGGTGATGCCGCTTTCGCGCAGGCACATCAGCACCAGCGGGAACGGGTTGCGGCGCAGTTTCCAGAACACGATGGCCGGGTTGACCACCAGTGCCACGAACAGCATGCAGCCGATCAGCACCACCAGCAGGTGGGCGTAGCCGAGCAGGGCGCCGAAGCCCGAAGTGGCGAGTGTCGAGGCCACCAGGCCGAAGATACCCAGCGGGGCGAAGCGGATCACCACGCGCACGATCAGGGTCACACCGTTGGACAGGTCGTCGAGCACCGTGCGAGTGGTCTCGCCGGCATGGCGAATGGCAATGCCCATGCCGATGGCCAGGCCAGGATGCCGATGAAGTTGGCGTTCATCAGTGCGCTGATGGGGTTGTCCACCACGCTCAACAGCAGGCTTTGCAAGACCTCGCCGATGCCGCCGGGAGCGCTCACGGTGGCGTCATGGGTAGCGAGCACCAGCGATGAGGGAAACCAGATGCTGGAATCACCGCCACCACGGCGGCGGCAAAGGTGCCCAGCAGGTACAGGAACAGGATCGGCTTGATATGGGTTTCCTGGCCGTGTTTATGGTTGGCGATCGACGCCATCACCAGCACAAACACCAGGATCGGCGCCACGGCCTTGAGCGCGGCAACAAATACCTTGCCGATAAACCCGGTGGCCTTGGCCGCCTCCGGCAAGAGCAGGGCCAGCAGGATGCCGGCGATCAAGCCGATGACGATTTGCGTGACCAGGCTGATGCGGGCCAGGCGTTGGAAAAGGGAAGGGGCAGCAGTCATATGAAGGTTGTCTCTAGTTTTTTTAAGGGCACAGCAATGCAGGCGGAAAGGGCTGTAGGAAGCAGGGCGCGAAGTCTAGCATGCCGCTGGACCTGTCCCGGCCGCTGCGGCATTGGGTCGCCGGGGCTTCGCAAAAGCCGGACATACTCTGTTAAGATTCTGCCCTCTCACCTTTCCTCTCCGTCAGCGGGCCCTTCGGGCTGTCGTTGATGTCGCCGTTTCTGGAGTTTTCATGCTGTTTCCCATCCTGCTGCTGTCGGCCGCCGGTTTTACCGTGCTGACCACAGAATTCGTTATCGTCGGCCTGTTGCCGTCCATTGCCCGGGACCTCAACGTCAGCGTGTCCCAGGCCGGCCTGCTGGTGACCTTGTTTGCGTTTACCGTGGCGGCCTTTGGTCCGTTTCTGACCGCGTACTGCGCCCGTTTCCCCCGCAAGCGTCTGTTTTTTAGCATCCTGCTCCTGTTCGGCGTGGCCAATACCGTGGCCGCATTGGCGCCGAATATCTGGGTGATGGCATTGGCGCGCTTGATCCCGGCCCTGGGCCTGCCGGTGTTCTGGGCCCTGGCCAGTGAAACCGCAGTGGATATCGTCGGCCCCGAATACGCCGGGCGCGCCATAGAAAAGATCGGCTTCGGCATCGTCTGCGCCACGGTGTTCGGGATTCCAGTGGGCACGCTGATTTCCGATATGTTCGGCTGGCGCGCCGCGTTTGCGATCCTCGCCGTGGTCGCACTGGCCAAGGCCTTGCTGCTGTTTATCTACCTGCCGGTGACCCAACCGAAGAACGACCAGGTGTCGTTGCGCTCGCAGTTCAAGATCCTGCGCAACCCGCTGATGCAAGGCCATATCCTGTTGTCGGTCCTGGTATTCAGCGGCATGTTCACGGCGTATACCTACCTGGCGGACATCCTTGAGCGCCTGGCCGGTTTCGACGGCACGCTGGTGGGCTGGTGCCTGATGGGCTTTGGCGCAGTGGGGCTGATCGGCAACTCCCTGGGCGGGCGTGCGGTGGACCGTCACCCGCTGATCGCTTCCATGGTGTTCTGCGGTTTCATGATCGCCGGCATGGTCGCGCTGGTACCGGCGATCCACTCCACGGTCGGCCTGGCGGCGGCTATGGCGGTGTGGGGCGTGACCCAGGCGGCGCTGTTCCTGGTCAGCCATGTGCGGTTGATGAAGGCCGCACCCCATGCGCCGGCGTTTGCGGCGTCGTTGAATATCGCCGGGGCCAACCTGGGCATTGGCCTGGGGGCCATGGTCGGCGGGCATGTGATCGACACCCTCGGCCTCGGCAGCCTGGGCTTTGCCGCTTCCGGGTTTATCCTGGTGTCGATCCTGCTGGCGCTGTGGCTGATGACCGCCAGGCCAGCGGTCGCGTCCAACGCCTGAACGCTCAGGGCAGGGCGGTAAACAACTCACGCCGTGCACCTTCGGTAATCGCCACGATGCCGGGGTGCTTGACCTTGCGTTCCACCGAGATCGCGTAGAACGACTCGGTGACGGCATCGGTCTGGCCAATCAACGCCACCCCGTACTGGCTCACTACTTCATCGGCGATCACGCTGGGCGCGATAAAGATCCCGCTGCCGGATTGGCCAAAGGCCTGCATCAAGGCGCTGTCATCGAACTCGCCGATGATCCTGGGCAGGATCTGCTGCTCGGCAAACCAGCGCTGCAAACGGCTGCGCACTACGGTTTCCGCGCCGGGGATCAACAGGGGCGCGCCGTGCAGGCACTGTGGGAAGTCACCGGCGTACCTGTCAGCCAATGCCTGGGTGGCGAAAAAACTGATGCCACATTCCCCCAGTTTCTGGCTGTAGCCCTTGATATCCAGGTGCGAGGGCATGGGGCTGTCGGAGATCACCAGGTCCAGGCGCTGGATCGCCAGGTCGGCCAATAAACGCTCGAGTTTGTCTTCACGGCAGGTAATGCGCAGGGGCTCGCTCAATTCCATGGTCGGCGCGATCAGCCGGTACACGATGGACTTGGGCACCACATCCGCCACACCGACCCGAAACAGGATCTGTTGCTCATTGGGCTGCGCGCGCAGCATCGCCTCCAGTTCATTGCCGGTCTGGAACATCTGTTCGGCATAGGGCAGGGCCTGGCGCCCGGCTTCGGTGAGTTCAAGCTGGCGGCCTACCCGCTGAAACAGCGCAATCCCGTAGGTTTGCTCCAGCAGGCTGATCTGCCCGCTGATGGTCTGGGGCGTGAGGTTCAACTGCTCGCAGGCGCGCACGATGCTGCCGGTCTTGGCCACTACCCAGAAGTAATGCAACTGTCGGTAATTGAGCATGATGATCATCACTTCGTAAAAACCGAAGTATACGCGAGAAAAATACGAATTTTCCTGAACTGTTTGCCTGCATAGAATGCCTCGCTATCGCGGGGCCACTATTTGGACCCAATGGTTCTAACGAGGAAGACATCATGAAACTCAATTCCCTGGGCGCGGCATCGTTGCTTGCGCTTTCATTGATGATGATCAGCGGTTGCGATCAGGTCGAAAAAAGCGCGCAACAGGTCATGGGCAAGGCCACCGAGTCGGCCAAGCAAGCCATCGATGACACCCAGAAAGCTGCCGAGCAGGCGTTGAGTGAAGCGACAAATGGCCTGATCAATCCACAAAAAAAGGATGATCAGGAAGAAAACGAGTCTGAATCGAACACCAAAGAAACCTAATCTCCCCAGCACAACGTCAGGACTGACCTATGGATTACCTTTTACAACTGGCCGCCAGCCCTACCGCCTGGATTGCCCTGGCCACCTTGATCGTGATGGAAATCGTGCTGGGCATCGATAACCTGATCTTTATCTCGATCCTCACCAACAAATTGCCGGAGAAACATCGGGCCAAGGCGCGACGCATCGGTATCAGCATGGCGCTGGTGTTGCGCCTGGGCCTGTTGAGCACCATTGCGTTTATCGTGCAATTGACTACGCCGGTGTTCGAAGTGCTCGGCCAGGCGTTCTCGTGGAAGGACATGATCCTGATCGCCGGTGGCCTGTTCCTGGTCTGGAAGGCCACCACCGAGATCCATCACAGCATGGACCCGGAGCCTGAAGAGAAAGCCAGCGCTGGCAATGTCGTGGCCATCGGCTTTGCTGCGGCCATCGGGCAGATCCTGTTGCTTGACCTGGTGTTCTCCATCGACAGCATCATTACCGCCGTGGGCATGACCGAGCACTTGCCGATCATGATCATCGCCGTGGTGACCTCGGTGATCGTGATGCTGGTGGCGGCCGAGCCGTTGGCCAAGTTCATCAACGACAACCCGACCGTGGTGATGCTGGCCCTGGGCTTCCTGATCATGATCGGCATGACGCTGATCGCCGAAGGCTTCGGCGCCCATGTGCCTAAAGGCTACGTGTACGCGGCCATGGCCTTCTCGGCGGCCATCGAGTGCCTGAACATCGCTCGGCGCAACCGTCACAAGCGTCTGCTCGCTGCCCGGCAGTAACGCTGCAACCCCAAAGGCCGGCTGTGCTCACAAGAGCCCAGCCGGCCTTTTGCTGTCTGTTAGAATCCGCCCACTTGATAGCTTGAGGTCCACCATGAACGAGCCGATTCGCCTTACCCAGTACAGCCACGGCGCGGGTTGTGGCTGCAAGATTTCGCCCCAGGTGCTGGAAGTGATCCTGGCGGGCAGCGGTGCGCAGAACCTTGACCCGAACCTGTGGGTGGGCAACGCCTCCCGCGACGACGCGGCGGTGTATGCCATCGACGATGAGCGCGGCGTGGTCTCTACCACTGACTTTTTCATGCCGATTGTCGATGATCCCTTCGATTTCGGCCGCATCGCCGCCACCAATGCCATCAGTGACATCTACGCCATGGGCGGCGACCCGTTGATGGCCATCGCCATTCTTGGCTGGCCGGTGAACGTGCTGGCGCCGGAGATCGCCCGTGAAGTGATCCGTGGCGGCCGCTCGGTGTGCGACGAAGCCGGTATTCCGTTGGCGGGCGGGCACTCCATTGACGCGCCCGAGCCGATCTTCGGCCTGGCCGTCACCGGCATCGTGCAAAAGCGCCATATGAAGCGCAACGACACCGCCACCGTGGGCTGCCGCCTGTACCTGACCAAACCGTTGGGCATCGGCATCCTCACCACCGCCGAAAAGAAGGGCAAGTTGCGTGAGGCGGATATCGGCCTGGCCCGTGACTGGATGTGCACCCTCAACAAACCCGGCAGCCGTTTCGGCAAGCTGGCCGGTGTGACGGCAATGACGGATGTCACCGGTTTCGGTCTGTTGGGCCATTTGGTGGAAATGGCGGACGGCAGCGCCGTGACCGCACGTATCGAATACGACAAAGTCCCACGTCTGCCCGGGATCGAGGACTACCTGGACCAGGGCTGCATGCCGGGTGGCACCTTGCGCAACTTCGACAGCTACTCGAGCAAGGTCGGGCGTCTGCAGGAATTGCACAAACGCGTGCTGTGCGACCCGCAGACCAGCGGCGGCCTGCTGATCGCGGTCACGCCTGAAGGCGACGCCGAGTTCTGCGCGACGGCGGCTGAATTGGGCTTGAGCCTGGAGCCGATCGGCCAATTGGTTGAGCGACAGACCCACGCGGTAGAGGTGGTTTGATGGCAACTGACATCACCGATTACCGCGACATTTTCCTCAACGACCGGCCGATGATGGATACCCGCGCGCCGGTCGAATTCGCCAAGGGCGCGTTCCCCGGCGTGATCAACCTGCCGCTGATGACCGATGACGAGCGTCAACGCGTCGGCACCTGCTACAAGCAGCAGGGCCAGCAAGCCGCGATTGTGCTGGGGCATGAGCTGGTGTCGGGGGCGATCAAGGCTGAACGTATCGAACAATGGGCACGGTTTGCCCAGGCCAATCCTGACGGTTTCTTGTATTGCTTCCGGGGCGGGCTGCGTTCGCAGATCGTGCAGCAATGGTTGAAGACCGAAGCCGGCATCGAGTACCCGCGGGTCGGCGGTGGCTACAAGGCCATGCGGACCTTCCTGCTGGAGACCCTTGACCAGGCGGCCGCCCACTGTGATTTCGTGTTGCTGGGCGGCATGACCGGTACCGGCAAGACCGAGGTGCTGGGCCAGTTGCGCAACGCCCTGGACCTGGAGGGCCATGCCAACCACCGCGGTTCCAGCTTCGGCAAACGCGCCACGGCGCAACCCTCCACTATCGACTTCGAAAACCGCCTGGCGGTGGACCTGCTGAAAAAACGTGCGGGCGGTATCGAGCAGTTCGTGGTCGAGGATGAAAGCCGCATGATCGGCAGCTGCGCGCTGCCGTTGCCGTTGCACAAGGGCATGCAGACCTTTCCGATGGTGTGGCTGGAAGACAGCGTCGAAGGCCGTGTCGAGCGCATCCTGCGCGATTACGTGATTGACCTGTGCGCAGAATTCATCGCGGTGTTTGGTGAGCAGGGCCAGGCGATGTTTGCCGAGCGCCTGACCCAGAGCCTGGCCAATATCCACAAGCGCCTGGGCGGCGAGCGCTTCCAGCGGTTGCAGGCGATCATGCAGGATGCCCTGGCGGAACAGCTGCGCAGCGGCGCCGTGGACCTGCATCGCGCCTGGATTGAGGGGCTGTTGCGCGAGTATTACGACCCGATGTACGCCTTCCAGCGTGAAAGCAAAGGCGCACGCATCGAGTTTGCGGGAGAGCAGGGCGCAGTCACGGCCTATCTGCGCGAGCGCGCCCTCAGAGGATAAGCGCGCCGATCAACCCGCACACCACGCCCACCAGCATGGTCAACCCGGCCACCGTCACCAGCACCCGCGCATCGAAATCCTTGCGCAGCATCAACAGCGACGGCAGGCTCACGCTGGGCAGGGTCATCAGCAAGGCCACGGCCGGGCCGGTGCCCATGCCCAGGGTCATCATGGTTTGTACGATGGGGATTTCTGCCGCTGTAGGGATCACAAACAGCGTGCCGACAATCGCCAGGGGCACCAGCCACACCAGGCTGTTGGCCATGGCGCCGTCCACGTGGGGGAACAGCCACACCCGTGCGGCACCGAGCACCAGCACCGCCAGGATATAGATCGGTATGGTGCTCCAGAACAGCCGCCACAGGGTACGCAGCCAGCGACTGAAGAAGGGTTGTGCTTCGACCTGGCTGGCCTCGGCCACCGCGTCCAAGGCAACTTCCGGCACTTGGTCCGGCCGTGCGATGCGCTGTGCCACCAGTGACACGCCGACCACCAGCACAATGCCCGCCACCAGCCGCAAGGCGGTAAAGCCCCAGCCCAGCACAAAGCCCATGAACACCAGCGTGGCCGGGTTCAGCACCGGGTTGGCAATCCAGAAGGCCAGTGCCGCGCCCACCGACACCTGCTGGCGGCGCATGCCAGCAGCGACGGGCGCCGCGCAGCAACTGCACATCATCCCCGGCAAGGCAAACAGCCCGCCGCGCAAGGTCGAGCCGAGGCCGGCACGGCCAAACAGGCGCAGCAACCAGTCGCGGGGGATCAGCACTTGCAGCAGCGAGCCGAGGATCACCGCCAGTACGGCAGCCTTCCAGATCGCCAGGAAATACACCTGGGCGTAGGCCAGCGCTGCTGCCAATGGCGAGCTTTGTTGATCGTTGAGGATCGAGGCGCCGATGCTGTGGTTGTCAGCGGCAACAAACGCCTTGAAGTAGTAGGGCGACCACTTCACGTAGTAGAGGCCGACACAGGCTACCAGTAGGAACAGGGCAGGTTTCCACCAGAACGACCAGCCCCGGACGGGCTGGGTGGAGGCGAGGTTGGGCATGGGGGAGGGTCCGCAGATGAGTCAATAGCGGTGCATCATACGCCCTCAGCTATCGGCACTCACCTGTGTTGGCTGCGGGCAGGTTTCTTCACCGTCGTTCAGGCCCTGCTTGTAGTTGCGGCTGAGCAGCGAGGCTTTGCCGTTGTGCCAGGTCAGCGTCAGTACGTACAGCGTGTCGTAGTCGCTGCCGGACCAGTCGTCGGTAATCGTGTGTTTTTCGCCGGAGGCCTCACTGGCCACCTTGTTGATCAGCTCCGGCAGGTAGCCGTGGGACCACGCGGTGTAGATGGTGGCATTGTGGTATTTGTCTTCCACCAGCTCGTCGGCCAGGTCGCTTGTGTCGTTGGCCGAGAACTTGATGTTCACCGGCAGGCCCAGCTTGATGGCGCTGGGGCTGATGGTCATCAACGGGCGAATATAGCTGTAGGAATTGTCCAGCTCACCTTCCTCGACATTGCGCGTCGGGTTGGCGGCAAACACGAAGTTGGCCTTGCCGAATTTTTCCGGCAGCAGGGTGGCCAGGTTCATTGCTCGGTTCAACCCCTGGCAATTGAGTTGGCCCAGGCCGCCGGCCGGTTTCTCGGCGTGGCGCAGGAACACCAGGGTTTGCACGCCGTCCACCGGTTGGGCGCGGCTTTCCCGGGCGTCGAGGGCGGCAACCATGGCGCCGCTCACCAGCAAAAGGGGCAACAGGATGTAGGCGTAGTGTTGCAGTCGTTGCACAAGGCGCAGAGGCTTGATCGTCATTATGGGTTCGAGTCTTCGTGCGTCACGTTAAGGCGGACAAGCCTGGCCCCAATGACGCCTGGGGCGTCCTGCGGGTATTCCGTGTCGGTACAGCGAGGTGCCTCCATTCACCGTTTGAGCGCACTTAAGAGTGCACGCGGGCGTATTGGTTCGCCCACGGGGGATAATAGCCCGCTGATGTTGCGCATTGATGACCCATGCAGGACGTGGGTCAGATGATTATCATGGGGGCTTTCCGCCAGGGAGTTTCCCGATGAACCCGATCGCCGCGTTCCCGATCAACAGCAAATGGCCCGCCCGGCATCCGGAGCGCCTGCAACTGTACTCGTTGCCCACGCCCAACGGGGTAAAAGTCGATCATGCTCGAAGAGCTGGGCCTGCCTTATGAGGCGCACAAGGTCAGTTTCGAGACCCAGGACCAGTTTTCCCCCGAGTTCCTGTCCCTGAACCCCAACAACAAAATCCCCGCGATCATCGACCCCGACGGCCCGGCGGGCCAGCCGTTGGCGCTGTTCGAGTCAGGCGCAATCCTGATCTACCTGGCGGAAAAATCCAGCCAGTTGCTTTCCGAAGATCCGGCGACACGTTATGAAACGATTCAATGGCTGATGTTCCAGATGGGGGGCATCGGTCCGATGTTTGGCCAACTGGGTTTCTTCAATAAGTTTGCCGGCAAGGACTACGAAGACAAGCGCCCCCGCGACCGTTACGCCGCGGAATCCCGTCGCCTGCTGGACGTGCTGGAAAAACGCCTGCTCGGCCGCACCTGGATCATGGGCGACGACTACAGCATCGCCGACATCGCCACCTTCCCCTGGATTCGCAACCTGATCGGTTTCTATGAATCGGGCGATCTGGTGGGCATTGCCGACTTCCCTAACGTACTGCGCGCGCTGGACGGCTTTGTCGCCCGGCCGGCAGTCATCCGTGGCCTGAATATTCCGAGCTGAAGCATGCCGACTTTCGATTTCAAACAACTGGATGTATTCAGCAGCGTGTCGCTCAAGGGCAATCCGCTGGCCGTCGTGCTGGGTGCCGACAGCCTCAGCGACCAACAGATGGCTGACTTCGCCAAATGGACAAACCTCAGTGAAACCACGTTCTTGCTGACACCGCGCGATGCTCGGGCGGACTACCGGGTGAGGATCTTTACCACCTTGCAGGAGCTGCCGTTCGCCGGGCACCCGACGCTGGGCAGTTGCCATGCGTGGCTCAAGGCGGGTGGGGTGCCCCAAGGCGAGGAGATTATCCAGGAGTGTGAAATCGGCCTGGTGCGTATTCGGCGTCAAGGCGATGAACTGGCGTTTATTGCACCGCCGTTGATGCGCGCCGGCGCTGTGGACTCCGCGTTGCTGGAGCGCGTTCGCCTGGGATTGGGCCTGGCGCCGGGGGCCATTGTGCGCAGCCAGTGGGTCGACAATGGCGCGGGGTGGCTCGCGGTGATGCTGGCTGACCGTGATCAGGTCCTGGCCTTGCAGCCGGACTATTCGCAGCTGCTGGGACTGGCCGTCGGCGTGATTGCGCCTTGCAACCCGGCTGACGACGTGGACGCGCAGTTTGAGGTGCGTGCCTTTGTCGCAGGCGACGGGGCCCAGGAAGACCCGGCCACCGGCAGCCTGAATGCCGGCGTCGCGCAATGGCTGCTCAGCGAAGGACTCGCACCTGAGTGCTACGTGGTCAGCCAGGGCACGGCCATGGGGCGTGCGGGGCGTATTCGCGTCGAGCGCCAGGGTGATGAAATCTGGGTCGGCGGCGCCGTTGCGGTGTGCATCGAAGGACGTCTACAGCTCTAGATCAATACATTATTACGGCCCCCGCAATACACTGTTGGCCCCTGGGCATTTGTGCTGCCGGGGCCTTGGGGCATAAGCTTTCGCCCCAAAGATTTCCCGCCACTTTTTCAGGACAGCCATGACCAGCCAGTTCCCCCAAGCCCGTCCACGCCGCCTGCGCCGCTCCCCGGAGCTGCGCAGCTTGTTCCAGGAGACCGAGTTCACCCTCAACGACCTGGTGCTGCCGATTTTCGTCGAAGAAGACATCGACGACTTCGTGCCGATCACCAGCATGCCCGGCGTGCAACGCATCCCGGAAAAGAAGCTGGCTGCCGAGATCGAGCGCTATGCCCGTGCCGGTATCAAGTCGGTGATGACCTTCGGCGTGTCCCATCATCTGGACGCCAACGGCAGCGACACCTGGAAGGAACGCGGCCTTGTCTCGCGGATGTCCTCGATCATCAAGGACGCGGTGCCGGGCATGATCGTAATGTCCGACACCTGCTTCTGCGAATACACCGACCACGGCCACTGCGGCGTGATGCACGGTGCCCATGTCGACAACGACGCGACCCTGGTCAACCTCGGCAAGCAGGCCGTTGCCGCCGCCCGCGCCGGGGCCGACGTGATCGCCCCCTCGGCCGCCATGGACGGCCAGGTCCAGGCCATCCGCCGTGCGCTGGATGAGGCCGGCTTCACCCATATCCCGATCATGGCCTACTCCACCAAATTCGCCTCGGCCCTCTACGGCCCCTTCCGCGAAGCCGGCGGCAGCGCGCTCAAGGGCGACCGCAAAAGCTAACAGATGAACCCGATGAACCGCCGCGAAGCCGTGCGCGAATCGCTGCTGGACGAACAGGAAGGCGCGGACGCACTGATGGTCAAGCCGGCCGGTGCCTACCTCGACATCATCCGCGACATCCGCGAAGCCTCGCGCCTGCCGGTGGCGGCGTACCAGGTCAGCGGCGAATACGCGATGATCAAGTTCGGCGCCCAGGCGGGAGCGATCGATGAGGATCGGGTTGTGCGGGAAACGTTGGGATCGATCAAGCGTGCGGGGGCGGATTTGATCTTTACTTACTTTGCTATGGACTTGGCGTTGGCTGGGATCTAAGGGCAACGTAACCCCCCTGGTGAGCGAACACTTGTGGTGAGCGAGCTTGCTCGCGTGGGGCTGCGTAGCAGCCCCATGCCCACGATCTACCTTAAATACTTCATCTGCCTGACTAACTGCATTCTGTGAAGTTTGAATTGTGTGAATGGATGAAGGGGGGGAATCGCTGGTCTGAATTTTATATATTTTTCCTGGCTTTTGAATAGAAGGCTGCGGAGGATTGAAAGTTTAGGTTGATGTTTCGTTTCAGTAGTCCGTGCAGGCGGTGATTGGGTTTCCGTCTGTATCTAGTATTACTCTTGAATTTCTTTATGTTACCTATTCAAAGATGTGTATTTTTTTATAGCTGTTTTCGATTGATTTCCGCTGGTTGAGCAATTTTTGTATATGTGATTTACGGCTGTAGAGTAAGTGAGCTTATGCTCAAACATTTGTTGGGTGAAGACGAATGTCAGTTGCTATAACTTCAACAAAGTTGGGCTTGCCGGTGATTGGCTTGTCAATTTCAATCAAAATTACTGAATCACCGATTTTTAGTATTGAGCAACTTTGGTCTGCATCTTGGATAAGCTCGCCGATAATTTTATGAGCCCCATTTTCAGAAGCGATCTGTGGTGTTTTTACAGATGAGGACATGATGTTTTGTCCCCATGAAAATATTTCATCAAGTTCTAACTCTACATCCAGAGTTTCACCAGTTTTTAACTTGGTCCCGCTCCATAAAGCCGTGGCATTTCCAAAAGGTGAGTTGAATTTTACTCTCACAGTGCCTTTGTCAGAAAAGATATCAGTTATTTGTATCTTCATTTCACTTCTTCGTCAGGGGAACGCGTACAATAGTATTGTCAACGTTCATAGTGTTGGTTTTTATCTCGAACGTCCATGTCTCCTCATGATAGTGATGCTTGCTTGGCTTGCTATTCATTTCATGAGCCCCGTAACGAATACTTCTTTTTGCGTCGCTGGAAACAATTCTGTCGCGGTCGGGCTTCCCAGTTCGTGGGTTGGTGTTTGTGTGAGGGCCAGGTCCTAGAAATTCATCCCATTTCTGAATGGTTTCTTCCGGCTTTACAGGTTTATTGGCAAAGGTCTCCTTATGGTAGCCCAGTGTAGGTGGAGAGTTGTAGCTTGTGGGACTGAGTGGGCTGCCTTCATTAACCTGTGCTTTTTCCGCTGGATCTTCAGCACTGGGGTTCGGCTTGCATTTATCCCCGCCTGGACAAGTACTCAGACCTAACGGATCTACCCATCCGGTCGGGTTAGGCACGTACTGATACGCGTTGATCCCACCCGCCAACTTCACCGGATCAGGCGTCAGGTAACACCCAATATCCGGATTGTAGTAGCGATGACGGTTGTAGTGCAGCCCGCTTTCCTGATCGAAGTACTGACCCTGAAAACGTAGCGGGTTGTCGATTTTGCCTTTGTCGAGACGGCTGATCTGGCCGTAGGCGCGGTAGTGGGCGGACCAGATGATTTCGCCGTCGGGGTCGGTGAGTTCCTGCGGTGTGCCGAGGTGGTCGAGTTGGTAGTGATAGGGCTTGGTGTCTTTTGGGCCGAAGCCTTCCAACAAAACCAGCGGGCGAAAGCTGTCGGGTTCGTAGAGATAGCTGCGATGGCGGTCTGCATGGTGTTCGGCAATCAGCCTGTCGCCTTGCCAGAAAAACTCCGTGGTGATGCCGTCCACGGTTTTGCTGATGCGTCGCCCAAACGGGTCGTAGCGATAGCTGGCGGTTTGGCCGTTGGGTTGGGTGAGGCCTATCAGCCGATGCTGGCAGTCGTAGCGGTATTCGGTGACG